>Ga0210039_1001562_pt1 | contig 20844 bp, 19 predicted proteins | sample CryGeyCG2114_250_3_FD_185460 | JGI IMG/M metagenome (GOLD analysis project Ga0210039, IMG submission 185460) | Groundwater microbial communities from aquifer - Crystal Geyser CG17_big_fil_post_rev_8/21/14_2.50 (SPAdes) (version 2) | ecosystem: Environmental > Aquatic > Deep subsurface >...
TGGTGCAGCGTTACCACCAGTGTGGCTCCGCTGTCTTTGGCCGATGTTTTCAGGCTGCCCAGCGCTTGCTCGGCGCGGCTGGGGTCCAGTGCCGACAGGGGCTCGTCTACCAGCAGCAAATCTGCCTGCGCCACCAGGGCACGCGCCAAGCCCACGCGCTGGCGCTCGCCGCCAGAGAGCCGGTCAACGCGCTCGTAAAGCTTGTCGCCCAGGTCAAAAGCGGCCAGCGCATGGTAGGCACGTTCTGGCTCGGTCGGATAAAACAGGCTGCGCAGGCTGGCCCATACCGACTCGTGCGGCAAACGCCCGGCCAGCACGGCGGTCACCACCCGTTGGCGCGGCGGCAGCGGCGGCACTTGCGGCGCCAGAAACAACTGGCCACGCAAGGCATGCAAGGCCGTGCGCGGCAGTTGCCAGGGGTTTTGGCCGTTCAGTTGCAGTTGCCCCGCGCGGGGTGGCACGGCACAGGCCAGCAAATGCAGCAGCGTGGTTTTGCCCGCGCCTGAGGGGCCGATCACCGCCAACTGCTCGCCCGCGTGCACCTGCAGGTTCAGCGCATCAATGGCAGGGGCGGTGTCTGGCTTGGCCGAGGGGTGTTTGGCGGTCAGCCCGACAAGATCAATTTTCATATACAAAATAAGCCTCTAGCCCTTTATTTATATGCGCTAGAAGCTATTTCTTTTATAGTAATCATGCACCTGTCATTTCAGCAACCCGGCACTGCGTGCCGCTTGTTCAATGCTGTCGTAGTTGCTGGCTTGCGTGGTCACAAAGCGGCTGGCGCGCTGCAATTCAAGAATTTCTTTGCCCGGTGCAGTTTTGCTGCTCAGGCCTAAAAACGCCTGCGTCAAGGTATTGCGCTCGGCCAGCGGCATGTCGGCGTGCACGCTCCAGTTGTAATCAAAGTAGCCCGGGGTGGTGAAGATCACCCGCACCTGCGCCGTGTTGACCTTGCCTGAGGCCAGCAATTTTTCCCACACCGAGTTGTTTAGCGCACCCGCGTCCACCTTGCCGGATGCCACCGCCGCCACGGTGGCATCGTGCGCGCCCGAATAGGCCACGCGCTTGAAATCGCGCTCGGGGTTGAGCTGCGCTTGCAGCAAGAAATGCCTTGGCATCAAATGCCCTGAGGTGCTTGACACCGAACCAAAGCTGAGCGACTTGCCCCGCAAATCGGTCAGGTTGTTGATCTGCGGATTGGCGGTGATAAAGACCGAGCGGAACGCTGCATCTTCAGCGCGCTGCACCAGCGGGATCACCTTGTCGCCGGAACGCACCTTGGCCTGCACAAAGGTAAAGCCGCCAAACCAGGCCAGGTCAACTTGATGGTTGACCAACGCCTCCACTGCAGCGGCGTAGTCGGTCACCGGAATGAACTCCACCTTGGTGCCCAGCGTTTGCGCCAGAAATTTCACCAGCGGTGCGGCCTTGCGCGCCAGTTCGGTAGGTGACTCGTCAGGAATGGCGGTGACTTTGAAGACGCGCTCGGCGTGCGCCGTGACTGTGCCAGCCAACAGGGCAAGGGCGACGACTGATCGACGTGACAGCAAGAATGGGTTGTTCATGAAAGCTCCTTTGAAAACGAAAAATGAGTCCGATTAGACTTGAAAAAAGAAAGCCTTGCAGGGCAGCAAAAGGGTCAAAATAAAGTGTAATTTTTAAGCCTTATGTCACGACGAACCTGGTTGAGCCCAACGCACGCCAGCCCATCACAACCCATGTCCCAGCCCCGCATTCTGATCGTCAGCCCAGCCACTGCCGCTGCCAACAACGGCAACTGGCAGACCGCCGTGCGTTGGGCGCGCTTGTTGCGGCCCTGGTATGCCTGCGGCGTGGTGCAACACTGGTCTGGCCAGCCTGCTGACGTGTTGTTGGCCTTGCATGCCCGGCGTTCGGCCGACAGCGTGGCGCGCTGGGCGCAGGCGCAGGGGGTGGCGGCCGATGCACCCGGCTTGGCGCTGGTGCTCACCGGCACCGATGTGTACCGTGACATTCAAACCGACGCAGCCGCGCAAGCCTCACTGCGTGCGGCGCGCCAATTGGTGGTGCTGCAGCCGCGTGCCACCCGTGCCTTGCCTGCGGCCATGCAAGCCAAAACGCGGGTTATTTTTCAGTCGGTCAGCACACGCCAGACGTTGCCTAAAACCACGCGTCATCTGCGCGCGGTCATGGTCGGGCATTTGCGCGAAGAAAAATCACCCCAAACCCTGTTTGCCGCTGCCGCCCTGCTGCACCAGCACCCGGATGTGCTGATCGACCATATCGGCCAAGCGCTTGATGCTGAGTTGGGCGCACAAGCCCAGGCCTGTGCCCACGCTTACCCCAACTACCGCTGGCTGGGTGCATTGCCGCACGGCCGCACCCGCAGCCAGATTCAGCGCGCGCATGTGCTGGTGCACACCAGCCGCATGGAAGGCGGCGCGCATGTGCTGATGGAGGCGGTGTGCAGCGGCACGCCGGTGTTGGCCTCGCACATTGAAGGCAATGTGGGCATGCTGGGCGAAGCTTACGCGGGTTACTTTGACCATGGCGATGCCCGGGCGCTGGCTAATTTGCTGCTACGCTGCCGCACCGATGCGGTTTTTTTCAACCAGCTGCAAACGCAATGCGCGGCGCGCGCGCCCTTGTTTGCGCCCCCTCTTGAACAAGCCGCGTTGCATCAACTGGTGCAAACGCTATTGCCCAACCCACTTTTGATCTGAATCCCTATGCAATCTCATGAACAACCGGTGCTGCGCGACCTGGTGCTGGTCGGCGGCGGGCACAGCCACGTTGGCGTGCTCAAAGCCTTTGGCATGCGCCCCATCCCTGGCGTGCGCTTGACGCTGATTTGCACCGACACCGACACCCCTTACTCTGGCATGCTGCCCGGTTATGTGGCGGGGCACTACAGCTTTGACGACGTGCACATCGACCTGGGCCGTCTGGCCGCTTTTGCCGGGGCGCGCTTCTACCGCGATCAGGTGACCGGTCTGGACCGCGTCAACCGCAAAGTGCTGTGCCGCCACCGGCCAGCGGTGTCCTATGACCTGCTGTCCATCAACATCGGCTCCACACCGCAGCTCCAAGGCGTGCCAGGTGCGGTTGACAACGCCATTGCCGTCAAGCCGATTGCGCGCTTTAACGAACGCTGGCTGGCTTTGCTCTCGCGCGTGCAGCAGCACCCTGACAGCACCACGGTGGCGGTGGTGGGGGCCGGGGCGGGCGGCGTGGAGCTGCTGCTGGCGATGCAGTTCCGGCTGCGCCAGACCCTGATGCACATGGGGCGCAACCCGGACAATGTGCGCTTTCATCTGTTCACCAGCAGTGCAGACATTTTGCCCACGCACAACCCCGGCGTGCGCCAGCGCTTTGACGCGGTGCTCAAGCAACGCGGTGTGCAGCTGCACCGCCATGCCGCCGTCACCCAGGTGTCGCCGGGGCGGCTCATGGCGGCCAGCGGTGAGGTGGTGGATGCCGACGAGATCGTCTGGGTGACCCGCGCTGGCGGCGCAGACTGGCTTAAAGACACCGGTCTGGCGCTGGATGCAGACGGCTTCATCCAGGTCAACGACCACCTGCAAACCGTGACCGACCCCCACATTTTTGCCGCCGGTGACATTGCCAGCATGGTCAACTACCCGCTGGAAAAAGCCGGGGTGTTTGCGGTGCGCCAGGGGCCGCCTTTGACAGAAAATTTGCGTCGCAGCGTGCAGGGCACAGCGCTCAAAGCCTACCACCCGCAACGCCGCTGGCTGGCGCTGATCAGCACCGGCGACAAGTTTGCGGTGGCTTCGCGCGGCTGGCTCGGCTTTGCCGGGGCTTGGGTGTGGCGCTGGAAAGACTGGATTGACAGGCGCTTCATGCGCAAGTTTCAGGAATTCCCGGCCATGCCAGACAGCGCTGCGCCGGGTGCTGTGGCAAGCACAACCGGCACGGTGCAGCTCAGTGCCGAAGAATCCTTGCAAGCCATCTCGGCCATCGCCATGCGCTGCGGTGGCTGCGGTGCCAAGGTGGGGGCCAGCGTGCTTGCCAACGCCTTGAGCCAGTTGCGACCGGTGCAGCGCAGTGACGTGCTGATCGGCCTAAACGACCCCGACGATGCGGCCGTGGTGCGCGTGCCGCCAGGCATGCTGATGGTGCATTCGGTGGATTTTTTCCGCGCCTTTGTCAACGACCCCTATCGCTTTGGTCAGGTGGCTGCCAACCACGCGCTGGGCGACCTCTGGGCCATGGGTGCGCAGGCGCAATCGGCCACCGCCATTGCCACCGTGCCACCCGGGCTGGAAAGCAAGGTGGAAGACGTGCTATTCCAGATGATGAGCGGTGCGCTGGAGGTACTCAACGAGGCCAATTGCGCCCTGGTGGGTGGGCATACCGGCGAAGGCCAGGAGCTGGCGCTGGGCTTTGCCGTGAACGGTTTGATTGCGGACGACCCCACGCAGCTCATGCGCAAAGGCGGCATGCAGCCAGGCGACGCGCTGATTCTGACCAAGCCCATCGGCACCGGCACGCTGTTTGCCGCCCACGCCCGGCTGGCCGCCAAGGGGCGCTGGATTGAAGCGGCGCTGCAGTCCATGGTGCTGTCCAACCGGGCTGGCGCCCAATGTTTACGCGGGTTTGGCGTGACCGCCTGCACCGACCTGACCGGCTTTGGTTTGCTGGGGCATTTGGTCGAGATGACGCGCCCGTCGAACGTGGATGCCGAAATTGACCTGAGCGCCCTGCCGCTGCTCGACGGTGCACAGGAATGTGTGGCCGCGGGCATTGTCAGCTCGCTGCAAAGCGCCAACGTGCGCTTGCGCCGTGCCGTGCGCAACCAGGAGGCCATGGTGGCGCACCCGCGCTACCCGCTGATTTTTGACCCGCAAACAGCCGGCGGCCTGCTGGCCAGCGTACCGGCTGAGCGCGCGCAGGACTGCGTGACGGCGCTGCGCGCTCTGGGCTATGTGCACACCACCATCATCGGCCGGGTGTTGCCTGCAGGTGATGCGCTGGCGCCGATTGTGTTGTGTGGGTGAAGGCTGGTGGCGTGTTTCACGATGAACGCTCGCCTTCACGCGAGGCGCGCATTGGAATTGCATGGGGTAACAGTAACCAGCCGGCTCAGACCCGCCCACCGACCAGGAGTAGTCATCGGAAAATTCACTCTGAAGCGGCTCCTAACTTCACAAACTTCGATACAGCAGTCAGTGCAAGAACCAGTTCCTACTGATTTGCCAAGCTCAACCGAGCGGCAAGTAAAGGGTCATTGGCGCATCCACACAAGGGCTGAATCCGTATCGCTCGTAAAACAATTTCGCCTTTTCATCTTTGGCATCCACCAATAGCGCATAGGCACCAACAAGACTGCGGGCGTGCAGGCATCTGTCAACAGCACAGCCGATCAGAATCTCGCCCAATCCGGCTCCGCGACTTTCAATAGCGCGTGCCAGACGCCCCATACGGAAACACGGAATCGGATAACGAGGCAATTTTTTGCGTTCAGTGTCACTGAGTTGTTGAACATCTATTTGTGCCGCACTGAGCGTATAGAAACCCAGGATATTGCTTGGCGCCATATCATCCACCAAAACAAAGACGGTGCTGATGCCCTTTGAATTCTGCTGCGCCGCGTATTTGTGCAAGTAATCATCCAGCGCTGGTACCCCACAATGAAAGGCTGCGCGATCGTGCAGCCTGACATCAAAAACCTGCTCTTCAAGCACGCTTGACCTTTGCCGCAACTGTCAGCGCACCCTGCAACGCCGGGTTAGGACTGAAGGCACCATTGATCGCTGCGTTGAAGGCGAGAAAATCTCGTTTTGAGAGCGTCACCCGCGACGCCTGCTCCAATAGGGTTTGCGCTTTCTCTTTGGCTGCGCTGCGGACAAAGCCGGCCATGGTTGTACCCATAAGGCTTGCAGCACGGGAGAGAAGGTCCTTATCGTCAGCGTCAAGCTTCAGATCAAAACGGGCAACTGCTGTCATGACAACTCCAAAAATAATACGGTATTTTACCGTATCACATCAGCGCCGTCAAACTTCAAATATTGATCGACCGCTTCGGCTTTCAATACATGGCTGGGTATGTCCACTCCACAAGGCCGCCGATGGCGACAATGAGCACGATGGCGAAGGCTATGAACGGCTGCTGAACCGGGTGAACTGGACCACCGGACAGCCGGCTGTCAAACAGCGACGTTACTCTCGAAGGGCGGAACCATTAGCGTCGATGTATGACGCAGTACGTAGCCACGCTAACGAGCACAAGCCCAGAAAACCGCAAAGCGCTGTGCGGCATCAGTCCAATGTCGGCAGTTTCCAAACCCTGCCTGGTGCAACAGTTTCGCGAAGCCGCCCAGCGTCCACTTGTATGAGTTTTCAGTGTGGATGCGCTCGCCCAGGGGAAACGCGCGCGCACCATCGGCCCAGCGCACGGTCACGGCGCGCGTGGCCTGCAGGTGCATTTCGATGCGTGATGCCCCCGTGTTGAACAGAGCCACATGATGCCAGTCTGACAACGCGAAATTAGTGCCACACAGGCGGTTGATGTGCAGCAACAGGTTGCGGTTGAAGGCGGCGGTCACGCCCAGCGCATCGTCATAGGCAGCTTCCAGTTCGGCCGTGTCCTTGACCAGATCAACGCCAATCAGCAGCCCGCTGCCCGGCTGCGACCCGCAGGCGGCGTGAACACTGCGCAAGAACACCAAGGCCTCATCGGGTGCGAAATTGCCAATGCTGGAGCCGGGGTAAAACAACACGCGCACATCCGTCTGCGGGTCGCCGGCCTCGGGCGGCAGCGCCAGGCCTGCCGAAAAATCGACACCCACGCCCACCATGTCCAGCGCCGGGTGGTGGCGCTGCAGGTTGTCGAGTGCGCTACGCAAGAAATCGACCGAGATGTCCACCGCCACATAGCGGTTTGGCCGCAAATGGCCAAACAGGCTGGCCGCTTTGGCGCAATTGCCGGCACCCAGATCGACCAGCGTGGCATCCGTTGGCACCTGGGCGGCCATGGCTTGGCTGTGCGCTGCAAAAATGTGCGCCTCGGTGCGCGTGGGGTAATACTCGGGCAGCGCGGTGATGGCTTCAAACAGCCGTGAGCCCAGGGCGTCGTACAAATATTTGGGCGAGGTGTGAGCCGCCGGGCTGGCCAGGCCACGCAGCAGTTCGTCGCGCACGCCCGACTGATCGGGGTGATGCAACTGAACGAAGACAGGTGTTCGCATGTCGCTAAACCCTTGTGCGGGTGGTTTTTTCGCGCAAGGTCACAAACTCTTCGGCCGACGTGGGGTGCAGCGCCACGGTGGCGTCAAAGTCGGCTTTGGTAGCGCCCATGCGGATGGCAATGGCGATGCTCTGAATGATTTCAGCGGCATCGTCACCCACCATGTGCGCGCCCAAGACGCGCTGGCTGGCGCTATCGACAATCAACTTGACCAGCGTGCGCTCTTTGCCACCCGCCAGGCCACGGCCCAGGGCACGGAAGTTGGCGCGGTAGATGTCAATCTGCGCCACCTTGGCCAGCGCCTGAGCCTCCGTCAAGCCCACGGTGCCGATTTGCGGCTGGCTGAACACGGCTGACGGCACGGTGGTCAGGTCGGCGGCGGTGGGTGCCGCGCCAAACAGCGTATTGGCCAAGGCTGCGCCTTCGCGGATTGCCACTGGCGTGAGCGCAATGCGGTTGGTGACATCGCCCACGGCGTGGATGCTGGGCACGTTGCTGTGGCCGTAATCGTCCACCACCACGCCGCCGGTTTTGTCCAGCGTGACACCCGCCTGCGCCAGCCCCAGACCCTGCGTGTTGGGCACGCGCCCGGTGGCATACAGCACGGCATCAAGCACCTCGGTGCGCGTCACAGCAGTCACCGCATTGGCGGCATCGGCAGTGCCACTGCGCAAGCCCACCTGCAGGCTGCCGTCTGCCTGTTTCTCAATGCCGGTCACGTCAGCGTGCAGTTGGATGTGAATGCCTTTTTGCGCCATTTCATCGTGCAAATGCTCGCGCAGATCGTCATCAAAACCGCGCAAAATCTGCTCGCCCCGGTAAGCCAGCGTCACGTCTGAGCCCAGCCCGTGAAAGATGCCGGCAAACTCCACCGCAATGTAGCCGCCGCCCACAATCAGCACCCGTTTGGGTTGCGTCGGCAGGTTGAACACCTCGTTGGAGGTGATGGCGTGTTCGATGCCCGGCAATTTGGGCAGAAACGGTGTGCCACCGGTGGCCACCAGAATATGCTCGACGCGGATGCGCTGGCCGTTGACCTCTACCGTGTGCGCATCCAGCACGGTTGCTGCGCCTTGCAGCACGGTGACACCGGCGCCGAGAAGGTTTTTCTCGTACATGGCGCTGAGCTTGCTGATCTCTGCGTCTTTGGCGGCAATCAGCTTGGGCCATGAAAAGGTGACCGGTGGCACGCTCCAGCCGAAACCTGCCGCATCGGCGAATTCCTGTGCGTAGTGCGACGCGTACACCAACAGTTTTTTGGGCACGCAACCGCGAATGACGCAGGTGCCGCCGTAGCGAAAGCTCTCGGCAATGGCCACGCGCGCACCCAGATTGGCGGCGATGCGTGCGGCACGTACGCCGCCGGAGCCACCGCCGATGACGAAGAGTTGGTAGTCGAATGCAGACATGGTTTTTCCCTATGCGTTGAATTTTTTTACAAAAGCGATGAACTCACCCAATGGCATCGGCCTGGCCACCACATAGCCTTGCAGCAGATCACAGTGGTTGTCGGCCAGCCAGCCCTGTTCTTGGGCGGTTTCAGCGCCTTCGGCCACCACCGAAAGTCCCAATTCATGGCACAGCAAAATGGTCGAGCGTACGATGGCGGCGTTTTTGGGATGCGTATCAACGCCAGAGACAAACGCGCGGTCAATTTTGAGCTCGTTAACCGGCAAAGTCTGTACATAGGCCAGCGACGATTGCCCTGTGCCGTAGTCGTCAATCGAGAGTTTGAAACCGAATTGAGACAGCTCCTGGAGATGTTGCAGCGCCAACTCCGGCTGATCCATCAAGGCGCTCTCGGTAATCTCCAGACACAGTTGGCTGGCGGGCAAACCCGACTGCTTGACCAACTGCTGGATGTCCGACACCAACGCGTGATTCAACAAATCGAGCGTTGAAAGATTCGCCGATGGCACCACGGCCAAGCCGTCACGATGCCATTGCGCCGCATCAAAGATTACCTGGCGCAGCACCCAGGGTGTAATTTCACGGATAAAACCTGTCTGCTCGGCAAACGGAATGAACTGCATTGGCGGGATCAGACCCTTGACAGGATGCCGCCAACGGATCAAAGCTTCGGCCGCAGTGATTTTGTGCTGTGCCAAGTTCAGCTTGGGCTGGTAGTAAATGACAAAGTCACCACGCGCCAGTGCTTCGCGCATTTCACCGATCAAGAACAGTTGTGCTGGCGCGGGTTCTGTCACGTTGTCCGAGGCAAAAACGATGGGGTCATGCCGACGCTTGGCGGTGGCCAGCGCCATGCCCGCAAAGCGCAACAAACAGCCTGAATCCACATGGCCTGAGGCATACAAAATGGCGCCAGCGCTGATGTCAATGTCCAGCTTTGTGCCATCAATAAAGATCGGCTCACGCAGTGCCTCAATCACACGCAGAACGGTCGCCTGCGTCGTTTCCTGATCGGTGCCACGTAAAAGCATGGCGTATTGGTCAGCCCACAACCGCGCCACGACATCGGAGCCCTTCACAAGCTGTTGAATCCGTGTTGCAAGGGTGCACAGCAAGCGGTCGCCCACGGCGTGCCCCAAGGCATCGTTGATAGGCGCAAAGCGGTTGATGTCGAGCAACACCAGTGCGCCGGTTTCTTCACTGGGGCGTGCTTCAAGCAGCTCGATAAAGCGTGTGCGGTTGGGCAAATCGGTCAGGGGGTCGACGTAGGCCAGGCGCAGGATTTTTTCCTCACGCGTGGCAATGCTGTTGCGCATGCTGGTCAATGCCCGCAGCAACGCACCCAGTTCACCACGCTGGCCCGTTGGTACCTCGGTGGCGTAATCACCACGGGCAATACGCTGTGCCACTGAAACCGCCCCACGTACCGGGATCACAATGCCACGTGCAATGAACCACGCCATCAGGGCACCAGCCAGTAACGCGACCAGGGCCAACAGAATCACGCGTTGTTTTGCCAGGGCTGCGGATTGCCTGAGCTGCTCCAGCTCTGACTGCATCATTTGCTGCAGATGCGCTTCAAGCGCACGGGTGTCAAACAGCAAGGTGTTGAGCACCTTGTGCGTGCGGTCTTCAAAATAAACACGCGCTTTGCTTGTGCCTTCAAGCTCAATCAGCTCGACCGTCTCTTGCAGCAACACGGCGTAGCGCTCGCGCAGGTCACTGACATGATCAATTTCCTGCTGCACATCGGCACTGAGCATGGTCATGTCAAGATCACTGACCGCCTTGCCAGAGGCGGCAATTTCCTCGTCCAGCGCCGCATAAAGCTTCACCCGGTCGTCACGCGCCTTGGTTTGCAACAGGTTAAGCAAGATGATGGCTTCGGCCTGCGCATGCTGGTTGATACGCTGCGCCAGGAGTGCGCGACGAGCCTGAAAATTGACAATCTCTTGCGTCGCAGCAGTCAGACCTTCAAGCCGCTGCAAAGACACCGCAGCCACAGCCAGCAGCAGACCGAGCAAGACAGTGAACGCCAGAATCAGCCGAGCGCGAATGGACAGGTTTTTCAACATCAGTTGTTACTCACAAAATAGCCCTTTCTCCTGACGCTCACGGTACGCGCTGCGTTGCCACACGAAATACTGCCGTGTCAGGATGAAATGCGTACCACGCAAACCAGTACCCTACCACGGCGGGCCACTGCGCCCCGTTGCTGGCGTGCGCGGTGGCGCGTCCGGTTGCCTGATCAAAACGGATGGTCAGGGTGGTATTCGCCCAGGTATCGGTGATCACGCCACTGGTTTTGCCGAGTTCTACAAATGGATAAGCTTTGGTCTGCTTGCCAATCTGCACGCCCAGCACCCGCTCTTTCGGGTGGAGCCCTGCAGACCTGAAAGCCAACGGAAACATGATCTCGGTGCTGATGTCATAACCTGCGTAAGGATCTTGGTCATATGCCCGGCGATGCCCGGTGTCAGCGGAGAGTGCTTGCGTCGTGGCGTGACTGTTGCGCCAGTCGCCCCAGGTGGTATGCGTGACCGGCACCATCATCAACTGCTGTCCTTTCATGGGGCCGCTGATGGCCTGGCCCATGAGTTGCGACCACAAGGAGCTGGTTTGCCGGTCGTACAACAACACGTCGTTGTTGTAGAGCAGACCTGACACACCAAAACTGAGCACCTGGCCATTTACACGGCGATCAAACGCTACGCCCGTGCCACACAGCGGGCAATAGGTGATGGTGATCGACTCCGCCTCAAACTGGTCGTTGACGACTTCGTGCCAGTTCAGAATGCGTAGCGGGTAGGCGCGCACGAAGCCCTGGCGCACCAGCCCCAACACCATGTCGTCCGGCTGCAAGAATCCAGCATTTGCTATTGTGACAAATCGCGGCTGGTCTATGGCGGGAATACCGTCTTTGGCCGGGCCACCAGAAACGATCTGATCCAAAGGTATCAGTGCGCCTTTTAGATCAAAACCATTCTTGATTTGCGCGTTCAGGCTGGTGCATGCCCAAAGCGCCAACACCAGAAAATACTTGGTCATTTTCGAACATGAATTCAATTGAGGTTTCATTTCAATTTACCCCTTCCCGGTGGCCTACTTGTGCAACACAATCCCCAGCATCGGGTCAAACGGATCGTTCCACGGTGCGGCATCAATGTGACGTTGGGCATATTCCGCCCCCGCTTTCCAGCGCGCACGAATGCCTGCTGGCGTGAAGTCGATGTCTTTGGTGTGGTCTTCACCCGCCAGCGCAGGAGCCTGCATGGGTAGCACGTGCATCACGGTGCCGCAACCCCAGCCCAGCAGTTCTTTCGCCTTGGGTGTATTGCGCGTCGCTGCGGGCAAGAGACGGCCGAGCTCGCGCACGATGTGGCGTAGATGGTGAATTTGTTGCTGTCGTGCGGTGTGGCTCTCGGCTCGGCTGGCGTATTGAATGTCTTTGAGGCGGCTGCTGACCTGGGCAAGGGTCTCGGGCACTGCACCTTCTTGCTGCCACAACTGTGCGGCAAAAATCACCGAGTCCTGGCGTGGGTTGTCGTCCATCACCACCTCCATCGGCGTGTTGGAGTAGATGCCGCCGTCCCAGTACGGCTCACCGTCAATCATCACCGCCGGAAAAGCCGGCGGCAAAGCGCCAGAGGCCATCACATGATCCAGCGTCAGCACCGCCTCACGGCTGTCAAAGTAGTGCATTTCACCACTACGGGCGTTGACCGCGCCGAGCGTCAGCCGGGTCGCTTTGGCCTGGATACGATGAAAGTTGACCAGACTCTCCAGTGTGTCACGCAGAGGCTCGGTGCTGTAAAAGCTGGCTTGCGTGATACCCACCGGGTTGTGTGTGCCCATAAATGCGAGTGGGTTAGGCTTGAAAAATCCAGGAATTCCGTTGGTCACTGTCACCAGGTTATGCACCAAGTTGAGCATACCAAAGGTGTTCCACATCGACGACGATGTTGCTGCACTAGACACCAAGTCCCAGAATTCATGCAGGCGATCGAGCCGGTGCTCCGGCTTGTTGCCGGCAATGATGGCTGCATTGATCGCACCAATAGATGTACCTACGACCCAGTCGGGTTCAATGCCGGCGCGGTGCATGGCTTCGTACACCCCGGCTTGAAACGCACCCAGCGCACCGCCGCCCTGCATGACCAGCACGACACGGTCAGGCGGCTCGCACTGGTTTGCTGTAGAACTGGCACGCGTCGATGTTGACGCTGATGTTGGTTTGGCCATGAGTCATTCTCCTGAGGTGGGGGCTGGGCTGGCAGCCAGGTAGTCGTACAAAACGCGGCCATAGGGCAAGGTCAGATTGGCGATGAAGTGCAAGCCACCGATGGCCCTGCGCACAGGCAGATCCGCCACGGGTGCATTGACATGCGCCGTCAAGTGCAGCCGCGCCGGGCCAGACCATGCCCCCTGAACGGCAATGTCGGTCATGTTATAGGCCACCAGTTGGGCAATGGCCAGTTCGCCATCCACGCCGGGAATGAGTTTGAGGTTGACCTGGGTTTTGCCCATCTTCTCGATGATCGAGGCCGATGAGCATTGCTTTTTGCCTGCCACGTCATACAACAAATGCTGATGCTTGTAGCCCATGGTGCCCACTGCGACCTGGACACCGGCGTAGTCCAGCGTGCCGGTGAGGGTGTCTTGAACCACGGCCAGTTTGGGGTGGCCATGTTTTTTGGGAAAGCCCCAAATTTCACGCCCGCCCGCAATCGGCGGTTCGTCATCCAGGTACATCTGTGCGGTGAAATTCACATGCTCGCCACAGTACAGCGCCGGAATCACCACGCCCGATTCGGTGTAACTGCCAAAGCCTGCTGAGTCGGGCATGCGGATGAATTCATAGAGCACGGTATTACTCCCGTCGGGCTCCAGCGGTTCAGGCAGTGCGGCCCGAATCGCCCCCGGGTCCGATTCGTAAGTGATGATCAGGTATTCGCGGTCAAGGAAACGATAGGGCCCACGTGGATAAGAGGGCGACGCCGCTGGCATCGACGGCAGTTGCAGAATGTCCTGGATGTTCATGAGGTGGGCTTTCAGTGTGCCGTCCAGCCGCCATCGATGGGAATCACAGCACCGGTGATGGAGGCCGCCACGTCGCTGGCCAGAAAGCCAGCCAGCGCGGCCACCTGTTCAACTGTGACGAATTTTTTGGTGGGTTGTGCCGTGAGCAGCACGTTCTGAATCACTTCGGCTTCGGTGATGCCGCGCGCCTTGGCGGTCTCAGGAATTTGTTTCTCAACCAAAGGCGTCCAGACGTAACCCGGGCACACCGCGTTGACGGTGATGCCCAATTCGGCCACCTCCAGTGCCACGGTTTTCGTCAAGCCGGCAATGCCGTGCTTGGCAGCCACATACGCCGATTTGAAGGGCGAAGCCACCAGCGCGTGCGCCGAGGCCACCTGGATGATGCGCCCCCATTGCTTCTTTTTCATGTGCGGCAAGGCCAGCCGCGTGGTGTGAAAAGCCGAAGTCAGATTAATGGCCAGAATGGCATCCCACTTGGGCGTTGGAAATTCATCCACGGGGGCCACAAACTGAATGCCGGCGTTGTTCACCAAAATATCGACACCGCCAAATTCAGCGTTGACTGATTGAAACATCGCCTCGATTGCCGCGCTCTGACTCATGTCGGCCCCAAAAAACCTGACCTTGACTGGGTAGGTGGCTTCCAACCGAGACCGGGTGGCCTCGATCTCAACGGCATCGCCCATGCCATTGAGCATAATGTTGGCCCCTTGTTGTGCAAAGTATTCGGCGATCCCGAGTCCGATACCGCTGGTTGATCCGGTGATGAGGGCTGTTTTTTCTATGAGCATGCGAGATTCCTTGAGGGAGTTGAAAGAGAACATGCGCCCTTTTTGAGCGATGCCGCTTCAAGTTAGTCTGTTGACGGGGCAAATTGCTTACAGCTCAGGCGCGTTCATTTGCACCCATGGTCTCGGGTTATGAACCTTGCGTCTCAACACATTGGGGGTAAGTCACGGTGCAGGCCTTTCATGGCGCGATCAGGCGCAAGGCCACAATGGCCAGACCAAAAGTGCTGATGATGGTGCCATACATCAAGCCGCGCCAAACCCGGGTGCCATTTACGGCGCACGCCCAATAGCCTGCAGCAAACAGTGCCAGCACCAGAGTCCAGCAGGCACTGACAAACGCAGTGCCCAGAGGCAACCAGCCCAAGGCCACGGTCGCAAAAGCCACGGCAGGCACAATGCCGGGCACCACCACCACCAGCGAGCGCCGCAGCAGCGCCACCGCTTCGGGCAAGGATGTGCGGCGCTTATTGGCAATTTCATCGGCCAGCCCACGTGCAAAGGCCTCGGCCACCGCGTTGGCAATCAGGGTAATGAAGATGGTGGCGACTGCAGACCATTCGGTCAACGCTGCGCCCTCCAAAACAGTCAACAGCGCCAGCACAATGATGGAGCCGTTGAGCAATTTAAAAAGTGTGAATCCAGTGTTTTCGGCAGTAGTTGTGAACATGAGTGGGCCTCGGCAGGCATCAATTTGTCAGGCAGAAACTGACCGCCTTGTTGCGTTGGTCGTTGCCGTGGCGCAATACTTACAGTTGACACAAACAAGCTTCACTGCGGCTTGTCAATGCCCCGGAGCCAATCTGTGGGCGAGCAACCCAGCTTGCGCACAAACGCACGGGTCAACGCACTGGCACTGCCATAGCCCACATCGTCAGCTACATGTTTGAGTTGACGACCTTGTCTGAGTAAACCCTGTGCTGTCATGATGCGCCAAGAGGCCAGGTAATCAGCAGGGGTCTCACCCGTGACTTCACGAAAACGCACGGCAAAGCGTGCACGCGACATCCCTGCCAAGGCGGCCATGCCGGTCAAATCAAGCGCAGTCCCCGGGTTCTCATGGATGGCGCCAATCACTTTGGCCAGCCGCGCATCGGCCAGGCCGGCCAGTGTGCCGCCTTGTGTCAGGCCCTGGTCGATACAGTGGCGCAGCAGCCGGATCATCAACACTTCACACAGGCGATTCAGCACCGCCTGGCGGCCATTGTTCTCAGCAAAGGCTTCGTCAAACATCAGACCCAGCAAAGCCTCGATACCCGCCAGGTGCGACAACGCAACCCTCACCACGTTGGGCAGTGCGTCGGTAATGGGGTTTTGACCACCGCCACCAAACTCAACGGTGGCACAAACCACGTCCGCGCCAGCGCGGTCATCGGCAACCAGCCGGTGGGTGTCGGGGCGTGGCAGAAACAACAAGGTGGGCTCCGTGATGTCAAACCGTTCTTGCGCTACGCCGATCACCTGTACCGGCCCGCGCCGGATCAAGTGAATGTGACTGCGCACGCTGTCTTGCGCAAAGTCATGCACGCCGCAGATGTTGCCGGTGTAAAAAACGCCGGCGTGCAGAGAAAATTGCGAGAGTAGTTTGGTCAGTCTGTCCATGGTTTAAAAGGGCGGATGTGCAAGGAGTGTAAGAAACTGACAACAGTGCGCGTCTAAGGTGCACGGACTGTCTTGGTCCGTGCAATTCAACCCACCCGAGGAGCCTTTCATGAAACAAAATCCGTCCGCTATCCGTTCAGCCATTCTGGCGTCGGTCTTTGGCATGGCATTTGGCGCACCTGCGGCCTTCGCCCAAAGTCCTTGCGCACCACGCAATCCCTGCGCGCCGCGCAAAATGAATCCATGTTCGGCCAAAAATCCGTGTGCCGCAAAAATGGCCAAGAACCCGTGTTCTGCCAAAAACCCTTGCGCTGCAAAAAACCCTTGCACTGCAAAAAACCCCTGCGCGGCAAAAAACCCGTGCGCCGCAAGTGGCAATGTGGATGCCAAATTGGTCACGCGCCCGGCCGGCACCCATTTAGCCAAGGGTAACCACGCTGAACTCGTCTCTTTGGGCAAAAAACTTTTTTCTGACACAAAACTTAGTACCAACGGGCTGTCGTGCAACTCTTGCCACTTTGGCGGCAACTCTTACCTCAATACCTTTGCCAAGCCCTACCCGCACTTTGTGCAAATGGCCGATGACCGGGGTGGCATGAAAAAGATTGAACTCGACGAAATGGTGCAGTTTTGTCTGGTGGTGCCGATGGCGACCAAGCCATTGGCCTGGGACTCACGTGAACTCGCAGCGTTAACGGCCTACACCGCTGACGTGCAAAAAACCTTCAAGCCCAAAGCCGGCGCGGCCGCAGCTAACCCGTGCGCGGCAAAGAATCCCTGTGCAGCGAAAAATCCTTGCGCAGTAAAGAATCCATGTGCTGCCAAGAACCCTTGCGCGGCTAAAAATCCTTGCGCTGCCAAAAAGAACCCCTGCGCAGCCAAGATGTAAACCATCATGCTGCAAGGCATGAAGACGCTGCCCGCACTCACGCATGACGATTTACTGGCTATGCGTGCCGCGGGGCAGGAAATTACCGAATGCTACCGGGTGCTGGCCAAAGGCGGGCTGAACATCGTAGGCGAGGTGTTGCGCGGCCAAGGTGATTTCATTGAGCTCAACCATTACCCCAATGACGATGTGTTTGACCGCGACACCCAATCGCAGTACTACTACCACGCGCACCGGGGGCTGGACGGCGAACACGGCCACTTTCACACCTTTTTGCGCCCACCCGGCATGCCAGAGGGCATGCTGCCAATTGCACATCAAAATGCCATCGAACCCTGGCCAGAAGGGCTCGAGGCGCTATCACATTTGATAGGCTTCTCGATGGACGCTTACGGCTTTCCGATGGGTTTGTTCACCACCAACCGCTGGGTCACCGATGAGGCCTGGTATGCCGCGGGCGATGTGGCACAGCTGCTGGCGCGCTTTCGCATCGACCACGCCGCCCCGTCCTGGCCCGTCAACCGCTGGCTCAGCGCCATGTTTGTGCTGTTTCGGCCGCAAATGCAAGTGCTGCTGACACAACGCGATGCCACCGTGACCGCGTGGGCGGCACAGCATCCGGGCGAGGACGTGTTTGAAGATCGGGCGCTTGACATCACCAGCCACATTGTGATCTCGGTGCAAGACCAGGTCGACCGGGTGGAAGCGCTGCTGGCTCAGACCCATTCGGCCTGATATCCGTTGTTTTACCTATCAATCATCCAAGGAACCCATCATGAACAAGCGCAACTTCACTTCAGCACTGGCCACCCTCGCCCTTTTTGCAAGCGCAGGCACAGTTTCTGCACAGTCGGCCGTGCTGCCCGGCACACACACCCTGACCAGTAAACACAGTTTCAGCACCCTGGTGGCGCGCGTTGAAGCGGCGGTGACACAGCAAAAAATGGGCTTGGTGGCCACCGCCAGCGCCAGCGCGGGTGCGGCCGGGCGCGGCATCAAAATTCCCGGCAATGCGGTACTGATGGTGTTTCGCAACGACTACGCGGTGCGCATGCTGCAGGCCAGTGTGCCCGCGGGCATCGAGGCACCGATCCGGTTTTACATCACGGAAAACACCGATGGCACGGCCAGCCTGACTTACCGCACGCCCAGCGCGGTGTTTGCCCCGTATCCCTCTGCCGCACTCAAGGACATGGCGGCAGAACTTGACCCTATCTTTGAGCGGATTGCACGCGATGCCACCGGTAGTTAATGCACCCTGGGTCAGCGCGCCCACCCCTGCAGTGCGCCAAGCGTGGCCTCTGGCGGCAGGCATCAGCGTCTTGCTGTGGGTGGCAAGCCGCCTTGGCGTGGAGGACTGGCGACCGCTGGCGCTGTGGCTCACCGGACTGGTGCTGGGCGTGGCGCTGTACCACGCTTCTTTTGGTTTTGCCAGCGCCTACCGGCGCATGCTGGTGGCGCGTGACATGCGCGGCGTGCAGGCGCAGTTGTTGTTATTGGCGTTGACTACACTGTTCTTTGCGCCGGTTTTTGCCAACGGCACAGCGTTTGGACAGACTCTGGGCGGTGCCTGGGCACCGGTGAGCGTGTCAGTGGCGGTCGGTGCGTTCATGTTTGGCATTGGTATGCAGATTGCGGGCGGCTGCGGCTCGGGCACGCTGTACACCGCAGGCGGCGGCAGCGTGCGCATGTTGCTGGTGCTGGCCTTCGCCTGCGTCGGCTCGTTTGCCGCCAGCTTGCACATGGGCTGGTGGCAGGCGTTGCCCGCGCACGAAGCGATTGTGTTGGCCGATGAACTGGGCTGGCGCACGGCACTGGCACTGCAACTGGGGGTGATGGGGCTGCTGGCCTGGCTGCTCCAACGTCTGGCGCGTCCTATGCTCAAGACGACGGTCACCACGGCGGCCGAGTTGACAAACGCAAGCCAAACACGAGGTGGGTCTAGGGCCACTGTGTGGCTACGCACTTTGCTCTCCGGTCCCTGGCCAGTCATGGCCGCTGCTGTGGTGCTGGCGTTTGGCAACCTGAGCACCCTGCTGGTGGCCGGGCATCCGTGGTCGATCACCTGGGGCTTTACCTTGTGGGGTGCCAAAGCGGCGCAGGCGCTGGGCTGGTCTGCGGCCAGCAGCGGCTTTTGGCAGGGTGGTTTTCAAAGTGGTGCGCTGGCTGGCAGCGTGTTGGAAGACACCACCTCATTGATGGACATCGCCATCATGTTGGGCGCGTTGTGTGCCGCTGCGCTTGCCGGACGCTTTGCGCCAAAGATGAACATGCCGTGGCGCTCGTTGCTGGCGGCGCTGCTGGGCGGTTTGCTGTTGGGCTATGGTTCGCGCATCGCTTACGGCTGCAACATTGGCGCGTTTGTGTCAGGTGTGGGCTCGGGCAGTTTGCACGGCTGGCTTTGGATTGCGGCGGCACTGCCGGGCAGTTGGGTGGGCATCCGCTGGCGGCGCAGGTTTGGCTTGGCGGATTGATGCCACACGGCGTTCATCCGCCAACCAATTTTTGAGAGCGTTTTAGGCCTCTAGCCCTTATATATACTGCGCAATAAGCTCTTGTATTTATAGTGATTTGGTTTTATTCACGACCCCCGTGTAAGGAAATGCCAAATGCTGCGACTATAGAAGCAGCACGGTGCACATCAACCGCTTCGTGCTAATCCTCACCCCCATGTGAACCCCGTGGGGTATTACTGTTAAACCGATGAAAGACATTGACATGAGCAACCAAAACCAAACCTCCGTGAGCCGTCGCACCGCTACAGCCGCCGGCCTGGCCTTGGCCATGAGCGCAGCGTTCACCATTGCCGCTACCCCCATGGCAGCTCAAGCTGCTGAAAATGAAAAATGCTTTGGCGTGGCGCTCAAGGGCAAAAACGACTGCAAGGCCGGTGCCGGCACCACCTGCGCTGGCACCTCCAAGGTGGACTACCAGGGTAACGCCTGGTCCATGGTGCCCAAGGGTACTTGCGAAAAGACCGTGTCCAAGACTTCGCCCACTGGCCACGGTCAAATGAAAGAGTTCAAGGAAGTCAAGGCCTGATCAAAACCAGCACCAGCGGAGCACCGGGTATGTCACAGCAAGTCAACTCGCCCACGCAAGCCTTCGGTGCTGCCGCTACCACCCTGCCCAAGCGGGCTGGGGTGGGTCTGAAGCCCGAGCATTTTCAGGTGATTCTGGCAACCCAACCTGACATCGGTTTTTTTGAAGTCCATGCCGAAAACTACATGGTGTCGGGTGGCCCGTTTCACCACTATTTGACGCGCATCCGCGAACGTTACCCGCTGTCCATCCACGGTGTCGGCTTGTCGATTGGGGCTGACGGCCCGCTGGATGTACAGCACCTCAATGCTCTGCGAGCCCTGTTGCAGCGCTACCAGCCGCAATCATTTTCAGAGCATCTGGCCTGGTCGACGCACGGCGATGCGTTTTTGAACGACTTGCTGCCACTGCCCTACAACACCGCCACCTTGCAGCGTGTGTGCGACCACATTGACCAGGTGCAAAGCCACCTGGGGCGGCGCATGCTGCTGGAAAACCCCGCCACTTACATTGAGTTTGTCGCCTCTACCTGGGACGAAGGCGCGTTTTTGACCGAGGTGCTGCGCCGCACCGGCTGCGGCCTGTTGCTGGACGTGAACAACGTGCATGTCAGCAGCGTCAACCACGGCCGCGACGCGCGCGCCACCATCCGCACCATGCCGCTGAAGCAGGTTGGTGAAATTCACCTGGCCGGTTTTGCCGAGCAAGTCGATGGCAACGGTGCCCCGCTACTGATCGACAGCCACGGCGCGCCGGTGGCGCAAGCCGTGTGGGACTTGTATGCCTTCACACTGGCGCTCACCGGCCCGCAACCCACGCTGCTGGAGCGTGACAACGACATCCCCGCCTGGCCGGTGTTGCTGGCCGAGGCCGGTGTGGCT
>Ga0210039_1001571_pt1 | contig 20784 bp, 20 predicted proteins | sample CryGeyCG2114_250_3_FD_185460 | JGI IMG/M metagenome (GOLD analysis project Ga0210039, IMG submission 185460) | Groundwater microbial communities from aquifer - Crystal Geyser CG17_big_fil_post_rev_8/21/14_2.50 (SPAdes) (version 2) | ecosystem: Environmental > Aquatic > Deep subsurface >...
GATGAAGTAAAAGCCATCAAACATTTCGAAAAATGGTTAACCAAATTGCGTAAATTTTATCCTGTAAAAACGGTTTGTATGCACGGAAGCCCTACTTCAAAATGGGACAATAGAAAGTTGTGGGATAACCATAATTATCAGGATTTTGGCATTGAAGCAGAACCTTATTTTGATATAGATTTTAACAAGGTGTTTTACATTACCGACACGGGTAGAAAATGGGACGGAAAGAAAGTAAGTGTTCGAGATAAAGTAACATCTAATTTTAATTTGTCGTTTCACTCCACCAATGAGTTGATTGCTGCATTTGAAAATAGGCAACTGCCCAATCAAATTTTACAAAACATTCATCCACAACGCTGGACAGACAATCGTGCAGCATGGACACAAGAATTAGTTACTCAAAACATTAAAAACACCATAAAAAAAGCCATTTTTGTAAAAAAATAATTTTTTCAATTTTTCCCTAGTAAGTTAATAACCTAGTTTTTATGCATTTCTTTAAAGCCATTTTGATTTTGTCTTTGTTTGTTGTTAAAACGAGCTATTCTCAAGTTAAAATAGAAAATAAATTGTTGGTGGGTCGATTAGAATTGTCTCAAAATCAATACGAAAGTGCGATTCAAAAATTCAATTATGTTATTGAAAATTACCCTCCAAATTACGAACCTTATTATTACAGAGGTATTGCTAAACTTGAATTAGGTGATTATATGGGTGCAGAAAGTGATTTTTCGGAAGCGATTAAACTTCGCCCATTAAAAGTTGATTTATATATTATTAGAGGATCTGTTCGTGATAGACTTAAAAATTTTGATGGAGCTTTTGAGGATTATTACAGAGCCATTCAACTACAGCCATCGAACCCTGAAATTTATCTCAATAGAGCAATTACCTATAATTTTTTAGAGCAACATGTGTTGGCAATTAATGATTGTGAAAAAGCCATCAGTTATGGTTCAAAAAAGGAATTGGTTTATACCATTAGAGGGATGTCTAAACTAGGTCTAGAACAATATCAAGAAGCTATTTTAGATTTCAACCTTATTCTTGAAAATAATCGGTTAAGCACGTCATCTTATGTGCGAAGAGCTACGGCTAATTATTACCTCGAGAATTATGAAATTGCCTTTTCAGATATTCAAACTGCATTAAGAATAGATGATAAAAATCTGCATGCTTATTTTCAACGAGCAATGATTTATAATAAACTTGAAAAAAACAATGAAGCATTAGCAGATTTGAGTAAAGTAATTGAACTTTCGCCAGATGCAACTTCGGCATATTATAACCGAGCGTTGATATATACAGAAAAAAAAGATTTTAAAAATGCCTTAATTGATTATGGAAAAGTAATTTCACTCAGTTCATCTAATATTTTAGCGTTTTATAACCGAGCTATTATTTATCAAAATCTAAAGAAATATACTGCCGCTTTACAAGATATTGAAAAAGCCATTTCAATTTACCCTGATTTTGTTGATGCTTACAAGTTGCGTTCATCTATTTATCAAGCCTTAGGAAATTTTCAACAAGCTCAAGAAGATAAAGAAACAGCTTTACTAATTAATTCAACCAAAGCCAATTATTCTGATAGTTTAAAAAGGCATGAAGAACAATTGTTATCTAAAGTAACTTCTTTTGGAGGAGGAACAAATGCCAATGCAATTAAATATGCTGATAATAATATTTCGCTTTCTCCGGCTTACCACATTAGTTTGTTGGCGACTAATAAAAACAAGCAGATAATTGATGTTTGGCACAAACAAAGCAAAACCTTTACCCCTTATTTTGTATTAAAAATGGATGAAAAAGAAAGTGTAGATGAAGAACAACACGATAAAAAATTAGAAATTATTAATGAAAAAATAAAAAATAACACTTCGAATGCTGAGCTATACTTGCAACGAGGGGTTATTTATGTTTCGCTCAACATGCATGAAAAAGCATTATTGGATTTCAACACATCTATTTCACTTAACAAAACAGATTATATGGCTTATTTTGCTCGTGCTAATATGTTTCACTTATTATTAAACGAAGATGAAAATATGTCAACCAAAATAGATTTGATAATTAAAGATTATGAAAAGTGCATGGAATTGAATCCTAAATTTACGTACGCCTATTTTAATAAAGGGATGTTGGAGTTTCAACAATCTAAATACATAGAAGCAATTGAGGATTTTAGTAGTGCCATCTATGCAGATGCTACATTTGCTGAAGCCTTTTTAAATAGAGGACTGATTTTACTGATATTAAACAACAACGAACAAGCTTGTAAGGATTTAAGTAGTGCAGGAGAATTAGGAATTCCTTCGGTTTATCAGTTAATTAACAGGTATTGCAATTAGAGTTTAATTTACTTTTCTACTTTTGCTTCCCAATATTAATTTCTTCTTTTTGCTTTCCTTTTAAAGGAACAACTTCTTCACGATAAAGAATATCAATGGCATCTGTTAAATCTTTTTTCATTTCGGAATAAACTGTTCCATCAAAATAACCTCTAACATGTCCTTTTTTATCAACTAGAATTAACAATTGTGAATGAAGAAATCCTCCTTCAGCAATAGAATCTTTAGCAACATTAACAAAAAAACCGCTGAATGCAATGTCGTAAATGGCATCTTTATCTCCTGTAACAAAATCCCAATTGGTAGTGCTTGCATGAACTTTTTTAGCATATTCTTTTAGAATGGGAACAGAATCTTGCTCTGGATTTACGGTAATGGATAAAAAGCGTAAATCTTTTCTATCTTCAAATTTATTTTGAATATAAACCATGTTTGTTGCCATTTTAGGACAAATGGTTGGGCAAGTAACAAAAAAGAAATCAGCTACATACACCTTCCCTAATAAATCATCACGAGTTACTTTTTTTCCATCTTGATTGGTAAATTCAAAATAAGGAATGGTGTGATATGTGGTATCATACTTCCCATCTTCATTTAATACTGCGGTTTTGTTTCCATAATACTGTAGCTTCGTGTAATTATGTTTTCCTGTGTATAAAAAAAGATAAAACAAAGAGGGCAAAAGCAAAATAGCTAATAAAATGGTTATTTTTTTAAGTTTGGAAGATGTCATTTTTTAATTTTTTTAAATATTGAATAATTTTTGATTTACGATTTTTGATTTACGATTCAAAACATTTGACATAAACCTCTAAGCTAATTCTTGTTATTACTCAGCCGTTTATTTTTCTTCTCTTTGCCACAGATTACATAGATTTACACAGATTAATAACCGCTGAAAGTGGTTGTTTTTGTGAAGATTTAAGATAATCTGTGAAACCAATCTGTGTCATCTGTGGCACATTATAGGTGGCTGATTATTAAATACTACCCTTTTAGATACGCTTTTAATCCGTGTAAACCACCTTCTCTTCCAAAACCACTTTCTTTATAACCACCAAAAGGAGAAGCGGGGTCAAACTTATTAAAAGTATTACCCCAAATAACTCCTGCTTTTAATTGCGAAGTAAGGTTAAAAAGTTTAGATCCTTTATCTGTCCAAACACCGGCAGACAACCCATAAGGAGTGTTGTTCGCTTTTTCTATCACTTCTGAAACAGTTCTAAATGTTTGAATGGCTAATACAGGTCCAAAAATTTCTTCTTGCACAATGCGGTTCGATTGTGAAACGCCTGTAAATAAAGTAGGTTTACACCAATATCCATTTTTAGGAACACTACACGAAGGTTGATACATTTCTGCTCCTTCGGCTTTACCAATTTTTAGGTATTTGTTTATGGTATCCAATTGTTCTTTTGAGTTAATTGCTCCTATATCCGTGTTTTTGTCTAAGGGATTTCCAATAACAAGTGCCTCCATACGGTCTTTTAGTTTTCTAAGCACTAAATCATACACCGACTCTTGCACAAACAAACGTGACCCCGCACAACATACATGTCCTTGATTAAAATAAATTCCATTGATAATTCCTTCTACAGCTTGGTCGAGGGCTGCATCTTCAAAAATAATGTTAGCAGCTTTTCCTCCTAATTCTAAGGTTGCTTTTTTGTGCGTTCCTGCGATGGCATTTTGTATGATTTTTCCAACACCTGTTGAGCCAGTAAAAGCAATTTTATCTACATCAGGATGATTCACGATAGCTGCTCCTGTTACTCCTGCTCCTGTAACGATATTTACCACACCCTCAGGCAAACCAGCATCTTGAATCAATTCAGCTAATTTTAATGCCGTTAATGAAGTGGTTTCGGCTGGTTTCAACACCACAGTATTTCCTGTTGCTAATGCGGGTGCTATTTTCCAAGCAGCCATCAACAACGGAAAGTTCCAAGGTACAATTTGACCTGCAACGCCTAACGATTGCATTTTCTTATTAGGAAAAGCATAATCCAATTTATCAGCCCAACCCGCATAATAAAAAAAGTGTGCTGCGGCTAAAGGCACATCAATATCTCTTGATTCTCTGATAGGTTTTCCTCCATCTAATGTTTCAATTACAGCAAATTCCCTGGCGCGTTCTTGAATGAGTCGGGCAATACGGTAAATATATTTAGCTCGTTCTTTGGCCGGCATCTTACTCCACACTTCGTTGTAGGCTTTTCTGGCAGCTTTCACCGCTTTATCCACATCTTTGTCATTGGCTTCAGCAATCAATGCAATTTTTTGCTCATTGGCAGGGTTTATCGTGTCAAAATACTTTCCTGAAGTAGGTTTAACCCATTTTCCACCAATAAACAATTCGTATTGTTTTTTTATCGAAACGTGGTCGGTACTTTCTAATGAAGGAGCAAAGTCCCAACCTGAATTTATTTTAAGTTTTGTCATGTTTATCTATGTTATTAACCGCAAAAACGCTAAGTTTTTTTATATTTTCTCGCTGAGACGCAAAGTTTTTAATTTCCATATTTCTTTAGCTACGAATACACGAATTTCCACATTGTTATATTGCTATATTGTTCCATTATTAAATTCTTCAATCCTTAGAAAAATAATCTTTTGATTGATAAATTCCTGTTTCTTGTTTCACAATTTGCATCAACACATCATTGGCAAGACTACTTGCTCCAAAACGAAACCATTTTTTATCTAACCAATCGGCTCCTAAGGTTTCTTTTACTAACAACAAATATTGTAATGCCAATTTTGCATTAGAAATCCCTCCCGCAGGCTTCATTCCTACTTGTATGCCTGTTTTGTAATAATGGTCTTTTATCGCTTCCAACATTACCAATGTAACAGGCAATGTAGCTGCAGGACTAATTTTTCCTGTAGAAGTTTTTATAAAATCTGCTCCCGCCAACATAGCAATATCACTTGCTTTTCTAACTTTATCAAACGAGCCTAATTCACCTGTTTCTAAAATCACTTTTAACCTTGATTTTCCACACGCTTCTTTAATGGCAGCAATTTCATCAAACACAAAATGGTATTCTCCTTCATGAAATTTTCCTCTACTAATTACCATATCTACCTCTTCAGCTCCATTATCTACGGCAATTTTAACATCTAACAATTTTATTTCTAAACTAGATTGTCCGCTCGGAAAAGCAGTAGCCACAGAAGCAACATTAATTCCTGAGCCTTTTAAAGCAGTTTTTGCCGTTTTCACAAAATTGGGGTAAACACAAACCGCAGCTACCGTAGGCAAATTAGGTTGGGCATCATGCAAATGCATCGCTTTATTGCATAGTTGTATTACTTTTTTGTTTGTATCTGCTCCTTCTAAGGTGGTTAAGTCTATCATTCCCAACGCCATTTTAAGTCCGTGCATTTTTGCATCTTTCTTCAGACTACGAGCGGTTATTCTATCTATTCTGTCTAATATTCCAACCTGATCAACCGAAGGTGATTTGCTAAAATCTAACATTATTTTGGATTTATTCATGGTACTTTTATTAGACATCAAAAATAAGAAAACCTTTCAAGTTTTTTTTGTGTTTTATAAAAAGGTATTTTTGTGGAAGAATGAAAAGACAAGAAAACATATTTCCCATTTTTGATAAAATTGCTGGAAGAGCAGAAAAAGAGCAGTTTTTAAATCAAAAATCTAAAGTGATTTGGATGACAGGCCTTTCTGGTTCAGGAAAAACTACCATAGCCATTGCCTTAGAAAAAGAATTGCTCCAAAGAGGATTTTTTACTCAAGTATTGGATGGAGATAATATTCGAGTAGGAATTAATAACAATTTAGGGTTTTCGGAAGAAGACCGAACAGAAAATATTAGACGAATTGCAGAGGTTTCTAAATTATTTTTAAATTGTGGAGTTATCACTATCAACTGTTTTGTGAGTCCTACCAAAGCCATTCGTGAAAATGCCAAAAAAATTATTGGAGCACCTGATTTTATAGAAGTTTTTATAGATACGCCCATCGAAATTTGCGAACAACGCGATGTGAAAGGTTTATACAAAAAAGCACGAGCTGGAGAAATTAAAGATTTCACGGGTATTAATGCTCCTTTTGAGGCTCCAACCAATGCCAAGGTTGTTATTAAAACAAAAAACAAAACCGTAACACAAAGTGTGGATGATTTACTTCTAGTTGTTTTACCTTTAATAACCTATTGAAAATGGCAAAATTTAGTTTAATTTTTATACTTTTTTTTGTGCTTGTTTTTTCGGCTCAAGCTAATGTTTATTTGATAAACGATACATTGTTGATTGAAAATTCTACACTTTCCATCGCTCAAGAAAATGAAAATTTTTTTGTTGATGAAACCCAAAAGGAAGTAAAGTTTAAACGAGGAAAAGCAATCGTACTAACTATTTTAACGGGTTTTTTAGGAGGTCATCGCATTTATTTAGGTACGCACCAACGAACACCTATTATTTATTCGGTAACTTTTGGAGGTTTTGGAATTTTACCCTTGATTGATTTAGTACATCTTATTTTCATTAAAGATATTTCGATTTATGAAAATAACACACAAATAATGATGTGGAGGAAGGAATGAGTATAAAAGTACTTAGAAGTGCCTTGAATACTTAAAGTTTGTGAAGAGTAAGTTACTAATTCCTAAATACTAACTACTAATACCTATTTTGAACTGGCAACCTACCATAAACGGTTTTAAATCGTACCTTCAACTTGAAAAGTCGTTGGCAAAAAATTCTGTTGAAGCTTATTTGAGTGATGTGGAGCGGTTTGTGTCTTTTTTAGAATGCCATCAATTGAATGTTTCCCCCGAAAAAGTAACGCAACAGCAAATTGAACAATTTTTAGAATGGATAAGTGTGTTGGGAATGAGTGCCAGAAGTCAATCTCGTATTTTATCAGGATTAAAAGCGTTTTATAATTATTTGCTCATGGAAGACCTAATTACGATTACACCTACCGATTTAGTAGATACTCCAAAAATTGGGCGAAAACTTCCTGAAGTTCTCAATATTGAAGAAATAAACAACATTGTTGCAGCCATTGATTTAAGCACTCCTGAAGGATTAAGAAACAAAGCCATTATAGAAACGCTTTACAGTTGTGGCTTACGAGTTTCGGAGTTAATTAATTTACAATTATCACATTTATTGTTTGATGAAGGCTTTATCCGAATTATTGGAAAAGGCGACAAAGAACGTATTGCTCCTATTGGTGGAGCGGCAATTAAACACATCCATATTTATCTCGAACACGTTAGAAACCATTTTCCAACCATAGCCAAAGGAAGTGAAGATATCTTGTTTCTGAATCGTAGGGGTAAAAAACTCACACGGGTAATGATTTTCACCATCATCAAAAATTTAGTAGCCAAAGCAGGCATCACCAAAAATGTAAGTCCGCATACCTTCCGACATTCTTTTGCCACACACTTGGTGGAAGGCGGAGCAGATTTACGTGCTGTGCAAGAAATGCTCGGACACGAATCCATTACCACCACCGAAATTTATACCCATTTAGATCGGTCTTACCTCAAACAAGCCATTATGGATTTTCATCCGAGAGGGAATTTAAGTGAAGATTGAAAACTTTTATAAAAAACAAACATTTAAGGCAGAGTATCTAGACTTTTTAGAAAAGTTTAAAGTACCTTATGATGAGCGATATATTTTTGAGGATTTAATATAATATATGCCGAGCCTTCGGCTCTATGTAAAAAAAAGAAGACCCATAGGGTCGGTCAATTTTGTAATAACTGACTTTAGTCAGTTAAAAAAAACCTCAGATTTCTCTGAGGTTTCTAGTAGCGGGGGCCCGACTCGAACGGACGACCTCCGGGTTATGAGCCCGACGAGCTACCAACTGCTCTACCCCGCAATATATCTTAAAAAATGTTTTTTCTTCTTTCGGACTGCAAACTTACGATTTTTGTATAGATTCCTACTAACTTTCTGTTAAAACTTTTCTTGAAACTTTTTTTTAGTTCTAAATTTGTTTTTAAGCAATTTAAAATCAATACATCTCTAAGCAATTATGATTAAATTAACGATTAACAATTTTTACATTTTATGTCAGCTAAAAAATAGTACTTTTGGTTTTTTGTATTAAAACTAAATCGATTATTCCATGCTAACCCTTATCAATAAAGAAATAAAAAGTTTTTTAGGTTCTTTGGTTGGGTACATTGTAATTGCAGTTTTCCTAACTACTATTGGGTTGTTTATGTGGGTTTTTCCTGGCGATACCAATGTGCTGGATGGAGGATTTTCTACCATAGGTTCCTTATTTTATATTGCTCCTTGGGTATTTATGTTTTTAATTCCTGCCATTACCATGCGATTGCTTTCAGAAGAAAGTAGAACAGGAACAATAGAGTTGTTGCTTACAAAACCCATCACTGATTTTCAAATTGTTTTTGCTAAATATTTAGCAGGGTTTTCACTGGTTTTTTTCTCATTACTCCCTACATTGGTATATTATTATTCTGTATATAATTTAGGAAATCCTGTTGGAAATATTGATTCTGGTGGTACTTGGGGTTCATATTTTGGTTTGTTGTTTTTGGGAAGTGTGTTTGTTGCAATAGGATTATTTGCTAGTTCTATCACCAATAATCAAATCATCTCATTCATTGTGGGAGTGTTTCTTTGTTTTTTTGCTTATGCAGGGTTTGACTCACTAAGTGCGATGGAATTATTTGGTTCTGTAGATGCTTTTTTATTGAAACTTGGAATTAATGAACATTATCGTTCCATGAGTAGAGGTGTAATTGACACAAGAGATGTAGTCTATTTTCTAAGTGTTATTTTCTTGTTTTTATTATTAACCAAAACCGTGTTGGGAAGTAGAAAATGGTAAAAAATCACTCCAATAGAAACAAAGATTTAACAACACTATTAATAGGTTTGTTACTGCTTATTTTACTAAATTTTATTGCTTCATTTGCTTTTGAACGGTTTGATTTAACCACAGAAAAAAGATATTCTCTAGCCAAAGCGAGTAAAGACTTAGCACGTAATTTAGATGATATTGTTTATGTGAAAGTATATTTGGAAGGTGATTTTCCTGCATCTTATAAAAAATTACGTGACGAAACACAAGAAATGTTGGATGAGTTTAGGGCTTATGCAAACGATAACTTAGATTATGAGTTTATAAATCCAGCCGAAAGTGGCGATGAAAAAATTACCAATGAAATTTACCAACAGCTTTTTAAACAAGGATTGCGACCAACAGATTTATCAGAAAAAACTACAGATGGCTATTCTAATAAACTAATATGGCCAGGAGCAATTTTCTTTTACAAAGGAAAAGAAATTCCTGTCCAATTATTGAAAAGTACAATTGGAGGAAGTGCTGAAACTATGGTAAACAATTCCATTGAAGGGTTGGAATATGAAATTGCTAATGCTATTTATAATTTAACCACAGAAGAAAAACCTAAAATTGCTTTTATTGAAGGACATGGAGAATTAAGTAAACACGAAGTCGCTTCTATAAGCACTTCGTTAGCAGGGTTTTACACTATAGACCGATTAGCATTAAATGAGGAGTTGCACAGCCTTACCGAACGTACAATAATTGATACAACAAAATCTTTTGCAGTAAAACCAAAATATAACGCCATTGTTATTGCAAAACCAACAGAACGGTTTTCAGAAAAAGATAAATTTATTATTGATCAATACATTATGTATGGAGGAAAAGTAATTTGGTTAATAGATCCTGTTTTTGCAAGTATGGATAGCCTTCAAAACAGTGATGTAACGATGGCTATTCCGTTAGATTTGAATTTAGACGACCAACTTTTTACTTATGGAGTTCGAATAAATACAAACTTAATACAGGATTTGCAATCAGCACCAGTGCCTGTTGTTACAGGAAACATTGGGAACCAACCAAAAACAGAATTATTTCCTTGGTACTTTTTTCCGCTCTTAACCCCAGCAAATTCGCATCCTATTGTTAATAATTTAAATATGGTAAAAGGCGAGTTTACAAGCACCATTGATACTATAAATAAAAAAGATATTCACAAAACGGGATTATTAAAATCCTCACAATACACCAAAATTTCTAGTGCACCAACACGGATTAGCTTGAGTATATTGCGATATGAACCTGATCAAAAGCAGTTTAATAAAGGACATCAAATTGCAGCTGTGTTGTTGGAAGGTACATTTGAATCGGTCTTTAAAAACAGAGTGCCTCCACAAATATCGGCTTCCAACGAAATTGCTTTTAAAGAAAAATCTGTTTTGAATAGTATGGTGGTAATTGCTGATGGTGATATTGCTAAAAATGCTGTAAATAAAAAAACAAATGAATTTATGGCATTGGGAATAGATAGATACACCAAACAACAATATGGAAATGCAGATTTTTTATTGAATGTTGTCAACTATTTATGTGACGAAAATGGATTAATGAGTGTGCGAGCTAAAAAATTTAAAATTAGAATGATGGATCAAACTGTTTTAAAAGCAGAACGATTCAAATGGCAATTAATTAATACCGTTTTACCTGTTGGATTAATTATAATTTTTGGATTTGCTCATTATTTAGATAGAAAGAAAAAATATACCAAATGAAAAACAACAAATTAGTACTACTTATATTATTGTTAGCTGTTTTAATAGCTGCTTACTTCTACTTTGACCAAAGTTCAACCACATTAACCCATGTGAAAGGAGCTAAATTCGATTTTGCAATTAAAGACACCAATTCCATCGACAAAGTTTTTATTGCTGATGCTCAAGGAGGAAATATTACACTTGTGAGAGGAAAAAATGGGTGGTTAGTTAATGAAAAATACAATGCTCGCCCCGACAACATTCGCTTGTTAATGAAAACATTTAGCAGAATTGCTGTGAAATCTCCAGTTCCCAAAGCTTCTTTTGAAACAGTAGTTAGAAAAATAGCAACTGGAGCCACAAAAGTTGAGATATATCAAGGAACTGAGAAACCTTCAAAAATATATTATTTAGGTGGTTCAACTATGGATCAAACAGGGACATATATGTTACTAGAAACAGAAGGAGTAAAATCAACAGTTCCATATATTATGCACATTCCTGGATTTAGAGGGTTTTTAACATCACGTTTTTTTACTAACAATGATGAATGGAGAGATCCAGTTATTTTCAATTTTGCTGCAAAAGATATTAATAAATTGGAAGTAACCTATTTTGAAGATGAAAAACAGTCTTTTTTTATTGAAAGAAACAATGCTGAAATAGAGTTGCTAGATGGTTCCAGAAAAAAATTAAAAGGATTTCCTAAAGAACGATTAGAAGAATACCTCAGTCGTTATGAAAAAATCTATTACGAAATGATGGACATTGAATCTACAAAAGAAAAAATAGACTCTGTTGTTGCTTCAACACCCTTTTTTAAAATTAAAGTAGAAGATGTTTTTGGAAGCACTAAAGAAATTGTGGCTTATCACATGCCAAATTTCAGAACAACTTTAAATCCAGTTGATGGAACTCCTTTTGAATATGATGTAGATAGAATGTATGGATATGTAAACAAGGAGTTATTTGTATATATTCAATTTGCTACCTTTGATGCATTAACCATTAAAAAGGATGATTTTCTGATTAAGGAATAATATTCATTTTTACTATTTTTCTATGCAACTTTCTGTTGTTATAATTACCTATAATGAACAACGAAACATTGCCCGTTGTTTGGATTCTGTTCTTCCTGTTGCTGATGAAATTATTGTAGTTGATTCTTTTTCAACAGATGATACCGAAAAAATTTGTAGTCAATACAATGTAAAGTTTCTACAACATCCATTTAAAGGACATATAGAGCAAAAAAACTATGCACTTGCTCAAGCTCAATTTGATTATGTACTTTCTTTAGACGCAGATGAAGCTCTTTCTGAAACTCTTTTACAAGAAATAAAAAATATCAAAACGCACTGCGAGAAAGATGCGTATAGTTTTAATCGGCTTACCAATTTTTGTGGTCAATGGATAAAGCATTGTGGTTGGTATCCCGATAAAAAAACACGTCTTTGGAACAAAAACAAAGGGAATTGGGGAGGAGCAAATCCTCATGACAAAGTAATGATGCAACAAAATGCTACGACTCAACACATCAATGCAGATATTCTGCATTATTCTTTTAATTCTATAGATGAGCATTTAAAACAAATCGCTTATTTTACAGACATAAGCTCAAAGGCTGCTTTTGAGAAAGGAAAAAGAAGTACTAATTTTAAAATTGCATATAAAACAGGGTTTAAATTTCTAAGAGATTACCTATTAAAACTTGGTTTTTTGGATGGAAAATATGGTTTTATTATATGCAAAAACTCGGCTTATGCTAAGTTTTTAAAATACAGTAAACTTAAAAAATTACATCAAAACAATTTTTGAATTGAAAGAAACGCTACATAAAAATATTTGCTTTTTTAATACCACCCCTTTTTGGGGAGGAGGAGAAAAATGGCACTTCGAAGCAGCGTTGATGTCAACTGAAAAAGGATTGAACACATTCTTTGTTGCCAATAAAAACAGTGTGATAGGTAAAAAATTAGCACCAACATCCATACATCCTTTTTTTATCAATACCACCCGATTTAGTTTTTTGAACCCATTTAAAGTAAGTAAACTGATTACTTTTTTTAAAGCAAATGAAATAGAAACGGTTATTTTTAATAGTCCGAATGACTTGAAATTAGGAGGAATGGCAGCTTATTTTGCTAAAATTCCTACAATTGTTTATCGGAGAGGTATTGCTGTGAAAATAAAAAATAGTTTTTTGAATAAATGGCTTTTTACCAAGGTAATTACCCATTTCATTTTTAATTCAGAAGCAACAAAAAGGTTAGTAGCTGAAAACTTTGATGCTATTTTGAAAACAAAAAAAACAGCTATAATTTATAACGCTATTGGGTTTCCTAAAGAGAATATAAATAGTGAAACAACACCAAATTCAATTTTAACTATAGGAAATGCAGGCAGATTGGTTGAACAAAAAGGGCAGTATTTTTTGCTTGATATTGCTCAATTTTTAAAAAATAAAAATGTAGCGTTTAAAATTTTAATTGCAGGAGAAGGTCCTCTGTTTGGGGAACTTCAAGAAAAAATTCAAAAAAATGGGTTAGCTGAGCAAATTAAATTGTTGGGATTTGTTTCTGATATGCCTTCTTTTATACAGCAGATAGATGTGTTTGTATCGACATCAAAATGGGAAGGGTTTGGTTTTGTGCTTGCAGAAGCAATGACCTTTAAAAAACCAATATTAGCTTTTGATGTTAGTAGTAATCCAGAATTAATCGTTAATGAAAAAACAGGTTTTCTAATTCCTGCGTTTAATACGGAAGTTTTTGCAGAAAAATTGATTGTATTGAACAATAATAGGGAAAAATTGAAGCAAATGGGTAATGAAGGATTTCTTTTTGCAAAAGAAAATTTTGCAAAAGAAAAACAGTTTGAAAAGTTGTTGGAGTTTATTCTTTAAAGAAGGTAATAGCCCCTTATTTTAAAGACCCTCTACTTTGTGCTTCTTTGTTGTAATTTCTTTGTTTATTAAGCCAAAAGAATAAGCCAACAAAACCTAAAACAATAAAAATTACGTTAGGATTGATGAATAATTCACCTAAAAATCGAAGCCAGCCGAAGATTGTGTAAAAGAAATCGCCTAACCAGTAAATAAAATCTGTCATAATGTTAAATTTGATGTACAAATGTAAAATATATCTTTTAATAAAAACAACAAAATTCACTTAATTTTACAAATCTGTGCTAACTATATTCAAATCCAATCAACCGTTTATTAAAATTCTGGTATTTCTAGTTGCGGTTTTGTTATGTGTCCCACTCTTTTTCAGCGATGTTTCTCTGAATTCCTCTGTTTATTTTCGTTTTACACCAATTTTTGAGCAAATTAATGCCATTAAATGGTTGGGGTTTTTGTTGTGGATAATTATTGTTGTTGGAGAAGGGCTTTATTTGAATTATTTAGCGAATGAATTTAAACTTCTAAATAAAAACACACATCTTCCTTTAATTTTGTTTGTGCTATTAAATGGATTTTCAGTGGCTGGATTAGTTTTAAATTCAACACATTTATTGCATTTATTTTTGTTGTTGGCATTGCATCAAATGTTGCTAATGTATAACGAACGAAAAGTTAATTTCAAGGTGTTTAATGTAGGTTTTTTTATAGGATTAGCTTCAGTTATTTACCTTCCTGTTGGCATGTTAATGCTGCTTGTTTGGTTTGTTATTCGATATGTAAAACCCATTTATTGGAAAGAGTATGTAGCCTCAATTTTGGGTTTTGTTGTACCTTTTGTTTATGTTACTTTTTATTATTTTATGAATGATAATTTAACGCTAGAAAATGTTCTTTTTCTAACATCATCAACTCATATTATTGAACCAAATCAACTTTCCGTCCTTGAAAAAACGAGTTGGCATTATGTTGTTTTTATTATGTTGTTTGCTATTTTTTCAACAGTTTTTTCACTTTCTTATATACAAATTCAAGTGGTAAAAGTTCGTAAATACATTACCATTATTTTGTTACTCTTAGTTATTTTGTTTGTCTCTCAACTTGTTTTTGAGCCGATAACAAGAACCAATATTTATAGTTATCAGTTATTTATTATTCCTATAACTATAATTTTTTCAATTCCTTTAATTGAGATGAAGCGAACAAGAATTGCAGAAGGTATTTTTTATTTGTTTGTTTTGATGATAATTGGAAATTATTTTATTTAGAGTTTGATTCAGAACTGAGCGAAGCGAACTCACAGCCTGCCCCGATTGTTTATCGGGGAACACAACTAAAAAACAATTTAATATTGTGAGTAATGTCCGATATCTTCCCCGAAAAAACAGCCTGTCCCAGCCTGCTCCGATTTCTCGGAGACTTTTAGGGAGGGCAGGCTGTTATTCTCGTGTTGACAAGGGGGCATAACCCCTTGTTGGGCTTTACAAATACTATTAGAGGTTATCTTTAATATGGAGAAGCAGAGCTTTACAGGCAGACTCTATTTAAAATCCGAAGTTTATACCAGCAGTGATTGTGGTAGTTTTGCCTTGCATGAGTTCTGGAGTATAAAAAATATTTCCCTTTATATCAGCAAAAGCAGCTCTAGCAAAGAGAAAACCATCATTAATAATTTCATAACTTGCAATAGCTTCAATGGTTTTGTTTTCCCAAGCTACATTTTCCATAAAGTTTAATCCTTTGATGTTTCCATTTCCATAAATGATTTCAAAAATATGTTCATCACCTTTTTGAGCATGGGTATAAGCAACTGCTAATTTTAAACCTCTAATTATTTTTAAACCAGCTTCCACATAGATTTCTTGAGCATTTTCACCTAAATAATGCCCTAAATTGTATTGATTTGAAGCAAAAGTGGTTGTTTCAATTTGGTGTCTGTATGTCCATGGGTTTGTTCGAGTATATTCAGTGATGAAATACGTATTTTTTATAGGAAAATTATTGATTTTAAAACCAACTTTCGCACTCAAAATGTTTGAATGAGCGTTTTTATCCCACATATTGCCAATACTAATTTCATCAATAAAAATGGTTGTGTATAAGTGGAGGTGTTTAATTTGCCGTGAACTCATATTTATAAACATTTGAGCATTTTGCCCAAGAGCATTACTCCCTGCACTATTATAGGTATGATCGATTGATTTATAGAACATAAAAGGAATTAAATAAACAGGCTTTATTCCATCATCGGCATAAACTACTGAGTTTCCAAAAGAAAAATAGAAATTTTTGAATGGTTTTATGGTAAATAAATTTGCAGCTAAATTTTTATTGGTGAAAACCTCTCGTTTTTGATTGTTTACCAAAAATATTCTGGAACTATCCAATACTTCGGAAACCAACCACGAATGTATGTAATTCAATTCAAACCATTTGGTGGGGTTAATTTTAAAGTCGATGTATCCAACAGATGGATTTTTACCAGAAAAAATATTTGCACCATGATAATTATCGCCCCAATTGTGGTTGTCTTTTACAATTCCTAATCTACCCCATTTCCAAGAATAGAAAATACCTCCTAACATTTCACTATAATCGCTTCGCTGACCTGTTTGCCCCTGATTAAATTTGAAATTACCGCCCTGATCCGTTGTTAAATATTGTGGAGCGGTAAGAATATCAGAAATACCATTATCTCTCAAGCTGGCATAAAAACCAAAATGAGTTCCTATTGTTCCGTATAATTCTCCACCATTCCATCGGTGCGAATAACTACCATTTTCATTGGTTCCATATTTAAACCCTAAAATTGGATTGATGGTGAGCGTAAATAAACTATCGTTGTAATAAAAAAGGTCTTTTCTCTTTTCAAAAGTTCCTTTTTTTCCGATGAGTTCTTTATTAAAATCTTTTAGATAAAAATCCAATTCCTTTTGTTGTCGTTTACCTAATTCTGTTCTATTTGTAGCAATTTCATCTAATTTTTGAGCGATAAACATTCGGGAATAAGGCTTAATAGCTGAATTTAACTCAATAATTTTTTCTTGAGCCATTTCATCTAAAAACTCATAAACACTTGAAGTGATTGGCTGCAAAACAACTTGCGACTTTAATGTAGCCCAACTTAGTAGTAAAAGAAAACAAAGTGAGAATCGAATCATACGTTTAAAAAGTTTTTCAAATTTATTTATTTTTAGTTAGAGTCTGTCTGTAAAGTATAACTTTCTGTAATCAAGTCTTCAGTCAATAGTTAGCAAAAAGGAACATATTACAGAAGCCTTTGCTAACTGACCCCGATAATTATCAGGGGAGAACTGTGGACTTTACTTACAGACCCTAATTACTTCTCACCCTTTTAAAAAGAATATTACCCAAAGCCTTAAAAAAATAATTAAAATCGGTTCGTAAGGGTTTTTTTTTATAGGCATTAATATAATTAATTTCAGAAGCAATTATTTCATCTAATGTTTCAGGCATATCGGCATAAAAAGGAGGAATTAATCCAGGTTTTACGGTTTTTCTTAGTGTTTTCAATTCTTCGGTGTATAAGCTTAAATATTGTGTGCTTATTGGACGAACGCCCACTAGTTTTATTTCAGAAATTAATAAATTATAAAGCATCGGTAATTCATCTATCCAAAGTTTTCTAAAAACCCTACCCCAAGAAGTAATGCGATAATCATCTTTGAATTTTCCTCCTTTTTGCAACTGATTTTTTTTGTATAAATAATCTTGTAAATACTCTGCATAAGGGTGCATCGTTCTTATTTTATATACCGTAATAAGTTTGTTGTTTTTTCCCACTCGTTGCATTTTAAACAACAAACTGAAACGAGGTGTGGAATTATTGCTCGGGGTTGTTTGTTTTTTTGCAACAAAATAAAGCAAGTTATTTATTTCTTCATCATCTAAAATCTCAAAACCAGCATAAGCAACCCTGCCGAGTGCTTCGGCTTTTGAAAGTACTTGATTTCTTCCTGCTGTTACAAAAAAATAGAGCCATTTTGTAAAAAATAATTTTGAAAATACACGCTTAAAAATAAAATCAAAAAAGTAATAAATTTGAGCTATGACTATGGGATATTTTCTATAAATACGCTTTCTTCGTTCAACTTTAGTTTCTACACAACCTATAAATATTCCACCATCAATTAATTTATTATTTAGTTCGCTGAAAAACAGATTGGTATCCTTAATGTCGTTAATTTTATTTAAATTAACAATTCCTTTTTTGGGAGGCTCAATTTTTTTAATATTAAACACAGTAGTTGTTTTAACAACTTCAACATCATTGTTTTCAATATTAAAAAAAGTTGAAATATAGCTATATGCTTTTTCTCCTTGTTCGGCTATTATTATCTCTTTGTTCATTTTCTTTAAAAGTAGCTATTTCTTTCTGTTTTCAATAAAATAAGTTGTCCAGAACTCAACAACGTCCACACAATTCTTTAGCATTTCTTCTTTTCTTTTTTCAAAAGTTGTTTTAATCGATTTATCTTTCAGTAAATCATCAACTTTATCAAAAAGTGCCTGAGGATTATCTGTTGGAATTCCAAAAGTTAATCCATATTTATGTTCTAATTCTTCTAAATAACCCAATTTACCTACAAAATCGTTAAACCGTATGGATGGAGTGCCTAAAACGGCTGCTTCTGCTGCCATGGTTTGACTATCTCCAATATACATTTCAGCAAAAGCTAATGCATGATGTATGTTTTTTGGATGAATTTTTATACGGTAAGGTTCCAATTCGGGTTCAAGTTTTCGCTCTGAGGTAATAAAAACCTGTCCGAAAGGGGTTAATTTTTCGATGAGTTGTTTTGCTACTGCTAAATTAATTCCTTTTTTACCTTTATCGTGATGGGCAGTTAGCTCTGCAAATCTCATGATAAAATACGTTGCTCCATTTTTGAAAAGTGCTTGTATGTTCGTTTTATCTGGCGTAAAATAATTGGGGTGTAAATACGCCAATTCATGGTATCCGTTGTACCCAATTTTTTTATTTTCATAAGGAGAAATATCGCAGCAATTGGGCGAAAAAACTGTCGTAGCATACTTAAAACCAAATTTTGCCAAAAAAGGAACCTCAATGGCATCATCTTCATTTAAAATTACGGAAGGAATTCCTAATAATTTACCAACATGAGTTATCACAATATCAGTACCGATAAGCATTTTCGGTTTGTATTTTAATGCAATACGGTAAAGTACAAATTCTCTTTTAACAACGGTTGATATGAGCGATACTTTACCTTTTCCTTTTTTTGGTTTTAAGTAGATTATTTTATAGGGCAATCCTTCTAACAACTCGAACAAAACATCTTTAGCTCTTGCCACCAACACAATGTTATACCCTTTTGCCGAAAGCTGTTGAATAACCACAGAAACATTATGATAATGAGCTGGGTGACCTAAATAAAATAAAAATGTGTCGGCTGTTTGTTTCATTAGAGAGCAATAGTACAAAAAAACGTCAATTCAGCCTAATAACCTGAGTTCGATTATTATTTTAAAATTCAGATTTGTTATTACCTAGTTATCTATTTTACTTAAAAACTTTTCGATAACGTCAATTTTGCATTGGAGAACGTAACTACTCGCAATCCTTTTTTATGAAAATTTTTGCCTTGTGCTTTAGTTGGAGCTCGATGGTAACTTTCTTGATAAGGAGATTGGATAACTAATAACCCATTTGCACTTATTTGGTTTAATGTTTCCACTAATCCTTCTGCCATTATTTTTTTTGTGTGATAAGCAATGGCATATTGTGTTGCGTTTGTTGGCATGGGTATTTCTTTTTGCCAAACAATTTTGCCAGCATCCAATTTTTCTACCATGGTGTGAATGGTTGTCCCAATTTCTTTATCGCCATCATGCAACATCCACCAACTGCCAAAAACACCTCGATGTCTTGGTAACAAAGTTCCATGAGCATTTAAACAGGCTATTTTAGGTAAGTTCAACAGTTCTTTTCCAAATAATTGTGGTGGTGAAATGGATAAAATTACATCAATATCTAAGTTTTTTAATTGTTGAAGATAAATTGACGAATTAATATCATCTGTAACCATTTCGTTGATGTTCTGTTTTTGATAAATGCTTTTTACAGAAAATGGATTAAACACACCAAATTTCGACAACAACTTGTACCAAACTTTGCAGTATAAAAAAAAACAAGTGGTAATAAAAAGCTCCCAATACGAATAAATTTGAGTACGTTCCAACAACCAATCTTTCATGGTTTTGTTTTTACGATGAGGTTGCAAACGAGTAGCACCAACAATTTTAAAATTTTCGTTTTGATGTTGTGCCAAATACCCAATTACTTTCGGAATGTAAAATGGTTCTTCTTGCGATATGATAAAAACTCGGATGGGATTCATTTGGTGTTATGCTTTTTGTAAGTTCAAAACTAAGGAATATGAATTAAAGTTACATTTTCCAAAAAATTGTTTTTAAGGATAGTTGTCATTTCTGGTTAATTCCCTGCTGCCCTGCAACGTACACGAGTAAATTACAATTTTTTAGTTCGAATATTCGAAATTTTCCTAAAAACTGCAAACACAAAATAGCTCTTTCAATTTACATAAAAATTTTATTCAACAACTCAACCAATTCTTTTTTTATCACTTCATATTCTGGAAGTTGTACTTCAGGTATTTGATGCCCTAAACTATTTTTCCAAGCTGCTTTCAGGCTTTTGTCGTTTTTTCCGTTTATCATTTGCTTAATATCAGTAAACTCGAGTCCTTTGAACTTCATTTTTTTGTGAAAGGCTTCTATTTCCTTTTTAAGTATCATTTTGCTATTAACATGAGTTCGATTATTAATATTGCTTATTACAGATGTCCAATATTTCTTCGGCTGTAATGTTTAACCGTAATTTCCATTTGTTGTTGAATATTCCTTCTTCGGCACCAAAAGGATCTATTAACACATAGCGTGGGTTCACTTCTCCTTCAG
>Ga0210039_1001588_pt1 | contig 20645 bp, 23 predicted proteins | sample CryGeyCG2114_250_3_FD_185460 | JGI IMG/M metagenome (GOLD analysis project Ga0210039, IMG submission 185460) | Groundwater microbial communities from aquifer - Crystal Geyser CG17_big_fil_post_rev_8/21/14_2.50 (SPAdes) (version 2) | ecosystem: Environmental > Aquatic > Deep subsurface >...
AGTGCAGCGAGCACGGCCAGAGACACGGCAGTCTGTCTCAAACACCAGCGCATGACAGCCTCCTTTTATGCCATATTAACGCAGAAAGAGCGGCGGCGCTAATGCGGCCGGGGGAATCGCAGACTTGTGACCAGTCACTGGCTGGCTTGTTCAGAAAGTGCCGCGAAGCTCGACATAGATCCGCGGCCCTTCCCGCCGGTTCTGGAATTCAATGGCCTCAATCACATTCAGCGCCCGTGATCCGTTGAAGAATACCCGCTTGCGAGAATTGCCGTTGTCGAATGCCTGATCAATGCCGAGGCGGGCCGTCAGCCCATCCCAGCGCGTGGTCTCGAGGTAGATGTCCAGATCGCCATCAGTCCGGCCTCGCAGGCGGTATTCGCGGGCGCGGAAAACCTCGCCGTCCGAGAGCCAGAAATAGTTCCACCCCCAGGCCAGATCGAGCGCCGGGAAAGTCTGCCGGTAATCCAGCCGCAATTCCCATTCCCGGAGATTGGACAGGTTGCGGTGCTGCTGCGTCAGCGTGTCGAAAATGTCTGTATCATACCATTCGAGAAAGCCATTGAGCACGGCATTTGAAAGACCGACGGAGCCGAGTGGCAGTGAAAATTCGCCGGTCAGGCGGAAAATCGTGCCATCGCCGATATTTCCTGGCGCGTCGAAGACGCCATTGGGCGTGACAATCGAGATGAAATCATCGACGCCTTCAATCCAGTCCTGGCCGATCCGGAAGGTGACTGCCCCCCCTTCACCAATGCGGCGTTCGGCTTCGGCTTCCAGCGTCCAGGTCCGCTGCGGCTCATAGTCCGGATTTCCAAGCACGGTATTATTGTCGGCAACATTCACCGAGCTGGCGAATTTTCCAAACTCAAGCTGGTCAACGTCGCGGCGGCCGGAAATCCGGAGGCTGGTATCGGGGCCAGCTTGCCAGGTCAGTGCGATGGATGGTTTCGGATAGGAGAAAGTCCGCGATTGTTGTGTGTCGCCGGTCTGCTCGATCTGCGACGCTTCAAAGCGGATGCCGGATTCGAGAATTACGGTGGCACTGATGGACCAGACATGATTGACGAACAGTTCTGCGCGCCTTTCTTCGATGCGTGTGTCAGCCACCGGAACAGGGATCGGTGTGATCGTGATGCCATCATCCAGCTGGAGATTCAGCGAAGTCTCCCGCCAGTTGATCGCCGCCTCGGCACCGAATTCGACCGTATGATAGTCATTTACAGTGTAATTCAGGCTCTGACGCAATACGGTTTCCGAGGTGTGGGCGTTGGCTGTGAAAATGATGGCTTCGACAAAGTTTACGGGATCGAAAGTTTCAAACGGCTCCGGGCCGTCATCCGAGATGTCATGGCGCCACAGGAGGGTTGTGGTAGATGACAGGCGGTCGTTAAAATCGTGGTTCAGCGTTCCGGTCAAAGCCCCGCCCTGACCATAATTCGTTGTGGCAGACTGTTCATAGCGAAGCGGGAAGACCGTGCCGCCGGCAAAGCCATCGACAAGGGAGTTCTGATGCCGACGCCATTCCCGTAAGAAAAACCGGCCATCCAGTTGCAATCTTGTATCCTCGCCCAGCTGGCGGGCCAGCGAAGCAGTCGCGGTGTGCTGCCAATAACGGCGCTGCTCGTTCTCATTGCGCGCCTCGGTCTGCGTACCGGCCCCGTCAAAGAGCGATTCCCGGCGCCGGATCCGCTGCCCGCGCAATTGCGATTCCAATCCGATATTCAGGTCCGTTTCACCCAGCCGCGTGGCGTATGCGATCTCGGTGATACCGCCGATCCGCCCACCGTCAAAATGATTGACCCGAGCCGACCAAGAACCTGACGCTCCGGCCCCTTCGCGCAGCACCACATTGACCAGCCTGGCATGCCCGCGCATTTCATATTGCGGGACGGGTTCACGGATCAATTCCAGCCGCTCGACATCCGCAGCATTAATCCGCTGCAACACCGTTTCGAGTGAAATCGTCTTGTTCGAGGGCCGCCGTCCATCGACCAGCAGATTGCCAAAGGAATCCGCCAGGCCGCGGCGCTGGGTATCCCCGCCGGACAGGGAAAAGCCCGGGACGCGGCTGACCATGTCCAGCGCGGTGACCGGATTGAAGGATGAAAAGAATTCGGTGCCAAATCCGACAATCGCCGTATTTGGGTTTTCACCGGAATGGGTGGTGGCCTCCTGAGCATTTGCCAATGCGGCAAACAGGCCCAGAGCCAACGCCGAGACGCAGGCTGTCAATCTCCCTCGCATGAGATTTCTCCTGTCAGTCCCCAAACCCGATGGGCTGCAAACTAGGGATATTTCCAGCCTGCAGGATTAAATGGCTGTAATTTCAGTCACCAAAACGCGAATTGACGCGTTCAACCGGCGCCGCCAACGGTCAGGCCGGCGACTTTCAGCGAGGGTTGGCCCACGCCAACGGGCACGCCCTGTCCGGCCTTGCCGCAGACGCCGACGCCGGGATCCATCGCGAAATCATTACCGATCATCGAGACCTTGGTCAGGGCGGTGGGCCCATCGCCAATGAGGGTTGCGCCCTTGACCGGTTCTTCGACCTTGCCGTTGCGCACGCGGTAGGCCTCGGTGCACTGGAAAACGAATTTGCCGGAGGTGATGTCGACCTGGCCGCCGCCAAAGCCGACCGCGTAGAGCCCGTCTTCGACGCTTTCCAGCATTTCGGCCGGTTCATGATCACCTTCCAGCATATAGGTATTGGTCATGCGCGGCATGGGCGTATGGGCATAGGATTCGCGGCGGCCATTGCCGGTGGGCGGCATTCCCATAAGGCGAGCATTCTGGCGGTCCTGCATGTAGCCGGCGAGAATGCCATCCTCTATCAGGACCGTCCGTTCGGTAGGCGTGCCTTCATCGTCGATCGTCAGGGAGCCGCGCCGTTTGTCCATGGCGCCGTCATCGACGATGGTTACGCCCTTGGCCGCGACCTGTTGGCCCATGCGGCCGGCAAAGGCGGATGTGCCCTTGCGGTTGAAATCGCCTTCCAGACCGTGTCCGATGGCTTCGTGCAGCAGGACGGCAGGCCAGCCTGGCCCGAGCACAACGTCCATCTGCCCGGCCTTGATGTCGATGGCGTCGAGATTGACTTTCGCGATTCTCAGCGCTTCGTCGGCCAGGGCTTTCCAGCTTTCAGGGGCGATCCAGGCTTCGAAAACGTCGCGTCCACCGGCTCCGGCGGACCCGGATTCGCGGCGGCCATCGCGCTCGACTGTGACCGATACATTCAACCGGACCAGGGGCCGGTCATCGGTTTTCAAATCGCCGTCAGGACGCAGAATACCGATAATGCGGCGCGAGCCGGCGATGGATGCGGAAACCTGGACTACCGAGGAATCGCGGTCACGCAGATAGGCGTCGATTTCCTGAAGCAATGCCGATTTGGCGTCGAAGCCGGGTTCGTTCACCGGATCAATGGCATCATAAAGATGGCGATTTGTGCCGGCCGGCGCGTCAGCAAATGTGCCCTTACGGCCTTCCTTTGCGGCCCCGACCGTTGAGGCGGCCCGTTTCAGGGCCTCCAGCGTGGGATCGCTGGAATGGGCATAGCCGGAGGCCTCTCCGGAAACGCAGCGGAGTCCGAAACCGCGAAGCGCATCGAATGAAGCGGTCTTCAGGCGGCCATCATCGAAAACCAGGGTTTCAGAAGTGCCATGTTCGAGGAAGAGCTCGCCATCATCGGCCCCGTTCAGAGGATCAGCAATGACAGATCGCGCCGCATCGGCATCAAACTGAAAGGGTGCGAAAGGATCGCTCGACATGTCCGTACTCCTGCTAGGCATGAAACAGACATAGCGGTGCTGCGCTCCGGTTGCGAGCCTCTTGACTGTTTATGGGTGAGGGAAGTCAGCTGCGGCTGGAAACGCTGAAACGCTCCAATTGCTCACGTGGTGCGGCCCAATCTGGCGCGGCAGCACTGGCGGCCCGGAAATCCTCATAGGCTTCGGCGACCCGGCCCAGACGCTCGTAAGCAACGGCGCGGTTGAAATAGGCTTTCTCCGCGTCGCGCAATCCGCCTTCCAACGCCAGTGTGGCAGCTTCGATAGCGTCTTCGTAACGCGACAGGCGAATCAGGGCGGCCGAGCGATTCATTTCAATCTCGGGCGAGTCGAAACCGAGGCGGACAGCCTGATCAAGATCATGGAGCGCCACTGCGGCCTCCCCGAGGTGCAGATTGATCACGGCCCGGTTCACCCAAGTCCGCTGACGGTCACGCAGAGGCAGGTCCGGGGCAGCCAGCGCGTCATCGCAGGGCGCCAGTGAGGATGCATAGGCTCTTGCCCAGCGGGCATTGTCATAACATTGCGATGCCGGGCTATCTCCAATGATCATGAGTGATTGCGCCGTGGCAGCTCCTGCCCACAGGCAAGTGATCAGAATTCCGATTGCCAGCTTTTTCATCGCCTGTACGTGCCTTTTGCAGACCGCTTTCCGGGGCATGGCCATAAATTAGCAGAATGCCTTCAATCTGGAAAATACTGAATTATGCGGATGTTTTTCATCGACATTCCGGGTAGAGGCACGTATGCGACAAAAAAGCGCTGATAGCGGCCTGACAGGCTTGAACCAGCGCTCTATATTCCGGCTCGATCCGCGAGGGTGTAACTTGCGGAAAACATTTATTTGGGGAAGCCATGCGATTTCTAACCGCGCTACTCGCCATCTGGACAGGCCTTGCTGCGGCCTCCGCAGCCCAGGCCGGATCTCCTACGCCTGATGCCATCGGTATCCGTGAAGCCGTCACACCGGTTATGGAGTCCGTCGTCGATTTCCATACGCTCGTCATGTCCATTATTTCAGCGATTGTCATTCTGGTGATGGCGCTGCTGTTATACGTGATGATCCGGTATAATCACCGCAACAACCCCACCCCCTCCAGGAACAGCCACAACACGCTGATCGAGATTATCTGGACGGCGGTTCCGGTTCTGATCCTGGTGGTTATCGCGATCCCGTCCTTCCGGCTTTTGTATCTGCAGGACGTCGTTCCGGAAGCCGAGCTTACGATCAAGGCGACGGGGTATCAGTGGTATTGGGGCTATGAATACGCTGATATGGGAATTGGTGAATTTTACTCGAACATGATTCCGGATGAAGAAATTGATGCTGCAGCTGGTCAATACCGTCTGCTTTCCACTGACTATCCGCTGGTTGTGCCCATTGATACGAATGTGCGCCTGAATGTGACCGCCGCCGACGTCATCCACTCATGGGCGATGCCGAATTTCGGAGTGAAGATTGATGCCATTCCGGGCCGGCTGAACGAGACCTGGTTCAGGGCCGAGCAGCCGGGCGTTTATTTCGGTCAGTGCTCCGAGCTCTGTGGTTTGCGGCACGCCTACATGCCCATTGAAATTCATGTCGTTCCGCAAGACGTCTTTGATAGCTGGGCGGCCACTGCTGCCGAAGATATCGATGCGGGCCGGACGATGATCGCCGAATACCAGTCCGGGGTCCGTGAGACCCGGCTGGCCTCGCGCTGAGGAGAAGAGATATGTCAGACGCAGCAGTACAACACGACGATCACAATCACTCGCCCAGTATCTGGGATCCGCGCCGCTGGCTGTTCTCGACGAACCACAAGGACATCGGTACGATGTATCTGGTGTTCGCGATCGTGACGGGCATCATTGGCTTTTCGATGTCGGGTGTGATCCGCTGGGAACTGGCAGAGCCAGGCATCCAGGTGTTTGACGGCACCTCGCTGCTCGGGGCGCTGGCTGCAAACGAGCACGCCTATAATGTGTTCATTACTGGCCATGGGCTGATTATGGTTTTCTTCGTTGTAATGCCAGCCTTGATTGGCGGCTTCGGCAACTGGTTTGTTCCGATCCATATCGGGGCGCCGGATATGGCCTTCCCGCGGATGAACAATATCTCTTTCTGGCTCTTGCCCGCCGCCTTCATCCTGCTTTTGATCTCGATCTTTGTGCCAGGGTCCGGTGCTGGCAATGGTTTTGGCGGGGGCTGGGTGCTGTATCCGCCACTCTCGACCAGCGGCCACCCCGGACCGTCCATGGATCTGGCGATATTATCAGTTCACCTTGCCGGAGCATCCTCCATTCTCGGAGCGATCAACTTCATCACCACCATTTTCAATATGCGCGCGCCAGGCATGACCATGCACAAAATGCCACTTTTTGCCTGGTCGATGCTGATCACCGCATTCCTGCTCCTTTTGTCACTGCCGGTTCTGGCAGGGGCCATCACCATGCTGCTGACAGACCGTAATTTCGGAACGACATTCTTTGACCCGGCTGGCGGCGGTGATCCGGTGATGTTCCAGCATCTGTTCTGGTTCTTCGGTCACCCGGAAGTCTATATCATGATCCTGCCGGGCTTTGGGCTGATCAGCCACATTGTGTCGACTTTCTCGCGCAAGCCGATCTTCGGTTATCTTGGCATGGCCTATGCCATGGTCTCGATCGGCTTCATCGGCTTCATCGTATGGGCGCACCACATGTACACTGTCGGGATGGATGTGGATCTGAAAGCCTATTTCGTGGCGGCCACGATGATTATTGCGGTGCCGACCGGCATCAAGATTTTCTCCTGGATTGCCACAATGTGGGGCGGATCGATCGAGTTAAAAGTGCCCATGGTCTGGGCGATCGGGTTCATTTTCCTGTTCACGGTCGGAGGTGTAACCGGTGTGATGCTGGCCAATGCCGGGATTGATGCCTATTTACACGATACCTATTATGTCGTGGCGCACTTCCACTATGTGCTGTCACTGGGGGCGGTCTTCGCCATTTTCGCCGGATTCTATTTCTGGATCGAGAAAATGAGCGGTTACAAGTATTCCGAAATTCTCGGACAGTTGCACTTCTGGATCACCTTCATCGGCGTCAATCTGATCTTCTTCCCGCAGCACTTCCTGGGTCTTCAGGGGATGCAACGCCGGGTTCCCGATTATGCTGATGCCTTTGCGCTATGGAACAAAGTCTCCTCTATTGGCTATGTGGTGACGTTGGTCGGTACGGTGGTTTTCTTCGTCATGCTGGCCGATATCTTTCTGCGCCGCCGCAAGGGTGCGGCCAATCCGTGGGGTGAGGGTGCCACGACCCTGGAATGGACTCTGTCCTCTCCGCCGCCTTTCCACCAGTTCAATGAACTGCCGGTGGTAAAGCCGGACAGTCACTAGACGACGGCAACAGGGCGGAAGGAAACTTCCGCCCCAACCGCAATTGATTGAGACAATGGAAACGCGAAGCGATATCGCCCTGACGGGACATGCCTCGTCCAAACCTGCCGAATGGCGGGACTATTTCTCGCTGATGAAGCCGCGGGTGATGACGCTTGTCGTATTCACAGCCTTTGCCGGCTATATCGCGGCCCCACAATCGATTCACCCGGTCATGGCCGCCATTGCGATTTTCGCACTTGCGATAGGGGCGGGGGCGGCCGGTGCGTTGAACATGGCCTATGATGCCGATATCGACCTGAGGATGCGGCGGACGCGGCTACGCCCGGTTCCGCTGGGCAAGGTACGGCAGGAAGATGCTTATGGCTTCGGGATTGTCACCGCGGGCATTTCCATCGTGCTGATGATGCTGGCGGCCAATATTTTTGCCGCTGCCATGCTGGCCTTCTCGATTTTCTTCTACGCTGTCATCTACACCATGATCCTGAAACGCCGGACGCCGCAGAATATCGTGATCGGCGGAGCCGCTGGAGCGTTTCCGCCGATGATTGGCTGGGTGATTGCTACGGGCACTGTGTCCATGGACGCGGTAATTCTGTTTTCGATTATTTTTCTATGGACGCCGCCGCACTCTTGGGCTCTGGCACTTTACAAAGCCGGCGATTATGCCGACGCAGGTGTTCCCATGATGCCGGTCGCCAAAGGGGCCAAACGGACCCGGCTGGAAATCCTGATCTATTCCATGATCCTGACCCCGTTTGCGCTGGCGCCGGTTCTGACCGGGCTTGGCGGCCTGCTCTACGGGCTGGCAGCCTTTCTGGGAGGCGCGGTCTTCATCATTCTGGCGTGGCGGGTCTACAATTCACGTGCAGGGGAAGCCGGATCGGCTGAGGAGGGCGCACTCTATGCGGTGCGCGCCGGGGACAAGGCGGCGCGCGATCTGTTCGCTTACTCCATCGGGTATCTGGCAACGCTGTTTGCGGCCCTGATCGCCGAGCATGCCATGGGCGCTTACATCGCGACTCCGATTGGAGGTTTGCTGTGACCGAAGATCAGACCCCGGGAACAAATGAAACCGACACCCGCCCGGAGGGCACGGAGGATACGCTGACGCAGCAGGATTTCATCAAGGCTCGCAATCGCCGCAATGTCATGATTGCCTGGTCTTTGGTGGCATTCATGGTGCTGATCTTTTCAATCACGGCAATCCGGCTGAAACAGAATATGGCCGCGCGGCAAGACGCGGCCATGGCGGAACAGGAAGCAGTATCAGTGGTGCGCGATGAAACACATGCTGAAGAATAAGAATACACGCTTGCTGGTGACACTATCCGGTGTGGTGGTGGCGATGGTGGGCGCGGCCTATGCCGCGGTCCCGCTCTACAATCTTTTCTGTCAGGTCACAGGATATGGTGGCACGACGCAGGTGGCGACCGCTGAAGCTGGTTCCGTGCTCGAGCGCACAGTCGAAATCCGGTTTGATTCGAGCCTGGAGCGCGGCCTTCCCTGGACGTTCGAACCTGTTCAGCTGTCGATGGCTGTGCATGTGGGCGAAACGGCGCTGGCTTTTTACCGGGCGACCAATAATTCAGACCATCCGGTGACGGGTATGGCGAGCTATAATGTGACGCCTTTCAAGGCGGCACCGTATTTTTCCAAGCTGGAATGTTTCTGCTTTACAGAGCAGACCTTGCAGCCGGGCGAAAGCGTTGAAATGCCAGTATTATTCTTTGTCGATCCGCTGATGGATGAAGAAAGACGCCTGGATGATGTGCGCACCATCACATTGTCCTACACCTTTTTTGAACAGGAAGCCGAAGGCGCAGGCGCGACAGGTCGCCGCGAAGCGGCACCATAGCATTGATCCTTTCCCCGGCGGCCTGTATCAGGATTTGTAATTCGTCCGGGGACGACTCGCAGGAGACAGGACATGGCCGGTCACGCCGTCAAACACGATTATCATCTCGTCAATCCGAGCCCATGGCCGGTTGTCGGCTCACTGTCCGCCTTTGTCATGATGCTGGGCGCTGTTGTCTGGATGAAGGGGCTGGCAGAAGATAATTTCTTCTTCGGTGAAGGTCAGCCCTGGTTGTTCTTCGCCGGCTTCCTCGGAATTCTCTATGTGATGTTTGGCTGGTGGGGCGATGTCATCAAGGAATCGCGCGCCGGTGATCACACGCCCGTTGTCGATATCGGCCTGCGCTATGGCATGATCCTGTTCATCGTGTCCGAGATCATGTTCTTCGTGGCCTGGTTCTGGATATTCTTTGAAGGCGCGCTTTTCCACGAGCTGCGCGCCGGCGGCAGCTGGGATGCGGTTGCCATCGGCACCAGTTTTGCTGGTTGGGAAAGCTGGCCGCCGCCTGGGATTGAGACCTTTGATCCCTGGCATTTGCCGCTCATAAACACCTTGATCCTGCTGCTCTCGGGCACGACGGTCACCTGGGCGCACCACGCACTCCAACACGGTGATCGCAAGGGTGCGATCCAGGGTCTGATCCTGACCGTGCTTCTTGGTATGAGCTTCACCGGGGTTCAGATCTATGAATACTCCCATGCTCATTTCAGTATTGATGGCAATCTCTATGGCGCGACTTTCTTCATGGCGACGGGATTCCACGGCGCGCACGTCATTATCGGGACGATCTTCCTTGCGGTCTGCCTGATCCGTCTGTTGACGGGCGGGATGACACCAGAGAAGCATTTCGGTCTCGAAGCGGCTGCCTGGTACTGGCATTTCGTGGACGTGGTCTGGCTGTTCCTGTTCGCCTTCGTTTACGTCACATTCCAATAGGAAATGACCGCCGTCTCCCCCTTCCTCGCGGGCGCAAAAGGCCGCTGTCCGCGATGTGGGGAGGGGGCGATGTATTCCGGATTCCTGACTCTTGCGCCGTCTTGCAGCGTCTGTGATCTCGATTACAGCTTTGCGGATGCTGGCGACGGACCAGCATTCTTTGTCATGTTCATCGTCGGCTTCCCGGTGGTGTTTCTGGCGCTCTTGTTCGAAGTTGCCGTTGGCCCGCCTTTGTGGGTGCATATGATCCTGTGGCTGCCCGTCACTGTCGTGTTGTGCCTGCTGTTGCTGCGTCCTTGCAAGGGCATATTGTTCGCATTGCAATACATGCATGCCGCCGAAGAAGCGCACTTCAATGATGAGCATTGATACGAGGCGCTGATGTTCCGCCCGCTCCCTGTTCTGACCATTGTGTTTCTGCCCGCACTGGTTTTGCTGATCTGGCTGGGGCAGTGGCAATTCGGGAGGATGGCAGAAAAAGCCGGCGCCATTTCGGCCTGGGAGTCCCAACAGGGTGGAGAGGTGGTCGACTGGCAGACAGCACTCTGTGATATCCGGGCCAGCTTTACCGGCCGGGACGTTCTCCCGCCCGATGGGGTAGAGGCAGCGCAAATCCGCTTTCACGGGCGATCCGCTTCCGGCGATCTTGGATGGCGGCTCATGTCGCCCCTGCAAGTGCCTGCCTGTTACGACCCGGCTGATGGTCAATACCTGCTGGTTCAGACCGGATTTGAAACTTTCACCGGAGACAGGTTGGCGTCCCCGTCAACACTGGTCTTTGCCCGCCCGCCGGAGCGGGGCGTTTTTGACGCGGCAAACAATTCAGAAACGGGCGAATTCTTCCGCTTTGAACCCGAGGCGTTTTCCGATGCGCTTGGCGGTCTTCCGGTCACAGGGGAGATCTGGCTGATTGAAGCGGAAACCGCCTTGCCGCCGCATCTCGCCAATGTGCCTCCGGGTCAACATCTGGGCTATGCCCTTACCTGGTGGGGGCTCGCGATCGTGCTTTTTGTCATCTATCTGTTGATGCATGTGCAGTCCGGGCGACTGCGTTTCACCCGGCGTTAGCGGGTTTGGTGTATAAGGATCATCGACGAGCATGAGGCTGACCTATGGCGCTGTGGCGCGATGATTCTCCGACCATTGAGCTGGAAACCCGCGATCTGGTTCTCAGAGCCCCGCGCGCTGAAGATTATGAGGCCTGGGCCAAGCTGCGTGCGGCCAGCCGCCGCCATACCGAACGCTGGGAACCGTCCTGGACAGAAGACGAGCTGACCCGTACCGCCTATCGCGGGCGTTTGCGCCGCTATGATCTGGACTGGAAAGAGGGGCGCGGTGCGCCTTTCTTTGTGACACGCAAGCGCAGCAATCTTCTGATCGGTGCCTGTAATCTGAACAATATCAAACGCGGGGTCATGCAGTCGGCTGATATCGGCTACTGGATCGGCGCGCCCTATGTGCGCCAGGGCTATGCCCGTCAGGCCATCCGCCGCGTGCTGGCTTTTGCTTTCCACGAATTGCAACTGAACCGTATCGAGGCCGCTGTCCAACCTGAAAATACGGTGTCCCGCGCCTTGCTGGATGAAATCGGGTTCAGCCATGAAGGGCTGGCACGGCGTCTCCTGTATATTGCCGGCGAGTGGCGTGATCATGACAGGCTGGCGCTGCTGGCCGGGGATCCGATCCGTGGATGACGCCCTGTTCAGCCGCGCCGCGAAGGCCTCGGGAGCGGTCGCTTTTGCCCTGAGCTTGGAAAAGGCGCATTTTTCCGGGCCGGTCGGCGAGATGGGACTGTTGAAGCCGGACTACCGGGTGGATGACATTATCGACATGCTGGCGCCCGGCGACCGCGAGGATTTTGTTGCTGCGCTGGTTTCCGGCGACATTGATCTGCGCGTCAGAATGGTAGGCGAAGAAGGTGCGGTCCGCTATTTGCGCTTTATTGGTTCAAGGGCCGGGGGTGACAGCTTGACCGGCCTGGTTCTGCCAGCGGGCCGGTTCTCGATGGATGCGCGCGACCAGCTCGACCGCGAAACGCGGGTTTCCGATGCTGTGGAAGGCGGAGAAATCCTCGCCCATTATCAGCCGATCATCGCCCTTGAAACCGGCGTGCTGGCGGGCTTCGAGGCTCTGGCGAGATGGGACCGGCCGGGTGTCGGGATTATCGGGCCGGATGATTTTCTTCCCCTAGCCAATGATCTCGATCTTTTGGAGCAAATTGGGGATCAGGTTCGCGAAGCTGCCGCACGCGACCTTGCCGCCTGGCGGAAGACCGCGGCCAGCGCGCCGCTCTTCATGTCGGCCAATGCGAGTGTCGGCGAACTCTTGTCTGAAGGGTTTGCAGACCGGCTGATCTCGGCCGTGACGAAAGCGGGGCTCCGGGCGGGTACCTACAAGCTGGAGATCGCCGAGACCGAAATCATGCGCGAACCGGACCGGGCCGCTTCGATCATCGCGGAATTGAAAGCGGCAGGCATCCAGATCGCGCTGGATGATTTCGGCACCGGTTATTCCTCGCTCTCCCGGCTGGATGAATTCAGTTTTGATACCGTCAAGATCGACCGGTATTTCGTCCGCGCCATGTCGACATCGGCGAGTGCGGCAAAAGTCGTCGAATCGGTTCTGCAACTGGCGAAGCACTATGGAATGACGGTGGTCGCCGAAGGTATTGAATTGGCCGAGACCGCCGATCAACTCGCCGGAATGGGATGTGATTACGGTCAGGGGTTCCGCTATGCGGGCGCTGTTGCGCCGGAGCTGGCCGCTGAAATCGTCCGCTCCGGTTTGCCGGGGCGGATCAAGCCGCCGCTGGGTTAACGCTCAGGCGTGGCCGGAAATCGCGGATAACCGTGCCGGGTCTACACCAATCTGTTGCAGGGCACGGTCCCACTTATTGTCGAAATGATCATCGAAAACCAGACCCTCTTCCGGGTCGGCGACCAGCCATGCACTGGCCTGCAATTCGTCTTCCAGCTGGCCCGGACCCCATCCGGCATAACCCAGCGCCAGCACAGCGCGCCGTGGCGGGTGATCGGAGGCCATCGCATCCAGCACTTCGCGGGTAGCCGTAAGGCAAATATTCCCGGACACGCGCATGGTGGCGCTGTCATGGGCAAAGTCGGGCGTGTGCAGGACAAAGCCGCGATCACCATCGACCGGCCCGCCATTCAACACGGCGCGGTCGGGCAGGATGATATCGCTTGCGATGCCGAGTTGCCCGAACAGGGTAGGCAGGTTCAAATCCTCGACCGGATTGTTGATGGCAATACCCATGGCATGATCCTCGTCATGGTCGCAGACATAGATCAGTGCGCGATCAAATCGCGGATCTCCAATCGCAGGACTTGCGATCAAAAGCTTGCCAGTTAGATATCCATCTTGGCCCATATCTGTATGCTTGCCGGAATCCAGGGACAGGTAAAGCCAATTTCCCGCTATTCAGCCGGGAATTGATCGGGCAAATTTGAATTATAACAAGAAATCCAAGGAGCATGACATATGACTATTTCCAAAGGTGACCGCCTCCCCGACGTCAAATTCGGCGTCATGACGGATGATGGGCCCTCCCAGAAAAGCACGTCGGATGTGTTTTCCGGCAAGACCGTAGCGCTGTTCGCTGTACCGGGCGCGTTCACACCGACCTGTTCGGCCAAGCATCTGCCCGGATTCGTTGAAAAAGCAGATGAGTTGAGGGCAAAGGGCGTCGATGAAATTGCCTGCGTGTCCGTCAATGACGTGTTCGTCATGAATGCCTGGGGCAAGGATCAGAGCGTCGGAGACGACATTGTGATGCTGGCCGACGGCAATGGTGAATTTGCCAAGGCGACCGGTCTGACCATGGATGGCAGCGGCTTTGGCATGGGCACGCGTTCGCAGCGCTTTTCCATGCTGGTGAAAGACGGTGTGGTGGAGATTCTGAACACGGAAGCGCCGGGCGATTTCCGTACGTCCAGCGCCGAGCATATGCTCGGTCAGCTCTGATCAGACACAGGAGTGAAGGCCTATGGGTATTTTTATCTTTATTAGCGTTGTTGTTGTTCTGGCGCTTGTGCTGGTTACATCGACGATCAAGGTTGTGCCGCAGAGTATGGAATTCACGCTTGAGCGGTTCGGCCGGTTCACCCGGAAAATGGGCCCGGGCCTTCACTTCATCATCCCGTTCTTCGACAAGGTCCGTTACAAGATCAATATGCGCGAGCGCGTTCTGGACGTACCCAAGCAGGAAGTCATCACCAAGGACAATGCCATGGTGTCGGTCGATGCCGTTGTGTTCATTCAGGTGATGGAAGCGGCGCGTGCCGCCTATGAAGTCGATAATCTCGACTTTTCCATCGTTAACCTGGCCATGACCAATGTGCGGACCGTGGTCGGCTCCATGGACCTTGATCAGGTGTTGTCCAACCGCGATGATATCAATGCCCGGCTGCTGTCGGTGATCGATGCGGCCACCAATCCCTGGGGGGTGAAGGTGACGCGGATCGAGATCCGGGACCTGTCTCCTCCACCGGACATCACCGAGGCCATGGCGCGGCAGATGAAGGCCGAGCGCCTGAAGCGGGCGGAAATCCTGGAGGCCGAAGGCCAGAAGCAGTCTGAAATTCTCCGTGCCGAGGGCGAAAAACAGTCCCAGATCCTGGAAGCCGAGGGCCGCAAGGAGGCCGCTTTCCGCGACGCTGAAGCCCGTGAACGGTCAGCGGAAGCGGAAGCCAAAGCAACCGAAATGGTGTCCAAAGCCATTGCAGAAGGCGATCTTAACGCGATCAATTATTTCCTTGGCCAGAAATATGTCGAGGCCTTTGGCAAGCTGGCGGTCAGCGACCAGCAGAAAACCGTCATCATTCCGGCCGAATTCTCCAACATCGTCTCGACCGTTATGGGCGTTGGCGAGCTTGCCAAGGCAGCCCGCAATTCTGCCAAGGATGCAGCCGAGGGCGCGGTCAAGCAGACTCGCGGCAGCGTTCCGGCAACCGATTAAGGAGGCGCTTCATGGATATCATCCTCACCGCGCTGGAGAGCCTGAATATCTGGTGGTGGCTCGGCTTTGCCGCGATCCTTCTGGTCGCCGAACTGCTCACCGGCACCACCTATATCCTGTGGCCGGCAAGTGCCGCCTTTGTCACCGCCCTGCTGGCCAGCTTTGTCGGCTGGCCCATGGAATTGCTGAGCTTTGCCGTCTTCGGCGTGACCTTCCTCATCCTCGGTGACCGCTTCGTGAAACCCCGCCTGAAAAGTGGGACACAAAGCGGTCTGAACACGCGTGCGACCTATCTGGTCGGGGAATACGTGACGGTTGTCGGCGGTTTCACCGAGGGCCGTGGCCGGGTCCGTCATGGCGATACGGAGTGGTCGGCGAAAACCGCCGACGGGTCTGATCTGGAAGAGGGGGCGAAGGTTATCGTCGAGGCTCTGGATAGTACCCGCCTGATCGTGAAATCAGCCTGAGCCGAGTCTGACCGGCACAACGGCCTGAACGCCCTGCCTGCGCGGCCGCTGCGGCTCGCCGCCTCCCCTGAACAGGGGATGCCCGCAAACCCTATCCAACGCTATCCCTGTTGACCTGCGCGCTCTGACTTCAGCGCTCGAATCAAAGGGGAATTCATGTTCAAGACACTTTTTTTCGTATTTGCAGTTCTTGCCGTCCCGGCTTCCGCTAAGGCGCAAACCTATCGCGCAGACGCGGTTCAGTTTTCGATGTTGCCGTCCTCACGTTCGGTCGGCATTGGCGAGACGGCCACTGTCTTCGGGACTGCGCTCAGCACGGTTCCCCAATCAGATTGCGAGCTTGTTCTGGGCGAGGGTGCGCCTGGCGCGACGCTGAGCTGGCGGCTGCTGGATGAAAACAACCAGACAACAAACGATAACCAGAACGCCCACTTTCCTCTGACGGGTGCCAGCAGTGCCAATCCGGGGGGTGTGCCCCAGAATCTGCTGGTTGCGATTACCTCTCCTGCTGCGCTCAACAATGCCGATGTGGATATTTTTACACGTTGCGCAAATACGGCACCAAATCCGGCCTTCGATTACTACCGCAATCCCCTGTTCCCGGGCGTGAATACGCTTTTGCTGAATGTCAGTGCTGTGCCGGTTCCGGATATTCTGGTGATCGGGCAGTCGCTGACAGCGGACGGATATGTCCGTATTCCAGCGGCAGGCGCACGCCGTCCGGCAGCGATTGCTGCGGTCAATATCGGAGCAGCCGGAAGTGTCACCGTGTCGGCCAATACCGGCAATTTTTCGCTGCCGGTCAGTATCAATCTATGTGAAACCGACAGTAATGGCATATGTACGAGTGCGCGGGCCGAAACCCTTGAGGTGAATTTCGGCACCAATCAGGTGCGCACCTTCAATGTCTTTGTTCAGTCTGATGGCGAGCACGGCGTGGCTGATTTGCCCGGTCTGGCCCGTGTCTATTTCGAGTTCGGCATTCCAGCTCCCGCAAGTGATATCGCCAATGCGGTTTCGCTCGACACCGATAGTGCGGCGCAACTCTCGACCCGCTATGGCGCGACCAGCTTTGCGGTCATAGCGGCTGCGCCAGTCACGAGCGGGGATGCCATTGCCGGGGTTTATCGCGGCCTGATCTTTGGCGGAAATGGTGGACCCTTCGGCAGTTTTCCCGCAACGATTGTGGTGTTTCAGGGCGGCACTTTCGCGATCACCGAGCGCGGCACGGCCGGGTGGGCAGCGACCGCACAGGGCGCCATCTTGCCGCTTAATCAGAATACAGGTGGACGCGCGCTTTCGCAGTCCGCCATGGCCTATGCTGAAGGTGTCAGTGCCACCAGGACGGCCAGTAATGCGGTTAATCGCCAAGGTGGAAACATATTCCCGCTTGCGGGCATCAACGCCCAGGTCACCAACCTGTTTAACAGCCCATACACCTTCACCTATCAGGCCGTTTATGATCCAGTCGCCGAGCAGACCCTGTCGGGTAATCTGACTGCGGAAAGCAGCGCCATTGTCGGTCAGACCTTTGATATCTTCTATAATGGGAATGATATCGGCGATCTGGATACGGGCACGGAGGTCAATGGTGGCGGTGTCGGGTCGGCTACCGTGACCTGGCCTGGCCAAAGCTCGGAATGCACGGTTTCCATGGCCAATCTGCGCCTGAACGAGGACCGCACAACCTGGCAGTTTGTTTCAACCGCCAATGTCGATTGCGGCGTGCCGAGTTTTGATTTTTTCGGTTTTGTGGATGATACGCAAGGATCCCGTCGTATCGAATTGGCGGCTTATATCCGCGGCGACAATGCCGGTTCTCTGGATACGTTTCCGATCGTCCTGGTCGCGAAATAGGCAGGCTGAAAAGGGCAGGCGGTTGAAACCGACGCCTGACCCTTGATCCTGTCCCGGCAAACAAGGTTTCTCACGCTCAGCCGGAATCACACCGTTCGATCTGCGTGGTTGGAAACAGCCGGATCGCACAGCCGATAGCGGCAACTCTTTCAGAAATTATCTCGCACCTCCCCTGAACGGGGGATGCCGAAGAGGTCCGGGACGCCCTAATCAGACAGCTGACGGAATGAACAGAGAGGATATGATCATGTCCAAATCATTTGTCATAGCTGCAGTCTGCCTGCTGGCCAGCGGTACAGCAGACGCTCAGCGAAGTCAGGTCATCCTGCTGGGTGATTCTGCAATGACGTGTCCGGAAATTATCTCCGCTGCCAATGAAGCCTCCGAAATTCTCGGCGGCGCACCGGAAGGCGGGGTGTTCGCAAGCGAGCAGGCGATCAATGCCGCGACCGGTCTCGCCATGCAGGGCGCCCTGCATTCGGGTGTGGGCCGCGCCATACCGGGAATCGGGGCTGTGGGCGGCATGCTCGGCCGGGCGGCCCAGCGCCGGCGTGAGGAAGAAGAAGCCCGCCAAGTGGTTGTCGAGCGCCGCTGGTATTATCTCAACGGACTCTATGAGGGGCGTATGTGTGACGACGTGTTGCGCCGTGAAGCGGAAACCGCCGCGCAGGTCAGCGCTGCCGGAGCAGCGCCTGCGGCCATCGAAATGGAAGATGAAAGGGCCGAGCTTGAAGGCAATTGACAGACACTTGCCGCGATGGGTTGCGGTGCCGGAGTTTACACCTTGCCGGCACCGGCCTCGTCACGGCCTTTGACGGCAAGGGCATCGGCACGCTCATTGCCGGGATCGCCAGAATGGCCCTTGATCCAGTCCCAGCGGACCTCATGGCGGCTGGCAGCTTCCTCCAGACGCCGCCATAAATCCTCGTTCTTGACGGGCTTTTTTGCGGCGGTCTTCCAGCCATTTTTCTTCCAGCCATGAATCCATTTGGTGACGCCATCGCGCACATAGACGCTGTCGGTCACCAGCCGGACAGTGGCCGGGCGCTTCAGGCTTTCCAGCGCGCATATCGCGGCCATCAGCTCCATCCGGTTATTGGTAGTCCCGGCCTCGCCGCCATAGAGTTCTTTTTCATGGCCCTTCCATTCCAGCAGCGCGCCCCAGCCGCCAGGCCCCGGATTGCCGGAACAGGCCCCGTCGGTATGAATCGTGATCAGGCCCATCAGCTGGGTTTCACCGGGTATTTCCGCGACAAATCGGCAATGCCGACGGTGATCAGCTCGGCTAGGACATTGAGATCAATATCGTCCAGCTTGTTGACATACAGGCATGACTTGCCGTGGGAGTGCCTGCCCAGCCGCGCCAGGATCGGTGCATAATCCGAATAGCCGGGCAGGATATAGATGGAGAGTTTGGCTTTAAGCGGCGAAAAGCCGGTGGCCATGAAATCGCCTTCGCGGCCACTCTCATATTTGTAGTGATACTCGCCAAACCCGATGATGGCCGGTCCCCACATGCGGGCTTTCCAGCCCGTGGTTTTCTCAAACAGTCCGAGCAGGATATCGCCTTCCTTGCGCCGCCGTTCGGGTTCAACCGAAGCGATGAAATCCCGGGGTAATAGCGTGGTTGTCCGGGTCTTGTTCCCGCTCATGATCAGGCAACCAGTCTGGGCAATTTGAAGACCACATTTTCGTCCGTTACCCGCAATTCTTCAACCGTTGAGTCGTAACGTTCACCAATGGCGGCGATGAGATCCTCGACCAATTGTTCAGGAGCCGAAGCCCCTGCGGTGATGCCGACGGTCCGGGCCTTTTCAAGAAGCGCCCAGTCCACAGCGGCCGCGTCTTCAACCAGCGCGGCGTTCCTTGCCCCTGCGCGGAGGGCGACCTCGACCAGACGTTTGGAATTCGAAGATGTTTCCGAGCCGATCACGAGCACCACATCGCAGGGCTCTGCCATCGCCTTGACCGCAGCCTGCCGGTTGGTTGTGGCATAGCAAATGTCTTCCTTGTGCGGGGCCGCGATTCCGGGAAAGCGGTTTTGAAGCACGGCAACAATCCCGGCGGTATCATCGACCGAAAGCGTTGTCTGGGTCGCAAAGGCGATGCGGGCGGGGTCTTGCGGCTCGAATTTTGCGGCGTCCTCGACAGTTTCAACCAGGGTGATCGCCCCTTCGGGCAACTGGCCCAGCGTGCCGACGACTTCTGGATGGCCGGCATGGCCGATCAACACGATTTCCATGCCGGCTGCATGATGGCGCTGGGCCTCGACATGAACTTTCGAGACCAGCGGGCAGGTGGCGTCGATATAGATCATCTCTCTACGCTGTGCTTCCTCGGGCACGGATTTCGGCACTCCATGGGCGGAAAACACCACCGGACGATCCACAGGCGCGTCGTCCAGCTCATCGACAAAAACCGCGCCGATTCGCTCGAGACGCTCGACCACATGCCGGTTGTGAACGATTTCGTGACGCACATAGACCGGGGTACCAAATTTCACGATGGCCTGCTCGACGATCTGGATCGCCCGGTCCACACCCGCACAAAAACCGCGCGGTGCGGCCAGCAACACTTTCATCGGGCGTTTTCCCTGCGTCATTTCTCGTCCTTTATGTGCGGCCGCGGCGTTGCGGCGGCTCGACAGTCATCGTATGACCCTGATCTAGTGAAGCGTCCGCCCGGAGTCACCACCCATGCGCTTGTTTGTCCCGCTGATTGCGTTTGCCCTTGCTGGCTGCAGCTCGTTAGATCGTGTCTTTTCCGACGCTCCTGACAATCCGGGACCGTGCCCTTCAGCGCTTGCATTGTATGATGCGCACCGCATTGTCGAGCTGACTGAGCAACCCGCAACGATTGAATCTGTCGGCTTCACCGGGGAGATCAACGGTGTGCGCTCGCTGTGCCGCTATTACGAAACCGAGCCGATCACAGCCAATCTGGAGATTGATTTCGGATTTGGCCGTGGTCCTGCGGCGCAGGGGAATGAGCATACCTTCACCTATTTCGTAGCGGTTACGCGCCGCGACAGGGTGGTGATCTATCGCGAGGACTTTCCGATCACAGTGCGCTTCGCACCGGGGCAGGATCGCGTGTACATGACCGAATCGCTTAACCGGATCACTATTCCGCGCGCAACTGAAACGACATCGGGCACGAATTTCGAAATCATTGTCGGCTTCGACCTGACCCCGGAACAGATTGCCTGGAACCGCGCCGGCCAGCGCTTCCGCGTGAATGCGGGCCAGGACTGATCTTATGACCTCGATCGTTGATCTGCTGACCGCCCGTACCGGTGCGGCCTTTGAAGCTATCGGCTTGCCGCCCGAGCTTGGCAGATGCACACAATCAGACCGTCCGGATCTGGCCCCCTATCAATGCAATGGCGCCATGGCCGCC
>Ga0210039_1001591_pt1 | contig 20594 bp, 15 predicted proteins | sample CryGeyCG2114_250_3_FD_185460 | JGI IMG/M metagenome (GOLD analysis project Ga0210039, IMG submission 185460) | Groundwater microbial communities from aquifer - Crystal Geyser CG17_big_fil_post_rev_8/21/14_2.50 (SPAdes) (version 2) | ecosystem: Environmental > Aquatic > Deep subsurface >...
GCATCAAGGCCAGCCATCTTTTCAACCTGCTGGATGCGCGCGGGGTGATTTCGGTCACCGAACGTCAGGCCTATATCGGCCGGGTGCGCGCCTTGGCCAAAGCCTGCGCCGATGCCTTTGTGACCACAGAAGCAGGCGGGGCGCGCCATTGACAGACCATCAACCGAAACATTATATGGGAGGCAAGCGGTCGGGAGAGTTGCATAAGTGACTCGTTGAGGCGTGGTCCTCACCCGGCTGCCTTTATCATGTATTTGCTCTATCTCGATGACGCTGGTTCAGTCGAAAGTGCCGATCAGCGGCATTTTGTGTTGTCTGGTGTGTGCCTCTTTGAACGGCAGGTGCACTTCCTATCGCAAGCGATGGACAAACTGGCTGCGCAGATTTGCCCAGCCGACCCCGAAACCTTGGAGTTTCACGGAAGTCACATGCTCCCGGGGAAGGGATATTGGCGCTCGATCAAAGACAAGAGTGTTCGTCGAAGCCATATCATCGATGCCCTCAAAATAGCCCGCCAGCTTCATGGTCAATGGGCTTTATTTGGCGTCGTAGTCGAAAAGGCGGCTGTCGCTGGTGAAGACCCTGTCGAATATGCTTTCGAGCAAATTGTGACACGATTTGATACTTTTCTGAAGCGCCAGTATCGTAAAGGCAACACTCAGCGTGGCCTGATCATTCTGGACAAATCCACCAGGGAAACACGGATACAGGCGCTCGCTCGCGATTTCCGCAAGAATGGAAGCAGGTGGGGTTCCGTCACCAACCTCGCCGACGTTCCGATGTTTGTTGATTCGTCTGCGACCCGCGCCATCCAGTATGCCGATTTGGTGTCCTACGCGCTCTGGCAAGCCTTCGAGCGATGTGATCCGCAGTTTCTGAACGAAATTAGAGATCTTTTTGATAGCGAAGGTGGTGTTGTGCACGGCCTTTTGCATCGATCTGATAACCGGAGCGCGTGTCACTGTCCCTACTGCACCTCGCGCGCAAGGTCGGGTGAAATGTGAACGACGAGGCGGTAGGGATCAGCCTGGTGGCAGTAGTTGAACGAGACGTCGGAGAAATGACATGCCTGACCTTCTGATCGAACTTCTGTCCGAGGAAATCCCGGCCCGGATGCAGGCCCACGCCCGCGACGACCTGAAGAGGCTGGTCACCGACGGGCTGGTCGAGGCCGGCCTGACCTACGCCGCCGCCGCCGCCTTTTCCACCCCGCGCCGTCTGGTGCTGGCGATCGAGGGCCTGACGGCGGCCAGCCACCCGGTGCGCGAAGAACGCAAAGGGCCCGCCGCCACCGCCCCCGAGGCGGCGATTGCCGGGTTCCTGCGTTCGACCGGCCTGACCCGCGATCAGCTTGAACTGCGCGACGACAAGAAGGGGCAGGTGTTCTTCGCGGTGATCGAGAAACCCGGCCGGGCGGCAAGCGCCATCGTCGCCGAGGTGCTGGAAGCCACGATCCGCGCCTTCCCCTGGCCGAAATCCATGCGTTGGGGCAATGGTTCCTTACGCTGGGTGCGCCCGCTGCATTCGATCCTGTGCCTTTTGTCCGACGAAACTGGCGCGCAGGTGGTGCCGCTGACAGTGGATCACCTGACCGCCAGCAACACCACCCGCGGCCACCGCTTCATGGCTCCTGCCGCCTTTGCCGTGACCGGCTTTGACGACTACGCCGCCCGGCTCAAACGCGGCTTCGTGGTGCTTGATGCCGCCGCGCGCGAGGCGCAAATCTGGCACGACGCCACCACCCAGGCATTTGCCCGTGGCCTTGAAGTGGTGCCCGACGCCGGTTTGCTGGCCGAGGTGGCGGGGCTGGTCGAATGGCCGGTGGTGCTGCTGGGCGCCATCGCCCCCGCCTTCCTTGATCTGCCGCCCGAGGTGCTGCAAACCTCGATGCGCAGCCATCAGAAATTCTTCTCGGTGAAGAACCCGCGCAGCGGCCGCATCGAAGGCTTCGTCACGGTTGCCAACCGCGAAACAACGGACCACGGCGCCACCATCCTTGCGGGCAACAACAAAGTGCTGTCGGCGCGGCTGTCGGATGCCAAATTCTTCTGGGAAAACGACCTGCGCACCGTTCACGCCGTGGGGATGGAGGGCATGGCCGCAGGCCTCGCCCATGTCACCTTCCATGGGCAACTGGGCAGCCAGGCCGACCGCGTTGCGCGTATCGAGGCCCTCGCCCGCGAAATCGCCCCCCTCGTCGGCGCCGCCCCCGACCTCGCCGCCGAGGCTGCCCGCATCTGCAAGGCCGACCTGCAATCGGCCATGGTCGGTGAGTTCCCCGAACTGCAAGGCCTGATGGGCCGCTACTACGCCGCCGCCGCCGGCCACGACGATGGCGTGCCCGAAGCCTGCGAGATGCACTGGAAACCCCTCGGCGCCGCCGACGCCGTGCCCACCCATCCCGTCAGCATCGCCGTGGCGCTGGCCGACAAGATCGACACCTTGACCGGCTTCTGGGCGATTGATGAGAAACCCACTGGCAGCAAAGACCCTTTCGCTTTGCGGCGGGCGGCGTTGGGGGTAATCAGGTTGGTGCTGGGGAATGAGGTGCGGATTGGGCTTCTGATACTAGTCCATGCCGCCACTGGTCACGTGGTTCGCTCTCTCCGATTCAAAGATCGGTTCTGGAGCGATGAGGAGCGCGATGAACAAGCAAAACTCCGGGCGAAACGCCTTGGAATCAGCCACCAAGACGCGCTTGACAGTATTGACGACGAGGACAATAGACATTTCGAAGCCGAAGTCGCGCGCGACACAATCCTCGACTTTCCCGATGACATTCGCGAACAGTCAATCTCTCCCGACCTCCTCGCCTTCTTCCACGATCGCCTCAAAGTCTTCCTCAAGGACCAGGGCATTCGCCACGACGTGATCGACGCCTGCCTCGCCATGCCCGGCAACGACGACCTCACCCTGCTGGTCAAACGGGCGACCGCCCTCGCGGCCTTCCTGAAAACCGACGACGGCGAAAACCTGCTGCAAGGCTTCAAGCGCGCCAACAACATCCTCACGCAGGCCGAACAGAAGGATGGCGTCGAATACTCCTACGGTGCCGACCCCAAATTTGCCGACAGCGATGAAGAACGCGCCCTGTTCACAGCCCTCGATCAGGCCGAAGCCACCATCGCCCCGGCGATGCAGGCCGAAGACTTCGCCGCCGCCATGGCCGCCATCGCCGCCCTGCGCGCCCCGATCGACGCCTTCTTCACCGCCGTGCAGGTCAACAGCGATAACGCGGTCATCCGCCGCAACCGCCTCAACCTGCTGCACCGCATCCGCGCCACCTGTGCGCAAGTGGCGGATCTCACCAAGATCGAAGGCTGACGGCTTCTTCTCTGCGAAAATATCCTCGGGGGGTGCGGGGGGCAGACAGCCCCCCGTCTGTCCGCAACACTTGCACCATCCCGCAACAAGCCTATGCTGCGCCCAAACCATCAGGTGCCGCAGTGCAGAAACTCGACCCGCTCACCGATTTCAGCGAAATCACCGCCACCGCCCGCATCACCGCCGCCAGCCACGGCTGGCGCGCCAAGTGCCTGCAACGGCTGATCCGGATCGAGCTGCCGGTGCCGCAGACCGTGGCATTGCCCGCCGCCACGGTGCGCGCCATCGCGGCCGGTCAGCCGCTCGATTGCGCCGCCATTCTGGCCCATTTCGGCCCCGAGCCGCTGGTCTCGGTGCGCCCTTCGCCCGAGAACCCCGATTGGGGCGGCCCGGCCACCATCCTCAACATCGGCTTCAACGCTGCCCGCCACGACCGGCTGGTGCAGACCCACGGCCAGGCGGCGGCGGATGCGCTTTATCTGCGCTTCGTGCAGGGCTATGCGATTCACGTCGCGCGCCTCGACCCCGACATGTTCGAGGGGCTTGAGCCTTCGCCCGAAGGCCTGCGCGACGCCCTGCGCAGCTACGCCGCCGAGATGGAGGAACCCTTCCCCGAAGACCCGGCGCGCCAGTTGGCCGACGTGCTGCGCTCGATGGCCCGGGCCTGGGAAGGCACCACCGCCCGCCTGCTGCGTCAGGCCAAGGGCGCGCCCACCGAGGCCGCACTCGGGCTGGTGGTGCAGGCCATGGCGCAGGGCATGGGCAGCGGCATTTCCGGCTCGGGGGTGATCCAGTTCGTCGATTCCGTCACTGGCCTGGCGCAGATCACCGGGCGCTACCTCAGCCAGAGCCAGGGCCGCGACGCGCTGCGCCAGCCCGCCGCCCTTTACCTGATCCGCGACCCGCGCGGCCCATCGCTGGAAGATCTGGCCCCCGAAGTTTTCGCCGATCTGATCCGTCATGGGGCCGCCTGCCGCACCCGGCTGCGCGAGGAAATGCAGATCGAATTCACCATCGAGGACGGACGTCTTGCGGTGCTGGATGCGGTCAGGGTCGCCCGTTCGTCGCGGGCGGGGCTGCGAATTGCGGTATCGCTGGCCGATGACGAGATCATCAGCCATAACGACGCCATCCTGCGGGTCGAGCCGGGGGCCCTGTCGGAACTGCTGCACCCGCAGGTCGATCCGCGCGGGGCGCGCGACGTGCTGGCGCGCGGCATTGCCGCGAGCCCAGGGGCGGCCACCGGCCGGATCGTGTTCAGCTCGGCGGCGGCTCAGGCCTCGGCGTCACGCGGCGAGCCCTGCATCCTGGTGCGCCGTGAAACCGCCCCGGAAGACATTCGCGGCATGCATTCGGCCGTCGCCGTGCTGACCGAACGCGGCGGCATGACCAGCCACGCGGCGGTGATCGGGCGCGGCCTCGGGCTGCCCTGCATCGTCGGGGCGTCCGATCTGCGGGTGGATGCGCGCGAGAAAACCGTGACCGCCGCCGATGGCCGGGTATTGCGTGAAGGCGATCTGATCACCGTCGATGGCACCGCCGGGCAGGCGCTGGTGGGGGCGGTGGCCATGCTGCCGCCGGCCCTCGACGATGCCTTCCGGCGCCTGCTGTCCTGGGCCGATGCGGTCAGCGACATCGGCATTCGCGCCAACGCCGACACCCCCGCCGACGCCCGGACCGCGCGCGATTTTGCGGCGCAGGGCATCGGCCTGTGCCGCACCGAGCACATGTTCTTCGACGATGACCGTCTGGTGGCGATGCGCGAGATGATCTTTGCCGACACCTCGACCGATCGCGCGGCGGCGCTGGCGCGGCTGTTGCCGATGCAGCGCGCCGATTTCGTGCAACTGTTCGAGATCATGGCTGGCCTGCCGGTCTGCATCCGCCTGTTCGACCCGCCGCTGCACGAGTTTCTGCCCCATTCCCGCGAAGGTCTGCGCGAACTGGCCGAGGCGCTGGACCGCCCGCTGTCCGAGGTCACCCGCCGCGCCGAAGCGCTGGCCGAGTTCAACCCGATGCTGGGGATGCGCGGGGTGCGGCTGGGGGTGGTGCTGCCCGAGATTTACGACATGCAGGCCTGCGCCATCTTCGAGGCGACGGTCGAGCTCGCCCGGCGCGGCACCACCGTGGTGCCCGAAATCATGATCCCGCTGGTCTCGGCCCGGCGCGAGGTCGAGCTGGTCAAGACCAACATCGACGCCGTGGCCGCCCAGGTGCGCCGCCGCGCAGGCGTCGATTTCGCCTATCGTCTGGGGGTGATGGTGGAAACCCCGCGCGCGGCGCTGCGGGCCGGCGAGATCGCCCGGCATGCCGACTTTCTGTCGTTCGGCACCAATGATCTGACCCAGATGACCTACGGCCTGTCGCGCGACGACGCCGGGCGGTTCATGAATACCTATGTCCAGCAGGGGGTGTTTCCCGAAGACCCGTTCCACATCCTCGATGTCGATGGGGTGGGAGAATTGCTGCTGATCGGCGCTGCGCGCGGGCGGGCGACGCGCCCGGATCTCACCCTGTCGATCTGTGGCGAACATGGCGGCAACCCCGAATCAATCGGCTTCTGCCGCCGCGCCGGATTCGACTATGTGTCGTGCTCGCCCTACCGGGTGCCGCTGGCCCGGCTGGCGGCGGCGCATCTGGCATTGCGCGATCCCATCGGCGGCAATCCGGATTGAATCCGGTCGGTTAACCCCCTTTTTTCAGAGTTGCACCCTGACCCGCATTGCTCAGGCATCGGCGAATATCCGCCGCAACGTGGTGGTTTTATGTGGCCTTTCTGCCACAAGGGTGGACATTGTTCCGTTTCCCTCGCTATCCCCCCCCCGACTGTTGCTGGCGCAGGGCGCGAAATTCCCCGGTTGGCGGCGTAGGAAACAAGACCGGGAACACCCCTTGAGACACTTGCGACAAACCTGTTTGGGGGCCTGGATGGGGGCCGCCCTGGCGCTGATCGTCCTGAGCAGCGCCGCCGTGGCCGACGTGACGGTCAGCCAATCCAATGATCCGACCGCCTTGATCGAGGGTCGCCTCTCGGCCCTGCTGACGGTAGAACACCAAGCCCTGGGGCAAGTTGACCCCACCCGGATCCACGCGCTGGCAGATGCCGTCACGGCACCGGGACAGCCGTCGGCTGAGGCCCGCCATGATGCCGCCTGGCTGGCGACGCTGCCCGAGGCCAGCGGCGACGGCGAATGGCAATGCCTGGCCCAGGCGCTGTATTTCGAGGCCCGCGGAGAATCGATCAAAGGCGAATTCGCGGTGGCCGAAGTGATTCTGAACCGCCGTGACAGCCCGCGCTACCCGGCCACGGTCTGCGGCGTGGTCAACCAGGGTGGCAATGGCGGCTGCCAGTTTTCCTACACCTGCGATGGCTACGCGGACCATATCCGCGAGCCCGAGGCCTTTGCGCTGGCAGGCAAGATCGCCCGGCTGATGCTGGACGATGCGCCGCGCGACCTGACGCTGGGGGCCACGCATTTCGCCACCCGCAGCGCGCGACCGGTCTGGGCCAGCCATTTTGCCCGCACCGCCGCGATCGGGGCGCATGTGTTCTACCGCCAGCCCCCCCAAACCTGAACCGGGCAATGTCGCAACGCTTGCCTTGGCTGCCGTCTTTGGGGCAAGCCTGGCGCGCGCCGTGGTATAATGGTCTGCGGGCATGCCATGCACCATTCGGGGGCCGCAGATGACCAGCGACATCTTTCTTGCCTTCGCCCATCCCGAAGAACGGGCGGCGGCTTCGGCCAGTGCCGACCCGCGTGATCGGATATCCTTGCGCGACCATGTGGTCGAGGTCGAGATCGGGGCCTTTCAGCAGGAACGCGGCACCCGCCAGCGGGTGCGCTTCAACGTGGTGGTCGAGGTCCGCCCGCACCCTGCGCCGCTGCTCGACGATGTCGATCGCATCCTGTCCTACGACCGCCTGACCGAGGCAATTGCCACCGAACTGGCAGCCGAGCGGCTGAACCTGCTCGAGACCCTGGCCGAGCGGGTGGCCGAGCGGATTCTGGCCGCCCCGCCCGCGATGCGGGTGTTCGTGCGGATCGAAAAGCTCGACCGTGGCCCCGGTGCCCTTGGGGTCGAGATCGTGCGCTCGCGGGCCGAGGCACCGCTGCGCACGGTGCAGGCCGACGGGGCCGAGGCCGCGCTGCACCCGCTGGTGGTGTTTCTTGACAATGCTGCGATTGCCGCACCCGACCTTGCCGCCCGGCTTGATGCGCTTACGGCGCGCGGGGTGCCGGTGATCCTGACGGTGGGTCTGCCCGATCTGGCGCGCCCGGCCACCGGCCACCGCCCGACCCAGCGCCGGATTGATCTGCTGGCGATCGAGCAGAACGCCTGGGTGCTGGCGGCGCGCGATGACCGCTGCGTGGTGGTTGCCACCCGCACCGAAATCGACTGGGCGATGAAGCACGGTCGGATGATCGTCTGGGCCCCTTCGAAGCTGGTGCTGGACGCGGTCGATGGCCCGCACTCGCGCGCGCCGGTGGCGCTGGCGCTATGGCTGGCCGAAATGGTGGCGGCCGAGCGGGTGATCGTTCACGGTGGTGTTGCACTTCCGGCAGGAAGTCGCGTGCCGGTCGAGCGGGCCTGAGCCGCAGCTTGCCAAACCAGCCGATTTGGCCCAACCCGGCACCATGATCTACTATCGCCCGATTGCCATGACCGATGCGGCGCGCCCCAGGGCCGCCCTGCCCCTTGCCGGGGGCTGGGGCTGGTTCGATCGGGTCGAAGTGCTGGAACGCGGGCGCGCGCCGGTGCTGGTGCCAGCAACCGAAGTGCCCACAGCCTCGCTGCAAGCGCTGACAGCACCGCGCGCGGCGCTGGCCGGGCTGACGCTTGATCGCCCGCGCCTGATGGGCATCCTGAACGTCACCCCCGACAGCTTTTCCGATGGCGGACTGTTTCTTGACCCCGCAGCGGCGCTGGCGCAAGGCCGGGCGATGGCGGCGGCCGGGGCCGATATCCTCGACATCGGCGGCGAAAGCACCCGACCGGGGGCGGCCGAGGTGGCGCTGGCTGACGAGATTGCCCGCACCGCGCCGGTGATCGCGGCGCTGCGGGCGGGCGGCGTCGCGGTGCCGATCTCGATCGACACCCGCAAGGCGGCGGTGGCGGCGGCGGCGCTGGCGGCGGGGGCGGGCATGGTCAACGATGTTGCCGCCTTCAGCTTTGACCCGGAGATGGTCGGGGTGGTGGCGCGCAGCGCGGTGCCGGTGTGTCTGATGCACGCCCAGGGCTCCCCCGCCACCATGCAGGCCGACCCGCAGTATGGCGATGTCGTGCTGGACGTTTATGATTTTCTGGCCGGGCGGATCGCGGCAGCCGAGGCGGCGGGGATTGCCCGCGCCCGCATCATGGTTGATCCGGGGATTGGATTTGGCAAGACTCAGGCACATAATCTGGCCCTGATCCGGGGCCTGGCGCTGTTCCATGGCCTTGGTTGCGCCATTGTGCTGGGGGCGTCGCGCAAGCGCTTCATCGGCAGCATTGGTGGGGCCGATCAGGCGGTTGAACGCGGGCCGGGCTCGCTGGCGGTGGCGCTGGCCGCGGTGGCGCAGGGGGTGCAGGTGCTGCGGGTGCATGATGTTGCGGATACCAGGCAGGCGCTGGCGCTGTGGCAGGCGGTAACGGCAGGAGATGTGACATGACGCGCAAACTGTTTGGCACCGATGGCGTGCGTGGCCGGGCCAACACTTATCCGATGACCGCCGAGGTGGCGTTGCGCCTGGGCGCGGCGGCGGGGCAGTTCTTTCGCTCCGATGACAACGCGGTGCACCGGGTGGTGATCGGCAAGGACACCAGGCTGTCGGGCTACATGCTGGAAAACGCCCTGACCGCGGGGCTGACCTCGACCGGCATGAACGTGCTGCTGCTGGGTCCGGTGCCAACCCCGGCGGTCGGGTTTCTGACCCGCTCGATGCGGGCCGATCTGGGGGTGATGATCAGCGCCAGCCACAACCCGCACAGCGACAACGGCATCAAGTTCTTCGGCCCCGACGGCTTCAAGCTGAGCGACGAGGCCGAGGCCGAGATCGAGGCGATTCTGGCGGGCGAGATCGCGTTGGCCGCACCGGCAAGCATCGGTCGCGCCAAGCGCATCGAAGATGGCCGCGGGCGCTATCAGGAATATGCCAAGACCACCTTTCCGCCCGGTCTGCGGCTGGGCGGGCTGAAGGTGGTGATCGACTGCGCCAATGGCGCGGCCTACCGCGCGGCTCCCGAAGTGCTGTGGGAACTGGGGGCCGAGGTGATTCCGGTGGGCGTCAGCCCCAACGGCACCAACATCAACGACCGCTGCGGCTCGACCCATACCCTGACCGCCGCCGAGGCGGTGGTGGCTTTCGGTGCCGATGTCGGCATCTGCCTTGATGGCGACGCCGACCGGGTGATGATTATTGATCAGACCGGGCAGGTGGCGGACGGCGACCAGATCATGGCGCTGTTGGCGGCACGCTGGGCCGAAGAGGGGCGGCTGCGCGGCAACACGCTGGTCGCCACGGTGATGTCGAACCTTGGGCTCGAGCGTTTTCTGACCGGGCGCGGGTTACGCCTTGAACGCACGGCCGTCGGCGACCGCTATGTGGTCGAGGCGATGCGGCGCGGCGGCTGGAACCTGGGCGGCGAGCAGTCGGGCCATATCGTGATGACCGATTACGCCACCACCGGCGACGGGCTGATCGCGGGCTTGCAGTTTCTGGCCGAGATGGTGCGCACCGAACAGCCCGCGAGTGCGCTGGTGAAAAGCTTCGTAACCGTGCCGCAGTTGCTGCAAAACGTGCGCTACGGGGTCGGATCCGAGCCGCTGGCGGCACCCGCGGTGCAGGCGGTGATTGCGGCCGCAGAGGTGCGGCTGAACGGCTCGGGCCGTTTGCTGATCCGCAAGTCCGGCACCGAGCCGCTGGTGCGGGTGATGGCGGAATGCGAGGACGCGGCGCTGCTGAGCGATGTGGTGGGCGGTATCGTGGCGGCGGTGGAAGCGGCGGTCTGAGGCCGGGACAGGCGGCGCGCGCCGGGGGTTTTCCACCCCCCCAGCGTCGCCATGGGCGACGCGTTCCCCGCTGAAAACAGTCCACCGGACTGTTTTCTCGGCGCGCGCCGGGGGTTTTCCACCCCCGGACCCCCGGAGAGTATTTGGCCAAAGGTGAAGGATCAGGCGGTGCGGCGCCGTCCCATTCCGGTGATGGCCAGACCCGCGAGGATGAAGGCCAGTGCCAGCAGAAACTGGCCGGGCAGGTTTTCGGCCATGAAGACAGTGCCGAAAATCACCGACCACACCGGCACCTGATAGTTTGACATGGTGAGAAAAGTGGGGCCGGCGGTCTTGATCACCTTGACCAGCAGCAGGGTGGCAAGGGCGGTGGGGGCAAGGCCGAGGTAGATCACGGCGGCCAGCGCGGCGGCCGGGGCGGCAACCAGATCGGGCCAGCCTTCAAGCGCCAGCGCCAGCGGCAGCGCCATCAGGCTGGCCGAGATCAGGGCGGCGGCGCTGAACGCCAGCAGCGGCACCGGCGGGCAGCGCCGGGTCAGCACCCCGCCGGTGGCGTAGCTGAGGGTGGCGGCGATGCAGGCGAGGCGGGCCAGGCTTTCGGCGTCGGCACCGCTGGCCAGCAGGGCGCGGGGGCCGATCAGCAGGATCACGCCGGTGATTCCCAGAGCAAAACCTGCCAGTTTCGCCAGCGTCACCCGCTCGCCCGGCAGCAGATGATGCGCCAGCACCATGGTGAACAGCGGCACTGCCGCCATGGTGATGCCGGCAAAACCCGAGGCAACATGAATCTGGCCCCAGCTTAGCAGAGCAAACGGCAGGACGTTGGAAAACAGCCCCATCGCCACCGCATAAGCCCAGACCCGGCGGCTGGTGGGCAGGGCTAGCCCCATGATCCGGGCGACCAGGTAAAGCGTTACGGCGGCGATCGTGATCCGGCTGGCGGCAATGGTCAGCGGCCCGAAACCCGCCAGCGCCAGCTTGACGCTCATGAACGACGCGCCCCAGATCACCGACAGCGCGATCACGCGCAGCCAGTTGGCAAGGCCGGGAGTCTGGGGGGGCGCCGGAATCATGGCGGCGCTTCTACGGGGGGGGCGGGGCCGGGTCAATCCGGCACCGCCTTGGTTTACGGAAACGCGGTCAGCAAGACTTCGGCGCTTTCGGTGGGAAACGCGATCCCCCGGCCTTCAATCAGCGTCAGGGCGTAGCGGATCTTGTCGGGCACCTTCACCTCAAGGTGTTCGGTGCCGGTGGCAGTATCAAGCCGGTGCAGCACATGATCAAGCGTCAGCGCGTAAAGCTTGCCGTCAAGGCTTTGCAGTTCGGCCTGCACCGCCGCCCAGTTGCTGGCGGTTCCATCGTAATCGGTGGTCTGATAGCGCCAGCGCACCGCCCCGGTGGCGGTGTTGATGGCATAGATCCAGCCGGTCGGCGACCACAGATAGGCGCTGCCATCACGCACCAGTTGCGAGTTGATGAAGTTGCCGGCGTAAAAGCTCCAGACCTCGTGACCATCCTCAAGCGAGATACCCTTGAGGTTTTCGTGGTAGGTGCCGGCCACCAGCAGCCCGCCCTCGATGGTGATCTGGCGCAGATACTGCCAGTGTTCGCGCCCGTCGATCGACCAGCGCAGGCTGCCATCGCTGATCGCCACGGCGTAAAGCCTGCCGTCGCCGGGGGCCACATAGACCGTCTCGCCATCGGCCACCGGGGCATAGGCCATGATGGTGTCGGGCACGGCGGCAAAGCGCCAGAGCTCGGCCCCGGTCACGGTGTCGAGCGCCAGCAGCCAATGGCCATCGCCGAAGAAAGTGTGGCTCGGGGTCACGAACGGCACCCCGGTCTGAATCTCGGCCGGATGCCGCCACAGTTCGGCCCCGCTGACAACATCATAGGCCGCCAGCCAGGAGCGGCCGCCGCAGACCACCTGCCCGGCAATCGGGCGCGGCCGGAATCCGGCCGGTTTGTCAAAGCCGTGCGGGTGCAGCCAGAGCGGCTCGGCAGCGTCGAGCGTGATCGCGCCCACGGTCTTGTCGCCCGCGATCAGCAAGCGCCCGTCCGCAAACGTCATGGGGTTCAGCACTGCGTTGCCGGTGGACCAGCGTTGCAGCACGGTGAGTTCGGGCAGGTCTTGCGCAGCCGAAATCGCCGGCCTGAAACTCAGGCCGGCGATGATGGATTGCAGCACAAGGCGCCGGTTGGGCGTTACTCGCATTGCGCCCCTTGCTTGATCCATTGGAACAGGATCTGGGTGTTCGGGTGGTCACGGTCTTCCGACGGGTCGATACCCGGAGGCATGCGGTCTTCGGTGATGTGCTGGAAGATCTTCGACGCCGCCGCATCGCCCGGGATGATCACCTTGGTGGCGTTTTCGACACCTTTGGCCACCGAGTCGGCGCCCAGCATGATGCCCTCATACGAGGTCATGTTCAGCTCGTGGAAGCTCGGCGGCTCCTGGTCCGAGAAGTGGCAGGTGCCGCACTTCGGGGTGTCCGGGCCAAAGACGTTGTCGGTGTTGAACAACGGCAGGATTTCATTGGTGAAATGGTCGTCGTTCGGCGCACCGGCGTTGATCCAGTCCTTGACCGCAAGGATCGGGGGCGAGTCGGTGGGCACGTTGAAGGCGATCCCCAGCGGCATGCGGTTGCCGCGCAGGCGGCGCCCGATGCTGGCATTTTTCGGGTCTTCACCGGCGGTGAAGATGACCCGGGCCGGCGCTTCGGTGGCCCCGGCGATCATGCCCTGGCAGGTGGTCAGGTTCAGGCCGCGATAGGCTTTGTTCGGATCGTTGGACGAGTGGCACACGACGCAGGCCGGGCCTTCGCCAAAGGCGTTCGGGGTGGCGAACAGCAACTGGATGTAGCTGAACGGGATCGGCAGGTTCTTTTTCACGATCAGCTCGGTCACGGCATTGCTGTCGCCGCCGATCTGGATCGCGCCGCTGCGCACGTCGAGCGCATATTGTTCCGACAGGGTTTGCGCGGCCGCAGCGCCGGCAAGCCCCATGACCAGGCACATCGCAGTAGCCCCGGCCAGGCCGTTCTTCATTCTGTCACGCATTGCAGTCCTCCCTTTGGTCTTTGCTGATGCGCGAAACTGACCAGGTTTCGCGCCGATCCGGTCTGCCGTTTCCGGCGTCGTTGGTGTGACACTTTGGTCAATTGAATTTCGACCTTGGTCTGATCAAATAGCGACCTTAGGCCTAGACGTAACTAAATTGCGCGGGCGGCGTCAAACACTTTTTTGTCTTGCGTCAATTTTTGCGGTGCAGCAATAAAATTGACCAAATGGAAAAGGGCACCCGCAGGTGCCCTTTGTCGGTTCAGGTGATGTGCAGCGCGGCTCAGTTGCGCGATTTGTCCACCATCTTGCCCTTGGCGATCCACGGCATCATGGCGCGCAGCTTGGCCCCGATCTGTTCGATCTGGTGTTCGTCGTTGCGCCGCCGGGTGGCCTTGAAGAAGGGCTGGCCAACCGCATTTTCCTGCATGAAATCAGAGGCAAACTTGCCCGACTGGATGTCTTCCAGCACCGCCTTCATGCGCGCCTTGGTTTCCGCGTAAGGCAGGATGCGCGGGCCCGAAACGTATTCGCCATACTCGGCGGTGTTCGAGATCGAGTAGTTCATGTTGGCGATGCCGCCTTCATAGATCAGATCGACGATCAGCTTGACCTCGTGGCAGCACTCGAAATAGGCCATCTCGGGCTCGTAGCCGGCCTCGACCAGGGTCTCGAAGCCCATCCGGATCAGCTCGACCAGACCGCCGCACAGCACCACCTGCTCGCCGAACAGATCGGTTTCACATTCCTGGCGGAAGGTGGTCTCGATGATTCCCGAGCGCCCGCCACCGATTCCCGCGCAGTAGCTGAGGCCGATTTCCATTGCCGTGCCGCTGGCATCCTTGTCCACCGCCACCAGGCAGGGCACCCCGCCGCCCTTGACGAATTCGCTGCGCACGGTGTGGCCGGGGCCTTTGGGGGCCATCATGATCACATCAACCCCGGGCTTGGTCTCGATCAGGCCGAAGTGGATGTTGAGCCCGTGGGCAAAGGCGATCGCCGAGCCCTCGCGCAGGTTGTCATGCACGTATTTGCGGTAGGTCTCGGCCTGCTTTTCGTCGGGCATGGTGAACATGATCAGATCGCACCAGGCGGCGGCGGCGGCGATGTCCATCACCTTCAGCCCGGCCGCTTCGGCCTTCTTGGCCGAGTCCGAGCCGGGGCGCAGGGCGACGCACAGGTTCTTGACCCCCGAATCACGCAGGTTCTGCGCATGGGCATGGCCCTGGCTACCGTAGCCAAGGATCGCCACCTTTTTGTCCTTGATCAGGTTCATATCGCAGTCGCGGTCGTAATACACGCGCATGAGGCGTTCCTTTCGGGTCTGGATTGGCTGCCGATGGGGCTGGGCCGAGGATGGGGATGCAAGGCTTGCGCCTTGCCGTTATGTGCGCGAACGGCTTAGCCGTTTGACCCCGATCTATCAAGCAGCGCTGTTGCACCAACCCATGGCACCTTGCCCGAATCCGCGCTTTGCGCTACCCCGCGCCCGGCGGGTGATTAGCTCAGTTGGTAGAGCGCTTCGTTTACACCGAAGATGTCGGCGGTTCGAACCCGTCATCACCCACCACAGAACCTGCCTCAACCCGCCAGCCTGAAACAACAAATGCCGAAGTGCCGCAACGGCAGCCGCAGCGAAACAGGCTTGTATCGTGGCGCACCGGGGCTAGTGTCGTGGCATGGTTTCGGCACTGCGCCGGACAAAAACAACAACAGGAGGACCCGATGAAGAAATATCTGCTGCTTTCCACGATCCTGAGCCTGGCCGCCGTTCCGGCGCTGGCCGATCAGCACCCCGTCACCGGCGAGGAACTGGCGGCAAACCAGGCCTACAGCTACTGGATGCTTGATGCGGTCAAGTCGCTCGACCCCGATCTTGCCACCTCGGTCGAAGACAGCGACGTGATCAAGTCGCTGTTCGAGGGGCTTTACAATGAAACCTCGGATGGCTCGCTCGAGCCGGGGGTGGCGCTGGAGCACACGATTTCGCAAGACCTGACCACCTACACCTTCAAGCTGCGCCCCGACGCCAAATGGTCGAACGGCGAGCCGGTGGTGGCCGGTGATTTCGTCTATGGCTGGCAACGGCTGGTCGATCCGGCGACCGCATCCGAATACGCCTGGTATATGGAACTGATGCAGGTGGTGAACGCCGCCGAGATCACCGCGGGCACCAAGCCGGTGACCGATCTGGGGGTCACGGCGATCGACGATTCGACCCTCGAGGTCAAGATCCTGGCCCCCCTGCCCTATTTCCCCAAGATGCTGACCCACAGCTCGACCTTCCCGATCCCGCGCGCCACGGTCGAGAAATTCGGGGCCGACTGGACCAAACCCGAGAATATCGTCGGCAACGGGGCCTATATCCTCAAGCAACATATCCTGGGCGAAAAGGTGGTGGTCGAGAAAAGCCCGACCTACTGGGATACCGCCAACACCATCATGTCGCCAGTCACCGGCCTGACCATCAACGATGAAAACGCCGCCCTGACCCGCTATCAGGCAGGCGAGCTTGACCGCACCACGGTGCCCGCCGGGCAATACCCGCGGCTGCACGCAGAATTTCCCGCCGAGGCGATCTCGACCCCCTATTCGTGCTCGTACACCTATCTGTTCAACATGGCCGAGGGCAAAGGCAACCCGGCGCTCAAGGACGTGAACGTGCGTCTGGCGCTGGCCTATGCGATCGACCGCGACATCATCGTGGGCAACGTGCTGCAAGGCGGCCAGAAGCCGGCCTACAACTGGACCCACTGGGCGATGAACGGCTTTGTCATGCCGACCATCGACTATGCCGGCTGGACCCAGGCCGAGCGTGACGCCAAGGCGGTCGAGCTGATGGCGGCGGCGGGTTATGGCCCCGACCATCCGTTGCAGATCGTGCTGAACTACAACACCTCGGAAGCCCACCAGAAGATCGCGCTGGCGATCCAGCAGATGTGGAAGCAGAAGCTGGGCGTCGAGATGACCCCGAACAACATGGAATGGAAGGTGCACACCGACAAGCTGGCGGCCGGCGACTTCGAGATGGCGCGCTACGCCTGGTGTGGCGACTACAACGAGGCCTCGACTTTCCTTGACCTCTACGCCAGCTATTCCGGCAACAACGATCCCAAGTTCAACAACCCCGAATACGACCAGTTGCTGAAAGAGGCCAAGACCCAGGCCGACCCGAACCCGAACTACACAAGGGCCGAGGAAATTCTGGCGGCCGAGATGCCGATCATCCCGATCTATCACTACGCCAAGGTCGATATGGTGAAACCCGACATCAAGGGTCTGCCCACGGAAAACGTGCAGCAGACCTGGTATGCCAAGGATCTTTACCGGATCGCGCAATGATCCTGTGAACACCTGAACGGCGCGCCCCCCCTTCCTTGCGTAGGGGGGCCGCTTTCGGCTATCCGGGCCACTTCGGGGGGGGTCATGCTGTCCTATATCGTCAAGCGTCTGGCCATTGCCATTCCGACGCTGCTGCTGCTGATCGTGCTGAGTTTTCTGTTGATGCACGCCGCCCCCGGCGGGCCCTTCACCTATGAGAAGAGGCTGCCGCCCGAGGTGCTGGCCAACCTCAATGCCAAATACGGGCTGGATCAGCCGATGTGGCGGCAGATGGTCTCTTACGTCTGGGGCATCATTGCCCATTTCGATTTCGGCCCGTCGTTCGTTTACAAGGACCGCACGGTCAACGAGATCATCGCCCAGGGCTTTCCGGTAACGCTGCACTACGGCGCGGTGGCGTTCGTGGTGGCGGTGACAAGCGGGGTCACGCTGGGGGTGCTGGCGGCGATCTTTCACAACACCTGGCTTGATTATCTCGCGGTCGGCATCTCGATCGGGGCGCAGGTGCTGCCCAACTTTGTGATGGCGCCGATTCTGGTGCTGGTGTTCACGCTGTGGCTGCGCTGGCTGCCGGGCGGTGGCTGGGAAGGCGGGCAGTGGCAGTATGTCGTGATGCCGGTGGTAGCACTTGCCACCAGCTACATGGCCTCGATCGCCCGCATCACCCGCTCGTCGATGCTGGAAGTGCTGACCTCGAACCACATCCGCACCGCCCGCGCCAAGGGCCTGCCGACCGCATCGGTGATCCTGCGCCACGCCCTGAAGCCCGCGCTGATCCCGGTGATTTCCTACCTTGGCCCGGCGTTCGTTGCGATGATCACCGGCTCGGTGGTGGTGGACATGTATTTCTCGACCGGTGGCATCGGCAAATCCTTCGTCGATGCGGCGCTGAACCGCGACTACGCCGTGATGATGGGTGTGACCATTCTGGTCGGCGCGCTGACCATCATCTTCAACCTTCTGGTCGATATCCTTTACGCCTTCATCGACCCCAAGATCAGGTATTGAGCCATGGCCCTGAGCGCAATCGACATGCAGGCGCTGGCCGCCCGGCTGGCCGGAGACGAGGTCAAGGGCCGCTCGCTGTGGGCCGACGCGCGCCAGCGCTTTGGCCACAACAAGGCAGCGGTGACCGGGCTGGTGCTGCTGATCATCGTCGCCATCTATGCCCTGTTCGGCGAATGGGTTGCCGCCTGGCCCAACGAGGAAATCGACTGGGGTATCATGGGGATGGCCGCCGAAAAGGGGATGCCGGCCCTTGCCAACGGCCATTACTTCGGGGTCGATGACCTTGGGCGCGATCTGTTCGCGCGCACCGCGCAGGGCACCCGCATCTCGCTGCTGGTCGGGGTGGTGGGGGCGGTGATCTCGGTGGTGGTGGGCACGTTATACGGCGCGATCTCGGGCTATGTCGGCGGGCGCACCGACCAGATCATGATGCGCATCGTCGATATCCTGCTGGCGATTCCATTCATGTTCGTGATCATCCTGCTTCTGGTGATGTTCGGGCGCTCGCTGACCATGCTGTTCGTCGGCATCGGCCTGCTGTCGTGGCTATCCATGGCGCGGATCGTGCGCGGCCAGACCCTAAGCCTCAAGGCGCGCGAGTTCATCGAGGCGGCGCAGGCCAGCGGTGTGCCGGGCTGGAAGATCATCCTGCGCCACATCGTGCCCAACCTTCTGGGCATCGTCGCGGTCTATGCCACCCTGCTGGTGCCCGAAATGATCCTGACCGAAAGCTTCATCAGCTTTCTCGGCCTTGGCGTGCAAGAGCCGCTGACCTCGCTGGGCAAGCTGATCTCGGAAGGGGCGCGCACCATCAACTACGGCACCCTGTGGCAGCTTGCCTTTCCGCTGATCTTTTTCGTCATCACGATGTTCGCCTTCTTCTTTGTCGGCGACGGATTGCGCGACGCGCTTGACCCGAAGGACCGCTGACATGGCACTACTGGAACTGCGCGACCTTGGCGTCAGCTTTGCCACCAGCGACGGCACCGTCAACGCGGTGAATGGCGTCAGCTTCGATCTGGCGCATGGCGACACCCTGGGGATCGTCGGCGAAAGCGGCTCGGGCAAAAGCCAGCTTGCCTTTGCCGTCATGGGGTTGCTGGCGGGCAACGGCACGGCGCGCGGATCAGTGCGCTTTGACGGGACCGAAATACTGAACGCCCCGCTCAAGGTGCTGAACGCGCTGCGCGCCAATCGCATGGCAATGGTGTTTCAGGATCCGATGACCGCGCTCAACCCCTACATGCGGGTGGCCGACCAGATGGCCGAGGTGCTGATTTACCACAAGGGCATGACCAAGGCGCAGGCGGTGGCGCAATGCGTGCGGATGCTGGACGCGGTGAAAATTCCCGACGCCAAGGGCCGCATCCGGCTTTATCCGCACGAGTTTTCCGGCGGCATGCGGCAGCGGGTGATGATCGCGATGGCGCTGCTGTGCCAGCCCGACCTGTTGATCGCGGACGAGCCGACCACCGCGCTGGATGTCACGGTGCAGGCCCAGATCATGGCGCTGCTGGCCGAGTTGCAGCGCGAATTCGGCATGGCAACGATTCTGATCACCCATGATCTGGGGGTGATCGCCGGGTTCTGCCGCGAGGTGATCGTGCTTTACGGCGGTCAGGTGATGGAGCAAAGCCCGGTGGACCCGCTGTTCGCCGCTCCTTCGCATCCCTATACCCGCGGCCTGCTGCACGCCATTCCGCGGGTCGATCAGGAAGGCGACGAACTTGACAGCATCCCTGGCGCGCCGCCCAACATGACCCGCGCGCAGGACGGCTGCCCGTTTGCGCCGCGCTGCGCCTTCGCGGGCAACGACTGCGTGGCGCGGCTGGCCCCGCTGACCGAATTTGCGCCGCAGCGCTGGCGCGCCTGCAACCGCTCGCTGGAGGAACTGGGATGACCGCCCTGCTCGAGGTGCGCGATCTGCGCGTGACCTTTCATATCGCGCGCGAAGGCGACATGCCCTGGACCAAGCCCCGTCCGCTGCATGCCCTGAACGGCGTCAGCTTCAGCCTGAAGCCCGGCGAGACGCTGGGGATCGTGGGCGAATCGGGCTGCGGCAAATCCACCCTGGCGCGGGCGCTGATCCGGATGGTGCCGGCCGAAGGCCAGGTGATCTGGAACCGCGAGGCCGATCTGATGACCCTGACCCGCCACCAGATGCTGCCCTACCGCTCGGCGATCCAGATGGTGTTTCAGGATCCGCTGGCCTGCCTCAACCCGCGCATGACGGTGGGCCAGATCGTGGCCGAGCCGCTGCGCACCCATCACCCCGGTCTGAGCCGCGCCGAGGTCAAGCTGCGGGTGCAGGCGATGATGGACCGGGTCGGGCTGCTCCCGAACCAGATCAACCGCTATCCGCACGAGTTTTCCGGCGGCCAGTGCCAGCGCATCGGCATTGCCCGCGCCCTGATCGTGGAACCGCGCCTGCTGGTCTGCGACGAGCCGGTGTCGGCGCTGGACGTGTCGATCCAGGCCCAGGTCATCAACCTGCTGGCCCAGGTGCAGCGCGATCTCGGGCTGGCGATGATCTTCATCGCGCATGACCTTTCGGTGGTCAAACACATCTCGGACCGGGTGATGGTGCTCTATCTGGGGCGCACCATGGAAGTTGCCCCGAAAGCCGCGCTGTTCGCCAGCCCGCAGCATCCCTATACTCAGGCGCTGCTGTCGGCGGTGCCGATCCCCGATCCGGTGGCCGAGCGCGCCAAGGTGGTGATTCCGCTCGAGGGCGATCTGCCTTCGCCGCTGGCCCCGCCCTCGGGCTGCGTGTTCCGCACCCGCTGCGTGCGCGCCACGGCGCGCTGCGCCGCCGAAGTGCCTGCCCTGCTCGGCGGCGATCATGCCGTCGCCTGCCATTTTCCCGGCC
>Ga0210039_1001603_pt1 | contig 20536 bp, 12 predicted proteins | sample CryGeyCG2114_250_3_FD_185460 | JGI IMG/M metagenome (GOLD analysis project Ga0210039, IMG submission 185460) | Groundwater microbial communities from aquifer - Crystal Geyser CG17_big_fil_post_rev_8/21/14_2.50 (SPAdes) (version 2) | ecosystem: Environmental > Aquatic > Deep subsurface >...
GCGTACCTGGCTCAAGCGGACAGTTCACAGGCTTTTACTTTTTCGGCGATTCAGGCATTGTTCAGGAATTGATGCAACTCGCTCGTCGCTATGGAATACCGGTTACCGGTCCGGGGGGCGGAACGCCACCGACTGACGGCACCCGAATGACCTGTGAAATCGATGGAAATCATCTCAAGTGCAGGGTCACAAGAGATAGCAACTAAAAGTCGTCAGGATCTTTACAGCCGTGGCGGCACACCGACGCTTTCTCCTATCGGTTCAACCGGCGTTTCATGCTCGGCAGCATGATCGAGCGGCTGGCCTATGTGGCCTGCCGCACGGCGCCTCTGCCTTATCGGCTCGCAACTATGGCTGAGATACATGCGTAATCAGGAAATTTTTTTCGTCATCTGGAAGCAAATGATCGAGCTTAGGTGCTTCAAAACCTAATCCTTCGAAGATGGTTTTTATTCTTTGCCGATCTTTCGTCGAAATTTCTGTCCACATATTCTTGCAAATATCGTAGGGAGTAGCAGAGCTCGATCCTTGCCAAGTTCCTTTTAGTATCTGTTCAACGATAGAAATACGCTTTTCAATCTCTGATTGCGTAAATTCTTTCTGTTTAGATCGCCTGATTGCCTTATCTAGGCATGCGCCAATAACTGTTGGTTTTAATGGCTCATATTCAATAGACACCATATCTCCCCTCCACAGATCAGCCGGAAAGTGCATTTACACTCTATCGGGGAAGACCCGCATCTCGAGTAACCCGAGTCATGCGCTTTGCTCTGGCGGCATCGCCCAACGCTTTGAAGAAAACGTGCCCATGAGCTTCAGGCTCCTAGAAACAAGCATTCAGATCGGCTTCCTGCATTGTTGGAGTCTTGCTGTATGCATTGGATCGATCAGAAAAAACCGGCTCGCGCCGCCCTAACGATTGCTTTATGACGAGTGTCGACGCTTGCTTTTTATCCTTTCGAAAAAATTTCGATAAAAGCTTCCTTTATTGGCATGGTGGACAGGTGACCATGGTTCCATCAGATTGCCCTGCTGCTTCGGGTTCAACTACGACGCAGACTCCTGCGACAACACGATGCGGCTCTAGTCCGGATCCTTCGAGGATCGAAAAATATTCCGGCCCATCACACCCGGTATGCTTTCGATTCCAATTTTCACTCACAACACGTCCACGATCTTGGCGCGCGTCTTCTGCGGCTCGCCACACCGCCTCCTGCTCAGCCCGTTCCTGAGATTCTTGGGTTTTTTGGAGTTCATATTGTCGTCTTCGTTCAGCAGCCTGAATCGCATCCAGTCTCGAATTTGCTTGGTCAGCCGCTGCTTGCGCTTCTTCGGCCTTGCGCTGGATTCGACGCTGCTGTTCTAGAGCTTCTTGTGCCTGTTGCTCGACTCTCTTCAAATGAAAATATGTAGCGGCATCAGACCCATCATCGGCTAGGGCGCAGTTGCATATCAGCCAGATTAGAAATGAAAAAAAGAGCGCATTACTCCTCATAGTCACAGCAAACCTCCACCTTACTAATCCGGAAATCAACAAGCTATCCCAATGTATATCCAGCTACTCTCACCCGGAAGCGAATGATGATTCTTGCGGCAAGATTTTGTCGTTTATGAATGCATTGTTAAGGTCTTGTTCGATCCATTGGATCAATATGCAACAAGCAGAACCTGATCGCAGAGCGGCCCTGCGATGACCATTCTCGCCCCCGACGCTGCTAACCTTGCTCCCCACAACCCGCAACCACGCCACCGCGCGCCCGACACTGGGTGAACGCAGTCGGCTGGATACTCTGGGTTGACCGTGTCATGTTTAGCTACCCGCCTTCCCTGAATTCGATCTTACCGCTGTGACGCAGCCGACGACAAGGCCTTTCGAGCAGTTTTAATGCTGCTGGGTCAGCGTGATCGCCGCGTCCGTGTCGAGGCTGTTGAAGTGATTCGACCAGATTTTCGGTCCGTTTTCGTTATGGCCGGTGCCTTATGCTGCGCTGCACGCACCGCGGCCGGAGCCTCTCGACGCCCAGACAAACCTGCCCCATTCCGCCCTTCCCCCGCAAGCAGGGGAAGAAGCAATCAGCGGCCGCAACGACCAACCGACCAACCGACAAACACCAAACTGATCACGTCCCGCAAAATGTCTCGAGAACGCGCTCTTCGGGCCGCGGCGGGCGGGCGAGGTCGGCGTGTTCCGGTTGGTCGTCGTAGGGTTGCGACAACACCTTCAACAAGTGTTGCAGCGGTTGGAAATCCAGGCGCTGGACGGCGGCATCCGCGGCGCGTTGGGCGAGGTGGTTGCGCAGGATGAAGGCCGGGTTGACTCGGCGCATGGCGGCCTGCCGTTCGGCCTCCGGGCGGCCCGCTGCCGCCAATCGAGCCCGCCAGTCGGCCAGCCACGGGTCGACCGCTGCAGGCTTGCGGAACAGGTCGCGGAAGGGATGATCGTCGCCGGAGGGATCGTCGCCCAGCGAGGCCAGTCGACGGAACGCAAGCGTGAAGTCGGCCGAACCTTCATGCATGGTTTTGAGCAATTCCTCGACCAGCTGCAGGTCGTCGGCCGTACCCCCCGGCAGGCCGAGCTTGACCGTCATGCGCTCGGCGAACTGCGCCTGGCAGGCGTCCGGGAAGCGCGACAGCGTGGCGTTGGCACCTTCGATGGCCCGCGCCTCGTGGTCGTCGATCAGCGGCAGCAGGCATTCGGCCAGGCGGGTCAGGTTCCAGTGGGCGATGGTCGGCTGCTTGTTCCAGGCGTAGCGGCCGCGGCGGTCGATCGAGCTGTAGCAGGTGGCGGGGTCGAATTCATCGAGGAAGCCGAACGGGCCGTAGTCCAGGGTCTCGCCCGAGATCGCGGTGTTGTCGGTGTTCATCACGCCGTGGATGAAACCCACGGCCATCCAGTGCGCGACCAGCGCGGCGGTGCGCTCGATGACGGTCTCGAGCAGGGCCGTGGCCGGATTCGGGTCGTCGGCGCGCTCCGGGGCATGGCGCTGCAGCGCGAAGTCGACCAGGGTTGCCAGCCCGTCGACGTCGCCGCGGCTGGCGAAGTATTCGAAGCTGCCGACGCGCAGGTGGCTGGCGGCAACGCGCAACAGGATGCCGCCCGGCTCCCGGCCGGTCTGGCGCAGTACCTGCTCGCCGGTGGCAACCGCGGCCAGCGCGCGGGTGGTCGGGATGCCGAGCGCGGCCATGGCCTCGGAAGCCAGGTATTCGCGCACCACCGGGCCGATCGACGAGCGGCCGTCGCCGCCGCGCGAGAACGGGGTCGGTCCGGCGCCCTTCAGATGCAGGTCGCGGCGCCGGCCGTCGCGGTCGAGTACTTCGCCCAGCAGCAGCGCACGGCCGTCGCCGAGCTGCGGCACGAAGTTGCCGAACTGATGCCCGGCATAGGCCATCGCGATCGGCTCCGAGCCGGCCGCCGTGCGATTCCCGGCCAGCCATTCGATGCCGGCCGGCGAGCGCAGCGCGCCCGGGTCCAGGCCCAGCGCTTCGGCCAAGTCGGTGTTCAGCGCAATCAGCGAAGGCGCGGCCACCGCGGTCGGCTGTACCCGCGCGCCGAAGCGCTCCGGCAGACGCGCGTAGCTGTTGTCGAAGGCGATGCCGTTGAACGGGGCAGTGGGCTGGTCCATGCGTTCGGGGAGCAATACGGATGAGCCTGCATTGTCGCCCGGACGGCGACAGCGGCGGGTGGCCGGTGTCGACGGGCGGTGCCGACGGCCGGATGCGACAATGCCCGACTCCCCCATCCGGTCGCCGATCCACGCCATGCCTTCCTGCGACACGCTGATTCTCGGTGCCGGAGCGGCCGGCCTGATGTGCGCGATCACCGCGGCCCGGCGCGGTCGGCGCGTGCTGGTGCTGGACCGCTCGAACAAGCCGGGCAAGAAGATCCTGATGTCGGGCGGCGGCAAGTGCAATTTCACCAACCTGCACTGCACGCCGGAGCGCTTCGTCTCGGCCAATCCGCATTTCTGCAAGAGCGCATTGGCGCGCTACACGCAGTGGGATTTCATCGAGATGGTCGAGGCCCACGGCATCGAGTACTTCGAAAAGCAGACCGTCAACGGCCTGAGTGGTCAGCTGTTCTGCCGCGATTCCTCGAAGCGGGTCGTCGCCATGCTGCTGGCCGAGTGCGAGGCCGCCGGGGTCGAGTTGCGCACCGGGGTCGAGACCGAGGCCGTCGAGCCGCGTGACGGCTTCCGGCTTCAGACCTCCGTCGGTTCGGTGCACAGCGAAACCCTGGTGGTCGCCAGCGGCGGGCTGTCGATTCCCAGCCTGGGCGGCTCCGGCTTCGGCTACACGCTGGCGCGCCAGTTCGGCCTGCGGCTGCTGCCGACCTCGGCCGGGCTGGTGCCCTTGACCTTTACCGATGCGATCCACGGGCTTTGCGAGCGCCTGTCGGGCCTGTCCTGCGAGGTCACGGTCCGGACGCTGCCCGCCCCGCCCGACGAGCCACAGGACAGCCGTTCCCGGGCGGCAATCGAGGTGCGCCGGGTGTCGTTCCGCGAGGATTTGCTGTTCACCCATCGCGGCCTGTCGGGGCCGGCGATCCTGCAGCTTTCGAGCTACTGGCGCCCCGGCGAGGCGATTGCCATCGACCTGCTGTCCGGCGACGATGCGCGGGCGCTGCTGATGCGTTGGAAGCGCGAGCGGCCGAATAGCCTGCTGCGCACTCGCCTGGCCGAGCGCCTGCCCGACAAGCTGGTCGGCGAGCTGGAGGCGCTGCACTGGGCCGATTGCGCCGCGCGGCCGCTGGCCGAGTGGACCGACCGCCGTCTCGAGGAGGTCGCTGAACGACTGTCCGACTGGCAAATCAAGCCGGCCGCGACCGAGGGCTACCGCAGCGCCGAGGTGACGCTGGGCGGAGTCGATACGCGGGATCTTTCATCCAGGACACTGGAGTCGACCGCGCCGGGGCTGTTCTTCATCGGCGAGGTGGTCGATGTCACTGGGCACCTGGGCGGCTTCAATTTCCAATGGGCCTGGTCGTCGGGCGTGGCGGCCGGCGAAGCGGTCTGATCGACCCTCTCGACAGCTACTCCCGGCTACACTGAATGGCATGCATCACGACTTCTGGCACGAGCGCTGGCGGCGCGGCGAAATCGGATTCCATCGCACCGAAGTGCACTGGGCGCTGGAGCGGTACTGGGACCGGATCGCGGCGTCGGCCGGCGCCGAGCCCGAGGTGCTGGTGCCGCTGTGCGGCAAGAGCCTGGACATGGTCTGGCTGGCCGAGCGCGGCCATCGCGTCCAGGGCGTGGAGCTGAGCCGCCAGGCCATTGCCGAGTTCTTCGCCGAGGCCGAACGGGTGCCGACGCAACGTTCGCATGGTGAATTGACCGGCTGGGCCTCCGGCCCGATCGAGCTGTTCGAGGGCGACTTCTTCGCCTTCGAGCCGGAATTGCCGCTATCCCTGTTCTACGATCGCGCGGCGCTGGTGGCGCTGCCCGAAGCAATGCGTCGCCCTTATCTGGTCAAGCTGCGCAGCGTCCTGGCCGACACGGCTTGCGGCCTGCTGGTGAGCTTCGAGTCCGACCCGGTCCGGTACGATGGCCCACCGTTCGACGTGACCGAAGCCGAGTTGCGCCAGGCGGCTGGACTGGATTTCGAGCTGCTGGAGCAGCGCGAGGTGCTGGCCAGCCATCCGCGCCGGGCCGAGCAGGGCACAAACGCGCTGCATGAGTCGGTCTGGCGGGTCCAGGCCTGTTGAAGCTGCCGCTTGACGTTCGCTCGCTTCCCTGACCCAGGACCGCCGATGCCCCGCTCCACCCTGCTTGCCACCGCGATCATCCCCGACACCCGCGTCGAGCTGAAGCTGGTCGAACATCGAGATCGTTTCGCGATCAGCATCCCCGGGCGCGGCGAGCTGATGAACTCGCGCAGTCATGGCTCCGAGGCGGCGCTTGCCGAGTTGACGGCCGAGCGGCTCGGCGCCCGCCCGGCGATGCGTTGGCTGATCGGCGGCCTCGGCATGGGTTTCACGCTTGCCGCCGCGTTGCGGGTGCTGGGGCAGGATGCCGAAGTCGTGGTCGCCGAGCTGGTGCCGGAGGTGGTGGACTGGAACCGGCAGCTGATTGGCGAACCATCCGGGCATCCGCTGCGCGATGCGCGAGTGCGGGTGCAGATTGGCGACGTGGCCGAGCCGATCCGTGCGCCGGGCAGCGGCTTCGATGCGATCCTGCTGGACGTGGACAACGGCCCCGAGGCGCTGATCCGGGTCGAGAACAACTGGCTGTACTCGCCGGCCGGCCTGCAGGCAACTCGCGCGGCCTTGCGCTCTGGCGGTATGCTGGCGGTGTGGTCGGCGACTGTCGAGCCGCGCTTTACCCGCCGCCTGGCCGCGGCCGGCTTCGAGGTCGAAGCGCACGGTCTGCGTGCGCACCGGGCCGGCAAGGGGCCGCGCCACTGCATCTGGTTCTGCCGCCGACCGTAGGGCAACATCGCGGGGCAGGAGCGAGTTTGGCCGTGTGACCGGCTATCATGCAGGTCGATTCTTCACGCAAAAACGCAATGAACGAAGACACTCCTGAAGCCGGCCCCGGCTTTTCCGAACTCGGCCTGCCCGAGCCGCTGCTGCGCACGCTTTCCGAACTTGGCTACGAATCGCCCTCGCCGATTCAGGCGGCAACCATTCCGGCGCTGCTGCGTGGTGGCGACGTGCTCGGCCAGGCCCAGACCGGCACCGGCAAGACCGCGGCCTTCGCGCTGCCGATCCTGGCCCGGCTGCTGCAAGGTTCTGGCGATCAGGCCCGCCCGGCGGCACTGGTGCTGGCACCGACCCGCGAATTGGCGATCCAGGTCGCCGAAGCCTTTCACCGCTACGCCGCCCATGTGCCCGGCTTTCACGTGCTGCCGATTTACGGTGGCCAGGCCTACGCGCCGCAGCTGGCCGGTCTGCGCCGTGGTGCTGACGTCGTTGTCGGTACGCCGGGCCGGATCATCGATCACCTCGACAAGGGCACACTCAAGCTCGATGCATTGCAAACGCTGGTGCTCGACGAGGCCGATGAAATGCTGCGCATGGGGTTCATCGATGAAGTCGGTGCGGTGCTGGAAAAGATTCCGACTTCATGCCAGAAAGCTCTGTTCTCGGCCACCATGCCCGACGCGATCCGGCGCATCGCCGATCGTCATTTGCACCAGGCCCAGCACATCACGATCCGCGGCCGGACCACGACCGCGACCAACACCCGTCAGCGCTTCTGGGTAGTCAGTGGGATGCACAAGCTCGACGCGCTGACTCGCATTCTCGAGGTCGAGGAATTCGACGGGATGATCGTGTTTGCCCGCACCCGGATCGCGACTGAGGAACTGGCCCAGCGCCTTGAAGCGCGCGGATTCTCGGCCGCCGCGCTGCACGGCGATGTGCCGCAGAACATGCGCGAGAAAATCGTCGATCGGCTCAAGCGTGGCGAGGTCGATATCCTGGTTGCGACCGACGTGGCCGCGCGCGGCCTCGATGTCGAGCGTATCAGCCACGTGGTCAATTACGACATCCCCTACGACACCGAAGCCTATGTGCACCGGATCGGCCGCACCGGCCGGGCTGGTCGCTCGGGCGAGGCGATCCTGTTCGTTGCACCGCGCGAGCGCAACATGCTGCGCGCGATCGAGCGGGCGACACGCCAGCCGATCGAGCCGATGACACTGCCGACCATTGGTGATGTCAACCAGCAGCGCCTGAAACGTTTCAGTGCCCGGATCGAGGCGGCATTGCAGGACGAGGCACTCGAGGCCGGCCGTGAATTGGTGCAGCAGAATCTCGAAGCACTGCAGCTGCCGCTGGAAGACCTGGCAGCGGCGCTGGCGTTGATGGCACGCGGCGACTCGCCGCTGCTGCTCGACGAGCGTGGACCGCAGGCCGCCTTCGAGAGCCGGCCCGAGCGTGGCCATCGCGGCGGCTTCGATGCCGCCGGCGAGCGATCCGGTCGGCACGCGAATCATCGTCCGGACCAGCGCCCGGCCCGACCATCGGATCGGCGTCCGGCACACTCCCAGGGTCATGGACCGGGCCCCGAAGCCGGCTTCGTCCGATACCGGATCGAGGTCGGCGCGGTGCACGGTGTTCAGCCCGGCAATATCATGGGCGCGATCGCTAACGAAGCCAGCCTGGGCGCGCGCCAGATCGGCCGGATTCGAATTCACGACGATTGCAGCCACGTCGAGCTGCCGGCCGGGATGTCGCCGGAGGTCCTCAAGCACCTGGAACAGGTCTGGGTGGCCGGCCGCCAACTGCAGATTCGCGAAGACAGCGGCGAGTCCATGCCGCCGCGCTCAGTGCCGTCGCGCCAAGCCGCGGATCGTGACCGGAAACCGGGGCGTCCGCGCTCGGCCGAGGGCGAGCACAGCGGAACCCGGCGATCCCACGAGGCGCCGCGAGCGCCCGGCTCCGCTGCACCGCGGCCGCCGTGGAAGTCCAGTCGGAAACACGAGGAGCGGACCGCAGGCGATGCACCGCGGCCGCCGCGCAAGCCCCGGCCGGCAGCCGATCGCGGCGCGCCGAGCAAACCATATCCGGCAGGTGGATCGAGTACTGACGCGGGCAGCAAGCCGACCCGTGCCGCGCCCGGAACCACGGGGCGCGACAAGCGCGCAGCCAGCACCGCCGGCACCGAGGGCGGCACGCAGCCGCCGAAGCGACCGAAATTGAAGCGTCCACCGCGCACTCGTGCCGAACGCAAGGAATTCCTGGCCGGGCGCAAAAAACGTTAAGTTGGGTCCGAGCCCGGTCAGCGCGGCGAGCGCTCGAGCGTTGATTGCCGCTTGGAGTCGTACAGTGCGTGCAGCAATACGTGCGGCACGGTCAGTGCGGCTAAACCGCAGAAAATTACCCGTGCCAGTGCCTCCGAGCCTGGCATCGCGGCCGGGTCCAGCAACGAAATCAAGCCCCAGGCGGACAGCCCGATCAACAGGGTCGCCAGGGTTACAAGGCCGAGTCGGCGCAGCCAGTCGATACCACGCCAGTCGCTCCATGGGCCGTCGCCACGGTTGAGCATCCGCAGCAGATGGGCCGGACTGTGCAGCAGGCAGAAATAGGCCGAGAAGGCGATCAGCGGGGGCAGTAAAAGCATCGCGGCCAGGAGCACCGCGACCAGCCCGGCAGCATTGCCCAAGCCAGCTTCGTTCATCAGTCGCATCCGGCTCAGCCACATGCCGCAACCGACAATCCACAGCGCGATGATCGGGTTGAACAGCCAGCGCAATAGCGGTGCGGTCCGCTCCGGTTCGAGCCCGACCAGCCAGTGGAACACCAGCGCTACGTGGTCAGGGTGCGCGATGATCGGTGCAAATACCGGGATTGCACCCAGGACTACACTGGCCAGACGGTCGTCGGCCAGGCCCAGAGCGGCCGCGTCCTGTTCCCCGAAATGCAGTACCGAGATCAGCAGGAAGGCTCCAAGCGTAATCAGCGGCGCGGCGATCCATGCGCCAATCACCAGACTCATTGTGGCGAGGTAGGCAAGCAGGAATTCTTGGCGCCTGCTGCGGCCATGACGCGGCACCCAGACGCAATCGCCGACCCAGGGGTCAAGCGCGCCGTGCATCACGCCGAGCACCGCGATCGGCAATGCGACCCAGGCCAACTGGGTTGTGATGACAAGTCCGGATAGCCAACTCGACAACGGCAGCAGAGACAGTAGTGCCAGACTGGCGATTCGCAGGTGCCGCTTCGGCGTCATTGCCGCGGCCGGCGGGCGTGTAGCGCTCTCGGTTTCGGCGGGACTGACTGGCGTGTGGAGTCCGAAGTTCATGGGTGACCTGATCCTGGCCGGGCCGCAGCCCCATCGCAGCCCGATCGTAGCCGCTTCAGGGTCGATGTCAGATCGTAGCCTGATTGGAAATCGTAGCCTGCGAGACCGCCGGCCCCTCGGGGCCGGCGGATCAAGACGCTGATCAGGCCCTGGCGTCGGTCTTGATGACCGCGATGGTGAAGATCAGCATTCCGAACACGGCCTTGGCGACGATGTCGGCGATCGAGTAGCCGACCTGAACCGCGGCTTCTGCACCGGCGCCGGTCAGACCCAGCATCGGAAACAGGAATACCACCGGGTAGAACAGCCAGGCGATGACGGTCAATGTGCGCGCCGTGCTGACCAGGCCGCGAGCCTCGGCGGGCTGCCGCGCAATTGCTTCACCCATGCCAATGAACAACTGGTACAGGATGATCAGGAACGGAACCATCGACAGCGACCACCACAACCAGCGAGTTCCGGGATCGTTGCTGATCTCGCCCGGATATCCGAGGATGATCATGAGTGCAGCCAGGCCACCCAGCAGCCAGCCCTTACTCACGGTCTCGGCCTTCGACAGGCGCATCACCAGCAGCAGCTCGATCAACAGTAACGGCACCGTCAGCAGCCAGTCGACGTAGCGGTAGGCGTCGTTGAACGGCTTTCCAGAGGCGACGTAGGCACCGTCAACCAACTGGAACGCTGCTTTCCAGTCGAACAGGATCTGGACATAGTGGTACAGCGCGATGAAGGTGACCACGCCGGTGATCGTGATTGCGGTGCGGAATTCTGCTGCAACCCGATCGCGTTGCAGGAAGAAAAACACGGTCGCTGCCGCGAAAGTGGCCAGGGTCAACGAGAATACGTTGAATACCAGGTTGTACTGGCCCATTGTCAGTGTTGGGAGTGCTTCCATTGCGTTACCCTCTGTTTGAGCATGACGATTGCCGCGTGAACCAATCACGCCCGTGCACGGTACGCGCGCGCCGTGAACCGACCACCGATCAAAGTGAATCACGTGCTCACGGACGTGAAGACATGCCCGACAAACCCATCCTGGGCTTGCTTCGATGAGCTTCGATCTATGGTTTCTGCTGGCGCTTCTCGGGTTCACCTTTGCCCTGTTCGTCAGCGCTCGCTTCCGGCTTGACCTGGTTGCGATGGCCGCTCTGCTGGCGCTGTACCTGATCGGTCTGGTGAGCGTGGACGAGGCCCTGGCCGGATTTTCGCATCCGCTGGTGATCATGATTGCGGGGCTGTTCGTCGTCGGTGGTGCGCTGTTCCGGACCGGCGTGGCGGATTCCGCCGGGCACTGGCTGGAGCGCCATGCCGGACATGAGCCGCGAAGTCTGGCAGTTGCCGTGCTGCTGGTCGCCGCACTGCTGTCGGCTTTCATCAGTTCGACCGGTACGGTTGCGGTGCTGATTCCGGTGGTGATCGCACTGGCCGAAGCGCGCCGGGTAAGCCCGTCGAAGTTACTGATACCGCTGGCCTTCGGCAGCCTGTTCGGCGGCATGCTGACCCTGATCGGCACGCCGCCCAATCTGGTGGTCTCGGCAGCCCGGGTCGATGCCGGGCTGGGTGCGTTTGGCTTCTTCGCCTACAGCTTGCCGGGCCTGGCGATGCTGGCCGTCGGCGTAGCCTATTTCTGGTGGTTCGGTCACCGCCTGCTGCCCGAGCGTGGTGACACCGATCCGCCGGCGCCGTTGCCGGGTAGTGCGGAACTGGCAGCTGACTACGGTCTGAGCAAGCAGTTGCGTCGGCTATTGGTGCCGCCGGGTACTGCACTTTGTGGCCAGAGCCTGAGCGACAGTGCGTTGCGCACGCGATTCGAGGTGACGGTACTGGGCATCGCCAGTCCCACGGCACACGGACCTCAGGCGCGCCGCGCCGAATCCGGCAGCGTGTTTCGGGCCGGCGATCAACTGGTCGTGGCCGGCCGCGATGAAGCGATCGACATGCTTTGCAGCCAATGTGGCCTTGAACCAATCGACGACCATCCGCTACTACCCGGCTCGCTTCGCCTGGTCGAGTCGGTGGTCCCGCCGCGTTCGCGTTTCGTCGGCAAGACACTGCGCGAACTGCGCCTGCATTCCGGGGCCGGAGTGACGGCGGTCGCGCACCAGCCGATCGGCGGGGAGTCGATCGCGCCGCCGGACCTGGACCGACGCATCGAGGCCGGCGATGCGATGCTGGTGACCGGCCGCACCCCGGCGTTGCAGCGCCTGGCCGAGAATGCCCGCGACCTGGTGCTACTGGGCGGTGATCTGGAGCGGCACGACCGGCGTGCAAGCAAGGCGCCGATTGCGATTGCGATCATGCTTTCGATGCTGGTCTGCATGACGCTGGGCTGGTTGCCCAATGTGATCGCGGTGCTGGCTGCGGCCGTGGCGATGCTGTTCACCCGCTGTCTGACAGTGCAGGACGCGCTCGGCGGGATCAACTGGGAGAGCGTGATCCTGATCGCGGCGATCCTGCCGATGGCCACGGCGCTGGAGAATACCGGAGGCATGACGCTGGCGGCCAACGCGCTGTTTGTGCTGGCCGGCACTTTCGGGCCGCACGCGCTGCTGATCGCGGTATTCGTGCTCACCTCCGGCGTGAGCCAGCTGGTATCGAATACCGCCACCACGGTGCTGGCCGCGCCGATCGCATTGACGGCATCGACCGCGATGGGCATCAACCCCGATCCGATCCTGATGACTGTGGCGATTGCCGCATCGACCGCCTTCCTGACCCCGGTCGCATCACCGGTCAACACTCTGGTCTACAACCCCGGCGATTACCGCTTCGGCGACTTTGCCCGGGTCGGCCTGCCGCTGCAGGCGCTGCTGCTGGCGACGACGCTGCTGATTGTGCCGCTGCTCTATCCGTTCTGATCGTGGTGAACTGTCGAAGTCGAAGTCTTCGGTGACGTGGTCCTTGAGGCTTGATCTTGCGGCCTTCAGGCAATGCCGATTGCGGTGAGGGAATCGGGAATAAAAAAGGCGGCGCCGGGGGCGCCGCCTTGATGCTGATTGCTTGATCCACGGTGCGGCGGGCGCCGCCCCTGGCTGTGACCGAATCAGAGCTCGAAGCGATCCGCGGTCATGACCTTGGTCCAGGCCGCAACGAAGTCCTCGACGAACTTCTCGCCGGCGTCGGCCGAGGCGTAGACCTCTGCAATCGCGCGCAGCTCGGAGTTCGAACCGAAGATCAGGTCGACCGGCGTCGCGGTCCACTTCAATTCACCCGAAACGCGGTCGCGGCCTTCATAGATGCCTTCCTGCCCCTCTGCCTTCGACCAGGCGTTTTCCATGCTCAGCAGATTGACGAAGAAGTCGTTGCTGAGCACGCCGGGCCGGGCGGTGAATACACCGTGGGCGGCCTCACCGGTGTTGGCGTTCAGGGCCCGCATGCCACCGAGCAGCACCGTCATTTCGGGCACCGTCAGGTTGAGCAGTGCTGCCCGGTCGACCATTGCCGCAGTCGGTGCCAGGTAGGCCGCTTTGCTGTAGAAATTGCGGAATGGATCAGCGTGCAGTTCGAGTACCCCGAAGCTATCGATGTCGGTCATTTCCTGGCTCGCGTCGCCGCGGCCGGGGATGAACGGCACTTCAACTTCGCGGCCGGCATCGGCAGCCGCTTTCTCGATTGCAGCCGCACCGCCGAGCACGATCAGGTCGGCCATCGAGATGCGCTTGTTGCCGCGCTGGCCATCGTTGAACTCCTTCTGGATGCCTTCAAGCACACCCAGTACCCGTGCCAGTTCTTCCGGGTTGTTGACAGCCCAGTCCTTCTGCGGGGCCAGACGAACGCGCGCGCCGTTGGCACCGCCGCGCATGTCGGTATCGCGGAAGGTGGCGGCCGACGCCCAGGCGGTGCGGACCAGCGCGGGTACGCCCAGTTCGGAGTCGAGGATCTTCGACTTCAGGGTAGCGACCTCGTTGCTGCCGATCACTTCGCCGTCAAAACTCGGCACCGGATCCTGCCAGCTCAAGACTTCTGCGGGTACTTCACTGCCGACGTAGCGGGAGCGCGGGCCCATGTCGCGATGGGTCAGCTTGAACCAGGCGCGGGCAAAGGCGTTTTCGAACTCTCCCGGGTTGTTCAGGAAGCGCTGCGAAATCTCGCGGTAGATCGGATCTTCCTTCAAGGACAGATCCGTGGTGAACATGATCACCGACTGGGTCCGGCCCGGTACGTGGGCATCGGGCGCCTGTGCGGCGGCCGGAGCACCCTTGGGCACCCACTGGATTGCGCCGGCGGGGCTGGAGGTCTGTTCCCATTCGAAGTTGAACAGATTCTGCAGGTACATCATCGTCCAGCGTGTCGGCGCGGCGGTCCAAGAGCCTTCCAGGCCGCTGGTGATGGTGTCGGCACCGACGCCGCTGCCGCACTTGTTGCTCCAGCCTAAGCCCTGCTTCTCAATGTCGGCGGCGGCCGGCTCGGAACCGGTGCAGTCGACCGGGGAATGGGCGCCGTGGGCCTTGCCGAAGGTGTGGCCACCGGCAATCAGGGCGACGGTTTCTTCATCATTCATTGCCATGCGGCCGAAGGTTTCACGGATGTCGATGGCGGCGGCCTTCGGGTCCGGGTTGCCGTTCGGGCCTTCGGGGTTGACGTAGATCAGGCCCATCTGCACTGCCGCCAGTGGATTGGCCAGCTTGCGTTCGCCTTCATAGCGTTCGTCGGCCAGGAACTCATTCTCCGGGCCCCAGTAGATCAGGTCCGGCTCCCAGTCGTCGACACGGCCGCCGGCAAAGCCGAAGGTCTTGAAGCCCATGTCTTCCATCGACACGTTGCCGGTCAGCACCATCAGGTCGGCCCAGGACAGCTTGCGGCCATACTTCTGCTTGATCGGCCACAACAGGCGACGGGCTTTGTCGAGGTTGGCATTGTCGGGCCAGCTGTTGAGTGGATCAAAGCGCTGCTGGCCACCGCCGGCACCGCCGCGGCCATCAAATTCACGGTAGGTTCCGGCGCTATGCCAGGCCATGCGGATGAAGAACGGGCCATAGTGACCCCAGTCGGCTGGCCACCAGTCCTGCGAATCGGTCAGCACGGCGCGAATGTCTGCCTTGACTTCGTCGAGCTCGAGCGTGGCGAATTCAGTCGCATAGTCGAAATCTGCACCATAGGGATTCGATTCCGGCGAGTGCTGACGCAACGGCGCCAGGTCGAGCTGCTCGGGCCACCAGAACTGGTTGGTCTTGATGTCGCCCATCGCCAGCGCCGCGCTGGATGCCATCATCGGCAGCACCGCGATCGCCAGGGCGGCGAGCAGAGATTTGGTTATGTTGCACATGTTGCATTCCTCCAGGTGAAAAACCGAGTGTTCAGTTTTAATAATTGGAACACATTGAACAACAAACATCAATTGAGTTTGTTTATACATCTGATTGAGGATCGACATTCGCGCGTACTGCCGCAAGCGATCCCGGTGGCATTCCTGACGGGAATGTGGAGTCGCTATTGAATGCGGGACAAGTACACCTGGGTCGACGGCGTGATCGACAGATTTCTCGATGCAGGGTGATCTGTCACCCACGCAGTATCGAGAAGCGGGATGACTTTCCAATCGGCGTCTGCCGGGAGATGGCTCGGATCAACCGGTGCTCAAGTCGCAAGTCGCGAGGCCCGAACCCGGCATCTGCTTGCCAGCCGGAATAGGACCCGCCCCAATCCTCCAAAACGCCCCAACCCGGCGGCCGGGTCGGGGCGTTGATTCGGTTTACTCGGTCTTCACCGGCGGCGCCGGCTTGGGCAGGAACGCCGGCTGCTCGCGCTCGATTCGCAACAGCACTTCGGCGATGCCGCGGTCAAGCTGGGCGTCGCTGTTCGAAGTCGGGTCGTTCTCGACCTCGATGTCCGGCGCCACGCCCTCGCCCTCGATGATCCAGCCCCGGCCCGGCTGACCCATGCCGAACTCGGGCACGAACACTTCGCCGCCGTCGAGCAACGGACCGTGATCGGTGATGCCGACCACACCGCCCCAGGTACGCTTGCCGATCAGCGGGCCAAGGCCGGCTTCGCGGAAGAAGTACGGGAAAATGTCGCCGTCCGAGGCCGAGGTCTCGCTGATCAGCGACACCATCGGACCAATGAATGCACCTTCCGGATAGGTGTCCTGCCAAGCATTATGGGCCTGGTAGCCGAATGCCAGCGGCTTCTTGATCAGCCGCTGCAGGATCATCGACGAGACGTTGCCACCGCCGTTGCCGCGAACGTCGATGATCATCCCGAGCTTGCGGTTCTGCGGGTAGAACCACTTGATGAATTCGTAGATCCCGTCCGGCCCCATGTCGGGGATATGCAGGTAACCGACCTTGCCGCCGGACTTCTGCTCGACGTAGGCGCGGTTGCGCTCGACCCAATTCAGGTAGATCAGGCTTGACTCACTGGCAATCGGGTCGACCAGCACCCGGCGTGCGCCCTTCAGCTCCGGCTTGCCGTTGACCAGCAGTTCCACCGGATGGTTGCCGCGGTCGGTCAGGAGCGCGTACGGATTTTCGGCGGTGGTCAGTTCGCGACCGTCAATGGCCAGAATGTAGTCGCCGGTCGAGATGCCGGTACCGACCTCGGTCAACGGCGCGCGGTACTTGGATTCCTGGTTATGGCCATCGAAAATTTCCGCAAGTCGGTAGCGACCGTCGTTGGCTTCGAAGCGCGCGCCCAGCAGCGCCACGGTCGAACGTTTTGGTGCCTGCAGGTCGCCACCGGAGACGTAGGCATGGCCGACACTGAGTTCGGCGACCATCTCGCTCATCAGGTAGTTCAGGTCTTCGCGGGTCGAGACATGTGCGACCAGCGGCCGGTAGCGTGCACGCAAGCTCTCCCAGTCGTAGCCGTGCATGTTGGGCACGTAGAAATAGTCGCGAAAGCGACGCCAGACCTCATCGAACACCACCAGCCACTCGACGGTCGGCGCGCGCTCGACCACCATGTTGTCAGTGTCGATGGTGTCGGCTTTTTCGCCATTGCCCAGCGCATGGCGCTTGAAGCCGTCGTTCTGGCGCACGATGACGAACTTGCCGTCGGCGCTCAGGGCCATACCGGCAATGCTTTCTGCAACGGTCTTCGATTCGCGCTTGTCGAGGTCGAAGGCCGACAGCTTCACCGGCACGTCGCTGGCGCGGCCGTAGTAGAACGGGCCCGTCGTGACATACAGCAGGTGGCTGTCGGTCAGCGCGATGCCGGCGATGTTGTCGGCATCGATCGGCACCCGGATCACGCGCTTGTCGATGCCATCGAAATCGATCCTGACGACGACTTCCTTTTTACTGTCGTCGTCTTTCTTGTCGTCCTTGCCTTCATCCTTGTCCGCATGTTCGGACTTCGGCGCGGTTTCGTCATTGCGCGGGGCAAACGGGTTCGGCGCATCCTTGGTCAGCGCGTAGGCGAAGATGCCGGTCTCGCGATCGACCACGAAATTCCACTCGAACGAGCCGATCTGCGGTGCAAATTCACGGTCGCTCAGGAAATACAGGTGCTTGCCGTCACGCGAGAAGACCGGGCTGTAGGCGGTGAAGAAGCCGTCGCCGAGGCGCTCGACCCGTCGGTCCTTGCTCGACCAGACAAACAGGCTCATCGTGCCGTTGTCATCGCGGCGGCTCCACGCCAGCCAGCGTGAATCCGGGGACCAGCTGTAGTTGTCAATGGCCTCGAACGGGCTGTCGGTCAACTCGCTGCGCTTGCCGTCCAGATCAACCACATGAACCTTGCCGGTGTGGTCATGAAATGCGATCCGCTTGCTGTCGGGTGACCAGACCAAGTGATACAGCCGGGCCTTGAGCTCGGTCGTCAACGCGCGCGCTGGGCCACCATCCTGGGCGACAACGTGAATCTGTTCCTCGCCGCTGCGGTCGCTGATGAAGGCGATTTGCTTGCCGTCCGGCGACCACGCTGCCTCGCGATCATGGGCGTCGCCGCGCTGGGTCAGGTTGCGGGTGACACCAAATTCGACCGGCAGAGTGAACACGTCGCCGCGAGCCGTCGCGAGCATGCGTTTGCCGTCCGGCGCGATACTGAAGTCCTCGATCTGGTTCCCGACCTTGATCCGACGCGCCATGGTGCGTACGCCATCATCCGGCACCCGAATCTTGAGCTGGCGCTCGCTGTTACTGCTGGTGTCGTACAGTCCGATCCGGCCACCGATCTCGTAGACGATGCGGCTGGCGCCGTCTCCAGCGGCCCACTTGATATCCCAGTCCGTGTGCTGGGTGAGCTGGCGGTGCGTGCCGCTGGCCTCGTCATAGCCGAACAGGTTCAGCGTGCCATCCTGGTCGGAGACATAGAACAGGCCGGTCTTGAGCCAAACCGGATCGCGCTCGGTGCGGACATGGTCGGTGACCTGGATCGCCTGGTTGCGCTCGAGGTCGAAGATGAACAGGTTCTGTGCCCAGCCGCCCTGGTAACGCTTCCAGCTGCGGAAATCGCGGAACAGCGGCGAGTAAAGAATCTTGTCGCCGTCGGGTGAGTAATCACCGGATCCGGCGCGTGGCATCGGCAGCGCGACCGGCAGGCCGCCGGATACTGCCACCCGGTACAGGCGGCGGTCGTCGAAGCCGTCGCGGATCGAGCGGAACAGAACCGTCTCGCCGTCCGGAGCCCAGCCGAATACCTGGTGATCGGTACCCCAGCGCGTCGGCAATGGTCCGGCAGTCGGGTAGAAGGTCAGTTGTTTCGGTGCACCGCCGGCAGTCGGGATGACGTAAACCTGTTCATCGCCCTGGTACTGCCCGGTAAACGCGATCGAATGGCCGTCAGGCGAGAAGCGCGGATACAGCTCCAGGCCTGGATGCGAGGTCAGGCGCCGCGCAGGTACAGCCTCATAAATGCTGGCAATCCACAGGTCGCCGGCATAGCTGAACACCACCTGGTCACCATGCAGGTCCGGGTAGCGCAGCATCCGCGTGTCGTCTTCGGTCTGCGCCATCGCGCCGGCCGCTACCACGCTGCACAGCAGTGCGAAAAGTCGGGTTGTAAAGGTCATGTTTCAGTCTACGGATGATCAGACTGCGCAGAGTAACTGTAACGGCGCCGCCCTGCCAGCGCCGAAAGTCATAGGGGAACGGTTGCGAGTGTACCCCGTCATTAGCTCAGAACGGCAGCTTCAAGCCTGGCTCGATTGCCAGCATGGCCTTGCGGAATTGCTGCTGGATGCGGCTGAGCGCGGCCTTGTCGGTGCCTTCGAAGCGCAGCACCAGCACCGGGGTGGTGTTGGAGGCGCGCAGCAGGCCGAAGCCGTCTTCGAATTCGGCGCGCACGCCGTCGAGAGTGTGAATGGTCGCACCTTCGAAGTCCACCTGGCTCTGAAATTTCTCGACGAAGGAATGGGTTTCACCCTCCTTCATTTCCACCTTCAGCTCGGGCGTGCTTTCCGCCTTGGGCAGTTCGGCCAGAATTTCGGCCGGGCTGCGGCTGTCGGCGGCCAGAATTTCGAGCAAGCGGGCTGCCGCATACATGCCGTCGTCGAAGCCGAACCAGCGTTCCTTGAAGAAGAAGTGGCCGCTCATCTCGCCGGCCAGCGGTGCCTGGTCGCGCTTGAGCTGTTCCTTGATGAAGGAATGCCCGGTGCGCGCCATGATCGGCTTGCCGCCAGCCTTTTCGATCTCACCGGCCAGCAGGCTGGAGCACTTGACATCGTAGATGATCGGCGAGCCGGGCACGCGCGAAAGCACGTCGCGGGCAAACAGCATCATCAGCCGGTCAGGATAGATGATCTCGCCGCCCGGCGCGACCACGCCGAGTCGATCGCCATCGCCATCGAAGGCCACGCCGACATCGGCATTGAAGTTTCGCACACACAGCTTCAGATCTTCCAGCGTGCTCGGGTCGCTTGGGTCCGGGTGATGATTGGGAAAGGTGCCGTCGACTTCGGCATATAGCGGAATGACTTCGGCGCCAATGGCCGCGAGCAGTTTGGGCGCGATGCTGCCGCCAATGCCGTTGCCACAATCGGCCACGACCTTCAGCGGCCGCTCCAGCTGGATGTCGGTGGAGATGCGCTCGACATATTGCACCGAAATACGCTGCTCGCTGATCTGGCCCTGTCCACGCTCGGTGTCATGCTTTTCCAGCCGGGTGTAGAGCGCGGTAATCTTTTCCGCGGACAGGGTCTCGCCGCCGAGCACGATCTTGAAGCCATTGTAGTCGGGCGGGTTGTGGCTGCCGGTGACCATGACGCCCGAGCCGCCGCCGATTTCCTGGGCGGCGTAGTACAGCACCGGGGTCGGCACGGCACCGACATCGATCACATCGACGCCGGTGGCGGCCAGACCGCGGCTGAGCGCGGCCAGCATTTCGGCACCCGACAAGCGGCCGTCGCGAGCGACACAGATGCGGGTCAAGCCGCGGGCTCGCGCCTCGGAGCCGATCGCAAGGCCAATCGAGGTGGCCACTTCGGCATCCAGGGTCTTGCCGACCACGCCGCGGATGTCGTAGGCGCGGAAGATCGATGCCGCCGGCAGTTTGAAAGCGATCTCTTCCTCGGCCTGACCTTCGCCCGCCACGGCTTCATCCTGGGCTGCAGAGGCCTCGGGATGCTCGGATTCTTCCTCGTCGACCAGCGATTGCAGCATCAGGTTGAGTTCGGCATGGTCATCGTCGGGCGCATCGGGATCGAACAGCAGTTCATCCTCGACGCCTTCGGTCGATGGCTCTGCCTCGCCGAGGAAACTACCCAATTCGGGGGCATCCAGGTTTTTCTGCTCTGCACTGCCGCGGCGAGCCTCGCCGTCAGCAGTCAACGGGGCACGCTCCGGTTCCAGATCGATGCGCTCGGCGTCGAAGTCCCGGGAAGATCGGTCTGGTCGACCGGGGTCAGCAGC
>Ga0210039_1001609_pt1 | contig 20482 bp, 19 predicted proteins | sample CryGeyCG2114_250_3_FD_185460 | JGI IMG/M metagenome (GOLD analysis project Ga0210039, IMG submission 185460) | Groundwater microbial communities from aquifer - Crystal Geyser CG17_big_fil_post_rev_8/21/14_2.50 (SPAdes) (version 2) | ecosystem: Environmental > Aquatic > Deep subsurface >...
GATGATACTCGACCAGTTATTAATGAATTGAATGTCTCACTTATGCTTAACTCTGGTTCTGTAGAGGACCGACTAACATATGATTGAACAATGTCAGGAGATGAAAACTGTGCACGATGCGAAACAATCTCATTGACTATGGTTGAAATCATTTGACTCTTTGCGTTGTAAAGCCTTCTTTTCAGCTCATACTCCTGGCCTTTAGAGGATAAATTCTGTGTGTGATCTAGTATGGGTAATGGTTTCGGATTTGAAATATAAGTCACAAGCGTTTGCATTTGGTTCAGCTCATCGTTGCTAAGAGTTTTTTCACAAGCAATTAAGTATCCTTTATAAACATCTTCTGACGATGTAAGTCGCGCGTTCACTGCAAAGGATGAGTCCCCTGGGGTCAACTCCTCACCAAATTGTTCTTGGTTAGAAGCAACCGCTTCCGCATGTTGGTGTGACTTAAAGTATGACTCTTTGATCGATGATGCCGCGTTAGCACCAATCTCACCAGTTTCAGACATAGACAATACGGAAAATATTCTGTTGTTCTCGTTCACCTTTTCTGCGAGAAACTTTTCTCGCAGTGCTTGAGTGAAAACATTATTAAAGCCATCTGTTGCGTACTCTTTTCCTTTAATCTGCATTGTTTGGGCAAGTTCAATTTTAGATGTTCTGGCATCAAGCGCACTTAAGATATCCATTGTCGACGTCGTCCAGGTATCAGCCAAGTCGATTCCTAAATTGACACTGCTTTGAGTTGTGTCATTTATGGACTGGAGTAGCTGCTGGTTAGCACTTGCTTGGCTTTGCATTGCAGACGCGATGGACGTCCCCATTGCTTGTAGTGCGGCTCCGCCGCAACCAGAATCACAGAATGGCATACAAGGAACCCAAGCATAAGAGAAGGCTGGCAACACCAGAAGAAACGGAAATATCAGACTTTTCTTCATAGCTGCTTAAATACTTCGTTAAGATTGCGGACTGCTAGTTCTGTTTTCTTGGCCAACAATATTGACATTAGTTCATTCGAAGATTCAGACATAGAACCTAAATGGTTTTTCAGTTGAAGAGATACCGCTGATTGATACACCTTTTCTCGCTCTAACCCGGACTCATTGAGCCTGAGTGTTGACCCCCACCACTCAGGATCCGAAACCTTTCCAATAATTTCAGCATGATAGAACCCCGTTAATCCAATTTTGCCTTCTGCGTTCAGTTCCACATCTTGATAGAATGCAGCCCAGTTTGCATTGTCTAATCCCATCCTCGATGAAGCAGGCACTAATAATGCGTTGTAAGCCATAGCAAGCATCGCAACATGACGGCGCCTTGAAATCTCATATTCTGTATCATTGGGTTTAGAGCTTCCTGTCAAAGGATATTTTGATACTGCAAGGCCAATAATTGACTGTAGATTCTGGAAATCGTTTTCATCTAGCGTGGTTTCAGTAAGCATGCGATATAATTGATCAAAGTCTTCAAGAGCCTTTAGCGACTGCATCCGGTGCTGACCTTTTCCTGCGCCAGATGCCGTATTGTTTTCATCATTCAGATACTGAATAAAGTCATTCGCTGATGATGCAGATACTTGATCTATCTGAGTATTAAATTTTTTAATCGAGCTTGCCTGGTTAGTTCCTGTATCACCAGACACCGGTTGCGCTAAATCGCTAAATATTTTTATGTTTTCGGAAGTGGCGCGAGCGATCTCAATTTCTTTTATTGCATTGACGAATGATTTGTTTGTATGGTCAGCATTCCTCTCTATTGACTTCGATGCGGCCACATTAGCAAGATCTATCTTGTTTGTTGATGCGCTAATTCCATTTAGCAAATCGTTATTTTGTTGGGTTAATGCATTTCCTACGTCTACGCCAAGATCATTCATAGAATCCATGGCATCCTTCGCACCGCTGGATAGATCCTGGTAAGCACTATTCAAACTATTTATAGCGTTGGCTACTGCAGTTCCCATTTGATTGATAGCCGCCCCGGCACAACCGCTATCACAAGGAATAATTCCGCATACAGAGGGAGGGCAGCATGGGCCAAGGCCGAAATTAGCCATTGCGCTCGGGGCACCAAATACCAAGAAAATGAAAAGCAACGGTGAAACATATCTCTTAATCATTGCTATTTCCTTGTAACCGGAGGGACAGGCTTTGTCTTTTCAAGCTCAGATATTGCCATCAAAGCGAGCATCGATAGTTTTTGTTCCTCCTGCTCTACTAAACGAAGTAATAGTTGGTTATTAATCGCTTGCTGATAGACCTGCTCCCTTAATATACCCGCCGGTGTTTTAGTTTTGACATCCTGGTACCAACCTTCAGATCCAAGCCGGCCAATGGTTTCAGACTCCAGCATACTATGTACACTTACCTTTCCATTGGCATCAGGTTCAGCCATGACATAACCTTTCTGCCAATCGTTCGTTGACATTGGAATTAATGGTTGCTTGTCAGCGATGCTTTTCGCTAGGACTGAATGAGCAAGCCCTAGCTTTGCATTTAATAAGCGACGGTCGAACTCATACTCAGCCGCTTTAGGGCTGGATGCCATTTGCTCATTCGTTGCTGATGGTAGAGGTACTGGATTGACAAGCATAGTTAGTAGCTTTTGCATATTGACTGATTCAGCGGGTGTGATTTGGTTTTTTGTTATCAGCGGTACCGGGTTCCAAGCATCACTTCCTTCGGTTAACAAAACCGCTTTCTTCATTCCCTTGCCAGCCTGATTTACGTCCGTGGTATTATTATTCCACTCATGCATATCCTCGGCCATTTGCCTCCATATTTGATTTGACTGAACGATTCCTTGTTTTAATAATGGCGCGCGATTAGCTCCAATCTCACCCGATAAAGGTTGGGCTAAAGTATCGCTGTAGATTTTATTATTTTCATCTACCTCTTCCGCTATCCGAACATCCTTTAACGCCTTAACCATGCTTTTCACAGTATGGTCTGTCATCCGTTCAACAGTTTTCGTGTTTTGCTGAATAGATAATTCAATGCGGTTTGTTGATGCATCTAATCCTTGAAGCAATTGTTGAGTATTGAGGTTGATGGTCGCTTGAAGTGATGCATTCACAGCTTGTACAGATGCATTTAATGCTTGGGTAGCAGATACATTTGCTTGAACTGAGGAAGTGACAGAATTTATGGCAGCGGTCATGTTTGTATTGGCGGTTTGAGCGGCGGCTTGGATACATGTATCACAACCTGCATTGACATTCTCCGAAAGAATTAATATCGAAACCCACAAGGCCCAAGATACTTTTTTAAAAATTTGCATGCTCGATACCTCCTAATTCTCTTGCCATAATTGTTTAACATCTAGTGCATCTTTAATTTTGCCTTCCCACTCTTCCTTATCATGACCAGGTGTGCTTTGATTTGCTGAAGCCTTTTTCACAGCGCCAGAAACAATTCCAGGGGCCGGCACCTGACCTAACGTATCAGTCGTCACCTGAGTGGCCAGCTCAGTACTATCCATCTCAACATCAGCACTTAACGCGCTTTGCCAATCATTCAGCGTGGATCCTTGCGAAACACTTATTGAACCCAACCCAAAGGGGGCTTGGAGCGTAGTATCAAGAGCTGAGGTTTGGTTATTCACCCAGTCAGTCGATGCTGTACACGCTTGATTAATTATTTGATCCTTTATGGAACTATAAAGAGCGCCCCAAATATTAGTAAAGTCAATACTAAAGACGCTCAAATCAATGCCTTGAATACCACTCAAGCATCCGCCATCTATTGCATTTTGTGGATCGGAAATTACGGTGTCCGCCACATCTTTTGCGCTTTGATTCATATCAGCAAGTATCGTTTGCACTTGCGCCTTTTGTTGATCAGCAATGCTTGGTGTAGCGTCAGATAAGTTACTAACTGAAATACCTACAGCGAAAACTAAAACCAAATGAATGTTCGGTATTTTTCGACTACTCATATATCCCTCCATATTGTTCACTCGTTGAGCGAATAGCTTGTTTGATTTTCTCTGATCGTTCTTCAGAGAATATTCGCTCCAATAAATCTACGCGGAATAAAGCAACTAATCGTTCCCTAAGAATTCGCTGGGATCGTGTATCTGCAACTCCGTCTTCAATCTTATCTAGTGATTCGAGCAGCAACTCGGATGTAATGCCCGGGTACTTGTTTTCAATTTGATGCAAAAGGAAAAGCGATCTCTTGCTTTTCATAAATGCAAATATGCGAATTAGAGCATCAGGGTTATTTTCGACGAAGTTTTCTAAACTCGACTCAGTAAGATTTGCTGCCCATTCAATCATTGCGTGTCTTAAATCATCATGACCATCAAGCGCCCAATTTTCTCGGTACTGCATGTTTTCAAGAATCGTAGCAACGCCTTCATCAACCCGGTTCCAATGACTCGCAATTGTCGAATCTTGCAAATCAATTATGTTTGACATCGTTAAGCACCCTTAAGACTAACTATTTGTAGAAATATGAACTTTTGCATTGACCACAGCACGCTCAATTGACAATCTGAAAAACAATAATGCGCCCCGGATCAAGAACCGATCAAGGCAAAAAGTACTAAAAGTAGAGATAGTTTTTTAACGATGAACGCGGGAAATCCAAATGAGCAACAGAACGGCATATAAGAGTTTTTTAATAATTGTTGCTCTTACGGTAATGAGCGATCCAGCCTTCGCATCCATTACTGACGTCAAAGCGACGGACAAGAGCCTTGAATACCTCCGTTATATTTTTGGTAGTGTCGTTGACGTTATCGTAGGTGGAACTGGGCCAGCAAGCCCTGACTCTATTATTGGCGCACTTTCTGAAATCCTAAACACAGGAATGTTAATTTTCACCGGTTTAATTGTTGGTTATGTTTTTCTAACCGGAGTTCTGAATTCAGCACATGAAGGCAACCCTTTAGGGAAAATGTATAACACTATGTGGATACCGATGAGAATGGTGTTAGCTCTCACCTTAGTTCTGCCGTTCGCCGGGGGATATTCCACAATGCAAATTGGCGTTATATGGATTGCCGGCCATGGTATTGGGTTGGCCAATTCATCTTGGGACAAGGCTTTAGACTATATGTCCAGTACTGGCGCACTATATCCTCCTACTATAAGCGTTAAATACGAAAATATTGGCAAAAGTATTCTGGAATCACGCGTTTGTATGCATGGCATTAATACCGCTGACAGACATGTCAACATTGAAGAAAAACCGGTAGAACTGGTGAACAATAATCAAAACTCAAACCTGGCTAACAGTGCTCAAACAACCTCCACACCATCTTCTGCAAACCATAGAGTCCAACAGCGCTATGATAGTCATTACAATTTAGTTTCAGCTGCAGGCGCTTACACCGCAGCATGGTTATCAGGATTTAGTGCTGGCGTTCCTAGAAGTTATGGTTCGAACCCCTGTGGATCAATAACGCTTGAGTTTGCAGAAATTGATGAGGGCATCGCGATCGAGCCTGCTGTAATCAACTTTCAACAAAAGATTATTGAGGCAACGGCTAATCTTGATGAAGATCTAGACCCTTTAGCTCGATCTATAGTCTCAAAAGCAGTTGATGACACTCAACCAAATCCAGATGAAACAGCATTTAACTCTGCGATACAGACATTCAAAACTGAGTATGAAAAAGCAGTTAACGAGGCTATGTCCGCCATTGCTACGATACGCATAAATAAATGGGCTGGGGGTAACCCCGACGCAGCTGGCACATCAGTGGGCTCTCGAGATGCCGGGTGGATTACTGTAGGTGCCTGGTATTGGGATTTTCAGCGAATAAACGCAGAAACTCAGGCGATGGTGAATGTAAAACCTGAGCTTTCTGGTCCAACGGAGGATGCTCAAGAAATAGATGACTATGCAATGTTTGCGTCAGCTCTAAATAGTTACCTTTCTAAAATGACTGTTCAAGATCAATATGGCAATACAGTTACTGCCTTAGAGCGAAGTAGTTATTCCGAGGATGATTGGTCGTTAAACTACGTATTGAATAGGGCAAAGAATCTTATGGATCTGGCTCTAACAAACCCAGACCCCGTTTCAGGCATGGCCAATGTCGGCCACAGTATTATTGCTATAGTAGAGGCTGGATACCTAGCCTCACTTCCTGTTTACGTTACTGTAAATACGGGGAAAGATGTAGCGGAAGCTACAGGAGGATTTACCGGTGGTGCCGCAATGACTGTTCTATCTACAGCGCACTCCCTGATTACAGAGGCTAGAAACCTACTATTTCTGGCTGGCATTCTACTTTTCCCTATAGCGATCATGCTCGCATTCTATCTGCCAGCGATTCCAATGATACTATGGATTATGGGGGTTGCTGGCTGGTTCGTTCTACTTATAGAGGCGGTAATAGCTGCGCCTATTTGGGCTGCTAGTCATGCCATGCCTGAAGGTAATGGATTTGTGGGACAAAGAGCAATGGCAGGCTATATGGTAATGCTCTCCTTATTTTTGAGACCTACACTAATGATTTTTGGTTTCTTCGCATCAATGCTCTTAATGATAGTTATGGGAAAAGTTGTATCTCTTTTGTTTATTCCGGCAATGAGCTCTATGGCTGCAGACCATGTAGCCGGAATCGTAACGTTGTTCGCAATGCTCGCAATATTCACAACGGTAATAATTCAAATTGCTCACCGGGCATACGGTTTAATACATGAAGTGCCCGATAAAGTTCTTAGGTACATTGGCGGTGGCGCCGAAAACCTGGGTGAGGCTTCCCAAGAACAGCAAGGGAGGTCAGTATTTGTGGGTGGTGTTGCTAAAACTGTCGACTCTACGCATAGACAGAGGCAGCTAGGTCGAGGCGGTCATCAGGGATCTGGGAATAATTCTGGCTCACAACAACCTACTATTGGTGGAGTTGCTGGGGGTGCGGCCACAAAAAGCATGTCGAAACTAAGCAAAATGCTTTCAACCAAAAATTAGAGCTCTTCTTATCGAAACCCAGAAAGATTACAAATCCAATGTTTAATTCGGACATGTCAGCAATGATAGGTAACCGACATGTTCTGGCTGTAGTTGTTATAACCCGAATCATACCGGTTACCAAAAGAGAAGCGAGACACAGCAAAAACATGTAGCTGAGGGAAAGTTATAGATTTGTTAACTAGAATAACTGAACTAGTGCCATTTTTCATAGTAAAGACTAGGGCCATCAACACTTTATGGACTATCAGTTAGCAATTTATTTCCTAACCATGCCACACCCGCCTCTCAAACGAAAAAAACTTAAGAAGCGATCAACAATGGAGACTTGTATGGAATTTCAAGTGAGGTAAGAGTTATGGAGACAGTGCAGAAAAATAAGACAGAAAATATCATTTTGTTCGTATAAAAAAACAAATATATTCTATTTATCGATAAGATCAGGAAGAAAAAAGTGTCGCCAAAGAAAGTTTGGCCACACCAATCATTTTTTAAGAAAAATTAGAGAACACAAGCCCAAGCAAGGTCATCCGTCTGTTGGTCCAATCAGCCACCTCTGAGAATGTAACATCACCCAGCCATGACTGTAGCCAGTATCCGTAAGGACCAGGTCCAAATATCGCTCCATGTGCCAAATCAGCAATTAACCAAGTGCAAATAAACCCAGAAAAAATAACGGAGCCATTTACAGGTAATTTTGAACTATTAACTAATTTGCGCCTGAGACCTGGCACTATCATGCTCACAAGAGTAAACATGAAAACCAACCATAAAAGAAGTAGAATTGAATCACCCAGAAAGTATTTCCAGGTTACCCAAGACCAATCATCAGCGGCAAGTCGGCCTGCCCACTTGCTCATATCTGCCTGGCTTAACGCCATTGTTAAATCGGCCATCATCGCCTCCTAATGATTAGCTTAATTGTATTGATCGGCATTTATACCGAGAGTATTGCCAGACCATTGCTAGAACCCCGATCAACGTAATTTCGTGAAATCTCCAGTTTACAAGCTCTTTAGGTGAAACACTAAAGTAACCAAAGATTAGCAATACCAAGCCTTGTACCATAATCCAGATGAACAATAAATTAACAAGCACCGCCAGACTATTTCGTAAGATTGGTCTAAATTCTCGATGCCTTACGGCTGCAGACCAAATAATGCTTCTTTCATTGCAGTTCCAAAGACTTTGACAGATTATCCTGCCAATTATCGCAATAGCCAAACCCAATATTATGACTTTCACGAGCATTAAAAACCAAATATCATCAATCGAGAAGACCATAATTAATCTCTCACGCTAAACCGTAACATGTAACGCACTAACTGTAAAGAAATTCACCAGAACATAGCCTCGATCACTCTTCAATTTTTACAGGGACCGCCTTCCCATTTACGAGAATTACTCCTCCCTTGGTGATTGGCTTGGCTGAATAAACAAAAATAGTTCTACCTGATTCTGGATCTTTTAGAGCAACAGGATCGTTATAATCAGGTGCAGTAAAGTCTTCATCCAGAGAAATCTGTAAAAGTTTTTGATCCCAATCAACCACAAATCGATAGCCATAGTTGGCACCCATTTTTCCAAGAATATCTGTCCAGGCCTCATTTTTTGCCTGCCAATCTACCATATTTGGATTCTCTACATTCTCATCAATATAGGCGATCCATTTTTCAGGCATCAGCATCATTACAGCTTCCTTAAGTGGCATATCCGTCCCAAAGCTGCTTGTTTTTGACGCGGCACCTTTACCAATTTGATGAATCATTCCAAAGGATTTGTCAGCAAGCACACGATAACCATCCGGTGCTCCTTTTAACCTGCGTAGTTCTTCGGCCGTAGCCGTTTTATGTTCGATACCCTGATAATCGACGTAAAAATTAGCGCTGGCAACAAGCGGCAATGCCAATACAAATGCTCCGGTAACCGGTCCTAAAAAACGAGATACTCTTTTATTTTTCATATCGGCATTAAACCTCCCAATTTTGATTTAGCAGAATTCTTGGCTTGCGGAACGGGCATCTCAATTACGGTGCCTCTATCTGCTTGATTTTCTATAGCCAGAAATTGATTAATGATGGTTTCGTCCCTTTCGGGCAGGGATTCAAACCAATATCCGTGCAGAAATAGGTCGCGAAGATAATTCTTTCGCTCATCTCTTCTGGATATTTTTGAAACAACTTTCCAGATTTCTTCTTCATGTGTTATTGCTGACTGGGCCGGATTCAATTCTACATTGAGTCGAAACTTGAACTCCTCCGCACGCTCTCCCGAACAATCAGCACGAATAGCTCGATGAATTTCTGGGATACTTCTATCTATTTTTTTTAGCACCTTAGTGAGCACCAACCCCTGCACCATGATCCGGCGCACGTACTCGTGTGAACGTTTTGAGATTGAAGTTTTTTCAATGATCGAGTTTAGAGCCAATGTTTCTATACCAGGCACCCTAAAAAGCTCGAATGTTAATCTATGCTCATCAGCCATAACGATGACTCTTTGCTTATCGAACGAATGTCATATATTTCAACATACCCCGGGCATTTGAAAACTGGGGTCTTTCTGGCACCCTTGCGTGCGGATACTCTTTAATAACATCACCTAAAATTTCTGCACCACCACCAACAAAAAGGACCATATCCAGATCAGCAGCATCGCCTACCATTTCTTCAACGTAGTTCATGAGTTTTTTTACACTCTCGCGTTTGGCAGAATCAATTTGCTTTTGAACGTTTTGCTCTTTACCAAAAATTTTGCAAGAACCGGTACGTAATGCTCTATCAAGTTGCGCATCACGAAGCTCATCTACCTTGAATTTCTCCTGGATGAGCCGACGCAAACGATCTCGAACATTTAAAACACCAAGTTTTCGAGATCCCGAGCGTTGAACGTTAATCATGTTGTCGGAATTGATATAAGTAATGTCAGTGGTATTACCTCCGATATCGACAACCGCAAGTCCCATTTCAATTTCGTTCTTCATCTCGCCAGTTTGTTCGTCAACCGCATAGTCAACAAACGCTGCGGTCGATTCTGGATATAGTTCGTGCCCAATCAAATTAGCAGCGGAGAATCCGCCTTTCGGTAGAACGGGCACTTTTAGAGACTCTTTCACCCTATTAATTAGATCCTGATTAACTTCACCATTACGGTAATAGTGATCGAATGGAAGTCCCGTGGCTATTCGGAGATCTTTACCCGCAAAACCAGCGGCAATCAGCGAGTGTGTAACTAGCACTGCATTAAGCTCCGAGTAAGCGTATCTTTCACCGCGAATCGACTCAGGTTCTGTCACATCCTTGCCTACTGTCCAGGAATCACCATCAATCTCGTAAACCCCGAATGATGTGCCATCAATACTAATGTTGATAGCTCCCATCTGTGCTCGTGATGGGAGCAGTAGTTCTGCAATCACCCTTTTTCCATTTTCATCTGTCGCCCAGTAAGCGACTTTCTGATCTGCATAGCCATTATCAACAGCCACATCAGTTGTTTTCTCACCATAGATATGCGTAAGCTCAGGTACGTTTTTAAGTGCTGCTTCAGCCATGAATTAATCTCCTGCGTCGTGAAATTGTGCGTTGTACGAATCGATACCGACCCGCAATTAATGACCTTGTTTTACGTAAAGCTACTGGCGCGGAATAGCCGAGAAATTCAAGAAAAGCGAAAAAACTCACCGCACCAATAAAAATGTATAATGTTGTCCAAGAAATATGCAGAATGAGACCTAGAATTGGTAGGAAGGCCCTGGCATCGATAGATACAACGATTAACCCCATCCTTGCGGCTAAGCCAGAATTTCTCCATTGAATATTTTCATAAAATTTCATTTTATCCCGTACCTCCTGAATTCATTTATCCATGAGTCAAATCTTTCCTGATCGATTATTCCTTTTGATAAAAGATCATCCGCGACTTGCGGTACGATTGTCATATCATCAAGAGAGCCTACTTCATTCACAATTGATGCATACTGCGAAAGATCTATTGCCCCTTCACGGAATTTACTTTGTGCATCACGAAGCAAAGGCTTTCCAAACTTTTCCATTAGTTCCTGAATATCGCTACCAAGATCATCTTTGCTAAGTAAGCACATTTGGAGATGGCGGCGCATATCATCGGTGAAAACTAAGAACTCCCGGATGGCCACCCGACCCCCACCCATTTTTGGATAAAGCCGTTGGTGTACTATCATTCTCATTGCATCCACTAATTTGGCCGTTGTTCCTCGTCTTTCAGAAGGTTCAAATTCATCGACCATACGGGAAATAGTCATCGGTACATTATTCGTGTGTACTGTTGAGAACACTAAGTGGCCGGTTTGGGACTCGCGGATACAAGCTGCAATAGTCTCTTTATCTTTACCTTCACCAAAGAGAATAATATCGGGTGCCCTTCTTAAAGAATTAGCTGTCGCTATACGGTAGTTCTTTAAATTGGCAGGAACCTCACTTTGAATAACCCGGGCTTTTCTGTTCGGTATTGATTTAAGGTCAAATTCAATAGGAGACTCATACGTGATGATATGAACGCGTTGGGTCTCTGCAATCATCCGTAGCATGGCTGCGATCGTCGTAGATTTGCCTGAGCCTGTTGGGCCTGTAATAAGAATGATCCCATACTTGGAATTGCAAGCTTCCATAATTTCATTTTCAATGGACAGGGTTTTGTAGGTGGGTACATCTCCGGGAATTGTACGCAAAACTAGCTCTACACCTTCGTCGGCACCTAAAGCCCCTTGGCAGGCCGTGGCGTTCACACGAAACCGAATTAGTGTATCGTCAGCGCGAAGGACCGAATATTGGAAATTGAGCTCTTCCCCAGACTTGAGTAGTGCGGGCGCTGCTGACTGGTAAATATTGCGGAGAATTTCCGAGACTTCTTCGTATCGAAGGAGGCGTCTACCTACATCGGCCACTTCACCATTAATTTTCGCTCCGAGTACTTCGCCTGACTCAATAATAATGTCGGATGCACCGTTATCGAAACACCATTGAATAAATTCATCAAAGTGTTGCTTGGTGAAGCGAATAGGGTCTTCATCTGGCCATAAGATATCACTCATCTATGACTCTCCTGGCTACCTAATCGGAAAAAAGGTTCCCAGTCTTGGGTGTCGGTAAAATCAGACTGTGTGGTAATGGAATAAACGACGTCGTTTAGGTTCATTGTTCGACCATTATCCAATTTGACTACTGAGTATTTTGAAGACGATATTTTCGGCATTGTTACTATCCCCATCGCCAACAATTTTCTAAATCGATACATCCCCTCAATATCACGTTGTAGACGACGGAGATCTATTTCAAAAATGTCATCAGCTTGGCTGACTCCCTCCTCCCAACCTTTATTAAGGTTTTCAACCCAAACCATCGTTTCTTCTGATGTTCTTGGAAAAATAGCATCATGAGGCTTTTGAGGTTCATCGATAGAGCGAATTAAGTAATCACGCCATGTCGGCGTCTGTGGCACTAACCTCGCAGGTTTATCAAGCGTAAAAGAAACATTCACCGTTCTTACAGTATCATTTGCTGTCTGCTCAAATATTCGATCCGCTTTAATAATGGAAGGCAACAGCATTTTTCCGTCGACAATGAATTTATTAAAGCTAAATACTGTATGTAGCTCCAAGGATTGCTTGTCTAAAGAGTCCACAATATTTCCATAGCGCCAGAACAATCCTTCTTGTACACCCCAAGAGAATGCAGCTTGCTTTAACGTTTGATGACGAATTTGTTTGACGCCTTGCTCGTCTTTATCGTAAAAAATATTTTCTGTAATACCATGCAGCTCTTTCAGTCTTTCAGGTAATTCTTGTTTAGACATCTCAGGCTTAAACTTGGTGTCTTCAGCCTTGGTAAAGCCAACAGTTAGCGCAAAAAGCAATATAAGAAAACGGGCACCGTTACGATGAAATCTTGTAGAAGACATTCGTGTTACTCCTTAGTATGGAATGTATTCGACTTCAACCAAACGCTCTTTCATTTTCAGCGTAACCTTGGCCCGACTACCTGCTTGTGTTCCAGCATCGTGTAGCATGTCTATAATTCGTCGATAGTCCGTATTTACGTTTACAATCACGTCACCGGAAGGTTTCACACCGAGATAACGTGGCGCATTTAACCCTGCGAGAACAGAAAGCTTATCTACAAGTTTGTCAATTGGACCGTGCCAAGCTGCACCTAAAGAAACAACCTTTTCAAGAGCTGGCCAGTTAGACACATCGATCGCTCGTGGACTCCGACCATTCGTTTCGATGTATCGGGCCATCTCAATGTCTGCAAGATCGTTGTCATGCTTTTGTATACTTTCGGCAACCTGCGCAAGTCGAACAGATGCAGGATCTGGAGAGTTCAGTTCCAAAGGTGTTGTTGAACATGCAGACACGAGTAATGTTACTCCCATGCCCAATGTGATTTTTTTCCAAGTCAGCATCGTATAACCTCTTTAAGTGTCGAAAAACGCACCGTAAATTTTCTATTTACATATTCGTTTCCTGAGTGCCGAAAAGCGCAAATAAAATCTTATTTATATCGTGCAGCTAAACAGCATCTAAGTGCAGGAAAACGCACTAATTCCGCAAACCACATTCAAGCAAAGTCAACAGGTAGCAGCAAAGGAAAACTCTACATTTCGAAAGAAAGTGGAATCACCAAGACCACTAGGTGCAGCCCAGCTGCATGTTGAGAAGGACATGATTATTTCGTATGTTTTCAATGGCGATTCGCAGAGGCTTTTGGTATCAATCACACTATTCACAGATTTCACTTGTTACACACCTACTTGAACGTGGACAGTAGAATTTAATGGGAAACTTATGGCGTTAGTTAATGAAGGTATCGTCGTCACCAAAAATGACGTAACCAAAGCTGCGTATTTGGATCGGGCAAAATCGCTTCTTGAGCGTTATGAGAAAACTCAGCCAAATTCAAGTTTTAACCACAATGAGTTTGTTGCGTGGATAGTAGCCATGAAGCCAGATATCAGTAGATCCACCTGGAGACAATACAAAGCTTCGATCATTTGGTATCTGGAACTAAAGAGAGAGCAGGATCTCGCTGACTACTTAAAGGACGTAAATAATGATGGCTGCAAAGATTACAAAAACATTCCAATTGAAAGCAGGAAAACATCTGCCAGGAAGAAAAAATCGGTAACCGAACGCGAAGAGAATTCAATTACTCAATATCTTAAAGAGACTGGAAATGAGTCTTTTTGGTCGAAACCTACATTGGCCATTTTTAAAGCTATCCTGGCTACAGGTTTAAGACCAGAAGAATGGCAGTCCGCCGTATTGATTACAGAACCCAACGAACTATATAGCGCTCATCAGGTACCAGTTTTAAAGGTGAGTAACGCAAAGGCTACAAATGGGCGATCGCATGGAGAATTCCGGTCTCTACACTTAAATGATATAGAAGATTCGGACTTACTCTACATTCGTATCGCGCTTCAATACACGAATCCTCGTTCAGATAAAGGATGGATGACACCTTCAGGTAAAGCTAAAAGTTGGCATGAATATTATAAATTCATTCGCTCACACTTATACCGTGTAACCTCAAAACTGTTTCCGGTTGCGGCGCGAAGAGTAACTATATACTCGTGCCGACATCAATTTATTGCCAATTTGAAAAAAGCGAAATATTTAAAAGAAGAGATTGCGGCAATGGTGGGCCATGGAACAGACGAAACAGCTACCGTTCATTATGGCCGATCTAAATTTGGTAGAACAAGAAAAGGCCTGCCCGCACCTAACGCAGAGGAGGTCAGCCGCGTAAAACTAGTTTACCAGGGCAGACCCTCTCCAGGCACAATTTCAAATGGACTCCATAACAGATAACAAAAGGCCGGGAACTCCCGGCCTTTTGTTATCTTAATCAATCAAACGAGCTTATGACCTTACATTTTTCATTGCTTGCTTTACCAACTCCAGCAACTTATTTTCATCGGATTCTTCCAAGACTTTGAGAGGTATCTTTAGTGAGAGATCACGAGCCGATGCTGATGCTTTGATGACAATCTTTCCATTCAACTTCATGTCCTCTTTGTAAAAGCATTGAGCAGTATTCTTCTCATCTTTTGCAGCCTGTAGCAGCGCTTTTAGGATTTGTTCCGGTGATTTCCCGTTAATATCTTTTCGCAACCGATTTGCTGTTTCAAGAATTGCATCTCTAACACCCTCCTCTTCACTGTTCCAAAGCATCATGACATTGTAGGCATAGCTCCAAGGGATATGGATCCTTCGTCCCTTGAATAAACTAATAAGTTCATCAATCTCATTTAGCTCAGCAGCGGTTACCATCTGACTGAGGCCTGCTTTAGTCAGTTGCTTCCCTCTCGCAGCGCCACCATCTCCTTTGTCAGATTCAATCGCCGCACGCAACTCGTTCAATGTTTTAAATATCGGTTCATAGCCTGGGGCCTTTCCCAACTGCTGACGGTAACTGACACAGCGCTCAAAATCTGAAATGTCGGCACGCTTCCGGTTTTCAAGATCCATTAAACGCGCCGCTTCTTGGTCGGATATATCGCGCAAGATCGCCTTAAATGGCTTTACGTGACCATCATGCTCAGTGATATATTCAGCGGAAAAGTGACGACGCCCACCAAATACCACCTCATATTCATATCCATCAGGGTCGTTTTCCAGTTTGCGAACAATACCGGGGATTTCCTGCTCCCTAAGCCGCATATCATCAATGAGGTCTTGGCAATTTTCGTAACTAAACCACTCCTCAAAGCGATCGTAGTAACGCCACCGACGACAAATACCCGGGTCCAACTCAAGGATCATTGTGCGCTTTTTAGTAGGTTCTTTCTGACGTCGGCCAGACATTACTCGCTCTGCTGGCAGATCAAGCGGTTTAGGGCTTGGATAATCAGGCGTAGCTTGAGGCTGCACAACACTTTCAGGAGAAAGATCATCTAGATCCAATCCTTCTAATACTGAATCCGTATCAATTTTCTTTTTACTTGCCGACATGATTAACCTCCAAGTCCCGCTTTTCTGAGTCTATCTTGCTTTGAAGGCCAATGACGTAACACATCCATTTCTATCTGTTCAAAAACTGCATTTAACTCCATAAGTACGGCTTTGTTTGGCTTTTCAACTTCATATACCGTTGTGAAATTACGTGCAGCCTCTTTGATGTTGCTGATCATACGGAAAACTTTTTCGTAGCAAAGTGGGCCATAAATACCACGGCAAATCTTATAGAAATCCGCATCATTGGTTGATCTGTTGCCTTCATTAACAAATTGTGTAACCAGAAACCGGATAAACTTGAACTCTTTATCAGAAAGAATACCTTCGACTTTTATCCCTTCCTCATCGGTGACTTGGGTCAATCGTTCAGCAATTCCAAGAAATTGCTCAGTACTTGCCAAGTCATGCTTTCGCGGAGGGATGGGTATAATGGCCCCATCAGTGGCAGCAATAATTTCAAAACTATTGATAGATGAACTTGGCGGACTATCTATCAAAATAATGTCATAGTTTTCAGAAACAGAGTCAATACCGCGGCGAAGTTCATAATACAATTCACGCTTTTCTTCCTGGGTCTCAGTTTCCATTGCATATTGAGCCATGGCCCAGTTGAATTCTTCCAGAACCATACAGCCTGGTATTAGATCAATATTTGGCCATGCGGTTTTTCGAATAGCATAATGCAAAGATTCCTTCTCACCTTTGATATATGGAATAACTGTATCTTCTTCTTTAAACATCATGTCAGGGAAATAGCCAAAGCTTCCTGTACAACTACCCTGGTGGTCCATATCAATAACCAAAACACGATAACCTTCTAGGCCAAAGTAGCGTGAAGCATTACTAACTGTCTCAGTTTTTCCGGCGCCCCCCTTAAACTGAATAACGGAAATTATGAATGGATCATCTGTCGCTGGATCTCTCCATGGTAAAGTTCCAGCCTCTTTTCTTAGGGCCTGAACCCATGAGAATTGATATCCAGCAATACGATTTGTTTCTTTGTTGATCTCCAATGGTGGAAGGTACCCCTCAGGCAGCTCACCTTTTTCAATCTTGGCTTTAATCTTGTCTTCAAGTTTACGAAGAGTGGTTCTGGAGCGTCCCACCATATTTTCAACTTCTCTCTGTGTAAAAAGACGCCCCATTGGCCTTGATTCAATCGAGAAGTTCTTAAATCCTTGTGCGTCCTGAAGCAATCGCTGCAGCACCATTTGCGTCTTCTTACGTAAAAGGCCAAAGTTAGGCCGCTCATCCACCGCTTCATTCACCGCACTCATTTTACTTCCCTCTCTAATGTAAGGTTGCACATTAATAGCTATAAAAATCAAAGTTGCATACTTTATAGCAACGAACAGAAAAAAGCGCAACAAAAAGATATAAAAAAGAAAAAGCGTACTTTTTGGTGGTGCAGATGAAAGACCCCATCTGCAGAGACGTAATGGGGGCTGTAAGTTGTATCAGCGTTTATTTTCCCTAATTACAGCCGGAAAACGCGCAAAAATGAAGAGAAGTAAATAAAAAGACGAAAACCGCACGAATATGGAAGCGATAGCGTTTATCTACCTTATTAGTGTCGAAAACCGCATGAACAGGGTGCTGCCGGGTTGAGAGGGGAAATTAGAGACGAAAACCGCAATATAGTCTTCTGTTTGAAGACATCCCCCTTCTTGCTAACACCCTCTATCAGAATACTCCCAGGACTGTTACGTATTTTGCTGTAACACGGATCTATTATGCTGCGTAACAGCGCGTTACGCGCGTGCAGTAACGGGGGGAATAGACAAATAAGAGCAAAAAAAAGACCCGCCGAAAAAAACACTATTCAGATACACAAAAAAGCATATTGCAAGGCTCACATCTGACAGTTAGCCCAGGCTTTCCCCAAATATTCGAACAACATGAGGGACATCGATACTTGGTTTTAGTTGGAACCGAGCGAGCTGATGAAGAAAGGAATATCCCCTCTGCTGCTGGAGACATAAGTTCTGCAAGGGGCGTAGAAAGCATAGATACAATCTGCCTACTAATTCCTTGCTCCTCAACTCCATCATCTTCACTTAGGTATTCTAGTATTTCAGGTGATGGTTCATATCCTTCAAGAGGTTCTGCCCATCTATCAAACCAGGGAATATTGAATGATCGACTTTTAATTAAGCCTTTACATGCTTCGATGAATAACCCGCCTGTTATTGGGTAGTCGCTCATATTCTGCCCAGTCTTTTTTCCACCTGGTCTGCCGGTATTGGAGGGCATCAATCCAATCTCCTCCATTTTTTTAGACCAATGCTTGCTGTGATATCCGTTTCGCCCTGGTTTGCGACTTTCCGGTTTCATATGCGACCAGATATGACATTGCTCGTGTACTAGAGTTTGAAACGTACTAAGCAGCGATGAGTTACCTATGAATGTGGGGTTGATAGCTAGCTCATGGCAATACTGATCAATCCCAGTAGAAGCCCATCGATCAGGAGAAAAATAGCCCATACATTTTTGCTTCCTTTGCATTGTAAAAATCACATTTGGAAGTTCGTTGTCAAATAGCTCACGATTGAAATGTTCAAAGGCTGTTTGCAATGATAGGTAAAGTTGTTCTGTAGGCGTGGAACTCATTTCCGCTCCTTTTTGTATAGTACTATACAAAATAATAACCAAAGATGTTTGCTGCGTCCAGAGCTATAAACACCAAAAATCACATAGAGTGACATCCATTTCATTTAAGGGAGGAAGGTGCGATAGCGCCTTTCGTACCGAACTGAACCGTGATAGCGGTCAGTTCTTTCCTGAAAAAACGATAGCAGCCAGAATTCCTGCAGATTTGACGCATAAATCCAGCCCTGTACTCTCTCAGCGCAGCTACTCTATTCAAGTAGCCGAATATCCTATTGCTCTCTATTTGAGCACACATAGAGAATTTCTTTTCTCAATGGGAAGCAGGTCTCTACGATGGTCCACAGCCAGATCTGGCATACGCACCTGGCGGTAGTAGCCAGCCATCGTTGCGAACTATCGGAAGCGAATAATCACGCATCATTGCCTGCGTAAGTGCTTCACTGTCGTCAATGTCTAGTGGTCTAGCCTGGTTGGACACATCCATAATACTGATCCTATTTCGGTTTATAGTTGTTCCGAATCGATCCTCATAGGAAGCAATGGCCTCAAGGCTACCTGGAAAGTAATGTCTAAGAGTTGACCAAATTACTGCGTCGTTGAAAATACACTTCATGCAAGATGAGCGGCCCCAACCCAGCCGATATGGCACTGGGGCAATTACACTGTGCCGCTGCAGGGCGTCCCACACTTGCTCTTCTGTCCAGTGCAAAACAGGCCGCCACGTATCAACGTGCCTCGCCTTACGGCCAGATCGACGATCACATGCGTGGGGTTCAAGTTGGTTGTACTTTGCTCGGTTAGAACTTTCTTCTCGACGCTCTCCTGTGATGAACAGCACCTTATTGCCGTCGAAACGTGGCTGGTTGTTAAGAGATCGCCTGCCCACATCTATCTTGAGTGCAGAGCTGCACCAACGTGTCTGGAGGTTAGCCGATACCTGGGGAAATCTCAGCCTGGTGCCAAGTTTGGCTCTACTCGTGTCTCGAGCTAGAACCATAAGCCCGTCAGGCGTCTCTATGCAATGGGGCCGGCTGTATGAGTCCTCTTTAAGCATTTCCCCTTCAAAGCCCCCTTCCAGCCAAGAAAAGTAGATTGGCACCCCGAACGCATCTGCCAGCTTTCGGTTGTAATCGGCCATAAACGGCCAATCCATTAAAGTCGATCCTTCGCGACCATCAACATCATGGTGCCAAAGCTCAACCTTCTTAAGGTCAACGCCCATATCAATGAGATGAAGTAAGCAGGCAATTGAGTCTTTACCTCCTGACATGCAGAGCACGATCCGGTCATATGCGCTGACATCGATTGAAGGGGCTGAGAAATAAACCCTGATGGCACTGGCCGAAGCTACCAAATTATCTTCGAACATCAGCCCCAGCTGTTCGCCCAGGCTGGGAATGATTGTGGTGTCATCGAATTGGTGCATTGATAATCTGCCTTCGCCTGTAGAAGGCTCTTTAAATTTGTTCAGAAGCTCGGTGCGGAAAGGTTTGTTCATGGTCATTCTCCTCAAGGTTAGTGAGTGGGTGTATGACCAAGGTAACCAAAAAATAAAAAATGGATGATTTAGGCGGAAGTCGAACCCACCTTAGGTTGTTGTGGGAGAGCTTTTCCATGGATCCAATAACAAATCAATCAGGACGGATTGTCCTGAGGAGACTGCCCTATGGTATGAAGGCCTCGAAGGAAACAGGAGTATGTTTTCACTAAGCCCTCTTGAGGATGAGACTCGGTTTCTTAACTGAAGGGTAGGTATATCGATTGTGAAAACTAGCCTGGTCGATTCTCTATCCCAAAAAGTCGCGCAGAATTACCAATATGCAAATGGCACAACTATCCGAAATAAAACACAATATGTAGTGGTCGGGCCGGTTATAAATTCGGAAATTCTGCCACAAAGGCACAAGATGTAGTATTTAATATACGCAACTGTGTAAATAGGGGAATTCCA
>Ga0210039_1001614_pt1 | contig 20463 bp, 22 predicted proteins | sample CryGeyCG2114_250_3_FD_185460 | JGI IMG/M metagenome (GOLD analysis project Ga0210039, IMG submission 185460) | Groundwater microbial communities from aquifer - Crystal Geyser CG17_big_fil_post_rev_8/21/14_2.50 (SPAdes) (version 2) | ecosystem: Environmental > Aquatic > Deep subsurface >...
CACGACGAGGTTCGACAGCGACTTGACCGAAAAGCAGATGCGGTGCGGCAGGGGGGCAAGGGCTTCGGCAAAAAGCTGGTAGTGCCGGGTCAGGGTGGCAGTCGAGTAGCAGTAGAACGGCGTGCCAACCGCCGCGGCGATCTGCGCCAGGGGCACGTCTTCGGCGTGGAGGCGACCGTTGCGGTAGAGAAAATGGTCCATCGGGCGGCTTTCGTTGCAGGAACCGGGGGGCGTTTGGGGCACCGGGGCGGGCCGGGGGCCAGCCCCCGGACCCCCGGGGTATTTAGGCCAATGAGAAGCGGCAAGGCAATCAGGTGACGGGGCGGGTGCGCAGGTAGAGATAGAGCGGCAGGCCGCAGGAGATGCCGATGCCAAGGGTGACGGGCAGGACGATCAGCGCCAGCCAGTTGCGCCGCACGGTGGTTTCGGCCACGACCCAGACCGTCAGGGCGATGCCCGCGATCAGCACATCCCAGGCAAGGCCGGTGGTGGCCCCGTTGGCGAACCACGCCGTGATCAGGCCGCCAAGACCGCTGCCGGTGGCGCGGGTGTAGGACAGGTAGTGGGCCATCGGGTGCAGCGCCCCCCAGAGGGCCAGGCCAAGATAGATCAGGCGCAGCGGCGAGATCATCCGCTGACCACGCCAACCTGCACCTGACCGGTGATGCTGATCCCCGTCTGCGCCGCGGGGCTGGGCGGGGTGGGGGCACCGTCAACCCCGCAGGCGGCAGGCAGCAGCAGGGCGAGCAGCAGCAGGATTCGGGTCATTGCAGGGCCTTTTGCCAGTGGCCGATCCGGGCGCGCACCTGATCGGGGGCGGTGCCGCCGTAAGAGGTGCGCGAGCGCACCGAGTTTTCCACCCCCAGCACGGTGAACACCTCGGCCCGGATCGCGGGGTGGACCGCTTGCATCTGCGCCAGCGACAGATCGGGCAGATCGCAGCCTCGGCTTTCGGCCAGCGCCACCAGAGTGCCGGTGACGTGGTGGGCGTCGCGAAACGGCAGCCCGGCCTCGCGCACCAGCCAGTCGGCCAGATCGGTGGCGGTGGCAAAGCCCGAGGCGGCGGCGGCGGCAAGGGCCTCGCGCATCGCCGTCATGTCGCCAACCATGCCAGTCATCGCGGCCAGCGCCAGCATCAACGTGTCGGCGGCGTCGAACAGCGGTTCCTTGTCTTCCTGCATATCCTTGGCGTAGGCCAGCGGCAGGCCCTTCATCACGGTGAACAGCGCCACCGTCGCGCCCAGGATGCGCCCCAGCTTGGCACGCAGCAGCTCGGCGGCGTCGGGGTTCTTCTTTTGCGGCATGATCGACGAGCCGGTGGTCCAGCGGTCGGAAAGCCGGATGAAGCGGAACTGGGCCGAGGACCAGATCACCAGCTCTTCAGCGAAGCGCGACAGGTGCACGGCGCAGATGCTGGCGGCGGCCAGAAATTCCAGCGCGAAATCGCGATCCGAGACCGAATCGAGCGAATTGGCGGTGGGGCGATCAAAACCGAGCGCGGTGGCGGTCATGTGCCGGTCGATCGGGAACGAGGTGCCGGCCAGCGCCGCCGCCCCCAGCGGACATTCGTTCATCCGGGCGCGGGCATCGGCAAAGCGACTGCGGTCGCGCGCCAGCATCTCGACATAGGCCAGCATGTGGTGGCCCCAGGTCACCGGCTGCGCGCTTTGCAGATGGGTGAAGCCCGGCATCACCCAGTCGGCGCCGGCTTCGGCCTGGGCCAGAAAGGCGCGCATCAGGGCGTCGATGGCGGGGATCACGGCGTCGCACTGATCGCGCACCCACAGCCGGAAATCGAGCGCCACCTGATCGTTGCGCGAACGCGCGGTGTGCAGCCGCCCGGCCGGTTCGCCGATCAGTTCCTTGAGGCGGGATTCCACGTTCATGTGGATGTCTTCCAGCTCGACCCGGAAGGGAAACTTTCCGGCCTCGATCTCTGACAATACCGTGAGCAGGCCTTCCCCGATCGCCTCGCCGTCCTTATGGGTAAGGATACCCTGCGCCGCCAGCATTGCGGCATGGGCGCGCGAGCCGCGGATGTCCTGGGCGTAAAGACGGCGATCAAAACCGATCGAGGCATTGATCGCCTGCATGATCGCATCCGGCCCGGCGGCAAACCGCCCGCCCCACATCGCGTTGGCGGTTGGGGTGTCTGATGTCTTGGAACGGGTCATGCGCTGGCCTTTGGAGGGACGATGTTGCGACTTGGCTTTGCTGTTCTCTATACGGCCCTGGTGTTTGGTGCAAACCCCGTGGCGGCCGATATCGCGCTGGCCGATACGCTGCGCGAGGACGACATGAAAAAGCTGATGTTCAGCGCCGAGCCCAAGGCGCTGCCCGAGGTCGGGCTGGTCGGGCTGGACGATGCCCCCCATGCCCTGGCCGAGTATCGCGGCAAATGGGTGGTGCTGAATTTCTGGGCCACCTGGTGCGCGCCCTGCCGCAAGGAAATGCCGGGGCTGGACCGGCTGCAGGCCGCGATGGGGGGCGAACGCTTCGCCGTGCTGGCGCTGGCAACCGGGCGCAACCTGCGGCCCGCCATCGACAAGTTTCTGGCCGAGGGCAGAATCTCGCATCTGACGGTGTGGCGTGACCCCGGATCGGATCTGGCGCACCGCATGGGGGTGCTGGGGCTGCCGTTGACGGTGATCCTTGATCCCGACGGGCGCGAAGTGGGTCGGCTGATCGGCGAGGCCGATTGGGACAGCGACAATGCCCGTGCCGTGATGGGCGCGCTGATCGACGACTGAGCGGGGCGGCTGGGTCCGGCTGAGTATTTGAGCAAAGAAGAAACGGCGGCCGGTCAATCGGTTACCAGTGCGGCGTAGCGCGGGCAGGTGATCAGGTGGTCGTTGACCATGCCGGTGGCCTGCATGAAGGCGTAGGTGATGGTGGGGCCGCAGAACTTGAAGCCTTCGGCTTTGAGATCGTGGGCGATGCGGCGGGAAAGATCGGTTTCGGTCGGCACCTCGGCGAGGCTGGCAAAGCGGTTCTGTAGCGGTTTGCCGTCGAGGTGGCTCCAGAGGTAATCGGAGAACTCGATGCGCTGCTGCACCCGCAAATAGGCGCGCGCCGAGGCGATGGCGGCCTCGATCTTGCCGCGATGGCGCACGATGCCGGGGTTGGCCAGCAGGCGGGCGATGTCGGGCTCGCCCCAGGTCGCGATGACTTCGGGGTGGAAGCCGGCGAAGGCGGCGCGGAAGGCCGGGCGTTTGCGCAGAATGGTGATCCAGGCCAGACCGGCCTGAAAGCCGTCGAGGATCAGCTTTTCCCACAGCGCGCGGCTGTCGTGTTCGGGCACCCCCCATTCGGTGTCGTGGTAGGCCACGTAAAGCGGATCGCTGCCGCACCAGGGGCACCGCGTCGGGGCGGGATATTGCGGCGTGGGCATCGGGTCGGGCCTTTGGTGATTGTGCGGACAATTTGAACAAAATGGCAAATTTTGCCGTCGGTTTACCTTTGTGGCGTCATCATGGCGCGGGATCAACCGGAAAGGGGCGGCAATGCAGGGACCGGAACGCAGACGCAGGCGGGGCGGCCCGGGCGGGGCGGCAAACCCGCTGGCCTTTGCGGTCGCGGAAAATGATCGCCAGACCCTGACCATGGTGCAGACCGCGCTGGAAACCAAGCGGCTGCGGCTGGCCTATCAGCCGGTGGTGCTGGGGGCCGACACCAGCCGGGTCGCGTTCTACGAAGGTCTGATCCGGGTGCTGGATGACACCGGGCGGGTGATTCCGGCGCGCGATTTCATGGGGGCCGTGGAAACCCAGGAACTGGGGCGGCTGATCGACTGTGCCGCGCTGGAGATCGGGCTGGCAACCCTGGCGCGCCACACCGACATCCGGCTGGCGATCAACATGTCGGCGCGCTCGATCGGCTATCCACGCTGGATGCAGGTGCTCACGCACGGCTTGCGGGTCTCGCCCACGATCGGCGAGCGGCTGATTCTCGAGATCACCGAAAGCTCGATGATGCAGGTGCCCGAGCTGGTGATGGCCTTCATGGATGATCTGCAACGCAAGGGCATCGCCTTTGCGCTCGACGATTTCGGGGCGGGGTTTACGGCGTTCCGCCATTTCAAGGATTTCTTCTTTGATGTGCTCAAGATCGACGGGCAGTTCATCCGCGGCATTCACCGCGACCCCGACAATCAGGTGCTGGCCCGCGCCCTGATCAGCATCGCGCAGCATTTCAACATGTTCACCGTGGCGGAATCGGTTGAAGCGGTGGAAGATGCCGAATATTTGCGCGCAATCGGCATCGACTGCCTGCAGGGCTATCTGTTCGGCGCGCCGACGATGAACCCCGGTTTTGCCGCCGAGCCGCAGCGCCGGACCGGATGAAGCGGTGCCGCACCGAAAATACTGACCGACATGACCGGTGGATCGGCAAAATCCTTGCTCTTTTGGTCAAGGATGCTTAGGCAATGCTGCGTAGCGGCGAAAGATTGCTTCGCCTGCACAGCGCCAAAGGAGAGGATTCACCATGACCAATGTCGTAATCGTCGCGGCGGGACGCACCGCCGTCGGAAGCTTCAACGGGGCGTTCGCCAGCACCCCCGCGCATGAACTTGGGGCGAAGGTGATCGAGGCGGTTCTGGCCCGCGCCGGGGTGGACAAGGCCGATGTCGATGACGTGATCCTGGGCCAGGTGCTGACCGCCGGTCAGGGCCAGAATCCGGCGCGGCAATCGGCGATCCGGGCGGGGCTGCCGATCGAATCGTCGGCCTTTACCGTGAACCAGGTCTGTGGCTCGGGGCTGCGGGCGGTGGCGCTTGGCGCGCAGCACCTGATGCTTGGCGATTCGACCGTGGTGGTGGCCGGCGGCCAGGAAAGCATGTCGATGTCGACCCATGTCGCACATCTGCGCGCCGGGCAGAAGATGGGCGATCTCACCTTCATCGACAGCATGATCCGCGACGGGCTGTGGGATGCCTTCAACGGCTATCACATGGGAATCACGGCTGAAAACGTTGCCAGCAAGTGGCAGATCACGCGCGAGGTGCAGGATGCCTTTGCGGTGGCCAGCCAGCACAAGGCCGAGGCCGCACAGAAGGCCGGGCGCTTTGCCGACGAGATCATTCCGTTTGTGGTCAAGACCCGCAAGGGCGAGGTGACGGTGGATCAGGACGAATACATCCGCCATGGGGCCACGCTGGAAGCGATGGCCAAGCTGCGCCCCGCCTTCACCAAGGACGGCACCGTGACGGCGGGCAACGCCTCGGGCCTGAATGACGGTGCAGCGGCGGTGGTGCTGATGACCGAAAAGGAAGCATTGCGGCGCGGGCTGACCCCGCTGGCACGGATCGCCGGTTATGCCACCGCCGGGGTTGACCCGGCGCTGATGGGCTCGGGTCCGATTCCGGCCAGCCGCAAGGCGCTGAAGAAGGCGGGCTGGACGGTGGCCGACCTTGACCTGATCGAGGCCAACGAGGCTTTCGCGGCGCAGGCCTGCGCGGTCAACAACGACATGGGCTGGAACACCGACATCGTCAACGTCAACGGCGGGGCAATCGCTCTGGGCCACCCGATCGGGGCCTCGGGCTGCCGCATCCTGAACACCCTGATCTTCGAGATGGGCCGCCGCGATGCCAAGAAGGGCCTTGCCACGCTGTGCATCGGCGGCGGCATGGGGATGGCGCTTTGCATCGAGCGGGCCTGATCTTTGCGGTAAATTGATCTTGAGGGGGCGCAATAATATTGCGCCCCTTTTTCTTTGTGGGTAACACTATTTCAAATGCAGCATATTTGGGAGGAATCATGTCGAAAGTAGCTTTGGTCACCGGCGGGTCGCGGGGCATCGGCGCGGCGATTTCCATCGCCCTGAAAACCGCCGGTTATACGGTTGCCGCCAACTATGCGGGCAACGATGCGGCGGCAGCAAAATTCACCGCCGCGACCGGGATTCCCACCTACAAATGGTCGGTGGCGGATTATGACGCCTGTGCGGCGGGGGTCCGGCAGGTCGAGGCTGACCTTGGCCCGGTGGCGGTGCTGGTCAACAACGCCGGGATCACCCGTGATTCGATGTTCCACAAGATGACGCCCGAGCAGTGGCGCGAGGTGATCGACACCAACCTCAGCGGCCTGTTCAACATGACCCATCCGCTGTGGTCGGGGATGCGGGACCGCAAGTTCGGGCGGGTGATCAACATCAGTTCGATCAACGGGCAAAAGGGCCAGGCCGGGCAGGTCAACTATTCGGCGGCCAAGTCGGGCGATCTGGGCTTTACCAAGGCGCTGGCACAGGAAGGCGCGCGCGCGGGCATCACCGTCAACGCCATCTGCCCGGGCTACATCGGCACCGAGATGGTGCGCGCGATTGATGAAAAAGTGCTGAAGGAACGCATCCTGCCGCAGATCCCGGTGGGCCGTCTGGGCGAGCCGGAAGAAGTGGCGCGCTGCGTGGTGTTTCTCGCCTCGGACGATGCCGGGTTCATCACCGGCTCGACGATCTCGGCCAACGGCGGGCAGTTCGTGGTCTGACCGGCGGGCGGCCCCTCTTCGCTCCCTTGCGGGCGCTCATCGGCGCAGCGATGAAAGGCCGCAAGGGCTTGAAGAGCGGCGCGTTTCACGCCATGGCTGGCGGCCATGACCCGCGCCCGCGCCACAATCATCGGTTTCACCGCGATCCTGCTGTGGTCGCTGCTGGCGCTGTTCACGGTCGGCACTGCGCCGGTGCCGCCTTTCCTGTTAAGCGCGCTGTGCTTTGGCATTGGTGGTAGCATCGGGCTGATCTGGGTGCTGCGCGGGGCGGGCCTCGCGTCCTTGCGCGCGGTCGGTTGGCGGGTCTATGCCTTTGGCACGGCAGGGCTTTTCGGATACCACTTGCTCTATTTCAGCGCCCTGCGCCTGGCCCCCGCAGCCGAGGCCGGATTGATCGCCTATCTCTGGCCGCTGTTCATCGTGCTGCTATCGGGCCTGCTGCCGGGCGAGCACCTGCGCGGCCTGCACGTGATCGGTGCCCTGCTGGCCTTCGCCGGGGTGGCGCTGATCGTGTTGCAAGCGGGGGCGAGTTTTGCCGCCGGTGCCGCGACCGGGCTGGGGCTGGCCTTCCTGTGCGCCATCACCTGGGCGGTCTATTCGGTGGCCTCGCGCCGTCTGGGCGCGGTGCCGACCGAGAGCGTGGCGGTGTTCTGCCTGGCCACGGCGGTGCTGTCGCTGGCCGCCCATCTGGCGTTCGAGCCAACCCTCTGGCCGGTAGGTCTGATCGGCTGGGGCTCGGTTGCGGCGCTGGGCATCGGCCCGGTCGGAATTGCCTTTTTCACTTGGGATATCGGCATGAAGCGCGGCGACATCCAGATGTTGGGGGTTGCCTCTTACGCGGCCCCGCTGCTGTCAACCTTGGCATTGGTGGCGGCGGGTATCACCCCACCGTCACGCACGATCCTGCTTGCGGCGGTGCTGATCACCGTCGGGGCGGCGCTGGCGGCGCGCGCCAGCGCCCGTGCAATCAGGCCACGGTCAGGCGGCTGATCTCTTCCTTCAGCCGCAGCTTCTGTTTTTTCAGATCGGCAATCCGCAGGTCGTTCACCCCAGGTTTGCGCTGCTCTTGCTCGACCATTTGCGAAAGGGTCTCGTGCTTGCGCTTGAGTTCCTGGAGATGCGAAGCGACGGTCATGGGCTTTCTCCTGTGATTGATCCGAACAAGCCGATTCCACCACAGAACCCGAGTCGTGTCACCTAAACTCGGCAGGGCCGGAGGGTGATTTTCGCGGTATTCAGCTAAAACGCGCGCAAAGGTCGCAACCGTCGCGCAACACGGCGTTGGCGGCGGCGGTATGGCTGTCGCGGTCGCGCTCGTGGGTCACGCCGTCGTGCAACACGAACGGGGCCAGCAGCCGGAACACCGCCCGTCCACCTTTGCGCGCCCGCAGGATGATCCGGTGGGCCTGCTGGCCTTGGCGCGGCGCGACGGGCAGGACCGCAACCGATCCCAGCCTTGTGTCGATTGCGCGCAGGGCTTCGGGCAGGGCGGCGCTGGCCAGGATCAGGGTCAGATAGCCGCCGGGGCTCAACCGGCGCGTTGCCGCATCAAGCCATGTTGCCAGCGGCAGGCCGCTGCGCAGCGCCAGGTCGCGGCCCGCATCGGGCGAGGGCGACCCATCGGCCGGATAGAACGGCGGGTTGGCGATGACGTGATCGAAGCCGCGCCGCAGCACGGCGGGCATCTGCGCCAGATCGCCGGTTTCCACCGCCAGCACCACCCCGTTGCGGGCGGCATTGCGCCGCGCCAGATCGGCGTAGGGCGGTTGCAGCTCGATCCCGGCCAGGGTCAGGCCGGGCACCCGGGTCGCAAGGCAAAGGATCGCGGCCCCCGCGCCGCAGCCCAGCTCCAGCACCGACTGCCCGGGTTTTGCCGCGACCGCAGCCGCCAGCAGCACCGGATCAACGGCGGCGCGGTAGCCCACGCGCGGTTGCCACAGCCGCAACCTGCCGCCCAGAAAGGCGTCATCGCTAAGGTCGGCGGCTGCGAACACTTCAGAACCCGGTCGGAATATCGTTGTCGGACAGCACGATACGGGCACGCGTCAGATCGTCGTCGGCAACCATCAGGCGGCGCGGCAAAATGCCTATGCTGCCTTCAAGGATGCTCATATGGACGTCGATCTCGAACACCGCTATATCCTCGCCCTGAAGCAGGGCCGAGGCAAAGGCGATGACCGTTGGGTCAGAGCTGCGCAGAAGTTCTTGCATGCCCTACAGATAGACGACAGGGTCCGGGTTTGTCGAGGCGGGTGACGGGGATGTGACAGGGGTGAACAAACCATTGCCGACACCGCATGATCAGTTGGCCGGTTTTCTGGCCGCCGACATGGCGCAGGTCAATGCGCTGATCCGGGCGCGGATGGCGTCGGAACATGCGCCGCGCATCCCGCAGGTCACCGCCCATCTGGTCGAGGCGGGCGGCAAGCGTCTGCGCCCGCTGCTGGTGCTGGCGGCGGCGCGGCTGTGCGGGTATGGCGGGCCGTTCCACATCCATCTCGCGGCGACGGTCGAGTTCATCCACACCGCCACCTTGCTGCATGACGATGTGGTGGACGAATCCGCGCGCCGTCGCGGACGCCCGACCGCCAACCTGCTCTGGGATAACAAATCCTCGATTCTGGTGGGGGATTATCTCTTTTCCCGCAGCTTTCAGTTGATGGTCGAAACCGGCAAGCTGCGAGTGCTCGACATTCTGGCCAACGCCTCGGCCACCATCGCCGAAGGCGAGGTGCTGCAACTGACGGCGGCGCAGGATCTGGCCACCACCGAGGCTACCTACCTGCAAGTGGTGCGCGGCAAGACAGCCGCGCTGTTCTCGGCGGCAACCGAGGTGGGCGGGGTGATCGCGGCTGCCCCCGAGGATCAGGTGCGCGCCCTTTTCACCTATGGCGATGCTCTGGGGGTGGCGTTCCAGATCGTCGATGACCTGTTGGATTACGGCGGCAGCGCGGCGGTGATCGGCAAGAACACCGGCGATGATTTCCGCGAGCGCAAGCTGACGTTGCCGGTGATCAAGGCAGTGGCCAAGGCCGATGCCGCCGAGCGCGCCTTCTGGGTGCGGGTGATCGAGAAGGGCGACCAGCAGGCCGACGATCTGGCGCAGGCGCAAGCGATCATGGCGCGGCACGGCGCGATGGACGAAGCAAAGGGCGAGGCGCTGGCCTGGGCCGCCAAGGCGCGCGATGCGCTGGCAGTGCTGCCCGACCACCCGCTGCGGGCGATGCTGGCCGACCTTGCCGGTTACGTCGTGGCGCGCCTGTCGTAAGGCTTCAGTCCAGCATCCGGGCTGCGGCCAGCCACCAGCCCGGCTGCGCCGCCTGCAGCGCCCGCGCTGCAGCATGGGCGGTCAGCGAATCGGCAAACAGCCCGAAACAGGTGGCACCCGAGCCTGACATCCGCGCCAGCAGGCAGCCCGACATCGAGGCGAGCGAAGCCTTGCAGTGCGCAATGGCGGGGGCCAGCCGGATCGCGGGGGCTTCCAGATCATTGCGCGCAAGGCGCAGGAAGGCGGCCAGATCGGCCACCCCCTGAAACGGCGGCAGATCGCGCGGCATGGCCGGGTGGCCGTGGCGCTCGAGCCCGGCAAACACCGCCGCAGTCGGTAGTGCCACGCCGGGATTGACCAGCACCAGCCAGGCGGCGGGCAACACCACCGGCACCAGACCGGCCCCGATGCCGGTCATCCGCGCCGGTCGGCCCGCAAGGCAGACCGGCACATCGGCCCCCAGCGCCAGCACCGCCGCCGCATCCGGCAGGGGCCGTTGCCACAGCCGCGCCAGCGCGCGCAAGGTGGCCGCCGCATCGCTTGAGCCGCCACCGATGCCCGAGGCCACCGGCAAGTTCTTTTCCAGGCTGATCGCGGCCCCCGGTGCCACCCCGAAGCTGCGCGCCGCGCGCAGCACCAGATTGTCGTCGCCCGGCGTCAAACCCGCAGCCATCGGCCCGGTCACGGTCAGACTCACGGCATCTGCGGCCGCGACGGTGATCCGGTCGCCGACATCGGCAAACACCACCAGGCTGTCGAGCAGGTGATAGCCGTCGCCGCGCTGCGCCGTGACATGCAGCGCAAGGTTGATCTTGGCGGGCGCAAATTCAGTTGCCATCGGCCGCTTGGGTGGGCAGCGGCTTGCCGCCTTCGCCGGCCAGCACGGCGTCGAGTCCGACCTCGAGCTTGCTGCGAATCCGCGGCGCGTCGGCCTCGACCGGATCAAAAGACAGCGCCCGGCGCCACTGGAATCGCGCTTCCAGCTTGCGCCCGACCGCCCAATAGACATCGCCAAGGTGGTCGGTCACCACCGGATCGACCGGCTCCAGCACCGAGGCGCGCTCCATCGGTTCCAGCGCGTCGCCATAGCGCCCCAGGCGGTAAAGCGCCCAGGCCAGGCTGTCGATGATCGCACCATTGTCGGGTTGCGCCTTGGCCGCGCGCTCGATCATCGCCAGCGCCTCGTCAAGGTTCAGGTTCATTTCCAGAAACGAATAGCCCAGATAGTTCAGCACCTGCGGCTGATCCGGTGAAAGCTCCAGCGCGCGGCGGAAATCGGCCTCGGCCCTGGGCCAGTGCTTCAGGCGCTCGTGGCAGACGCCGCGGCTGTAGAACAAGGTCCAGTGCCGACGCTCGGGCTTGCCGACCAGCGCAATCGCGGCGTCATAGGCACGGCTCGCCTCGTCATAGCGTTCCTCGCGCCGCAGCGCGTCGGCAAGTGCTGCCTGCACCGCCACTTTTTGGCCGTCGCTGCTGGTCAGGGCCTGCAACACCGCAATCGCCGCGTCGGGCTTGCCGTCGGCATAAAGCGAATCCGCGCGCCCGATCTCGGCCACGTAGAACATCGGATCGGATGTCAGGATTTCACCATAAACACCCGATGCCAGATCGTGCTGGCCCTGGTCATCAAGCAGCCCTGCCGCCAGCAGCAGCGCCGCCGTATGATCGGGGCGCAGGGTGGCCGCAATCCGGGCGTAGATCAGGGTCAGGGTATTGGCCGGGTCGCCCTGCATCGCCGATCCCAGGGTGAAGAACACCTCGGCCAGACCATCGGTCGCCGAACGCACCCCATCAAACGGCACCACCTCGCCCGCTTCAAGGCGCTTGCGCAGCGCGTCGATCCCCGGATCCTGACCCGGGGAAAAGGTCTTGCCCAGCAATTCGAGTGCATCCGGGTTGCGCTCCAACTGGCTTAGAATCTGGGCATGCGCGATCACGCTGCTGCGGGTGCCCCGCAACGGCCCCGCCGCCCGCCCGGAAAGGATGCTGTCCGCGCCCTCGAAATCGCCCACCAAAGCCAGCGCCAGCGCCTTGTGGTAAAGGCCGATGACTTCGAGCCCCGGTGTGGTGGCAACCTTGTCGAACCGGGCCAGTGCTTCCGACATCTGGCCCATACCCTGCTCGGCCCAGGCCGCCACCAGATCGTCGGCCAACGCGCCGATACTGCGACCAGCCTTGGCCTCGGCCAGCACCCCGGCGAAATCACCGACCTTGACCTGATCCACCAGCAGCGCGATTGCGGCGACCTGGTTCAGGGCGTCAATTTCGTGCAACCGCGCCGCAATGGTGGTGGCGGTGTCGAATTCGCCCAGCCCCAGGTTGGCCACAATCGCGGCCTCAAGCAGGCTGGGGTCGCCCGGATCAGCCAGCAGCGCACGGGTATACCAGCCCGCCGCTGCGGTATAATCGCTGGTGCCCCCGGCGATGCGCGCCGCAAGATAAGCCCCGGCATCGGCGTCTTCGGCGAGCACCGGGCTGGGGGCCAGCAAGGCCGCCAGCACAAGGGCAAGGATCGGGCGCGTGGGGTGTCGCGGCATGGGAAACTCCGGTCAATTGGTTACCAGCTAGGGCATCCGACGTTGAACGCAATAAGGGCGGCTTGAATCCCCGCCCAGGATCGCGCGATTGTCAACTGCCGCGAGCTTACATGTTGGGATAATTCGGGCCATCGCCGCCCTGCGGGGTGGTCCAGGTGATATTCTGCGACGGATCCTTGATGTCGCAGGTCTTGCAGTGCACGCAGTTCTGAAAGTTGATCACAAACCGCGGCTCCTTGCCGGCTTCGGCCACCACCTCGTAAACCCCCGCCGGACAATAGCGCTGCGCCGGTTCGGCGTAGCGCGGCAGGTTGACCGCGATCGGCACCGTGGGGTCGGTCAGGTGGAGATGCGCAGGCTGGCTTTCGGCGTGGTTGGTGAAGGAAAACGCGACATTGGTCAGGCGGTCGAACGACAGGGTGCCGTCGGGTTTGGCATAAGTGATCGGGGCAAAATCGCGGGCCTCGCCGGTGGCGGCCGCGTCGGTCTTGCCGTGCTTGATTGTGCCGAACAGCGAGACCCCGAACAGGCTCAGGGTCCACATGTCGAACCCGCCCGCCACCAGCGAGGCGATCAGCCCGAACCTTGACCACAGCGGTTTGACATTGCGCACCTTCTTCAGATCGCGGCCGATCGCGCCGCTGCGCACCTCGGCCTCATACGCGGTCAGCGCGTCGCCCGCCCGCCCGGCCGTGATCGCCGCATCCACCGCCTCGGCGGCCGCCTTGCCCGACAGCATGGCGTTGTGGTTGCCCTTGATGCGCGGCACGTTCAGCAGGCCGGCCGCGCAGCCCAGCAACGCGCCGCCCGGAAACGCAATCTTCGGGATCGACTGCCAGCCGCCCTCGGAAATCGCGCGCGCGCCGTAGGCGATGCGCTTGCCGCCCGCCAGCAACTCGGCCACCATCGGGTGATGCTTGAAGCGCTGGAATTCCATGTAGGGGTAAAGGTGCGGGTTGGCGTAGTTGAGGTGCACCACGAAGCCGATGAAAACCTGATTGTTTTCCGCGTGATAGATGAACGAGCCGCCGCCCGCGTTGCGGCCCAGCGGCCAGCCCATGGTGTGGCTGACGGTGCCAGCATGATGTTTGGCCGGGTCGATCTCCCAGATCTCCTTCATGCCAAGGCCGAATTTCTGCGGGCAATGACCCTGCGAGAGGTCGTATTTCGCGATCATTTCCTTGGCCAGCGAGCCGCGCGCGCCTTCCGCCAGCAGCACGTATTTGCCGCGCAGCTCCATCCCCGGCTCGTAGTTCGGGCCGGGGGTGCCGTCGGCTTGCTTGCCGAATTCGCCCGCCACCACCCCGACCAGCTCGCCCGCTGCCCCGAACACCGGGGCCGAGGCCGCCATGCCGGGGAAAATCTCGACCCCCAGTGCTTCGGCTTCGCGCGCCAGCCAGCGGCAGACATTGCCCATCGACACGATGTAGGTGCCGTGGTTGCTTAGCAGCGGCGGCATCGGCCAGCTTGGGATGCGAATCTTTCCCGCGGGCCCCAGAAAGTAAAAATTGTCCTGCGTTACCGCCGTGGTGATCGGCGCGCCACGATCGCGCCAGTCGGGCAGCAAGGCGTCCAGCCCGACCGGATCAAGCACCGCGCCCGACAGGATGTGCGCGCCGACCTCGGAGCCCTTTTCCAGCACCACCACCGACCGCTCGGGGTCGAGTTGCTTCAAACGGATCGCCGCCGACAGACCCGCCGGCCCCGCCCCCACGATCACCACATCATAGTCCATCGCTTCGCGTTCGATCTGGTCGGTCATGGTCCCCTCCTTGCCCCGGCCGCGGCGCGCCTTCGCACCCGGTCGATCTGATCCGCACCAGCAGTGCCTCAAGGTCACGGCAAGGTCAATCGCGACCGGGCGTCGCCTCGGTGCCGCGCGGTCTGACAAAAACCTGCCATTCCTCTTGCAATTGCGTCCGGGCTGAGGTCAGGTAAGGCAAATGAAACCGGCACCAAGGTCATGGCTTTAAGCGGCCGTGACTTTCTCTTTTGTGACCAGAGGCAGATGGAAAAGATTCCGATGACCCGCGCGGGCAACACCGCGCTTGATCAAGAACTGAAAACGCTCAAGTCGGTCGAGCGCCCCGCCGTCATCCGGGCGATTGCCGAGGCGCGCGAACATGGCGATCTGGCTGAAAATGCCGAATACCATGCGGCGCGCGAAAAGCAGAGCTTCATCGAGGGCCGCGTCAGGGAGCTTGAAGCGATTCTGGCGCGGGCCGATGTGATCGACCCTGGCAAGCTGTCGGGCACCATCAAGTTCGGCGCGACCGTGACCCTGGTCGATGAAGAGACCAACGAACAACGCACCTATCAGATCGTCGGCGAACCCGAGGCCGATCTCGAGCAAGGCCTGCTCAACCTGCGCTCGCCGCTGGCCCGCGCGCTGATCGGCAAGGACGAAGGCGACAGCGTCGAGGTCAAGACCCCCGGTGGCCCGCGCCGCTACGAGGTGGTGAGCATCCGCTACGTCTGAGCCGCCGCGCCCGACCGGATCGCCGGACCAGATCGACGCCAAGGAACCCCATGGCCGACCCGCAGGACAAGCCCTTCACCCCCGCCCCGATCCCCCTGCCCGAGGTCGGTGGCGGCATGACCGTGACCGAAGTGACGGCGGCCGCGCTAAGCGTGGTCTGGGTGGCGGCGGTGGTGGGTTACGTGGTCGGCTCGCCCCGCAACTCGGGTGAAGGGGTGCTGGGGCTGGTGATGACGCTGCTGGTGGTGTTCCTGCCGCTGGCGCTGATCTGGGTCACGCTCAGCACCCTGCGCTCGGTGCGCGCCCTGCGGCAGGAAGCCGGGCGGCTGCAAGCGGCGGTGGATGCGATGCGCAACGCCTATGTGCTCAGCCAGCAGCAAGGCGCAGCCGGAGGCATCCTGAAGCCCGCGCTCGACCGCAAGCTCGACGAGATTGCCGCCGCCCAGCGCCAGACCGAAACCGTGCTGGCCAGCTTCAGCACCCGCCGCGACCTGGCACTTACGGTGCCGTCCGCCGATCACAAGGCGGCCCTCGCGGCCCCCCGTCCGGCGCTGCCCGGCGAGGATCAGCCCACCCTCGCGCTTGGCACCCCCGCCGAAGCGCTGCAACCACCACTGTCGGTGGCCGATTTCATCCGCGCCCTGCAATTTCCCGAAAATCCCGAAGACAAGGACGGCTTTCGCGCCCTGCGTCTGGCGCTGGAAGATCATGCCGTGGCACGCCTGATCCGTGCCGCCCAGGATGTGCTGACCCTGCTCAGTCAGGAGGGCATCTACATGGATGACCTCAAGCCCGACCGTGCCCGCCCCGAAATCTGGCGTCGCTTTGCGGCCGGCGAACGCGGGCGTGCTCTGGCTGGCCTTGGCGGTATCCGTGATCGCTCGAGCCTGGCGCTGACCGCCGGGCGCATGCGCGAAGACCCGGTGTTTCGCGACGCCGCCCACCACTTCATGCGCACGTTCGACAAGACCTTCGCCGAGTTTGCGCCGAACGCCAGCGACCCCGAACTGGCCGATCTGGCCGAAACCCGCACCGCCCGCGCCTTCATGCTGTTCGGGCGGGTGACGGGAACTTTCGACTGAGGCTTTCTTGCTGGCTCAAATATCCTCGCCCGATACCCCCTAGATCCAGTCCAGATTGACCCGCTTGCCGGGGTATTTTTCAGCCAAGGTCTCGCGCAGCGCCTTGTAGCGCGGACGCAGGTCCTTGAACTTGCGCTCGTGGGTTTCGACCACGATGCAGCGGATCTGCGCCAGCAAGCCTTGCGCGTCGAGCGCTTCAAGAATTTCCAGCTCGGCACCCTCGATGTCCATCTTGACGAACGCCACTTCGCGCCCCGCCGCCATCTGCTCGCGCAACAAGTCGGGAAAGCTGATCAGCGCCACGTCGAAGCCGGCGCTGGCGTCGATCGCCCGCCCGCCCGGCAGGATCGTGCTCTTGACCGAGGCGGTGGTCGGGTTGTCGGCGAAATTGCTGGCCCGCATCAGCCGCACCTTGCCCGCCGAGGCACCGACCGCAGCGTTGATCAGAGTGACATGCGGGTGATCCTTGAACTTGGCGGAAAGCTCGCCAAAGGCGAAAGGATCGGGCTCGAACGCCAGCACATCCGCCCCGGTCTCGGCCAGAATGGCGGTGATCATGCCCACATTGGCACCGCAATCCATCACCAGATCACCGGGCCGCAGCATCGCCGCCACCCCGGCCAGAAAGCCCTCGGCGCTGGCCTTGCGCAGATTGCGCTTCTGGCGGCGGATCATGGTCTGGGCGCGCAGCTCGGCCTTTGATCGCGGGGCGTCGGTTGGCGGGGATTCGCCTTCGCCGTCAGTCATCCTGCACCTCCGGCACATAATGGCCCTGAATCGGCGGCGCATACTTCGGGGCGGTCAGCGGCTTGCGGGCGGCCATCAGCAGCATGTGCGGCCCGACCAGCGCCCGTTCGCCACCGCGTGGTTGCCCGGTCGGGTCTGGAATGGCCGTCAGGCGCAGCGCCACCTTGCGTGACACCACCGACACTTCGAGCATCTCGTAGCCCCGTGCGTGGTGCCAGTAACGCCATGGGACATCCGGCCCGGTCTGAAAGAACCCGTGCCCGAACCAGCCGTCGCAAGACACGAACGACAGCATCAGCCCGCCGGGGCGCAGCATCGCATGGCAGTTGTCGAGCGCTTGGCCAATGTAGAAGATATGCTCGGACGTGCCGCCGTCGATCACGATGTCGAATTTGGCTTTCAGGCTGGCGGGCACCGGCTTGTTGAGGTCGTGGATGTGCTGGGCACCTTCCTTGTCGGTGAAATCCAGCGCTTCGATCGGCGGATAACCAAGACGCGCAAACAGGGTCTCGGTAAATCCGTCGGGTTGCACCAGATCGGTGGCGGTCAGATCGAAGCCCTGATTCTTCGCCCCGGCGGCAAAACGATCAAGCTTGCGCCCGTGGAGATGCAGCTTCTGCCGCCCGAGAATAATGCCGCGCTTGGCGTCGCCTACATCCTTGGCATGGCGCGCCAGAAACATCGCGGGGATCAGGCTGATGCCCATTATTCGACCTCGCCTTGGGTTTCGGTGCCACTGGCAGGTGCCTGCTCGGCGTCGGGTATCAACCGCCGCACATAAGGCACCCCGACCTGCGAATGCAGGGTGGCCTGCGCCACCTTGTAAAGACCCGTCTCTTTCAGCACCGCAAGCTGGCGGTAGTGCACGGTATAAATCTCGCGCCCCTCGGGCAGCGGTTCGCCGCGCAGCCGACCGCCCAGGATATAGTGCTGATCTTCGGGCAGCGCGTTCCAGCCCAGACCGGCGCGCTGCATCGCCACCGGCAGGGTCATCTGATCGAGATAGGGGCGGCGTTTTTCCAGGCTTTCAACCCGGTCAAGCTGGCGCGCGGTGTCATACCAGACCTCGGGAAAGCGTCCGCCGGGGCCGGGGGCTTCAGGAAACACCACCAGTCCGGCGCTGAAATAGGGGATCACCGGCCTGCCCGATTGTCGCATCAGGTGGATGCGCTGCTCGGGGATCGGCATGTCGAACGTGCCATAGATGGTATCCCAGATCGACTGCTGCGCCCACACCATCGAGGCCGCCGCCGAGGCCGAAACCTGCCCCGCCTGGCACAGGTTGGCGGTGGTGTTGGGGCGCAGGAACAGCACATCGGAATCGACAAAAGCGGAAAAGGTGCTGTCGCGCGGCTGCATCGCGGCGATGATCTTGTTGCCGTGCGGATAGGGGGTATCCCACATACCTTGGGTCCGCATCGGGCGGATTTCCGCCCTCATCATCTCGTGCGCCCTGAACACCGCCGGGTGCAGTTCCGCCATGCGGTGCTCGGGGCAATAGCCGATCGCCTTGACCTCGGGCGGGAAATAGCGCCGGATCGAGGCCAGCAGGGTGCAGGCGAAAATCTGGTAATCCGGCGGCTCGACGATATAGACGAAGGTCAGATCGGGGTCCGCCATCGGCTATTCTTCCAGCGCGTCTTGCGGGTTCACGCCCAGATCGCGGCACATGCGCCAGACGTAGGAATTTTCCAGCGGCGGGTTCTTGCGCCACCACGGCTTGGTGCCGTTGGTGTAAAGGTGAACCGACATTGTGTTGGCGGTAAAGTGACCCTCGACCCGGCCGTAGGGATCGTAGAACACGTCGTTAAGCTGAAACGGCACCGGGTAAAGGGTGTCGGGCGTCAGCGCCTTGTCGTAGTCGCCGGTCTGTTGGGCGAAATATGTGAACGCCTGCGGCCCAAAGCAGGTGCGCTCGGCATTGTAAAGCCTTACCGCGTGGGGCAGCGAGGGATCCTGCCGCTCCAGCCGTTTGCGTTGGTTCTTGTTGAACCAGGCCGGGGCATCGGGCAGGTGTTCGTAGTAATCCAGCAATTGCTCGATCAGCGGGCCGTTTTGCGGAATGTAGACCACGCCGCAATTCAGCGCGCCGCGAAAGCCGTGACCGGCAAAGATATTCTTCATCTCGTCGGGGAAAGGCTGGTGGCAATAGGCGTCGCAGTCGATCCACACCGCATCGGTGGCCTTGATCATCTTGTAGCGAAACACGTTCGACAGAAACGAGGCCGAGGTCTGCCGCACGATATCCATGTCCACCGCCATCAGGTCGGTGGCGGGCTTGACGGTCACGCCTTCCGGCACGTTGCTGACGGTATCGGTGCAGTAAAGCGTGGTCGGGTGGCCTTGTTTCACATGGCTCAGCAGACAAAGCTGGTTGAGGTAATGCAAGCGCTCGCCAATCCACAGCGAGGCCACCGGGCGGCGCAGCGGCGCGGCTTTGGCCTTGGCCACCTTGGGGGCGCTTTTCTTGGTGGTGGAAACTGCCATTGTCGCCTCACTGTCAACAATCACCTTGAAAAGTGATTTCTTTTGCGTTGCTTGAGATAATGCCCTAACCCTTGCGCCATGTCCAGCGGGGCGCTTTGGCGCGCCCGCGCCGTTTCAAAACCCAAGAGGCGAGGCTTGGCAAGCAAACCGAAAAAGGCGGCGAAAGCCACCCTGCCAAACCGCCTGACCCGCCATATCAGCCCGCATGGCCGCATCACCGCCGTGTCGATGATGAAGGACGAAGGGCCGTTTGTGCTGGAATGGATCGCCCATCACCTGGCGGTCGGGTTCACCGACATCGTGGTCTATACCAATGATTGCTCGGATGGCACCGACGACATGTTGATCCGGTTGGAAGAGATGGGTCTGGCAACCCATCGCCGCAACGCCATCCCCGAGGGGCTGCGGCCGCAGCCCTCGGCCCTGAATTATGCCCAAGCTGAGCCGCTGGTGGGCAGCAGCGACTGGGTGATGGTGTTCGATGCCGACGAGTTTTTGTGCCTCAAATACGGCGACGGCACGCTTGACGATCTGATCGCCGCGATCAAGGCGCGCGGGGCCAACGGAATGGTGGTGACGTGGCGCATCTTCGGCTCGGGCGGGGTGCACGAATGGTCGCGCGACCCGGTGACCGAGCAGTATCTTTATGCCGCGCCGCCGATGTGGAACAAGGGCTGGGGCGTAAAGACCCTGTTTCAGTTCGACCCCGAGCACTGGAAGCTGGGCATCCACCGCCCCAAGATCAAGAACAAATGGCTGGAGACCGACTTTCCCGACTCTGTGCGCTGGCTGAATGGCTCGGGTGCGCCGATGGAGGATTACTTCAGGTTCCGCGGCTGGCGTTCGATCACCCGCACCATCGGCTACGACTGGGCGCAGATGAACCATTACGCGGTGAAATCCATCGACAGCTACGCCATCCGCAAGTTCCGCGGCAACGTCAACTTCAAGAAAGACAAATACAATTCCGACTATTGGGCATTGCAGGACCGCAACGAGGTGCGCGACGACTCGATGCTGCGCTACTCGGCCGCGCGCCAGCGCATTTTCGATGCGCTGCTGGCCGACCCCGAGCTGAACCGGCTGCATTTCGCCGCACTCGCGCGCGCCGAGGCCCGGCTGGCCGAGTTCAAGGGCACCGACGCCTACAACGAGATGGTGGCGGGGCTGAAGGCGGCCAGTGTGATCCCGATTGATCAGGTCGAGGCCAAGCCGCCCCAGGCGCGCGACCCCGCAAAGATCGCGGCCCTGATGAGCCGGGTCGAAAAAACCGCGTCCGAGCGGCAGAAGGCCGAGCGCAAGAAAGAGCCGAAGGCCGCGCCTGGCGCAGGCGGGCTCTATGTCTCCGAGGTGGGCGACATGACGGCCGAGCCGCCGC
>Ga0210039_1001616_pt1 | contig 20452 bp, 16 predicted proteins | sample CryGeyCG2114_250_3_FD_185460 | JGI IMG/M metagenome (GOLD analysis project Ga0210039, IMG submission 185460) | Groundwater microbial communities from aquifer - Crystal Geyser CG17_big_fil_post_rev_8/21/14_2.50 (SPAdes) (version 2) | ecosystem: Environmental > Aquatic > Deep subsurface >...
GTGATGATCGTCGGCGGCGGTAACATCGGTTACCGTCTGGCGAAAGCGCTGGAGCGTGATTACCGCATCAAACTGATTGAACACGGCGAACAACGTGATCAGTTCCTCAGTGAAAATCTGAGCAAAACCGTGGTGCTGCTGGGCAGTGCCACCGACAAAGCACTGCTGGAAGAAGAAAACATCGAAAACACCGATGTATTCTGCGCCCTGACCAACGATGACGAGGTGAACATCATGTCGTCGCTGCTGGCCAAGCGTCTTGGTGCACGTAAGGTGATGACGCTGATTAACAAAGCGGCGTATGTCGATCTGGTGCAGGGCGGTATGATCGACGTGGCGCTGTCTCCGCAACAGGCCACCATCGGCAGCCTGCTGACCCACGTGCGTCGTGGCGACGTAGTGAATGTTCACTCTCTGCGCCGTGGCGCAGCAGAGGCCATCGAAGCCATTGCCCATGGCGACAGCAACTCATCAAAAGTGGTGGGGCGCAAAATCCGCGAAATCAAACTGCCACCAGGCACCACCATCGGTGCCATTGTGCGTGGCGAAGATGTGATTATGGCCAGTTCTGATGTGGTGGTGGAATCCAACGATCACGTCATTCTGTTCGTGATGAAAAAACGCCATATTCCGGACGTCGAGCGCCTGTTCCAGGTCGGTCTCGGTTTCTTCTGAGCGGAGCTGTCCATGCACTTTGCGGTTATTGCGCGCATTCTTGGTATCTTTCTCATGCTGTTCAGCATGACCATGCTGCCACCGATTCTGGTGTCGATGTGGTTTAACGATGGCGCCACCGAAGCCTTTGTTATTGCTCTGGTACTGACCTTTGGCCTGGGTTTTGTGTCCTGGTTACCGGTAAAAAATGCCCATAACGAGCTGCGTACCCGCGACGGCTTCCTGATTGCCGCACTGTTCTGGCTGACCCTCGGTCTCGCCGGCACACTGCCCTTTATGATTGCCGAGCATCCCGGCCTGAGTTTTGCCGATGCTTTCTTTGAGTCGTTGTCCGGCTGGACCACCACCGGCGCAACGGTAATGACCGGCCTGGAGTACCTGCCGAAATCAATCCTCTGGTATCGCCAGCAGCTGCAATGGCTGGGCGGCATGGGGATTATCGTTCTGGCGGTCGCCATTCTGCCGATGCTGGGGATTGGTGGTATGCAGCTCTACCGCGCGGAAATGCCGGGCCCGCTGAAAGACTCCAAACTCACGCCACGCATCGCGGAAACCGCCAAAGCCCTGTGGTATGTGTACGCCTTCTTAACCATCAGCTGCGCCCTGGCTTACTGGTTTGCCGGCATGAGCGGCTTTGATGCGGTCACCCACAGCTTCGCGACCGTGGGTATTGGTGGTTTCTCAACCTATGACGCCTCCATCGGCCACTTTAACAGTGCTCTGATCGAAGGCATCTGCGTCTTTTTTATGCTGATTGCGGCGATGAATTATTCGCTGCATTTCTTCGCCTGGCGTAACCGTACACTGAGCCACTATCTGCAGGATTCAGAAATACGCTTCTTTCTGCTGGTCATGGCCGGCGGTATTCTGCTGACCATTTCCGCACTGTGGCTGACCGATACTTACCCTCTGCCGGAAGCCATCCGTTTCGGTGTCTTTGAACTGGTGTCCATCGCCACCACCGCAGGCTTCGGCACCGCCGACTTTGCCGGCTGGCCGGTCTTCCTGCCGGTGCTGCTGTTTATGATGGCCTTTATCGGTGGCTGCACCGGCTCTACCGGTGGTGGTATGAAGGTCATCCGTGTGTTGCTGATCTACAAGCAGGGTGTACGTGAGATCCGTCGCCTGATTCATCCCAATGCCGTCATGCCGGTCAAGCTCGGCCGCCGCGCCGTACCTGATCGCATTCTGGATGCCGTATGGGGATTTTTCGCCGTCTACATCGTGACCTTTATGGTGATGATGCTGGCGCTGATGGCCACCGGGCTGGATCAGGTTACCGCGTTTTCTGCTGTTGGTTCCTGCCTCAATAACCTCGGTCCGGGTCTGGGTGATGTTGCCGCCCATTACGGTAATATTTCCGACACCGCCAAATGGCTGCTGGCACTGACCATGCTGCTTGGCCGTCTGGAAATTTTCACTCTGCTGGTGCTGTTAAGCCCTAACTTCTGGCGCAGCTGAACATGAATGATTCCCGGCCTTTTACTGATAACGGACAACTGAACGAACTGCGTCAGCAGATGCTCAGCTTCGCCCGGCTGCAACTCAGTGACGAACAACAAGCCGAAGATGTGGTACAGGAAGCACTGGCCGGAGCACTGAAAAATGCCGCGGCCTTTAACCGCGCTGCCAGCCTTAAGACCTGGATGTTTGCCATTCTGAAGAACAAAATTGCAGACGCCCTGCGCGGCCGTTACCGCCAACCGCAGATGACAGATATCGATGACTGTAAGGATTGCAGTCTGGCCGACGACCAATTGTTTAATGAGCGTGGTCACTGGCACAAAGACGATCGCCCGCAACGCTGGGACGCCCCGGAGCAACTGGTACACGACGAACATTTCTGGCGCGTGTTTGACCGTTGCCTGGATGCCTTACCGGCAGAACAGGCACGGGTATTTATGATGCGGGAATTTATCGAACTGGACAGCCAGGAAATCTGTGCGGCTCTGGAACTGACGACCAGTAACCTGCATGTACTGCTGTACCGCGCGCGGCTGCGGCTGCGCGAATGTCTGGAAGATCACTGGTTCGGGGCGGGAGAAAACACATGATGAATTGTCAGCAGGCGACTCGCCTGATGTCTGAAGCTCAGGAGCGCCCGCTCAGTCTTAAAGAGCAGGCCGAACTGAAAGTTCACACCCTTATCTGCTCTGGCTGCCGCCGTTTTGGTGAACAGATGCATCTGCTGCGACGATTCACCAAAGCATCCCGTCCACAGGATAAAGACGACAGCAATCAATAGCGCCTGTACGCTTCAGACCAGAGCCCGCCACAGAATTCAGACACCTTATGGGATATTCGCAATCCGGTAGCGCGTCGGCCCGCCTTCAGGGAAGCGGTTAAAACGTTTATAGGTCCACTGGTACTGCGCCGGACAGTGCGAAACACACTCTTCGATACTGCGGTTCATTGACGTAGCCGACACACGCACATCGTCAGCGTACAGATCGTCATCGGCACGGATGAAATAAATATCAAAACCTTCGGCATTGGGCAGGCGCTTGGCAAAACCGTAAATGGCTATGGCACCGGTTTTTTTCAGCATGTCATGCGGTAATTTCGGCGTCAGGGTTTCTATGCCCATAAAAGGCGCAAACACGCCGCTTTTCTTTTGCGGCTCCTGATCCGGCAGAAAGCCGATCATTCCACCGTCATTGAGCACATCAAATAACCCTTTTACACCGGCCCGGGTGGTCGGCACCAGCTTACAACCCACCGCTTCACGGCGGGCCACCATCCAGTTATTGAATACCGGTATTTTGGCCGGACGATACATGATGGTGATCGGGCATTTAGTGGAAATGTAATTGTTGATGATTTCCCAGTTGCCCAGATGCGGCGCCAGCAGAATCAGGCCACGGGGATCAGCGATCGCTTCATCAAGCACATCTTCGCCAATAACATTGCGGATCAGACCCGCCGCCCGCTCGGGAGCGTAGCCCCACATCGGCCCCATTTCAGCGAGAATCATGCCGTTTTCTGCCAGTGTTTCAGCCAGCAGATCTTCGCGCTCTGCTTCGCTCAGGTGTGGATAACAGAGGGACAGATTGAGACGGGCCACTTCACGGGCGCGGGTGCGGCGTTGCAATAACAGCCAGCCCAGACCACGACCAACTTTTTGTGCCAGAGAGAGAGAAGTAAGGGACAGCAGCTTAATCAGCCCTATCGCCAGATAACCAATGATCGATTTCACAATACGACTCCTGTGCGGGAGTCGCAGTGTACCGGTTACCACATATCATGCAACAGACCGGCACAGGATCAGAACTGTTCTTAAAGATTAATAATATGGCTTGCTGAGGCCCGGCCGCCAACGCGGAATCAGGGCACACCGGCTTTGGCGTAAGGGCTCAGCGCATGTTCGGGCCGATGTTTAAAACGCTTGTATTCCCACTGATACTGCTCAGGGCACAGCGCGATACAGCGCTCAATTGCAAGGTTCATGGCCGCTGCCGAGACTTCGGGATCATCCGCGTAAATATCTGAAGGGGGCTCAGAAATATGGATATCAAAGCCTTGCGCATCGGGCAGACGGACGACGCATACCATCAGGGCAATCGCGCCGGTTTTTCTCAGTAGCTCCCCGGGTAATTTGGGCGTCAGTGCTGGCACTGACATAAAAGGCACAAACACGCCGCTGCGGCGTTTGGGTTCCTGATCGGGTAGAAAGCCCACGACCCCACCAGACTGCAATACCTCAAAAAGTCTTTTAACTCCGGCACCGGTAGTCGGAACCAGATTGCAGCCCAGCATCTCCCGCCGCTTCACCATCCAGTCATTAAATACCTGATTCTTCAGCGGCCGGTACATAAAGGTTATCGGACTCTGGCCCGAGATGAAGTTGTTCGTCAGCTCCCAATTCCCCTGGTGCGGAATCAGCAGCAACACCCCCCGTTCATCCGCAAGCGCCCTGTCCAGCAGCTCACCACCGTGAACCTTGTTCAGCAGTTTCAGGCCTTCCTGCTGACTGTAACCCCAGAAAGGCCCCATCTCTGCCGCTGTCATACCGCTGTGCAGCAAAGCGTCACGCAACAGCCGATCACACTGCTCAGGTGCCATATCCGGATAACAAAGTCCGAGGTTTACCCGCGCCACCTCTCTGGCACGACTGCGGAAAGACCAGAGAAGCCAGCCTATGCCCCGCCCCAGTTTTTGCGCCGTCTTTAACGGTGTCAGTCCTACTAACTTAATCAGTCCGATCAGTATGTAGCCTAAAAGAGATTTCAACATGCAACTCCTCTGCAGAGCCTGAAGTGTACCTGCAGCCTGTCTCATGCAACAGGCACAACTGAGACGACGCAGAGACAACAAACATAAGCCCGGCAACAGCATCCATCTGTTGCTCTGCTAGACTCAGAACACCACGTAGATGACCGCGAATATGATTAATCTTGAACTCGCCCTCAAAGAAAAACGCATCCTTGTCGTTGATGATCTGGTAGAAGCCCGCAGCGCACTGAAAAAGATGATCACCATCCTTGGTGCCACGCAGATAGATACGGCTACCGATGGCCGCGAAGCCATGGACTTTATCATGGAGCGTGAATACGACATCGTGCTGTCCGATTACAACCTCGGCAAAGGCAAAGACGGTCAGCAGATTCTGGAAGAGGCGCGTTACTGCAACCGCCTGCGCGCCACCGCCCTGTTTATTCTGGTTACCGGTGAGAACGCCGTCGAAATGGTGATGGGGGCACTCGAATACGAACCCGATAACTACATCACCAAGCCCTTTACCCTGAACATGCTGCGTGAACGCCTGACCCGCATCCTGACCACCAAACTGGAATTAGCGGAAGTCGATAGCGCCATTGATCAGGGCGATACCGACCGCGCTATAGAGCTGGCGGCAGCCGTACTGGAAAACAATCCAAAACTGATGATTCCGGTGACCCGTATCCTCGGCAAACTTTATATCCGCCAGAAGCGTTACAACGACGCCATCAAAATTTATTCAGAACTGCTGAACAAGCGCTCGGTATCCTGGGCCCGTCTTGGTCAGGCTATCTGTATGCACTTTCTCGGCGACTCACGCAGTGCACTGGCCCTGCTCAAGCAGACATTAATTGTTCATCCGATGTATGTGCAGTGTTACGACTGGACTGCCACCATTCTGCGCAGTCTGGGCGATGCCAAAGGCGCGCAGAAGCAGCTGGAAAAAGCGGTGGAAATATCCCCCAAAGCCGTACTGCGGCAGATGGAGCTGGGACAACTGGCATACAATAATGGCGATTTCCCGGTCGCCGAAGCCGCCTTCGAACAGGCCATCAAACTTGGCCGCCATTCCTGCTACAAAAATTCCGGCAACTATCTGAAATTTTCCCGCACCGTGCACCACGAATTAAAAGCCGGCGAGCAGAGCCGCGAGCAACGCACCCGCGTCGAAAAAGCTTTTAAAGCCATTGATGAGCTGCGTCAGGACTACGCCGGTCAGGACAGCATAATGTTTGAAACCAGCATCGTTGAAGGCAAGACTCATACGTCCCTTAATGATGAAGATAAAGCCCGTGCATCGGCCCAGCGTGCTGAAGAAATTCTGCAGCGCATGAAAGACCCCAGCCACGAGCAGCAGCTGCAGATGACGGAAGCCTATATCGACACAGGACAACACGTAAAAGCCAAAAAATTAATGCGCACACTGGAAAAACAGGGACTGGCCGCCGCCGAACTGGCCCAGCTGCAATCGCTGGAAGAAAACCTGAATCAGATGGTCATCCGTGACCATACCACCGCCCTGAATGCCCGTGGTGTGGGCCACTACGAAAAAGGTGAATTTGCCGACGCCATCACCGCCTTTGACGAGGCCGCCTCTTATGATGAGGCCGGTGTCAGCGTACTGCTGAATGCTATTCAGGCGAAAATCAGCCTGATCGAAAATACCCAGATCGACATCGGCCAGTTAAAAGATTGCTACCGCTACTTTCAACGTATTGGCAAAATTGGCAATAACGATGAACGTTATGAACGATACGAGCGTCTGAAGGGCACATTTATGCGCCTGAAGCGGGCCGCAGGTCTTTAGGACACGGGAAGTTTCCATGAAATTTGAACATCTGGTCGGCGCCGTAGTGCACGACCTGAAAAATCAGCTGCAGGCACTGCTCGACTACGAACAGGAAGCACTGGCACGCATTCCCAAACGTTATCACACACACCTTGAACCTATTTTGCAGCGCACCAACCGGCTGAAAAACGACACCATGCAAATGGTGACTCTGTTCCGCCTCGAACAGAAATCACACTTTCCGATGGACGATGCCTGGCCACGCGACACCGCCGCCGATGCGATTGAAGCCACCAGCCTGCAATATCCGGGTATCCGTTTCTCCAACGACATCAGTGAAGACTGCCAGGGCTTCTACAACGAAACCCTGATTCATCTTGCGCTTATCACCTTAATCACCAACAGCGCTCAGGCTGGTGCTACGCAAATCCGCCTGACCGCCGATGACAGCAATGGCCTCTCTGTCTGCGTTGAAGATAACGGCCACGGCTTCGACGAAGCCGTGCTCGCCGGTGAAAAAGACACCACCAAAAACGAAGGTTCTGGTCTGGGCCTGTTCTTTGTTGAGCTGATTGCCGGCCATCACAAACAGGGCGAAGAGCGCGGCAGTGTACACATCGCCAACCGTAAGGAAGGCGGTGCATCAGTCAGCGTTCACTTACCCTGAGCGGCCTTCTGCCGGAGTACTGAGCGCATCGTAACCGGCGGTTTCCCAGGGCAGATGGCCAGGGGTGATGTGCAGGAAATTGAGATAATTCTCAAACTGATCAAGCAGATCACGGATAACCTCCTGCTGATCACAGCCATACAGGTCATAACCCTGACTGCCGCGGCGCAGATACACCTCAGCACGGGCAAACTGCTCACCATCTGCCGGCGCTTTGTACGCCGGTAAAGGCTGTAAGGTGCGGCGGATATCGTAGATAAAGTCCACTTCGTCACCACCCTGCACCTGCAACCAGGCTCTGGCCTGCGCGGCATCGTACCCAACCTGAGCCTGCCAGCCGTGCTGAACCAGCTCTTTGCAAACCTGCTCCAGCGCGGGTACTGCGGTGGTGGCAATAAAACCATCAACGCGTGCGGCATCCGGAAAATCCACCAGCCCCGCCAGACGCCGGCGCCACTGTCCCTGCTGCTGATGCGGGCGGGTCGACGCGGCTGAGTTCAGACTCGAAGCCCGGTGCCCTTCAATCACCAGCGCCCGCCACAACCCGGCAACCGCCACCAACATAATGGCCGCAAACGGCAGAGCACTGGCGATGGTCATGGTTTGCAACGCACTCAGGCCACCGGCCAGCAACAGAACAGCCGCGATGGTGCCTTCCAGAAAAGCCCAGAAGATGCGCTGCCACAGAGGAGTTTCCAGCGCCCCGCCGGAGGCAAGGGAATCAACCACCAGTGAGCCGGAGTCCGATGAGGTAACAAAGAAGGTAATGATCAGGCACACCGTAAGCAGCGATAAAAACGACGACCAGGGCAGCTGATCGTAGAGCTGAAACAGCGCCACCGCATGATCGGCCTGCACATCGGCAATCAGGGTATTGAGGCCTTCATTCATAATCAGATAGAGCGCGGTATCGCCGAACACCGAAAACCACAGGAAGGTAAACAGGGTCGGCACCGCCAGTACGCCAAAAACAAACTGACGGATGGTGCGGCCACGGCTGATTTTGGCAATAAACAAACCAACGAACGGCGCCCAGGCGATGGTCCAGCCGAAAATAAACAGCGTCCAGTTACCAATCCAGTCACTGCGTGAATAAGCCTGCAGATTAAAGGTACGCGCCACCAGACCGCTGAGATAATCGCCGGTGTTCTGCAGGAAGGTTTCCAGAATGTGGATACTCGGACCAATAAAAAACACTACCACCAGCAGGAAGATGGCCAGCGCCATATTCAGCATCGACAGGTTTTTAATGCCCTTATCCATCCCCGCCACCACCGAGGCCGTCGCCGCCAGCGTGATCGTGAAGATCGCAATCACCTGCACCGTGGTACTGACCGGTATCGCCGGCCAGAGGTAATGTATACCGGCATTAATCTGCGCCACCGACAAGCCAAGCGTGGTCGCCAGACCAAACAAAGTACCGAGAATGGCAAACACATCCACCGCATGCCCCAGCGGCCCGTAAATGCGCTCGCCAATTAACGGATACAGCGCCGAGCGGATCGACAACGGCAGCCCATGACGGTAAGCAAAATAGGCCAGCACCAGCCCGACCAGACCGTAGATCCCCCAGATATGAACGCCCCAGTGGAAATACGCAATCTGCATCGCCTGGCGCGCCGCCGGAATGGTTTCCGCCGCGCCCGCCGGCGGTTGTGAATAATGCAGCACAGGTTCAGCCACACCGAAAAACAACAGGGCAATGCCGTAGCCCGCCGAAAACAGCATCGCAAACCAGGCCGGGAAACTGTATTCCGGTTCGGCATGGTCTGGCCCGAGGCGGATATTGCCCCAGCCCGACATCGCCACCCCGACGATAAACAGCAGAAAAATGGCCACCGCCAGCATATAAAACCAGCCAAAGGTGCTGGTGATCCAGCTCAGTGCGCTGCTGAATACCTCACCGGCAAGCGCCGGATTGGCGATAGTGCCGATGATCAGCAGCGCTGCGATAAGTACCGTAGGAATAAATACCGGCAGCAGCACGGTCGACTGAACGGCCTTATGTTCGGCCAGCGGGGATGTTGATTGCTTGCGGACAGAGTCCGTTGAAGTGGTCATAAAGCCTCCGTGTTATGCCAGAGCGCTCAGGCTCTTTGCCCGCCAGCGCACTTAATTCGCGCCGGGCAACTCCGGAAATCCACCCTGCCGGTGGCAGGACAATGCTTTTTAACCCTGACAAACCCCTCCGGCGATTACAACCCCTGCAGGATTCGGCCGGCACGCTGCCCCTGTTCTCAGGGCGCATCGCTGCTATAATCCGGCGTCTTTTTATTTTGCGAACAGCATTCAGGGCCTGATTCACTTAGTCTGAACAAGCTCTGGCCTTGCCAACACAGGAATTCCACCGTGAGTCAGAGTCGCCACAACGTCAAAACCTTCCAGGGCCTGATTGCCGCCCTGCAGGAATACTGGTCCGAACAGGGCTGTGTGATTAACCAACCTCTGGATATGGAAGTGGGCGCCGGTACCTTTCACACCGCGACTTTCCTGCGCGCCATCGGCCCGGAGAACTGGAGCTCTGCTTACGTGCAGCCAAGCCGCCGTCCGACCGACGGCCGTTACGGCGAAAACCCTAACCGCCTGCAGCACTACTACCAGTTTCAGGTAGTGATGAAGCCAAACCCGGTGGATATTCAGGAAAAATACCTCGAATCCCTGAAAGCCATGGGCATCGACACCCTGGTGCATGATATCCGTTTTGTCGAAGACAACTGGGAATCGCCAACCCTGGGCGCCTGGGGTCTGGGCTGGGAAGTGTGGCTGAACGGTATGGAAGTGACCCAGTTCACCTACTTCCAGCAGGTCGGCGGCCTTGAGTGTTTCCCGGTGACCGGTGAAATCACCTACGGTCTGGAGCGTATTGCCATGTACCTGCAGGAAGTAGACTCCGTTTACGACCTGGTGTGGACCTACGGCCCGGACGGCAAAGCCGTGACCTATGGCGACGTATTCCACCAGAACGAAGTGGAACAGTCGGCTTACAACTTTGAACACGCCGATGTCGATTTCCTGTTCATCGCCTTTGACCAGTACGAAAAAACCTGTGCGCGCCTGATCGAAGCCGGTCTGCCACTGCCCGCTTACGAGCAGGTACTGAAAGCCTCCCACACCTTTAACCTGCTGGATGCCCGTGGCGCCATCTCGGTCACCGAGCGTCAGGGTTACATCCTGCGCGTACGTACCCTGGCCCGTTCCGTGGCTCAGGCGTACTTCAACAGCCGCGCCGAAAAAGGCTTCCCGCTGGCGGACGAAGCCAACCGCGCCGACGTGCTCGCACGCTATCTGGCCGATAAAGAAAAAGCCGCTGCCCAGGAGAACAAATAATGAGTGCACAAGATTTTCTGGTTGAACTGGGTACCGAAGAGCTGCCACCGAAGGCGCTGAAAAACCTGTCTGCCGCATTCACCTCCGGCATCGAACAAGGCCTGAAAGACGCCGGTCTGAATTTTGGTGCCGTTGTCTCTTTCGCCGCACCACGCCGTCTGGCGGTGCGCATCGAAGCACTCGAAGCCCAGCAGGCAGACCAGGAAGAAATTCTCTACGGCCCGCCAGCCAATATCGCCTTTGACGCCGATGGTAAGCCAACCAAAGCCGCCGAAGGCTTTGCTGCCCGTGCCGGTGCAACCGCAGCCGATCTGCAGACCGGTGACAATGGCAAGCTGATGATTCAGCGCACTATTAAGGGCAAAAACACCGTTGAGCTGCTGCCGGCCATCGTGCAGAACAGCCTCGACAAGCTGCCGATTCCCAAGCGTATGCGCTGGGGCGCTTCGCGCGTTGAATTCGTGCGTCCGGTGCAGTGGCTGGTGATGCTGTTTGGCTCTGAGGTAGTTAACGGCGAAGTGCTGGGCCTGAAGGCTGGCAACACTTCCCGTGGTCACCGCTTCCACGCGCCGGGTGAAATCACCATCGCTAATCCGGCGGAATATCAGGACAAGCTGCGTGCCGCTTATGTGATGGCCGACTTTGCTGAGCGCGCTGCGCTGATCAACGAACAGGTTGCCGCCAAAGGCAAAGAGCTGGGTGGCGAAGCGGTTATCGACGCCGACCTGCTGGACGAAGTGACCGCGCTGAACGAATGGCCGGTGGCACTGGCCGGTTCGTTTGACGAAGACTTCCTGCGTGTACCGCCGGAAGCGCTGGTGTCCTCGATGAAAGAACACCAGAAATACTTCCACGTGATGAAAGACGGCAAGCTGATGCCCAACTTCATCACCATCGCCAACATCGAATCGAAAGATCCGGCGCAGGTGATTTCCGGTAACGAGAAAGTGATCCGTCCGCGTCTGTCGGATGCGGCCTTCTTCTGGGACACCGACCGTAAGCAGAAACTGGAAAGCCGTTTCGCCAAACTGGAAAACGTGGTGTGGGTGAATGGCCTGGGCTCCATCGCCGATAAAGCCCGCCGTATCGGTAAGCTGGCCAGCCGTATCGCCGCAGTAACCGGTGCCGACAGTGCTCTGGTAGAGCGTGCCGCGCAGCTGTGCAAAAACGATCTGGTTTCCAGCATGGTGTACGAATTCACCGACCTGCAGGGTCTGGCCGGTAAATACTACGCCGAGCACGATGGCGAACACGCCGATGTTGCCGCCGCCATGGTTGAGCAATATATGCCGGCCTTCGCCGGTGACGCGCTGCCGGCCAGCCAAACCGGTACGCTGATTGCGCTGGCTGATCGTCTCGACAGCCTGGTGGGTCTGTTTGGTATCGGCCAGATTCCGACCGGTTCCAAAGATCCGTTCGCCCTGCGTCGTGCCTCGCTGGGTGTGTTGCGTCTGCTGGTTGAAAAAGAAATCAATATCGATCTGAGCGACCTGATCGACTGGGCCATCGGCTCGGATTGGGCAACCGCACCTAAAGCCGAAACCAAAGCCACTCTGACCGAATACCTGCTTGATCGCTTCAGCGCCTGGTATGCCGACGAAGGTATTCCGGCCGGCGTATTCCAGTCAGTCCGTGCACTGGGTATCACCAACGCGCTGGATATTAACCGCCGCGTACAGGCCGTTCACGCGTTCAATAAACTGGACGCCGCCGAAGCACTGGCTGCTGCCAACAAGCGTGTGTCGAATATTCTGGCGAAAAACGGTGGCGACAAAGTCGAAGCCAAAGTGGATTCATCCCTGCTCGCCCAGGCCGAAGAAAAAACACTGGCCGAACAGGTTGCCGCCAAACAGCAGGCCGTTGAACCATTAATGGCACAGGGCGATTACAGCGCCGCACTGACCGAACTTGCCGGTCTGCGCGTAGCGGTTGATGCCTTCTTCGACAACGTGATGGTAATGGCCGACGACGAAGCTGTGAAAAACAACCGCCTCGCACTGCTCAAGCAGCTGCAGGGATTGTTTATCGGTATCGCCGATATTTCACTGCTGCAGGGATAATTAATTATTAATTGACCTGCGTAAGCATATAAAAAGGCAGCCTGAGTTAGGCTGCCTTTCCTCATTTACTACCCTTCTATTTCAAAGGATGAAATATGTTAAAGCACACAGGAGTGTTTCTGGCAGCTGTTGTACTCACGGCCTGTAGCAGTGATAGCTCAGATAATGAAAATAAATCAGCAACGCTGACACTGGATGTAAGCCAGCAGAGTTATGCTGCTTTACGCTTAAATAATGGTAACTGGCAGCAGCTGACGGGCAAACAAGAGATTAACGTCGGCGATATCAGCCAGGCAGTTACTCTGGTTACTATTTGCCAGACAAGCGATAGCAACACCATTTATGTTACTGAAGTAGCGGCTTCAAAGCTCACGGATCGGATAGAATTCCTCGCCTGCTCGGCAGATGGTGAAAACGGTTATGTTTCTATCGCGAATGTATCTCCTGCGATAAACATAAAAAGCGTGCTTTTAACAGATATCGCCTCCCTTACTTACCGGCCAGATCTGCCAGAGCCACTTCAAGGAGCCACCCTGAATAACAGTACTGATCCACGTACATTGCTGGCGGTGGGCTATCGCGGTGACGACCAGAAAGTTTTTATGTTCAAGCAGGATCAACTGAACCTGACGAATGGTGATGAACTGATTATCGACTTTACCGACCCAAGTCATAGCGTTGAAAGCAGCTATTCTGCGAAGCCTGAAAAGGCCGGATTTCATTATTATCGCATGTATTTATTATCCGATATGGGTTGGCCGTTAGAGATGGCAATTGATGACGATCATGTCACCGAAATTCCTGCAGCCCTACGCACCCCTGGAGACTATTATCAGGAGACATGGCAGTTTGGCAGTAGCTCACTCTATGTTCAGCGTAATGATGAAGCCAATGGCATTAATGAATTATCTTCCGTGCCAGAAGAACCTGCGTTAAATGCCGTGAGTTTTGCCCAAGACGGAATTTCGGCAACACTAACTTATCCGGACTGGTCCGATATCCCGCTGCCACTTAGTACTCTGGGCGTAACATTTAGCATCAGCAAGAGTGATACAACGAAGCAGACCAATGTCTATTACACATTAGACCCGGCCCTAACGAACACCCGGACTATCCGTTTTGAATTACTTGATCTGAATGCACTGCCGGGAATGACGCTGGATATTCCACCGGTAAAAAAAGAGGACCTCTCCGGCTGGTCGGGATTTTTTTATAACAGCGAGAGCGAGCGGCTTCTGGTGCTGAACAGCGCTGTAACCGAAGTAGCCCAATAACAAAAGCCCGGCTCAATCAGCCGGGCTTTTTATTTTCATTCACTGAAATTAATTCAGCTTAATTTTCCTTCACTCCACGGCGCAGTTCTTTAAAGTTAATACGCTCCAGCGCTGGATCATCACTGTTTTCCTGCCACTGCATCCATTGGGTTAATGAAATAGACAGCTGCAAAGAATAATCGAGCGAAATCCAGCTCTTACGGCCGCTGGCATAATCCGGTACACCATTGCCCATCACGTTAACCGGCCCATTATCGGTTTCAACGGTCATATTAAAGGGCGCCGCTGCCGGGACATTGGCAAAATAAATACTGTCGATATTGGCAAAGCTGACACCATTATTCACCGTTGCTTTGCTGCCACTGCGATCGACACCGACTAACGGATTTTCAGGATCAGGGGTTACGCATTCTTTGGTAATACCTGAAAACTGTGACAGCAGCGGCGGCGTATCAAAATTGCTGTCCGGTACCGAAGCCGTGCCATGGCAGGACATGCACGAGCTGTTGGCATTATCGGCCGGGCCGTTCAGGCGATAATTACAGCCTAAATGTCCCATATGCTGCATCGGGTTGGCGCCGCCGTATTTATTCAGTTCGTTCACGGTATCCCAGAAAATAACTTCTTCCATAAAACCGTTCTTTTTCACATCCAGCGGATAGTTGTGCGCAAGCTTGCCATCCGGTGGTGTGTCGTTGCCCCACATCACACCCAGCAGACTGATACGCAGCCACGGATCGGCTTCTTTAGCTTTGCGCTGACCATCGGCAACAAAGGTACCGAATACCCACTGCGTACCCGGCGCACGGCTGTCTTTTACCGCAAAATCAAACTGCAGCAGGCGCACGTCGTTCCACTCTGTCGTGCTGCGCGGACACTGCTGGCTTTCTTCAATCAGCGTGCACTCATTGCCCTTCGCAGGTGTGCATTTACAGAATGACGGATCGGAGATATTGGCATTCCAGGCGGGCTGATTCGCCAGCACCGGCAGCTGTTCCGGAGTGGAGGTATTAAACAGCGGCTTACCAACAACGGCGCCCTCATCAAAGCTCACATCTTTAGCCGGAATTTTCGCAGTGCCGTCTGCCTGCCAAACCGTTCCCAGAGTGTAAGCGGCCGTTGCATTAAAGAAGCCTACCGCCCACATGGTAGTGTTGATCGCACCCTGAGGTGTAGAGAATGTGACCGGTGCTTCGCGGGTCAGGCCGTGGGTAAATTCACGCCCGCTCATGGCATCGTAAGTCTGGAAAGGAATGCTGTACCACGGACGCACGCTGTTATTACACACATCCCAGTCTTCGACTCCGGGACGGTTAACGTTGCCGTCCTGAATGTACTTCATCACCAGCCAGCTGTAGTCATATGCCAGCTGTTTTTTCTGCGCTGCCGGAGTGTCTGTTCTGAACAGGGCATCAAAACGTGCATCACGCCACGGCTGTGCCGCACGGTCATCCACCGGCTGACGCGGATACTTGTCGGATATGCGGAACACCGGGCCCTGCCAGTCAGCAGGCGGCACGTTGCTGATTTCCTGACCTTTCCACATATTGCTGAATTTGGCTGCCGGGTCCTGCCAATAGCTGGGATAAGTGCCGCTGCAGGTGCCGCTGGTGACGCTGCTGGATGTGGTCTCAGGAGCTTGCGCCGCAACCATATCATTTTGTGCTTTTTCACCGCAGGCGCTGAGCAACAATCCGAAACTAAGCAGTGAGGTTCCGGCGATGCGCCGGCAAAGAGAACTTTCCATAGTGATATTCCTTTTGCTAGAAGTCAGTTTTTGCTGAGGGATCAGGCCAACCGAGCGTATCATTTGTGATTAACGGCAGGCATCATTGCCCGCCAGACTCAGGCAGAGGTATCAGCCCAGATGCATGACTTGGCACTGACTGACATATTTTTTAATTCATCGCTGCACCTGGTTAAGCCCGTGGACGGTTATCCCGCCCGCACCCCTCCGGCACAAACCGGCTTTACAGAAGAGACTGCCCAATGAAACTCATCATTCTTGATCGCGACGGCGTACTGAACGAAGACTCCGACGACTTTGTAAAGTCCGTCGACGAATGGCTACCAATTACTGGCAGTGCTGAAGCGGTTGGCCGTTTGTGCAACGCCGGTTACACCATCGCCGTTGCGACCAATCAAAGTGGCCTGGCACGGGGGCATTTCAGCCTTGCCGATCTGGAAGCGATGCACGCCAAAATGAACGCGCTGGCCGCAGAACATAATGGCCGGTTTGCCCATATTGCCTTCTGTCCGCATGGCCCGGATGACCATTGTGATTGCCGCAAACCCTTGCCCGGCCTGATTCATCAGATTGAAAAAGCGTTAGACACATCGGCCGAAGGTTGCTGGATGGTCGGCGATTCTGTCCGTGATTTAGAAGCCGGTGTTGCTGCCGGCTGCCGTCCGGCACTGGTGCGTACCGGTAAAGGTGAGAAAAGCATCGCCAAACTCGCCGACGCCGGGTTAAGCCAGGCGCAGGTGTTTGATAACCTCGCCGCTTTTGCCGATTTTGTATTGGCAAACCCGTAATAAAAAGCCGGCAAATGCCGGCTTTTTACTTACACCTGTCTCAACGTGCCAGCCAATAATTCGCCAGTACACTGTCCGGGTCGGAGAGCAGTAATTCAACAAGTCCTGTTACATTGGTGACCACGGGTACACCCAATATAAATGTCCTCTGCTCAAAATTACCGAAATTGATATCAGATAAAGACGTAGTGCCAACAGGGAATGCATCACCGTCACTATCCGAAAAGACCATAACCAGAGCTAAAGCCTGTGATTCAACAGTGCCCAGAGCCACAGCACCAGTGGCGATTTCATGAATTCCGCTATAGGCCTCTGCCATGCTGTACCAAAGAGCAAGCGTATTACCTGAACGATAAGCAGCAATTTGAGTATTACAGCCAGAAATATTCAGACGTTGCTGGCCATCAACATTGATTGTCAGAGAAGCGCCATGATCCGTTACAAATACCGGACTCAGACTGCCTTCCTCAGGAATAACCAGATTCGTATCCCCTACACGATACTCAAAACTGAAATCTGTAACCCCTGCCATCGCGGCCTGATAGGCCAAATATGCAGGCTGTTCTGTATCATGCCGGTTTGCGCTGCTCAGCTCTGTTATCGCAGTATCACCGGTACCGGTAAAATACTGCGTGGCAATATCGGGCATGCAGATGGCAACATCCAGATTACCCGTCACCGGATTGACGAGCAGATTCACAGCTGTCGTGTCATTGGCATTCACCTGAGCAGACCCTGTGCCGGTCGCGATCAGGGTCGTACCATCAAACACCTTTACTTCGATGCTGTAGCTGCCCAGCGGCAACGCTGTAAAGCTGATGCTCGCGGCCTGATCTGCGATATCAGCCGATGATGAGCGCTCCAGTAAATCATTAAACACCCGTACCTCTGCACGGGTAGCACTGACCCCGGCATTCAGGGCTTTGCTCACATCCAGACGGAAAGACACATCTTTCGTGGCCAGCTGCGGATTTTCCGGTGCGGGGTTGGTGGAGTCAGAGGTTTGCTGAGAAGTATTTTCTGCACCACCACAGGCGGTCAGTGTGGCAATGGCGCAGGCAAGCACCAGAGACTTAAACGGGGAAGAATGCATACGACGTCCTTTGTTGCCGTGTTTTTATTGTTATTACGAGCACTGTTAGTAAACAGGTTCCGGCAGATTAACAATACAACACGGTCGTACCAAACAGTAATCTGACCCCGTTAATGAGAAAGTCTGAGTCCGCGCAACAGAGCTGAGCTAAATTACAGCCGGGAAAAAGTCCGAGGAATTCAGGTAACAAGAGATCCCCGGCTAAAGTGGTATAAATAACGCCCACTATAATAAGCGCAGAGCACGGTATCTCTATGGCAGCACATCCTGACGTAACTGGCACGGATGCCAGCGTAACGCCCTATCGCCTGTGGTTGGCACAGCTGCGCAGCATTATTTTTTACGGCTGGCTGGCACTGCTGACCCTGGCCTGGTTTATTCCCAGTTTTGTCATTGGCATCTTCCTGCCGCTGAAGGCGCGTAACTATTTCATCATGGTATTTTACTGCCACATTGTGGTCTGGTCGGCACGGCTGATCTGCGGGGTTAAATGGCGGGTGGAAGGACGGGAAAATATTCCCACCGATGGCCGCGGCTATGTGCTGCTGAGTAAACACCAAAGCACCTGGGAAACATTTTTTATCCCAACCCTGATCGCCCCTCATGTGCAGGTGGTCAAACGAGAGCTGCTCTATCTGCCGTTTTTTGGCTGGGCGCTGAAGATGATTCATCCGATATTTATCGACCGCACTCATAAAACCAATGCGCTGAAGCAGGTACTGAACCAGGGGGCCGACCGTCTGAACAGCGGCATTCATGTATTGGTTTTCCCCGAAGGCACAAGGGTGTCGCCGGGTAAGCGCAAAGCCTTTTCCAAAGGCGGTGCCATGCTCGCCACCAAGAGCCAGGCACCCGTGATTGCCATTGCCCACAACTCCGGCGAACACTGGCCAAATGACAACTGGGTAAAACGCCCGGGCACCATTAATGTGGTGATCAGCCCAGTGATGGAAACGACCGATCTCAGTACTGCGCAACTGAGCGAGCTGAGTGAAAGCTGGATTAACAACCGGGTCGATGAAATCTCAGCCCGGCCGTTTGACGGTGAAATGGTCGATGCCGACAGCAGCGGCAAACGTTTCTGAGCAATGAAAGGCAGACTGGCTGTAAGTACCCGCCGTAGTAAACACTCACAATCAGCCTGCCATTTACCTTCTCATCAGCAGCTTACAGCACCATCGCTGCAACCCAGCCAGCCACTAACAGCGGCAGGTTAAAATGCAGAAAGGTCGGCACCACGGTGTCGCGCATATGATGGTGCTGGCCATCGGCATTCAGACCCGCGGTCGGCCCTAAAGTAGAATCCGATGCAGGTGAACCCGCATCCCCCAGCGCCCCGGCGGTACCGACCAGCGCCACAATCGCCAGCGGGCTGAAGCCCATCTGCAGACATAACGGCACATAGATCGCGGCAATAATCGGAATGGTCGAGAACGACGAGCCGATCCCCATCGTCAGCAACAGGCCGACAACCAGCAGCAACAATGCTGCCAGCGCCTTGTTATGATCCAGCCAGGCTGCCGAACCATTCACCAACTCAGCAATATGGCCGGTACGCTCCAGCACCTCCGAGAAGCCCGAAGCGGCGATCATAATAAAGCCGATAGAGGCCATCATCTTGATGCCGTCGACCAGCACGCCTTCGGACTCATTCCAGCGCACCACCCCGGTAACGGAAAACAGCATAAAACCCGCCATCGCCCCCAGTACCATCGAATCGGTATACAGCTGCACCACAAAGGCCAGCACAATGGCCACTGCTGCAACCATCAGCGCCTTCGGCTCGTAACGGCGTTCGGTATGCTCGGCAATCGCAATGCGGGTGAGGTTATATTCACGCGGCTTGCGGTAGGTAAACAGCGCCGCAATGATCAGGCCGGTCAGCATGCCCAGCGCCGGAATCACCATCGCCTGTACCACCGACACCCCTTCCACATTCAGGCCGGCCTCAGCCACACGTCCGAGCAGAATCTCATTCAGATAGATATTGCCGAAGCCCACCGGCAGGAACATATAAGGCGTTACCAGACCAAAGGTCAGCACACAGGCCACCAGACGGCGGTCGAGACGTAAGCGGGCAATTACTAACAGCAGCGGCGGGATCAGAATCGGGATAAAGGCGATATGGATCGGAATCAGGTTCTGCGACGACACCGCGACCAGCAGCAGCAGACCGAGCAAGCCGTTCTTCAGCCAGCGTGACTCGCGACCACCGGTTTCGGCACCCAGCTTACGCAGTATGGCATCGGCCAGTAAATGCGGCAGACCCGACAGCGAAATCGCCACCGCAAAACCGCCCAGCAAGGCGTAGCTGAGCGCAATACCCGCGCCACCGCCGATACCGGCATTAAAGGCCTCCAGCGTAGTCTTCAGATCCAGGCCGCCAACCCAGCCACCAACAAAGGCCGCAACAATCATCGCCAGCATTACGTGCATACGCGCCAGACTGAGCACCAGCATCAGTACCACCGCAATCACCACCGCATTCATGGTTTTTCCTCATTCAGGCCCGGTATAAAACTGACCGGGCAGTCAGATACACAAAGAAGCCGCGCAAAGTACCACAAAGTGGCCGGTTGAGGATGACCGAGCGCAGGAATGGCAGGCTGGCGCTGCGTCTTTTTCAGGTTTCTTTCAACAGTGGAATCTGAAGTGAGCCGAATAAGGTCTGGTATTCGGCTCATATTTCTGACTATTATGAGCCGAATATGATTATTAATCGGCTCAGATGCTGTAACTGAGTTCCTGCCATCAACAAGCTTCTTCCCGGAGACAAGCATGCAATGGATCTGGCAATCCTCTGCCTGGCCAGAG
>Ga0210039_1001620_pt1 | contig 20437 bp, 10 predicted proteins | sample CryGeyCG2114_250_3_FD_185460 | JGI IMG/M metagenome (GOLD analysis project Ga0210039, IMG submission 185460) | Groundwater microbial communities from aquifer - Crystal Geyser CG17_big_fil_post_rev_8/21/14_2.50 (SPAdes) (version 2) | ecosystem: Environmental > Aquatic > Deep subsurface >...
CCTACTTCAACTAAACAGGAAAAAGTAAAAGTTCCTGAAAGTAAAGAAAATACATCTGAAGAGGAGTATGAATTTACAGAGGGGGATGTAAGTAAGGCTTATACTATTTTATTAGAAGAAGGAATTTTAGAATCAACTGAAGACGAAGAGTTTGAAGCTAGTCCTAAAGGATTAGCAGATGCAGTAGCTTCTACTATTAGGAAAAAAGTAGCTGAAGAATTATCAAAAAGGGTAATTTCTACAGAAGATGAAGATGAAGAAGAAGACTGGACTGAAACTGAGATGAACTCGGATGAAGATAAAGAAAGAGTTATAAAAGCTTATCATACTTTAATAGGGCTAGATGAAGAAGATAGTGAAGAGGAACTAGCAGTAGCTATAAGTTCTGGTAAATTAGATAGAAAAGCAGAGGTAGCTTTAGCAGCATTACAAAAAAATTATACTACTAATGCCTCTCAAAAAGTAGAAGCTAGAAAATTAGAGGAACAAAGAATTGAGCAAGCTCAGAGAAAAGAGATAGATAATATACATAAAATGATTGATTCTGCACAAGAAATTGCAGGATTTAAATTAGATGAAGAAAAAAGAAAAAAATTTAAAGCTTATTTGTTTGACATAAATCCTAGAACAGGAAAAACACAACTGCAAGAAAATATGAGCAACGAAGAAAGAAGAATGACAATTGCATTCTTAGACTACGTTAATTATACAAAAGCAGATTTAGAAAAACATGTAGCAGATACGCTTACAAAAGAAAGAAAAAAGAAGTTGATGCGATATACGGATACAAATATTAAGAATGCTAACGGTAGTGCAGTTATTAAAACTAAAACTAATGCCGCTAAAGGTTCTATTGTATTCCCAAGTATATTCGGACAACAAAAGATAGTAATTGAAGATTAAAATTAAAGTATTATGTTTCAAACAGATGTATCACCTTTACAATTGCACAAATTACGTGCATTGCCTAGCGGTATGACCGAGTCAGACCATTTATCTCAAGCTTATTTAACTGAGCCAGAAAAAATGGACTCTGTACTTGCTTACGCTTTTGGCACACAAAATGAAACCGTGCTCTCTATGTTAACTGGAGGGTTGGGTAACACCAGATTTATTTCTAATAGAGAATATACCTGGGAATTACATGGACAAACTGAAAGAGCTATTGTTATTACAGGAGCTTTACAGGCTGGTAATGTAGGTCTTGCTGGTAGTTCTTTTCGTTGGAAAATGGAAGAAGGCATATTCCAAGTATCTGATAATTTAGTTACTGATAATAGAACATCAGTACGTGTATCAGCAGTACAATTTAATGGAATAGACTATATTTATACTGGTCAGCTTACTGACCCAGACCCTAAGAAATTTTTAGATGCTAGTCAATTAGCAGCTGGAGCTCGTATGTCTAAAGATTATTCTACTGTTGAAGAATTTTCTTTGAAGGGTGGTAGCACTGATTTTGTTGCTCCTATGACTTTAAAGAATCAACTTACAACATTAAGAAAACATTATGCTGTATCTCGTTCTGCTGCAACAGATGTAATGGTTATTGAATTATTCTCTGAAGACGGTATGTCAACTAAATTATGGACCAAACTGGCAGAATGGACTGCTATGGCACAGTGGTATAAAGAAATTGAACGTTCTTATATTTATAGTGTATATAATAAAGACCCACAAGGAGAAGTACGTTTACAAGGAGCTACTCACCGTCCAGTATATACTGGAGCTGGTCTTAGACAGCAAATCTCTCCTGCAAATAGAATTTATTACACTAAACTTACTTATGATATTATGGATGAGTTCTTACTAGAACTTTCTTATAATGCAAGTCGTTGGGGTGGTAATTATAACTTTGTAGCTTTGACAGGTAAAATGGGTATTAGAGAATTTAATAATGCTGTTTTGGCTCGTCAAAAAGATTTAGGTATTACTATTACTAATTCTGGAACTTTTATTACAGGTACTGGAGATAGTTTAACTTTTACAGGTCACTTTAAAACTGTTGAATTTTTAAATGGTGTTAGTTTAACTGTGAAAGAATTTGATATTTATGATGATAAAGTTCACAATAGAACTTTAGACCCTGTCACTAATAAACCTTTAGAGTCTTATAGATTTACAATTTTAAATTTTGGAACTATAAAAGGCACAGCTAACATTCGTAAAGTAGCTAAAAAGAACAGTGAAAATGCAATGTGGTATGTTGCAGGTTCTACAACTCCATTTGGAGAAGTAGCTAACTCTACTTCAGTAATGCGTTCTAACGGACTTGATGGTTATGAAGTTCATTTACTTGCAGAGGTTGGTATTCAATTGCAAGACCCAACGTCTTGTGGTGAAATGATTAAAAGACTTAATTAATGAAATTACCTGAGTACAAAAAAGTATAAAGGTATCTTTTGTTGTCAGTAAGGAGGAGGTATAACTCCTCCTGACAACAACAAAAATTTTAACTGAAAAATAACAACAAAAGATTATAAATTATGATAACAAATTTAAATGGGTTTAACAGAAACAAGTCTGTAATTTTTAAGCAGATTTACAGTGATAATTTAATTAAACTGAAAAAATATGCAGGTACTGTAACAGGTATAGGACCTAGTGTTGATAATAATGGCTTACCCGTAACAGGGTTAACAGAGAATATTACCAACCCTAGTGGAGAAGTTATAAAGGGAACTAGAGTTTTTATGGAAGAACTTTTAGATTTAGAACCTGGAACTTTAAAACAAACTAGTCCTTACTGGCTTACTTATAAAGTAAATTTAGGCCCAGATGCTATTATATTAAACTTAAATGATAATTATGATTTACTAAAGTACTTATTTTTAAGTGCACAAAGTAGTGTAGCTATTGGGTTAAAAGATGTATATGATAGTTCTCAAGTGGAGTTTGTATTATATTCTGAAGAACAAGAAGCTACTATAAAAGTTACAGAAAGAAAGGTGCTTAAAAAAGCTTATGCTTTATCTGATAAACTAGATTTAGAAACAAAAATACATTTACTTGCAATATATGGCGAAATAGCTGATGCTGCTAATGTAAATAGTATTGAAAATAAAATTGATGAAAAAATAGAGAATAACCCTCAGAAATTCTTAGATTATGCAGAAGATGATTATTTAATATATAAATCATTAGTTGCGAAATGTTTGAGTAGAGGAGTTTTATCTATAGGTGAAAAAGGTATTATGCATGGAGAAATTGCCATAGGTTATGATAAAGAAAATGCAGCAAGTAATATTGCAAAGGATAATACTTTACAAGCTATTCTTCAAGCAAAATTATCTGGTGACCTTGAACTAATTCAAAAAGCATTTAAAGCAAGTAAAATTAAACAATAATGACAGGAGCTGAATTTAGCACTTTTGTAAAAGTAAAGTTAGATAGAATAGATTCTAGTTTTAATAGTGATGTTAGAACAGAGGAAATATTATTTTTTGCTAGAGAGGCTTTAAAAAAATTAATTTTAACTTTTGATGTAGGTTCTTATGGAAGAACTACAGATAAAGGAGTATTATATGCTTATAGTGGTAATATAGTAAAACAATCTCCAGAAATACCTTTAACAAATAATCAAGTGGCTTTGCCATCTAATATTCTTAAAATTAAAGGGGTATCAGTATATGTTACTACTACTATGTCTGGAACTACTTATGCTGACTGGGTATCAGCTAGGGAAACTGACACAAATGAAATTAAAGATGTACAAGGAAATCCTTTTACTCAGTCTTTTCCTGATAATCCTGCTTACAGGCTAATGAGTAATAAGATTGTTTTTGATGCACCTAGTTTTAGTTGTATTAAAACTAAGTATGAATTTTTACAATACCCAAGTGAAATTACAGAAGAATCTACACTAGATTTTCCTTTTATGGAAGAACTAGAAGATACTACTGTAACGTTAATATTAGAAAACTTAGAGAGTCGAAGGTTGCAAAGCCAGCCTGCTGTATCTAAATCTTAATAAATGTTTAATTAAAAATTTTGTATCATGCGTAATTATGTATCAAAAGTTCTTATCGGAACAGCAACAGCTAATACAGCTATTGCACCTATTGCCCCCACAGCATTAACTTCAGGCCAAGTTATTGCATTTGATTGGGATACTCAAACAGATATCAAAGCAACCAGTGTAAATATTGGATTTGCTAGAGGTATGGATTCTTTGGGTGCGCCTATATTTGCTGGTCCTATTCCTGTAAATAAAATATCTAGTGCTGTTTTAAACCCTTATGTTGCTCCAGTAGCTCAAGTAAGAACTCTTACGGTAGATGCTGTTCCTGCAGCAGGAAAAACAGTTATTTTTAAAGTTACCTATCATGATAATTTAAGTATCATTCCTAATCAAATGAAACAAACTATTGTATCTGTGGTAGCTACAACAGCTAATATAGCTAATACTACTACTTGGGCTGCTGCTATTGCTGCTGAGTTTAACAAACAGGTCTTTTTATTTGTATCTGTAGTAGCTGCTGTAAATGTAATTACTTTTTCAGCTATTACACTTTTAACTACTAGTCAATATAATCATATTGATAGACCTGAAAGTGTTGTTTTTGAATTAGGTGTTCCAGATGATACTACTTTAGGTGTGTACGTTACTGCACAAACAGTGGCTCCTAATTTAGGACAAGGAACTGCAGCTAAAATTGCTTGGTTAGAAGAACAAGCTATGGGTCGTAGAGGTTACTCTGATAGACGTTTAGCTTTGGATACTAAGAAATATCAAAGTGACGTTGTTTCAGGAGAAACTTATGCAACTTTGATTATTAATGCTGATGATTATATTGAAGGAGATATGCAATCATTATATCCAGCCCCTGTTGGAGCCATGATTTGTGGTGATGGTGCATCTTTAGCTAATATTTTAACAGACCTTTCAGTAGCAAATATTGTCCCAGTTACTGTAGCAGGCTAAAAAAATCTTATTTATATTTAAAAAGTCTGGCATATTAGTCAGACTTTTTTTATACCTTTACAAGATGAAAGCTAAGGAATTGATTTATAATCTTAAAACTGCTTTAGCGGAAACGGGCAGTTTATTGAACACTACTACTGACCAACATCTTATGTTTATGCTTGATGAAGCTAGGGCTACCTTAGCATCACAAAAAATGAACAGCCATAGTAGTATAGATATTATGGCACAAAATGTAGATGTTAAACCTATAGCTGCTCCTACAACGGATTTAGGAACAGTAGGAAAAAGAGTTATTCTTAAAGTAGAAACACCTCCTTTTATATCTTATATTCAAGGAAATGGTATATTTACAGTTGGTACTACTGATGCAAGTATATTATATACAAGAACTAACTATTCTGAGCTTAGAACAATTTTATATCGAAAATATACAGCTTTTAGCCCTAAGTGGTGCTATTTTAATAAGGCTATATATATAATCAATAATAGTGCTTTGAGTAACAGACTTATAAGAGTTAGGGGTGTAGTTGCAGAACCTTATAAAGTTGAAATACTTAATAAAACCTACAATCCCTTAGACCCATTTAATTTTGAATATCCATTGTCATTAAATGATGTAAAAACGGTATATCAAATAGCTATGAGTGGTACACTTGGATTTGGGGATACTGCTGCACAAGCAATAAACTCTGAACAAAATAAACGTAATAAGAGTAATGATTTTTTAGAAACTTTAAAAGGTTTAGCTAATAACTCTAATACTAATTCTGAGGAATAATGTGTGTAGTTAATATATATGCCATGGGTACCCCTGCTTTATATAAAGAGTATGTAAAGCATAATTATAAAAATCCTGTTTCTTATAAAGAATTTCAACAAGTACTTGTCGAGTGGGGCACAACAGTATGTAATTATTTATTAGAGGGAAAAACAGTACAATTACCAAAAAGGATGTCTTCTTTACTAGTTGTAAAAAAAATAAAAAAAAGATATGTAGATTATAAAGAATCAAAGATTCAAAAGAAAAAAGTGTATAAATCAAATGTACACTCAGGGTTCTTTGGAGCTAGGATATTTTGGAAAAGCCATTATGCTTCTTACGCTTTAAAAGGATGGGAATTTAGACCTCATAGAAATTTATCTAGAGCTCTTGCTGGTGTTATGAATACTCCAGGGGAACATAGAAGGTATATGGAAAGAGTTATAGCAACAACAAATGTAGGTGCACAAAAAAGTGTATATGCAAAAACAATTTTTAAATTATGAACTATGATACAGTAGAAGTAGTAATTGATAGATTATTACGAACATTTAAATTACAAGAATGGCAGTATGATGTAGATGCTTTAGTAGAAGATATTGCAGAGGCTTTAAAACTTATAGGAGCTCAAAAAATATTTGCAGAGGTTACTGTAGAATTACCAGTAGTGAGTAAGTTAGTTAAATTACCCCCTGATTGTCAGCATATAATGGATGTGTTACCTCATACAGTTAAGTATAAAGAACAAGGAACTTTCATAACTATAGATTTACCTGATAATAGTCTTGTTACTTTACAATATCAAGCTATGCCCATAGATTCCAGGGGTTACCCCTTAGTACCTGATGATGCTTCAGTGAGAGCTGCTATTATGTGGTATATGGTTGTTATTTTAATACTACAAGGAGAGATTAAAACAGTTAATTATTCTTTAGCTGAAAGTGAATGGCAATGGAGGTGTAGTTCTGCAAGAGCTGCATTAAATTCATTAAGTCTTGCACAAGTAAATACTATGTATCAAAACTTTGTTAGATTAAATCCCCTTAAAAATGAGTATGAAACTAACTTTGTACAAATGAATAATATAAATACTCTTGATAGAGATAAATTTAAGTAATGATAAATGTAAATTTTACTAAAGGAATACATACTAGTTCAGACCCTATAAATACTCCTGAAGGATATTATAGAGATGCTGAAAATATGCGTTTTAGTGGCGGAGGTAAAAGAACTGAGGAAGGTAATAAAAGATTAACTAGTGTGCAACCTACTTATAAATATAGAGGTTCTTGTGTTATAGACGACCTTCTAATTATATTAGCTTTAAATGAATATGGACTTAGTATTATAGGTTCTTTAGATAGTACTGATACATGGGAAACTTTAGTAAATTTTAGACAACCTGATGTATTAGGCTTAGAAGGAGATGGCGCTGAAACGGATAATAGTAAATTAATACAAGTAGAGGGGAGAAAAAATTGGGCTGGAGAAAATATTATATACTTTTCAACTTATAAAGGAGCTAGAAGAATTAATTTAGGTAGTAATTACACTGATAAGTATTCTCAGTATAATACTGTGGAGTTTGATAAAGCTACAAAATTATTCTTAGAATATGAATTACCTCAAACAAACTATGTAGGAGAATCTCAAAATGGGGAATTACTTAGTGGAGTTTATCAAATAGCAGCTAGATTAGTTACAGATTCACTAGCTAAAACTTCATTTGGTATAGTATCCCCTGTTATTCCTATTGTTCAAATATCCACAAAAAGTGAAAGAGATGCTATAGTTGGGGATTCTCCACAAACTAGAACTACTAAATCAATTGAATTATCTATATCTAATGTAGATACAACTTTTAAATATATAGAACTTGGTGTACTTACTTATGTTGGAATAGCAAATACTCCTAAGCTTAATTATACAAGTTTAATCCCTATTAATGGTAAAAGTATAATTAATGTTACTTATCGTGGAGAATCTGAACATAGTGGTTCTTTAAGTTTAGAGGAGTTTATTATTTCTGGTATATCTTACAATAGTTTTAAGTATGTAACCCAGAAAGATGGAATATTATTATTGGGTGCTTTAAAAGAAGCTGAGAAAATAAATATAGATTGGTTTAGGGTAGCTTCAAGAATAGTCTCAAAATATATTGTAAAAGAAATTCCATATAATGAATCTATTAATTTCATTCAATCACTTAATTTAGAAGGAGATATTTTTAAGCAAGATGTTAATGTAATAAGTTCTTCTCCTAGTGATAATGGGTATAAAAATCCTATGACTTGTGCATTATATAAGGGGTATAGACGAGATGAAGTTTATGCTTTTACTTTAACTCCTGTTTTCAATTCAGGTGTATATGGTCCAACTGTTCACATACCTAACAATAATTATGGGGGAGTTTTAACTTCTGGAGTCAAAGAAGCTGCAACAGTAGGTATGTTAGGTAATTATATTTCTGAGGAACAATATGATGAAGATGTATATTATGAGGCTGATGGTATTACTAAATTACCTGTAGGTAGTGGTTTACGATTACATAAATTTCCAGGTCCTGATATTGAACCTATTATAGGGGATAATGGAGGGCAACAAGTTATTAGAATATTAGGGGTTAGGTTTGAAAATATAGTATTAGATAGTACAGAATTAGAATATTTACCTCTTATATCAGGCTTTATTATTGGTCGAGTTAATAGAAAAGGACATGAAACTCAATTAGCTCAAGGTATAGTTAGACCTAATACACAAATTTCTTTTGCTGGTAATAACACCCAAACTATAAATCCTATGTTAGGAGATGGATTTTATTACTGGGAATTGCGTAAAGCAGGTAATAGTTTATGTAAACCTACAGGAAATTTAATGTTAAATGATTTTACTTTTATAGCTCCAGATATTATACATAATTTATATGGAGCTACTTCAGCATCACATATTAAACAATTTGCTAAATATACCTCTACCCCAAATATGTTTCCTTATACTTTTTCTAGGTTACCTGCTGTAACAGAGCCTTCTTTAACAGCAGGATTTTTTAGAAATATTTTAGCACTTTCATCTGAGGATTTAACTTTAAACAGGGAAGAAACACTTCTAAGTGGATTATCTGTTACTCAGGGTCCTTTTGGAGTTCCAAGACAACCTCATAGTAAAGGAGGTAAAGAAAATACAACTATCTATAAAGGAGTTAAAAGTATGCAGATGTGTTCTTCTAATGGGTTTGTATGGTATAGTACTGAAGGTGATGTACCTATAAAATATGATGTTCACAATTATTCTAATTATACAGAAATATCTCAACATATTCAAGGTAGTGGAGCTAATATAAATAAATTTATAGCAGATGTTAAAGTTATTAGTGCACAGTTAAGTTCTAATGATTTTGTTATTCATACTACGGTACGAAAAAATACAAAACAATATGGAGCATTAGCACAAATGACTTCTATGTTTGTGCACTATATGGATTATAAAAATCCTTCTAGAAATTACACTGGTGCTCCTATAGTTGATTTTTATAATGGAGATACTTTTATAAATAAATATGGGCTTACTATTAATGAGGAAGGATATTATCCTTACCCACCTGATGATACTACTGAAAGTTCTAAATTTATAAAACCAGCAAATGCAGCTGGTATTATATATTTTTGGTTAGAATCTAGTAACAATTATGATTATAGACACTATATAACCCCTTCTTCTTATAGTGCTGGAAGTGTAAGTTCTAGTAGTGGGTCTATGCCATTTTTTCCAGCATACAAAAGGTTGCTTAGTTCACAGGGTTCTTTTGGTCTTCTTAATATATCTGCAGAAAATTGGGTATTGCCTGGCTATCCTAGTCAGTACAATAATCAATATTCTGCACAACCTAATATAAAACCATTTACTATAACTCCCATAGAAGATATAACTAGAAAAGCTTCTTTATTAAATAGAATTATTTATTCTAGTATGTCTGTACAAGGGGAGAAAAGTGATGCATACCAAATATTTTTACCTAATAATTATTATGATGTACCACAAGAATATGGTACATTAACAGATATTTTTACATTTAGAGAATTGTATGCTACTACAGCACAAACTCACTGGAGATTATTTTTTAATACTTTAGCTACTCAGGCATCTAGTGTAGGCGAAATAGTTTTGGGTACAGGCGGAGCTTTTAATAGACCTGCTGTACCTACTACAACTCTTACAGGTGGTTATGGTGGATTAAGTCATTGGACTCACGGAACTGCAACTATTGCAGGAAGAATATTTGTAGATAAAATTCAAGGTAAGATATTTGTTCTTGGAGAAGGTTTAGATATTATATCTCAAGATTTAGCTGATAGTGAAAGAGTTAGAGTACAAGGATTGAAAAATAACGAAATAATTATAGCAACAGAACCATTAAGAGAAAGAATATTTATTAAAGTAGGAGATATTTTGTGGAGTTATAATTATGACCAAAAAGTATTTGTAAGTCGTCATACTTATATGCCAACTTATATGTTTTCAAGAGGGTCTAAGCTTTATTCATATAAAGATACTAAAGGTTTTTATATACACAGTGACCCAGAAAGTTCTACTTTTTATGATAAAGTAATACCATACTCTATATCTATAGCAGTTAATGCAGCAAAGACAACAGATAAGGAGTTTAAAAATATTGAATTATTTACAACTAAATTTGGTAATAACTTAGTACCTTTACCTTACTCAACTTTTGATGAGCTTGAAGTATGGAATGATATGAGGTACTCAGGAAAAAATAAAATTATTGTAAAAACAGAAGCATTTCAAACTAGTGGAATATTAGAAGTACTTGCATCTAAGGTAAAAAATTCTTTTAGATTATTTGTTCCTAGAGATGTAGTAGTAAATCCTTCTATTAATATAAAGAATATAACAAATAATAGAAGTACTGAAAAATGGTTACCTAGAATGAGAGGTAATTATATAGTAATTAAATTAAAATCAAACCTTACAACAGGGTCTTTATTTTTATATGATGTAGTTGTAGATGTTTCAGAAAATATTAGATAATTATGACTAAAGGTAAATTTTCAAGGGCAAAAAGTATGAATGAAGCAAATCCTGGTTCTGGGGATGAGCTAGTGATGGAAGGTATAGGAGATGCAATAGGGTCAGTTACACAATTAGCAGGCTCTTTTGGTTCTATTCTTAAAGATACTAAGCTTAGTTCAGTTGATAAAATGAGTGAACGAGGTACTATCACACATACAAGAAATTTAGGAGGTAAAACTATGAATATGGCAACAGCTGGTGCAAATGTTGGTAAAACATTTGGTACTACTGGTATGCTAGTTGGTGGTGCTATTGGAGCTATAGGAGGATTTTTTGGAGCTTTAAAAGACAAGAAACCTACAATGGCAGAACAAGCTTTACAAGAAGGTAGGTTTCAAATGGGTCTAGCTATGAAAAATGTTAGACCAGAAGATACATTTGCTAAACAACAACAAATGGCTAAAAATGGGCTTAATGTAAAAAGTAGTAAGGACATTGAAGTAGAGAAAGATGAAATAGTTTTAAGAAAAATTGGCAATTCTTTTAAAAAAGTAGCTGATTTTAAAGGAGGTAAATCTCATATTGAAGGAGGAGAACAATATGAAGCTTCTGAAGGTGATATTATAATTCCAGGTAAAGAACGTAATAAAATAAATTTATTATTAAAAAATAGAAGATGGACAGCTATTGAATCCATCAGACAATCTTTACCTAAAGATACAGGTAAAACTGTGTTTAAAACTGGAACTAAAAGTGTGGACCCTCCAGGTAATCTTAATTTTGGGGATGATGCTAAAGAAATTGCAAATCATATTATAGAAAAATTAGTAGCTGGTGGATTTACAGAAATTGCTGCTAAAGGTATGGTAATAAATTTTATAACTGAAACAGGAAATTTTACAGATTTTGAGGAAAATGGTTTATCTCCTAAGAAAGGATTAGGTCTTGCACAATGGACAGGTCCTAGAAGACGTATTTTTGAACAATACTTAAAAGATAATAATAAGGCTGTAGAAAGTATAGATGATAATATAGATTTTTTATTTTATGAATATAAAAATCATCCTGAATATACAGGAATATCTATAAAAGAATTAAACAATAGTACTAATGTACCTGATGCTACTAGAAAAGTTTTAGAGCGATATGAAAGTCCTAATAAAGCTGTAACTAGCTTAGAAGCTAGGTTAACTGCAGGTAGTAAAGTTTTAGTAGATGTAGGAAGTAAAGAAGACATAGATAAAGCCCTCGCTATTACTACATATAAAGGTTCTAGTGTAAAAAATGAAGTTATTGAGGCTAGTAAAGAACAAAAAGTTTCAGAGGTTCCTTCTTATTTAAATCCTCCAAAACCAGAACAATTAAAACCAAATAAATTAACACAAAAGGATATAGATATTGATAAAGCTTCAAAACCATCTAATTATGCTAGAGGTTATTATAATAATGATGATTATGAAAAAGGTGTAAATAATAATAATAAACTTAATAAAGAGGCAGGAAATTTTGTAGCAAATGCAATATCTGGTATAATTCCAGGTGTAGGGGTTTTTAATAAACTTACTAATGTTGTTACGAGATTAAAGGGAAAAAATACTTCAAATATAGGGTTTACATCTAAGAAAGCTCAGGATGATATGGATACATTTATGAATTGGTATCAAAAGAAACGAGGATTCCTTGGTACTTTTAAAGATTCTTTTACTAGTATCTTTGATAGTGTATTAGGTGCAGTAATAACAGGTAGAAATTATGGCACAGCAAGAATTTTAGTAGCAAAAGCAGCTATGGAAGATTTATCAAACAAGGAGTTTCAAGGTATTATGGAAGAAGCAAAAGCTGCAGGGGTACTTGCACAAAACACAGAATTTTTATTACAAGATATAAAAGAAAATCCATCTAAATTTACTCCAAATGATGAAAATGGGATATTAGTTGCTAATGTTATTACATTTTTAGCAGATGCCCCAGTTATGATTACTAAAGCAGGAAAGCTTCCTTCTATGGCTAAGAGTATGTATAACTTTATGAAAAAAGCCCCTAAGTTATTTTCAAAATCAGAAGCTGCTGCTGATATAAAGAAAATAGTAGGAGGTCTTAATGCTGTAGAAAAAGCAATTAAATATGCAGATGTTACAGAAGCTGCTGTTAATACTGCTAAAAAAGCAGGTGTGGTAGGTAAAGATTTAGAAAAATTAGAGGCAAAACATGCTAGAGCTGTAAGTCTTCTTTCAAAAGGTGTAGCTAAGGCGAGAACTAATGAAGCAGCATTTGTAAGTACTTATGGAAAAGAGGGGTTAGGTATCCTCGAAAAAGCTAAACAAGATTTAACATCTGCTAGTACAGCTGGTTCAAAAATTGTTGAAGCTTTTAAAGAAGAAAAATATGTTGCTGAAGTAGCTTCTAGTGCTAATAAATCATTAAAAGCTAATTCACCTGCAATTGAAAAAATAATAAATGCATTCAATTCTACTAAAGTAGATGGGTCTAAAGTTAGTTATGACAAATTAATGGAAGAGGCTGCAAACTTAGATAAAGCTAAAGTACCTGTTCCTGATGGTGGGTCATGGGTAGAGTCTGTGAAAAAAGTTTTTAATTTTATAAAATCTAATGCAGCTAAAGCCTTAGATAACACAGGTAAATTATTTACAGGGAAAAGTTTTTCTGAATTAAGTCAGCTTGAAAAAGATACTAAAGAAGTATTTGGTGTAACTTCTGATAAATTAAGTAAGTTAAGTTTAGGTGAAGCGGGTAAAATACTAGGTGAAAGAGAAAAGGGTCTTGGTTTACTTAAAGATAAATTTAAAGTTGGAAGCAAGGCTGAAAAAAATATAACTTCTGTTTTAGAAAATATAAAAAATAAATCTGGGGATATATATACCAAAATACGAGGAGTAAAAGATTGGCAAAAAACTATAGATGTAGGATTACGTGAGGGAGTAAATATAAAATCTATACTTAATAAGTTAATTAATCCAGAAAATGATAAAGATGTTGAAGAGGAAATTAGAACTGCTACTGAGGATTTGGTAGTTGATGATACCAAACCTGGAGAAGAAGAAACAGTAATTGCACAAGATGATGTTATAGCAGATGACTCAGATAACCCTGATAACCCTGATAACCCTGATAACCCAGATAAGTCAGATAAGTCAGATAAGCTTGATAAGCCAGGAAATACAGGTAATCCATCCACTAAATTAAGTACGCAAGAAAAAATAGCTGGTGTGTTTGATACAATTGCAGCGTATGCTCCTGCTATTTATAATATAACTAGGGGATTAGAAAAGAGTCCTAAAGTAAATAGAAGATTTGTAACTCCTCAAACATATAGGTATGAGAATATGAGTCAACCATCTTTAAATGCTATTAATGATGCATTTGAAGCTGCTGTTGGGAATGCTAGAAATCTATCTGGTGGTCTAGCCTCTAATTTTAGAAGTAATACAGAAAAAGCTTGGGCTGATAAATTTAATAGAATTAGTCAAGTAAATGTACAAGAATCAGGAAGGGCTGACCAAATTGCAAATAATAATATAGGAATATTAAATAAAGGTCAAGAAATTAATCAACAAGTTAATGCTAATGCAGACCAACAAGATTTACAAAATGAGGCTGCTACAAACTCATTCTTAGCTATGGGTATGAAAAATTTAGCAGATATATCTTCATTAAAAGCTAAAGAGGCTAATATGAAAGATTCAGAAAGTACAGTATTAAAACTTTATAAACAACTCACAGCTAGACCTGGTATGGGTGAAGATATTGAGGAGAATATTAATATTAATCCTGTCCCAAAAATTCCTAATACTCCTATTAAATCTTTTAGTTCTGTGGATAATGATATTATAGAAAGTACTACTAAAGTAAGTAATAATTCAGTTTCAAAAATTCCTAATGTTTCTATTAAACCTCTTAATTCTGTAGATAATACTATTATGGGGGATAATAAACTAGTTTCAAAAATTCCTAATGTTTCTATTAATACTTTTAATCCTTTTTCAGAGATAGCAAATGTAGTAAATTACAAAAAAAAATATAAATTATAATATAAAAGAAGATGCCAACATTATATGAAAAACCATTAGATTATACACCTCAAAGTACTTTTGTACCTCAACCTTTAGAGCTTATTGGTAAGGTTATGGAAATGCAAGCAAACAAGTATGATAAAGCCAAAGCTTTAATACAAGCAAGTGAGAATAGTTGGTTAAAGTCAGACCATTCTGTTAATGATACAGATATTTATAACAATACTATTAATGCTTATGAAAAAAGAATTGATGAAGCTGTAGCTAATGCTGGTGGGGATTATTCTACATTAACTGCTTTTGCAGACTCCTTAGTAAAAGATATTAATTTTGATTCTACACAAGGGGTTTTAGCTCACTTAAAAAATAATAAAGCTCTTATAGAGAAAGAGAAGGAAACTTTGGATAAAGATTATAAAGATGCTAAAATAGGTTATGGGGGTTATATTAAAGGTTTAGAAGCTATTTCAAATTTTAAAACTACTTTAGATTCTCAAGGAAATTTTACTACTTTTAATAGATATACCCCAAGTAATGTAGCAAATCCTATTGAAACTATGTCTAAGGTATTAAAAGACCTTCCTGATAAAACTAATGATGAAGGTATAGATTTTAAGGGTGTGAGAGCTTTAACTGAAACTTTAAATATGGAATTAGCTAATAATCCAGATATAGAAAAAGCTTTAATAGAAAATTTCAATATTCAATATAATGGTAAAAAAGATAGTAAATCTATACAAGAAAATTATTTAAAATATAAAGATAATATAATAAATAAAATTGTAGCAGACCAATCATACACTAGAAATAAACCAGAGAATGTAAATGGAACTATTCCATCAAAAGTTATAGACAATGTTCAAATTCCAGAGGGATTACAAAATGGAATTTTTAATTACACAGGAGGTAATGCTGCAGTAGCTAGGTCAGCTATTCAAAATATATTTGGACTTAAAACTGAAAAAGCTTTTAAAGATTCTACTAATACAGAGGAAGCTAAAAATATAATTCATAATCTTGAAATTAGTTCAGGAACTAAATATCCAACTACATATAAAGAACAGGTTAAGTGGTTAGATAAAACTATACATGCACCTAAAGTAGGTAGGGTAATAACAAAAACAATTACATCAAAAGATACAAGTAGAATAATTGATGCAAATGGAAATTTACTTAATGAAAATGGGGTATATAATAGGGAGGGTAAAAAAGTAAGTGATTTTTCAGCTCTAAGTCCATCTACAGATAAAAAGCCTTATGTAGTAGGGGTAGTTGATATTGGTTCTGATTTACCCCCTAATTCTGCTTTAATAAAAGGAACTGATGGGGAATTATATGTACAACCTCCAACAGATACTAAAACATTATTATCTGCAGATTATAATATGTGGAAAGTATATAACATTGGAAAGTCTAATACAGGAAATGGAGTTATTAATATAGAAGATATTAATACTACTGGTGGAGTTACTATTAGCAAAGGCACTTATAAAGCTACAGTAAGATATGGAAATACAAAATCAGGGGAAGCTACTAGAAAATTAATAGTTTTAAGTCAAAATGGAAAGCCTAAGTTTTCTATTGAAGCTACGGAAGACCCTAGACACCCTATAATATATACGTACTAATGGAAGAAAATACACAAGATTTAAAAATGCTAGATGCTAAGAATACTCCTTTAGAAGATTCTTTCGAGTCATTAATTAAAAATTCTAAGAGTACAGTTACTTTAACTCCTACTGAAAAAGAGTTAAGTTCTATTAATCCTGAAGGGGATGCTTTAGAACGTATAGGAAAATATAACTTAGGTAGAGATGGAGGTCATACTGGAACTGTTGATTCTTTGGATGAACACGCTTTATTTGAAGAAGATATTAATTCTACTAGAGCTAGAAATCAATCTGAAGTTGTAAAATTATTTAAAACTATAGGAGGAGGTTTGGCAGAAGGATTACTTATTGCTTCAGAGCAACTTGGGTATGTTCCAGATATCAATACTTATACTAATATGTTTGATAAAGCTCATGATTTTTCTGGAAATTGGTGGACTTCTTTGATGAAAGAAGCTGAAGAAGGATTAAGAGAATCTAATATGTTTAAAGTATATGAGGAAACTCCCGATGATAATAGTATTTCTTCACAAATTTTTAAATGGTCTGCCTTAGAAAGTGCTATATCTTCTGGAGTAGGATTTGGTATGACTGGGTTAGCTGCAGCTAAAGCAGTATCTGTTTTAGGTTCTTTAGGAAAATTTCAAGAACTAGCAGAATTAACAGATATAGCACTTGGAAATGTAAGAGCACAAAAAGCTATTTCTACAGCTACAGGAACTGCAGCAAAATATGTAGCAGGACAAAAAGCTATGTTAGGTGCTAAAGGAGCTACAAAAGCTTTTATGGGTCCATTAGCTACTTCAACAATGGCTAATTTTTATATGGGGGAAATGATGGCTACTGATACCTATAGAGCAACTTTACTTTCTTTACAGCCTAAGATAGATTCTGGAGAAATGACTTTACGTCAAGCACAAGAACTAGCAAATAAAAGAGCACATAGTGTGGTATCTTTAAATGAAGCATTAGTTCTTACTGGATATTTAAAATTTAGTAAAATATTTAAGCAAAGAAATAGATTTCAGTCTATTTTAAAAAATCCTTCTGCAATGTCTGAGTTAAAAGATATAGTTGTTAAGGGTTCTTTTACTGGGTTTACAGAAAATGTGTATCAAGAAATGATACAAATGGAGCAAACTCATAATAGTTTAAAAGAAGCAAATATTAAGGATGAATACTCAGATAATTTTGCAGATAGAATGGCAAATTTTGCTTTATCTAATAGAGCTTTAACTGCAGGTGTTTTAGGTGTTATAGGTGGTCCTATTCAATTTGCTGTAATACAACTTCCATTAACTAGAGGGGCAATGAGAGAATCTAAAAATATTTATGGTAAACAACAAAGCTCTATAAAATATTTTGAAAAATTAAAAAAAGATAATTTTGAAGATTTTAAAAAATATGAAGATGAAATTAATAATGGTATTGTTAAAGGAGATATTGCAACTGCAAAGTTAGTAGAAGATTTAAGTATTGCTAAAGAGGTATCTAAGTCCATAGAAAATGGTACTATAGACTTTATAAAGAATGATATTGAAAAAATAAGAGATTTAGAAGAAAGTGAAGCGGAAGGTTTAAATTATGATAAAGAGTATAAAGACACTGCAAATAAAATCTTAGAACATATAACTAATGCTGAGGCTTACTCATATAAATTTTTAGGGAAAGAAGCTGGAGTTATTTTAGTACATAATAGTTTAGTTACAGAGATAGTTAATTTACATAAAGCTAAAGAAGTAGAAGCTAAGAATAAGCTAAAAACAAAAATTTTTAAAGATTTACAAGATAGTATTCCAACAGAGGATTTAACTATTTATACTTTTGACGATGATTTCAGAATTGTTAGAAATGCAAAACGATTTGAAAATGTTCCAGCTAAAGAACAAATAGAAATAAAAAAAGGAGAATCTTTTATTAATGCTAAAATTGATGCAGTATTAGATGAACACCCAGATTATGATGATTATCTTATTTTAGGTGGAAAAATTGAAGGCTATACTAAATTACTTTCAAAATTACACAAAGAAAAAAGAGATATATTATCAGAAAAAGGTCAGGCAGATGCAAAAAAAGTCAGAGAAAATATGGCTGTTACTAAAGCTGAAGAAATAGCTGTAGTAAATAAAAAAGAGGCGGACATTGCAAAAGATGAAAAGGTAAAGACGATTCCTTTTTCTCAAATAAAAAATGCCGTTCCTAAACCTTCTGCAGCTAAGCAACAAGAATTAAATGATAATTTTTCAAGCTTACTTAAAAAAGGTGTAAAATCTTTAGTGAAAAAAAATACGTTTACTTCAGTAGATGCACAAAAGAATAGAAAAGAATATACACCTAAAGAAATTAGAGCTTCTTATGATGGTAGATTTTTTAAAGTAATAAAACAAGCTCCTTATGGTATGCCTATTATTAAAGAGGTAGATAAAAATTATAAAGAAATAAAAGGGGCATTTGCATCTATATTAACAGATAATAATTTCTTTAGGCCTGAAGCATTGCAATTTGTGGACAATGTTTTTTATGGTAAATCTAGTTGGGCTAAGTATCCAGATGTACTAACAAAGTTAGAACCTAATGATGCTAGAAGTCAAGCAACTAGATTTAATAAAGCTTTAAATAGTACTTTTATTTCAGTAAGAAATGTACAATATGTTTCTAATACAGCTGAGGTATTAATAGAAAATTCAAAATATCCTGGATATAACTTTGATGCTATTAACACTGTTTTTACAGGGGAATATCCTGTAGAACTTAGAATAAATGATACGAGGGGAAAAGGTAATATTGTAATAGATGTATATAGAGAAGGAGAAAGTACTCCTATAACTTTTTTATCCCCTTATTATAATTTATTGAATGAAGAATTACTTAAAGAAATAAGAGCAAATGGGCCTGTGAAAGGAGTTGTTACAGGCCATTTTACAAATGCAGATAATTTTATAAAAATATTAAATGCAGATGGAACAATTAAAAAACATGATATTTCAGAATTAAACTCTTTACCAAAAGAATTTTTATTTAATGATACTGTGTATATAGCAAGAAGTTCTGAGGATAAGAATGGAGTTGTTCAATCAGTAATTTTATCCTTGGATGGAAAAGAAGTTTATATAGATGGATATTTACCCACAAAAGATAATGCTGGCAATGATATTAAAGTAGAGGTAAAATTTCCTAAAGGAGCTTATGGGCATACTTATTTTTTAATGCGTCCTTTAAGTGGGGTAGGTATTATTCCTGTTAAATTAGATGCTACACAACTTATCAATATACAAAGTAAAGAAGGTTTGGGTAATAGAGCTGAAGATATTATAAAATATGTAGGAGATATAATTACTAAACTTTTACCTGATGCTACTACGAGAGTAGGGGAGTTATCAGAAGAGCTTATAAATGAAGCTAGATTATCTAATACATCTGAAGATTTAACCGTAGGTCAAAATTTAAATAGATTAATTAGTTTAAAATTAATGGACTCTGTTCTAGAAAATTGGAATGAAGAACTTCAAGAAAATGTATATAATATAGTACAGCTAAGTTTTGGTCCTGCTGTTATGCTCAAGGATGGTGAGTATGTACCTGTAAAAATTCCTGGTAAAAGAGCAATTGCTAAAAAAGCAAATCATTTTCAATTTTTAATGCAAGTAGATAGTGCTGGTAATTTAGTTCCAGGAGTATCTGTGTATAATCCTGATAATCCTGCTAAACTTTTATACTATAATATCACTGATAATAGAGAAGAGATGATAGCAGCTGTTGGTAGTAAATATGCTACTGTAAGTATTGAAAGTTTACAAGGAGCTGCTTCTAGTAAAGAAAAAGAACAACTTATTAAAAATGCTGGCTTTGTTACTGATATAAATATAGCTAAACCATTTGCAGGCGCTTCTATTGATGTATATGTAGATAATGAAGATATTACTGAGAAAGCTATAAAATTATCAGAAGCTTATAGTAGAGAAGAAAAAGCTAAGGGTAATAAAACATTACAGGCAATTACTAAACAGGATAAAGAAGAGTTTATACAGGTTTTAAAAAATATAATTAATTTACATCCAGAGGCTAAAATAGATTTAGCTGA
>Ga0210039_1001622_pt1 | contig 20418 bp, 27 predicted proteins | sample CryGeyCG2114_250_3_FD_185460 | JGI IMG/M metagenome (GOLD analysis project Ga0210039, IMG submission 185460) | Groundwater microbial communities from aquifer - Crystal Geyser CG17_big_fil_post_rev_8/21/14_2.50 (SPAdes) (version 2) | ecosystem: Environmental > Aquatic > Deep subsurface >...
TGATTTCAGCTTTATTGGCCGCGTAAGATGATTCCAATATAGCAGCTTGTCCTTTAAGCCCTGCGAGTTCCTTACGCTTTGCTATCTCAATATCAAGTGCATTGGCACGGTTAATATACAAACTCTTATATGCCTTATCCATATCAACCGTATTGGCTGCTTCACGCAAAGCAGATGCCTCAAGTTCCATTTGCTTGATTAGTAATTGCTCTGTTGCTTCAGCAGCGATTGCTTTCTGTTCAGCAGATTTTCCTATTTCATCATTGTGCTTTTGTTGCGCGACAATCTTCGCATCAATATCTGCGATCTCTTTATTATTCAAGTCTGAAATGGATTTACTGATTTTCTCAAATTCATCATCTGCTTTACGCTTATCAGCAGCCATCGCTTGTTCAATAGCCCAAACATATTTCAATGCTTCTGCTCTTGTCTTATATTTATCATCCATCTTTGTCCATGCCAATGAAACCTTCTCTACATTGGTCATTTGTGATTCTGCTGAATTTGCATGAGCTTGCATTTCTGTGCCGATACGCATCATTTCACTTTGATGATGTTTTTCTTTTTTAGTATCAATCGTGTCAAATCTATGCTCGTATGCACCAGAAAGTTTATTTAATTCATCCATCATTACAGCAACTTCTTTTTCTTTGGCAATAATTTCTTTGTCAAAATATCCAGTTACTTTCCCTGACTGAGATTGCCCAGATGTGCTTCTTTTCTTTGCATCTGCAATTTTCGCAAGTTTAAGTTCTTCGATTGCAACAAAAGCATCGTTATATCTCAACCCAATAGCGACTTGTTCAGCCAAAAATCTAACTTCAGCATCTTTGCGTTTTTGCAAATACTCTTTATGAGCCTTGGCAGCTTTATCTTGCATCCCAAGCGTTTCTAAATATGCTTCAACTCCAATAGCTTTTGTTGATGCCCCAGTGATGCTCTTCCATAATTCATCTTGAGCGGAAGCAGCATCATTAGCAGATTGTTTCATTCCAGCAAAAGCTCTGGCGGCGTTTTCTAATTCTGGGAGCATTTTTTTTATGCTTTCAGCCCCGTCAGCGCCTGCTTTCTTAAAACCAGAAAAATCAAGTCTAGCTAATGCCAATAATTGATTCACAGCAGTAGAAGCAAATGTAACCAACATTTTTGCTTCTATCATAAGGATTCTAATTCCTTGCGCTAATTTAGCCACAAGTGGTGATACCCGTTTTAATATGTCGCCAATTATTTCAAATACACCGCCTATTAACTTCAATACTTCCCAATATGATTTTGCTGTAGCAACTGCATTTGGATTCAATGTGAATTTTTTTGATACTTCATCTACCTTCCCGATATAATTAGCAACATCAAGAACTGCTTTCTTGATAGCGCCAAATCCATCTTCATCGGATAGAAGCATTGATAACCGCGCCTGCAAAATATCCCATGCGCCAGTTAAAGTTTTTGAACGAACTTCATCAGCAACAACGAGGAATCCCTGTAGCCTATCTGTAAGCTCTTTAATCAACTTATCCGGGCCTTCTGCTTTCCATTGCTTCAGCAGTGCATCAGTAACGCCTATAGACCGCGCTAGAGTGCTTGATGCTGGTTGAATTCCGCCAGATATAAGATCGCGGACTTCCTGCACATATTGTTGAGAATTCAATCCAAGAGATGAAACGGCGATTGCGCCAGCGGTAGCAACTTTTTGTATTTGTTCAAGCGTCAACATTGCATTCAATCCACCTGATATAGCCGCCTGATTGACTTCCATCAATCTGCCCATATCAATACCGTATTTCATTGAATCCTGTTGAACTTGTTTTACATACTGACCAGATGCAGCCCATGCTTGTCCAAATGTTAAAGCCTTTCCATTTAGCTCGCCCATTGATATTAAGATGCCAGCAACGCCAGTTTTTGCATCCTCAACACGCTTCAACATTGCAGTACCAAATAATGCCGGTGAAGCTAACGCCGCACCAAGTGCCAAAACACCATAAATCGCACCAGTCATTTCAAATGTAAGCGATGCCATTGCTGCTGCTGTTTGACGGATTGCTCCACGGTGACGTGAGTTTCCTTCTGTTAGAAGGTTCATTCTCCCGTGCATTTCTCGCATTGTTTCATTATATATTTTACCTGTTACATTGCCATTAGCATGTTCTGCGCTAAGTGCTGCCATAGCAGATTTAAGGCTGTTTATTTCTCCGATACGTTGTTGCGGTGACTTAATTCCTGCGGCAGCATATACGTCTGGCTGTTGTATCAATGGAGCATTTGCTGCAAATAATGTTGACGATGAAACTTTACGCAAACCCTCTTGAGTGAGTGCGCGTTTTTGCATTGAAATTATTTCATTTCCTAAACTTATTTGTTCTCTTCGTTCAGCAGACAATCTTGCGGTTGTTCTTTTCCAGTCTTCTACGCGAGCATTATTCCAATCTTTCTCAAATTGCAAATTAGATTTTAATATAGCCTCTCCGCGATGAGTAAAATCTTGCTCCATAGCAAGTCTAGCAGAACGTTCTTGACGCTCGGATGCAGTGCCTTTTCGCTCAAAATCTGTTCGCATTGCTAATTGAGCTGCACGTTCTTGGCGCTCGAATTGCATTGAACTTTGGAGGTTTCTAATATGATAAGCAGTTAAATCTTTGCTTATTGATTTTTGTTGAGTAGCTTCGTTTTGTTGTGTAGCAGTAACTTTTTTAGACGCTTCAGCGAATGCAGTTAATTGAGACGTAGCGGTTTTCAGGTCGGTGGTATCAACCTCAATCTTCAATGTCGCTAGGTCAAATTCGCTCATTTTGCTTCCTTCGCAGATTCTGTAATGAATGCCGAATCCATTTCAACTATTGCATCAAGTTCCCATTGCTCAAGCCTTATTCCAGATAACTCGCACCAATTCTTTATTTCAGTGTAGGACAAAGGATTAGCTCCAAACCCGTTGCTTCCCCTTGCTCTATTCAACTGAATAAAATAATGCCAAACATGCGCGGCAGATTCTGGTATATCGGGTTCATTCGCCAATTCTTCCGGCATGATTCCATTCGCACGATATGCCACATTAAGATGGTCGCGTAATGAACAACCATCTTTCTGCCGAGCATTTAACCGAAACTGGTAGGTGGCAAACTCTACCAGTTCCTTTGTTAGTTTTTTAAGAAGTTGTCGAGGCTTCCAATGCCTTCGTTCACGGCATCATAAATCCACGAATAAGTCTTATAAACCTTAATCGCGTTCTGTACCGTGAATGGCAATTCCTCGCCGTCCAGCTTAATGCCGCGCCAGCCTTTAGTACACAGCACCAGCAACTCGATATTCTCGGCTTCAATAGCCTCTACAGTGCGAATTTCAGGGTCTTTACCGCGCTTCTGCGCCATTGCATCTTTGCGCAAACGGGTATTTGTCTTATCCCGCGTAAAGTCGCGGAATTCTTTGGAATCTTTACCAATCAAAGTAATGAACATCCCAAGTGGGACGTTACTGACTGGATGATGGAGTTCGATTTCTGCACCTTTGTCACAAGCGGACGTGGTGTCAAGCGAGGATAAATCAAATGACATGGTATTGCTCCTTTTTACGTTTGTACTCGTCTTACAAAATCCCGCGCTGATATTGCAAGTCCAGCGCGGGGGTATTCAATTACTTATCAAGCAATAGATGAATCCTGAATCATAAGTATGCTGTCGAACGTATCGGCACCAGAACCACCAGTCGTATCGCGCAAGGCAACGAACGGCATGGTCATGGTCAGACCCTTTTCGCCATCGTCTTTATCAGCGCCATTGATTTTGCAAATAGGGAATGTGAATGCCATAACATCCGAATCCGCCGCATTTCCAGCAGTGAACGCTGCGACAATAGACACTTCAGTTTCAGCCAAGAAGTAATCGCGCATCGTTACGCTATCGAACAGAACAGACATATTCCCAGTTACGTCAATCATGCCGGGGAAAATGTCGGGGTCAGTGTTTGAACCAACAATCCCGCCCGGTACAGAGTAGTTACCAGCGATGCCGAAATCAAGTGAAGTAATCGTTGCAACCTTTGTACCTTGAACGAATACAGCGCCGTTCGCAGCAGCAAGAATGTTACCGGTCGGAGCGGCAGTTGGCGAAGTGAATACGCTTGCAGTTCCGGTTGTCATATCCAATCCCATAATCGGGAAGTCGATAGTCGCCATGCCGGTTGCAGGCAGCTTCACGTTCATGCCGGTAATCGCGCAATCAACGAATTGCTCCGATTGTGTAATATCCGCATAGAAACGCTCAATAGTCCAGTAATCACGCGCATGGCTTGTTACAGGAATATAGTTGTGCTTACCAACCGATGCGGCAGTTACGGAATCACCAGCAGCCTTTGCGCCAACAGCAACACCGTCAAGCATCGTTCCGGTCATTACGGTTGAGGTAAGTGCGGTAATCAGGAAGTTGTGCCCGTTATTCGGAACGCCGGTTGTAGTCCAACCAGTCCAGCGAATGACCATGCCGATTTTGAAACCAAGTGTCAGCCAATTTGCACCAACGGTAGTGAATGTACCATTTGCGCCGGATGTAACGGCAGCGGTTACGTCAATCAATAAACCACTAGACACACCAGCAGACCATGCAGAGGAACGCAATACAGAGCCGATAAAGTCGTTATAACCCCCAACAGACAATTCGCCATTGAGCGTGCCATCAACAGACACAACGCCATGACGACCATCACTACGCTGCATGGATGGGTCAATTTCGTTTGACTTGTAGAATGCTTTTTTCTTATTGAGTGTCGCAGTTGTACGACGATAGAGTTGTGCGCCAGCACCAGATGCTGCGCTTCCAAGAGAAGCCTGCTTTTTTGCTGCTAATTGTGTGAAAATGCCGGAACTGATAGTCATGATATGTCTCCAAAGAAAGTTAAATTACACTTCCGAGGATGGCATATTGACCGGCGGGACGATGAACTGTGTGGCGTGCACTCGGTATTACGGTTTTGCTAGTCTTGCGTGTGCTGCAATTTCTTTTGAAAGTATGTACTAACTATCACCAGAATGCAAGTTATCTTTTTCTTCCGCTTCAATCCAAATTGTAATCGCGGCGGCAAATCCTTTTAGATAACGAACAATAGCTAATGCTAGAACTTTAGTATGTGGTTTCAAGCGAACACCTCCGCATAATACCGGCAGCGAACGGGTAATATCCAGAATGCGTCTTGAACCATACCTTGTCCGATTTCCGGTGTCTTTTCGATTATCACAGTCAATCCCCCATTGGTAAAACTTGCACCGCGCTTGAATGTTGTGCGGATTAGCTCGGCACGGGTTGCCGCTGTAACTGAACCATTGTTGATTGGATAGTGAAGTTCAATAAATAGCAATCCGCGTTCCTGATAATGTCCATCGCCAAATGTTGTGTTATCTGGCAGTGAAGGAACTAACGTTACACGCTGGTATGGGGTATTTGTGGATGGAGTGTAAGGGAAATTATCATAAGCTGTGTCAATAGCAGGCGTAATAGAGAATAAACCTAATTCGATGGCTTGCCGTACTTTTATGATGCTCACGATAAGTTCCTAGCTTGCGCTACAGCAGTTCTGACAAATATCTTGGAATCATTCAGCGCCAATTGCACCATGTGCGCACCAGCACCAGCACCACGTTGGTTAGGAGGTGTTAGTTTCCACTTGCTGATATAAGGATGAGTGCCTGTTTCCATTGCCATTGCATAAGGTGCGTTGTTGTAAATAAAATGCCGTGCTGCTACTGGCGCAGTTTTCACGTCCATGAATCGCGCCATTGAAGTTGCACCACTTGCGTCAATTGTTGCAGGAAAATTGCTTCCCGCACTTCCATTAGAATATGACCAACTACCCTTGAACTCACCAGCGCGATAAGTATTGGCCGGACGCATCTTTTGCCACATATCAGACCATAATTCCCACCTACCTACAGGACTGTATTCAACAACAGCCTTTCCAACCATTATCACGGTTCCTTGCGTTACGTGTGCAAGTCTCCGTTGATACTTGGCTACATGCTTTGCGATTTGCTCTGCGAAGTTTGCCATTTTTTGTCAGCCTTTTTCTCTTCAAGGATAACTACTTCTCCGCGCTTCGTAACAGTATCATCCTCGCCATTAGGCTGTTTGCATACGTTACCATCAGCATCGCGCAATAGGCATACTGCTTCGCCTTTACTTGGGTCAGCACTGATGCAGTCTTTAACTTCTATACCATTCACACTAGCTCGCATAATCATCTCCTAATCGTGCAATCGAAAATAACATCAATTCCTGATGGCCCAATATTTTTTATGTTCTTAATCTGCCATGTAACTCCGCCAACTATTACTTGGTCATTTAACGTTGGCGCTGAACCGTTAGCATCCATGTAAAGCCGCTTGTCTCCAGCTTGAACAAGTGTATTGTTAATCATATCGTTTCCATATACAACCAGATTGTAGTCGAATATCGCACCTTTGCGCGTTGTATCGGTTACAGTGGTTGTAGATGTTCCTGTTGCTGGATTATATTCTCCTACCACAGTTGACTTGAGAATAATATCCTGCCCATGCTTCGTTAGCAATTTTAACGCTCTATCAGCTAACTTGGCGTAATCCATTATTTAACCAATTGCACACTAACACCACCGTTGCTATTCAGGTACGGCGATAGCATCGCGTCAATAGAAGAATATCTGACTGTTTGTGGCGAGAATTCGCTGTACTTAATTGTTATCGGCCCGACGATTTCTTCTTTTACGTTCTGCGTCTGGTCTGGCATCAAATCATCAGCGTTTGCTTTCAATGCCAATTCAGCACAAGCATTCTTAACTTCATTAGGAATGGTATTCTGGTCAACATATCCGCCAAATACACTTGCCGGAAGTTCTACCCATGCGCGAGGCCAATCAAGCGATTGTGTGCTGGTTACACGATAGCCTTTCCACCGATCAATATACATTTGCGTCATGTAAGCCGTTGCTTTGCGCACATATCCTTCGCGTGTAGCATCATTCGCAAGCGCAGCCCATGCAGCATTGCCGTTCTTTTCGTGATATTCAGCGATATAAGCCAAAGTCGCATAAGCATCGGCATTTGCTACTTCCGTCCCATCCTCAACGATAAGCGTACTAGGAACGGCTACAGTAGCGGCACTATCCGCATCAGTGCTTCCATCAACGTTAGTTGCCGTTACACGCCCTACAAGCGCATATCCGATGTCTGCCCTAGTGATGGTATAGGTGGATGCTGTCGCGTCAGCTATGAGCGTTCCTGCGCGCAACCAAGCGTATGCGTAAGAATCTGGTGAGCCAGTCCATGTGCCATCAGACAGCGTAAGTGTTTCGCCGAACTCTACTGTTCCGGTTATTACAGGAAGTACCGTATTAACTGGGGCGACCATTTAAACTCCTTACTTTAAGTCGGTGAAAAATTCAGACAATTCATCTGAAACTTCATAAGTAAAAGTTCCATAAGTATTTTTTGTCAACCCGATAATGCATTCCACAAAAGCATCTTTAGCAAAAATCCTTGTATTTGGAGTGTCATCAAAAACAGTCCCTGCCGGAATTACAATATCTTTTAACAATACTTTTTTCATTATTTATATTCTTTCTTTTTGATCGGATAAGGCTTCAACTGAATCTTCTTTACTGGAAATGGCTCTCCGGCTTTTTTCAGATTCTTGATAAATGCCACTTCACGATAATTTGGCTTACCGAATGTAACAACCATCGTTTCACCGCGATTATTCGCTTTCGGCTTGTTGTGCCAAGTTGCCTTGACTACCAACTTATCACTCAAATACTTGATTGCAGATTTAGCATCTTTAGTGGCAATCAGAGTAGCCGCTACAGTTGCAATCCATTTTGTGTCGATTTCAGTTTTCATTATCTGGCACCGAGATTAGCAAATGCAGATGCTGCATTGAACAAGGTCTTGCGTCCAGCCAAGTGATGATATTTCACTTTGTTGGAATCAAGATAAGCCTTCAATTCCTCATCAGTCATCGCGTTGAAATACGCATTGCTTTTGGTGTCTGGAATATCAACTTCGATGATTGTTTTGGCAACAGGTTCAGGCTCAACAATCGGCTCTTCAATTACTGGCTCTGATTTCTGTTCTGGTTGCACTTGAACCACAACATTAGATTCTTTATACAATTTAGCACCGCGTGGCAATGATTCTGCCATGTAATATCCATTAGGATTCCCTTCTGCTACAGGGCATGCTACTTTGATAAGCGGAACTGTATCAATAGACATTATTACTCCTTTGTTAAGTCATCATCAAACCGCCCTCGTTAGAAGGCGGTTGAATTACAGCTTATCCCAAAAGTAGGGCAGCATGTCTCGGTGCAACCATCTGAACCCCCCATGCCAAACCAACTTCAAAGCGAGTTTGACGGTACTGACGATATACCGCAACTTGGAACGACAAGCCGGATACAGGGTCAGTAATATCCATTACGTCATCAGCATCATCGCCGCCTTCAGGCATTGCAGGTGCGCGGGTTGCCAAAGCAATTGCCGAGCTTGCAAAGACCATGTTACGTGCAGATGTTGCAACAACAGTGATTGCCGTAGCGGATGCGCCAATAGCTACGCGCAGACCCGGTTCTTGCAGAGTGATAACGTCACCAGCAGCAGGGTTAGCACCAGCAAACACGACCGATTTAACGACGTATTTATTGGTATCACCAGCGAAGGTAATCACATCACCAGCAGCAACAACGCCAGTACCAGCAGTTGCCAGAGTGATTGCAGTAGCGCCTACAGCATAACCTGCGTTATTGGTAGTGGCATTAGCCATTGCACCAGCCGTATGAGTCTTGACTTGCGCAGAGTTATGCACCATCGCACCCTGAATGTCGCCAATGATACCGCGACGCAACAGATCGGAAGTACCGGACTCATTCACTTTGAACAACACAGATTGCTTACCACGAAGATTGGCGATTGCGGCAGAACCGAACACAGCATGGATATTACCCGGCGCGCCGTTATCTTCCAAAATCTTCAACATCTGTGCCATATCGGACAGGTCATTTGCCGTACCAAAAGGCGTAGTAGCAGCAGTACCATAAGCGCGGGACGCTTTAGTGTACAAAGCCGCCAAGTCAGCCTCAACTTCATTGGTCAATGCGCGCATGGCTTGTGCGAAACGGTCGCGGTTCAATTGTGCCCAAATGCCAGTGCCAGCAGTTGCCATCGTTTCTTCACCATTCCAACGAACAGGAGCGTATTTGCTCTTGCTGATGGTCATAATGACATTGCCGGGTGCTGCATCGCCATCATTCGGTGCATTAACGCCCGGAGTGATGTTGGCAGTTGAAATAGCGCCAACAACAGGGATATTTACGGGCTGGTTGATAGAAACACGTTCAGCGGAAGAGTCGCGCGTTACGGCAGGGATAAAGCCTACCAGTTCACGAGATACAGTATCGGCTGCTTCGTAAAGTACGGGGATAAGATTCGTCAAAGTATTGCTCATGATTTGTTACTCCTAAAATAAATAAAATAAAATGGGTTTGTGTTTCGACCATCTCGGTCTATTTACTACAGAGCAACATCTCGCTGCTTACCGCCTTAATCAACAACTCGTACTCCATTCTTAATTGCAGATACTTTATCAATTGGCGACAAAGAATCGAATGATGCACGTTTCATTTGCTTCCCACCGCCAGAACCAGCACTACCTGTAGCCGAACTTCCTGACGATGTTACTGTGTACCAATGGGGAGAATCAACTTTCTGAGACTCGTACCATTCTGTTGCAGAGAACGGAGTTTTACCATCACGTCCAATTACTACACTACCATCTGAATTCTTTTGTACCGCATTGCCATTTTCATCCAGCGTGAAAATAGTCTTTGCAAGCAGTAGCGAATCACGGATACCAAGTTTATGAAGTCCAGCGTTAATCGCTGCTGAACGCAATGAATCTTCAAGCACCCTATCCTTGAACGCATCAGCTTTTGCTTCAGCAGCAGCAATTTTTGCCTTCAATTCTTCTTTTTGGCGGTCTTCTTCAATGCGCCACTTTTCTGTTCGTTTATTGATTACTTCATCAATCTTTCCGGCAGCAATCAACTGCGCCTCTTCATTATTTTCAAACCTTGCTTGCAATTCTCGAATCTTTACAGGGTCAATACCTGCATATTGTGTTTTGAATTCTGTTAGTTCTTTTTCTTTTGTCTTTGCCGAAATCTTTTCTTTATCAAGAGCAGACTTCAATCCTTTGATATTGTTTGCCAGTTCCTCGTCAAGGTGAAACTTGCCATCAACTTCTGAATAAAACTTACGCGATGCTTCAGGTACTGCGTCAATCGTGTCAACAATAAATTCCAAAGGCATTTTACGAACCCTCTAGGTTAGTTGGTACTTACCAACAATATAAGATTATGATAGTAAAGAAAGAATGTCAAGAGTTATTTTTTCTTCTTCGCTTTTGCTTTTTTAGCCACACTCAATGCAATAGCTACCGCTTGCGCTGTACTCTTACCATGTTTTTTTTCTGTTCGTATATTGGCTGACACAGACCGTTTTGAGTAGCCTTTGATAAGCGGCATAATTTAATCCTCCATTGCATTAAGCAACAACAACACCATCGTCATTTCCTCGTCATCATCCGATACTTCAACTTTCCCGATTGTCGATTGTGCTATGGATTGTTTCTGACGACATTCTGCAACTATGTTATTAGCATGTTCACCAACTATGTTATCGCTGATAAATACGCTTGAAACTGATTGCTGCTGTAATCCGATTACAGTTGATGCCTCGGCAGTTGTAAAGGATTGGTTGACAACTGAAATGCCGGATACGATATATTCGTATGCCATTACTGCATCTTTAAGCCATTACAGAATGAATCAGCTTTCCAGCCTTAATATCCATTCCAGTTTTAATTTCAGTATTATTGATAACCATGTTGAATTCTGTCGTAACTCCAACACTTCCACTCATAACAGGCACGTTACCTGAACACAACCTGTAGTACGATACTGTGCCGTCTTTAAGCGCCTTCGATGCAGACCATTCTACCGTAATTATTCCACCTTCAACTGTTACCGAAGTTAGTTTGCATTCTACCAGACGACCATCAGTTCGCTGCGTCAAAGGACGTTGTTCTCCAGCATACAATCTCATTGAACCGTTATCGCGCAGGATAGTTGCCAACGCTTCTGCTGCGGCGTTTGATTGCTGCTTTATTGCGTAATCGCTAATCATAAGGTTTAACATCATGCACTCCTAGTCGCTTGCATTGAGCCGTCAGGCATTTTCTGAATCTTTGTAACGATTGCAGGCTGAGTTACTTGTTTCGGAATACCATCTTTAATCAAATTCTCTTCATCTTGAAATTCTTCGTGAGGCTGATAAAATTCAGAACGCTTTAGATATGCAAAGCGCGCTTCAGCAGATATGCCACCAGCTTGCCACGCGCTTACAAGTGCATTAAGCATTTCTGGCGTAACAGGTTGAGCGAAAAACTCACGGTTCAAATCGAATCGAACATTAGTAGAATCATCGCCAGCCCATTCAGCGAATGTCTTTAATGCTATCGTGATGCCAGTAGAAATTGATTGTGCAAGACTTGCCAAAATTGATTGCTCACCTGCTCGATAAATCATAGCAGTTTGTGCGGATTCCGCTTGTACTTTATGGCTCTCAAGCATTCTGCTACCAAGTGAAACCATGTGCATTTCAAGGCGATTAAGAAGTGAATCTAATGCACTGAATCCAGATGTACCAACTTCTACCATTGTTGCTTTTGCAGCAGGATTTGGAAATACTAATGCCTTCCCTGCCCCAACATGTAGAGTTTCATTAGGTTTCATCTCATGTCCAGTTATTGTCATGGTGGGGATACCTGACCAGTGACACCCATGCGCTAGGTCTGAATAAGCCTGATAATGGGCAATGTTTGTATCAACAATGTCAATCATCATTGGTGTATCAATATCAGGAGTTACGTTATCAGAGCCAATGATATACAAAGGAATATAATTCATTTGCTTTCCGTTCATCATCGGATAAAACCGTTCAAGTTCTACATCAGTAGATGATTGACGATTATCTTCATTTACTTCAAATATGCGTACCCGATAAATATCATTTTCGTCCAAATCCAATACACGATAACGCGTTACTTCTTTATCCTCAAATTCATCAATAGGGATTAAATGTTCTTCTTTGATTACCGCCATTGAAAGCGCATATCTATTATTTACTCTTCGTTGCCGCCAATTTATTATCTGCTCTGCACGGATAATTGACATATATGGTCGTACATTCATCGCTTGAGCATCCGCAATGGTCATTGCATCGCTTGTAATTGGATAGTTAACATATAGACCAACTCGCCCAACAACCATACATTCTTCTGCAATGTCCTGCGCAAATGCAGTCAACGGGATTCCTGTCAACGTAATATCTTCTAGCATTGATGATGTATTTATAGGGCATTCTGCTACAGGCGGACGGCGAAATACCATGCCAATCATTCCCTGAATTGTCCGGTATGTGGCGTTGTATAAAACTGTTCTATTTAATCTTGCTTGATATGCAGCAGTCGGTTCATCTGTTAAAGCAGGGAGGTATTCAGTTGTATGTTCGCGTAATTCCTCTGTACCGGCAAACACGTCGCGGCATTTCTGCCATTGACTAAGCATCTCGGTGTAATCTTCGTGTTGGGTGCGAACGCCTGTATTCTTTTGTGCCATGCTGGAACCCTCGATAAACGAGTAATTTTCGCAAGGGTATCAGTGTTCTATTGAATATGCAAGTGGGTGCTTACAAACCAGTAATAGTAGCAAACTGCATTACATAATTTTTCTGTAACTCCATAAACCCACGGCTGGCAGCATCGACAATATCATCGTGAGTTGCATTCGGGAAACCCTCAAACTCTTTTATTAAGTCTTGATTCCACGGTGCGCGAACAAGTGATATGTTGCCGCCGTTAAATTGACTAGCCATTGGTTCTGCGCGAGTAACTTTGCTTCCTGATTCTGGTGATGCATTGACCCTGAATCCTGATAGTTTTCTAATAAACGTAGAAGCAGCAAACTTACCTGAAGCACCAGGGTCAATTGGAATTGATTGCAACACATTTATTCCATCGCGCGTAGCTGTGGCAATAAGAGTTTTTTCAACTTCATCTGCCATTCCACGGAATCTAACTACGTCAACAATAGTGTATCTACCTTCGTAGTCAACACACATTAGAAGCCCAACAGTGAAGTCTGGTTCGTTGCCTTTTTTCAAATCTACTTCTGTAGCTGCCCAATCCCAAGCTCTTACCATGCGTCCGTGCGGGATAACATCAGTATATGAAACCAACTTTGTAGAAAACACTCCGCCCTCTTTAGCGATGCGAGGCTGCCCCATCCAAATGTTTAGATACTTGTCATAATCCATTGCCTTCATCTTCTCTGCAAGCATGATGGATGATTCGTCTGCTAAATTATTATCAAGATAATTAACATTGATTAGTGTTACATCTGGGTCTGGTGTTAGAACGAATCTACGGTACACATAATCGTCAACATTACCTGTATTGAAGCCAATCCATATCTCTGCATCCTTGACACGGATAGTGGGGTCTAACTCATCGAAAGTTTCTTCGGCAAGGTCAACAGCTTCCTCAATCCAACATATCTTCGTGCCTTCAAGAGATTTAATTTCCTTCATGTTGTGCTTCAATCCACGAAACACAAAATCAGTACCAGTCTTTCTATGGCGGATTGCATTTACAAGCACATTGAACTCGCTATCAAGGTGTAAGTCTTTTATCCTATTTTCAAGAACAGATAACACAGAGTCTGCAATAGTGGATTGAATCTGACGGCAGCAAAGTACAGTCATTTTTTCTTCCATTGCGCGTAATACAGCGGCCAAAGCAAATGTCCAAGAATTATGCGTTACTGTCCCATCTGCCAAACAAAATAAATGATCTCCATCTAATGAAAATCCTGCATACGCACCTTGTCCTATAGATTCAACTTTTAGATATGATAACTTCTTATCTTTATTTGGTTTAACATCGTCACGCGAGTATTGTTTATGTTTAATCAAACAAGGAATTTCCCAAACATTCCCGCTGATATTTACATACCATGCGAATCCTTTTACACCATTATTCGTACATACTGTTTTTCTTTTTGTTAAAGATGTTCTAAATCCCAATGAGTCAGCCAATAATTTAATATCTCTAGCAAGTCGTTCATTTACTTGTGCTATTGAATAGCAATTATGATAAGCATGACCATCAGTATCAAGTAACCCAGCAAGTAATTTAAGCCGTATTTCTTTGCTATTCGCTATATAACAATTAGGGATATGTTTATTATTGAAAAGATTATATTTCTTATATTTTTCCCATATAGGATGCAATCTTCCATGAACACCAACAACTTTGCTTAAATTATAAGTGCTGGCGGCATTGTCTCCTTTGCCATATTTAGTTAGATTAAGTCCACTTTTAATACAAAATTCATTTAACCAATCTACAATTTCAACATCTGCTGATGTTATTGCTACTGCATTATTTGTTCCGTCTCCCAACCATAATCCAAGGAAATACGGGTCTACTGTTACATCTTGTTCTATGAACTCAATCAATCCTGCACGATAGCCTCTAAAATTATCTTTCCATCGTTTTGCTTGTGCGATGTAATCACGAATTGATATATTTGTAATATCAGGCCAAGACGGATAACGTCCATTAGGGCGGCGCGGATTTCCTGCTTTTGATATTTCACCAATATCTTTTTTACATGATTCTGACTTGCGCAAAGATAGTATATGATCTTCATTAACCACATAACTCATTGCTGATGTTTGATATACACGGAATAATTCAGATGTTCCTGATGTTGTATCAAGAACAGTGCGCGGCTTTGAATCCGGCCCCATTACTTTGTCACCAACTACAACGTCCTCAACATTACGAAGAGTTCCGTCATACATAAGAATTTCCGTCCCAATCCCAAGACATTTTGCTCCCGCCCTGCCGCCATAAGCAACATAATACCGAGTGCGCTTATGCCCTCTATCGACGATACGATGCTCTGGAATTAGGTATCCATTTGCGGGATTGATTATCCTGCGCTTTTTATCGAACGCTCCTTCTACCTCTTTGCCATTGACAAGAATAATCGGCGCGCGATTTTTTTCAAAAAGCGGAAGCCAGAGAGGTGACGGTAACTCTAGTTCCATTTGTCACTCATTGTCATCATAAATATCCTCATCATTCACTTCGATCACTTTCTCAACTCTTTTCGGTTCACTTAAAAAGTTCAAAGTGAAAACTGGCCTGCTATCTTGGCTCAATGTAACTTCTTGCGGAATGGACTTCTCGTTGAACTTTACTCTATCGCGCAATCCGGCAATCTTCATCGCATGATCTGCCCTAGCCTTTGCGATACCAGCTTGTGCAGCAGTAAGCTCCTCGCCCTTATTAGCGGCTTCCTCAAGATACTTGGCTGCATCATCAGCAAGTGCCATCGCGGATGCTTGCATAGCTGGTTCTAGTGCGTCTCTGTGGAATGCCATCCACTTGATTAGTTGCTCACGCGGCAGTCCAAGCTTCCTTGCCGTATCATCAAGCGTCAATCCGTTCACCAGATAATTCAATATCGTTCCGGCGCCACCGATAGCCTCGATGCGTCTTGCAGAATCATCGCTTGGCGCAATCATGTTCTTGATATTCTCGACGCGCAACACCTTCATCGTCTCGTCATCAAGGGCGACTATTTTGTTATCGTCCACTATGGTTAGTCCTTTTGAGTGCGTCATTATTTATTGCCATCAATCGAATTAAGAAAATTACGAAAAGCTAATGCGTTTGCATCAATCTCCGCTGCTCCGACGAAATCTGCTTCGCATACATCACAGTGCAGAAATTGAGTTTCAATCATGCCTTTTTTACCATTGTATTCAACTTCGATACTTTCATGTTGCAAAGTGGCATTACCTTCTTCACATATCTGACAGATGCTCATTGCAATTTATTCTCGCAATTTTCACTGCAATCACACAGTCGTTCATCTTCGTCATCATCTTCATCCGCAAGTTCGTTGCAGATAGATTGCCATTGCGCTTTGTACATCGTCTTGAGTGCAGACAGAGCGCCAATTACTTCGCTATATCCAACTTCGTCTGCTTTGAATTTAGCATCAATGAAATCCATCATGTCGTCAAATAGGTTATTGCTCATTTTTCCTCCTTTTGTTTATCCAGCCATTCACTAACAGCCCTACGGATTATTTCGCTGACAGGAATTCCAGTCGAGAGTTTTGCAGACTTTAATCTTGCAAGCAATGCTATTGGGAAGTAAAAGTTAACGCGCTTCAATTAAAAATACCTTTGAAAAATTCAGGCATGTCAGTTTTATTTTTATCATTCTTTTCGAGTAGCGACTTCACTTTGTAATCACATTCCTTACAATATACCACCATGCCATTACCTGAGTTGCACGAAAAGCCTCGGCCTTCAGGCCGGGGATGGATAGTGCGTAGAGCGAAGCTCTGCTTTCTTTAGATATTCGTCTAATGCCAACTCGACGACTTTCTTTTTGTGAATCCCGTTGGTCAAGGCGTAGGCATCCAAGCGTTCTTTCAGCAAATCTGGTATTGGTACATTTAATGGCTTCATCACAAACACCTTGCAGCTTTATTTAAGTGGGCGTAAAGTATATCACATGGAACTTCAAACAAAAACTATTTCGGTACGAGTCAAGGACAAGCATGCAAAAGTGCTGTCCCAAATGGCTTTCGACTGTAATCAGGTTTGGAATGCGGCAAATGAACTGTCGGCGGATTACTCGTGGGTTCCTGTGCCCGGCGTTGGATACTTGAACCTTCAAACATCTGGCTTCGACTTGATGAAAGAATTGAAAGGCATTCTCAAAGAGCGGAACATGATTATCGGGGCGGCAACAGCGCAGGAAGTTATTGGGCAACATGCACAGTCGCGCAAACAATTTAAAAAGAACAAACTCCAGTGGCGTTGTTCGGGCGGTTCTAAAAGAGCGCTCGGTTGGGTTCCGTTCAAAACATCCGGCATTAAACTCGTCAACGGTCAAATTCGATTCTGCGGTAAGTTTTTTGGAGTATGGGATAGCTACGGACTGAAGGATTACGAGCTACGAACAGGCTCATTTTCAGAGGATTCACGCGGACGCTGGTACTTCAACGCAACCGTAAAATACCAAAAGAAACCCAACACATCCAGTGTGTCGGTGGGTGTTGATCTTGGCCTGAAAACAACAGCGACATTGTCGGATGGCGTGACACTCAATCGTCGTCGCATCACGGATGAGTTTGCAAAAGAATTGGCAACTGCACAACGCGCAAACAAGAAAAAGCGCGTCAAGGCGATACATGCAAAAATTAAAAATACCAGAAAGGATGCGTTGCACAAGTTTTCGACTGCAATGGTTGAAGACTATGGCGCAATCTTTGTTGGAGATGTAAGCAGCAAGGCATTGGTAAAAACCAACATGGCAAAGTCGGTTTTGGATGCCGGGTGGGGAATGTTGAAAACGCAACTGAAATACAAAGCGATGGCGCGGTCGGTTGTGTATGAAGAAGTAAATGAAAAGTACAGTACCCAAGCTTGTTCGAGTTGCGGAAGTATCTCCGCCAACAGTCCGAAAGGTAGAGCAGGCTTGCGAATAAGAGAATGGACTTGCCCCGACTGTGGGGTTGCGCACGACAGAGATGTCAATGCGGCAAAGAACATTCTCCGTCGCGGACGTGCGACGCTAGATGTAGGAATCCCCGTCCTTTAGGGCGGGGAGGACGTCAAGCACTTTTGCATCACGCAAGGTCGCCATGTGCTTTTTGCAAAGTTGGCAATTTAAGTTTTTATCCATTCTGACAATATACAGACATATACAGCGCATGTCAACTCGTGTAAGCGAAAATGACTGTAATTAATTACACTTGAGCAAATTAGTAGGTTATTTTTGATTGCTGTAATCGGATTACAGTTTGCAGAAAATGTTCAAAAATACTTGACACGGAAATTGGAATGTCTATAATGCTCTACATCAGCGTTGTGCGACGCGAAAGAAGGTTTGACCCAGTTGTCATAGGCATGTAGGGGAGAAATCCCGCCGACCTTCTTCGGTATCGCACACTACATGACCTATAACAACTGGGTTTTTGTTTGGGCTGATGAAAAGTTACAAGCGATGCCGCACCGAGTCTAGGTGGCAATAAAGTACCCGACCAGAGGGTTACGCGGAAACAAATTAGTCAGCCATAAACAAGGCACACCCGACGAACTAACTGACTGATGTAGTGGCAAGGACGGCGCAAGGCCAAACCGTGGAGTCGAAATATCAGAGCGGTGCGTGGGGGGAGGACTGTTCCCTATAGTCTGATTGTTACTACGCACAGGAAACGCGAGAGTAATGCCCAGTTTTACTGGTTTGCAGCGCTGGTAAGTCTCGCGGTATGCCCGCATCGTTAGTATCATAACGACCACAAGTAATTCCAGCGTGTACCCCAGATGAGCGCGACTGCCCAATACGGGTGGAGTCTTGCCCATAAAACCCTTAACCAGTAAGAAATGGTTAGTAGTAGAAGTAGTTAATGCGTGTGTGCATGTGCCTGCGCGCGAGGAGTTTTGAAAATGGGAATTACGAAATAATGAATCCAGTGATTATCGGGAACGCCACACTCTACTGCGGAGATTGCGGGGATATTCTGCCTTTGGTGACAGCCGATGCACTTTGCACCGACCCGCCGTATGGCGTGATGTTGGGCGAAGTAGTGAACGGACAAGCGTTAGAGAAAGAACAGCAGCCCTACACAATGTTCAGCGATACGCCAGAATACATCAAAGATGTGGTGATACCGAGTGTTGTTCTCGCGCTACAGCGATGCAAGCGTGGAATGATAACGCCAGGCAACAGAAACGCCTTTCTGTACCCGCAGCCTGATGACATGGGTGTTTGGTACAACCCTGCCGGAACGGGGCGCGGACGATGGGGCTTTATTTTGGCACACATGATTCTTTACTACGGGAAAGACCCAAAGGCTGGGAGGAATGCAACAGCATCTTCGGCGTGGGCATTGAACGATGCGGTTGGTGCAATTAAGAATAAGCTGCATCCTTGCCCGAAACCTGAAAAGTTTACGACGTGGATGGTTGATAAGGTAAGTATGATCGGAGAAACGGTTTTAGACCCTTTCATGGGAAGCGGAACCTGCGGAGTTGCCTGTGCAGCAGCGGGGCGCAACTTTATTGGCATAGAGCTTGAGCCAAAGTATTTCGATATAGCCTGCAAGCGCATTGAACAAGCACAAGCGCAACAGAGGTTGTTTCTATAATAAATATGCTGCAATAAATGCTAAATACAGGATAAATTACAATGAACATAACGAAACAATGCCAAACTTGCAAACAAGCAAAGCCACTCGGCGAGTTCTTCAGCCCACCACAAGGCGCAGCAACATCTTGGCAAGGAACTGGAGCTCATTGCAAACATTGCCACAAAGAAGCGAAAGTGCAGCACGGATATGGATATTATGGCGAAAAGCACACCGGACTTGACGATACACCGATTGTGCTGTAATCGGATTACAGATATAAAGGATAAATAAAATGGAAGGACGTATAACTGAGCATGGTTTTATATTCGGACAATCTGAAATAGTTAGATGCTGCCATGATGAAAAGAAAGGATGGATTGTTTTACTTGTTAAAACCAAGAAACATCCTAATGGATTGCAAATATACATAACAAAAACAGGAAAGATTAGGGTTTGGAATGGAGCTATAGAATGGAAGCCTGCAAATGAACAAGCCGCCATGCAAGCGGAAGACGCAGATTTGCGTAAACAAGTTGCATATCAACAAGAAATTACAGCGCGCCAAAAGCTCGCATTAGCCGCTATCTTTGCAGCATGCGGATACGTTGATGATGGGAGCTGTCAGACAGTGCAAATCTATCAAGACGACGCGACAAAAGACTGGATATTTACTGCCGGTAAGAAAACTATATTTGCAAGTAGTAGGTCTGAACTTATGGATAAGGTAGTAGATGACTTTACTAGCGAACTAGGAGAGAAAAATGAGTAAATGTGAACTTTGTGGCGAACCTATGCCGGACGGAGAGGAAATGTTTAAGTTCCACGGGTACAGCGGAGACTGTAAAAAACCTCCATTGCAGCGAGACATTGGAATTGAAGGGGTGAAGCGGCTTTTCAAAAACGCTACCGGAGTTGATGTTGGTGTGCGTGTTGAGAACGGAGAATTTGTCGTAATTGACCCAGACGGACAGGAGTTCCGATCTGGTCTTGTGCGGAAACAATAATGCCTAATGCATTAGTTAAGCCACGCCGGTAGGCGTCGGCGATGGCAGCTGCGAGATGGTTGAGCGCGAGGATGCCGCGCTCAAGTTTTTCATAGCGCACCAGCAGCTTGCGAAACCGGTTG
>Ga0210039_1001631_pt1 | contig 20332 bp, 35 predicted proteins | sample CryGeyCG2114_250_3_FD_185460 | JGI IMG/M metagenome (GOLD analysis project Ga0210039, IMG submission 185460) | Groundwater microbial communities from aquifer - Crystal Geyser CG17_big_fil_post_rev_8/21/14_2.50 (SPAdes) (version 2) | ecosystem: Environmental > Aquatic > Deep subsurface >...
GCACTTGCAAAGGTGCTGCCCGATAGCAATCTCATGCACCTTGATTTATCGGGTAACAACATCGGTGACGACCGTTGCAAAAAAATCGACAACCTAATAACCAACAACAGGAGTAAATAACATGACGGCAGAAATTGTACAGGCTATCATAAATAACGACATCGAGGGGCTAAGATTGCTCGTAAAAGATGTCACGCACCTTGATTTATCGGGTAAAAACATCGGTGACGCAGGGGCGGAGGCACTTGCAAAGGTATTGCCCGACAGCAAAGTCACGCACCTTTATTTATCCTATAACATCATCGGTGACGCAGGGGCAGAGGCTATCGCAAAGGTATTGCCCGACAGCAATCTCACTCACCTTGGTTTATCGGGTAACAACATCGGTGACGCAGGGGCGGAGGCTGTGGCAAAGGTGCTGCCCGACAGTAAAATCACTCACCTTTATTTGTGGGATAACAACATCGGTGACGCAGGGGCAGAGGCTATCGCAAAGGTGCTGCCTGACTGTAAAATCATTCGCCTTTATTTATCGGGTAACAACATCGGTGTTGCAGGTGCGGAGGCTGTGGCAAAGGTGCTGCCCGACAGTAAAATCACGGACCTTTATTTGTGGGATAACAACATCGGTGATGCAGGGGCGGAGGTTATCGCAAAGGTATTGCCCGACAGCAATCTCACGCACCTTGATTTGTGGGGCAACAACATCGGTGACGACCTTTGCAAAAAAATCGACAACCTAATAACCAAAAATAGGAATAAATAACATGACGGCAGAAATTGTACAGGCTATCATAAATAACGACATCGAGGGGCTAAGATTGCTCGTAAAAGATGTCATATACCTTAATTTATCCTATAACAACATCGGTGTTGCAGGGGCAGAGGATATCGCAAAGGTGCTGCCTGACTGTAATCTCACGCACCTTTATTTATCTGATAACAACATCGGTGTCGCAGGTGCGGAGGCTATCGCAAAGGTGCTGCCTGACTGTAATCTCACGGACCTTGATTTGTGGGGTAACAACATCGGTGACACAGGGGCAGAGGCACTTGCAAAGGTATTGCCCGACAGCAAAGTCACGCACCTTGATTTATCGGGTAACAACATCGGTGTCGCAGGGGCGGAGGCTGTGGCAAAGGTGCTGCCCGACAGTAAAATCACGGACCTTTATTTGTGGAGTAATAACATCGGTGTTGCAGGGGCGGAGGCTATCGCAAAGGTATTGCCCGACAGCAATCTCACTCACCTTGGTTTGTGGGGTAACAACATCGGTGACGCAGGGGCGGAGGCTGTGGCAAAGGTGCTGCCCGACAGCAATCTCACGGACCTTGGTTTGTGGGGTAACAACATCGGTGACGCAGGGGCGGAGGCTGTGGCAAAGGTGCTGCCCGACAGCAATCTCACGGACCTTGGTTTGTGGGGTAACAACATCGGTGACACAGGGGCAGAGGCACTTGCAAAGGTGCTGCCCGATAGCAATCTCATGCACCTTGATTTATCGGGTAACAACATCGGTGACGACCGTTGCAAAAAAATCGACAACCTAATAACCAACAACAGGAGTAAATAACATGACGCATTGGGAAAAAGACTTCAAACTCATAGACCTCAAAGAAATTAAAAAAGCTTTGTACCTCCGGGATATTACTATAAAACAAATAGCTAAAAAGCTGAATTTAACCCCGAACTCAATTAGGTCACGGTTAACAGGCAATCACGACACAGGCTATCAGAATTTAAATCAGATATTCATAGCTGCAAAAGAGATTCTTGAGGAAAGGGAGGCTAACAAGGTTGAAGATTAGGCGGTAAAACTTTATCAACCGCCTCTTCATTTTGATAGTCCGCACAAAGTATATTTTCGCAAGTCTTACGCTTCTTTTTCGGAGGCGTTGGCTGGTTACGCTTGTAGTAAACTTTAGGTGCTTCAAAGGAATAGGATATATCATCTTCTTTAACACCGTAATGGTCCGCAAGGGCTTTTATTACCCTTGCCGTTGTTGATATTCCTACGCCGTCTTCCGCATTGGATAAAGTATTATAACTAATATTTGCATCGATGCAGACTGTTTCTTTACTAAGCCCCTGCTCCGACCGTATTTGCTTTATTTTATCACCGTTGATTCTTCTTAACATTCTAGTCATATTTGCCTCTATTTAAAACGTGATTCAAATTGTTCAAGCCCATCTTGCCTTACAGGCATCGTAAGTTCTATCCCTAGCTTTTCTCTCGCAAGGTGTATAATCTCGTGTGCGTATTCTTCCCCCCACGTATCGGTTGTTAACAATGTGGTTGAATATCCTTTATTACATATAGTCTTTAGCATCTCGTGTATTGCTAATATCATATCCTTGTTAAGCTGATTCACCACCAGATGATTAGCGTATTCAAGGCTCAAATTACCGAGAATTGATGGTTTTTTATTTGCGTGGTCTTGTATCTGCTGATACAAAAACCACTGGCTTTTATTTTGCTTGATGGTGCGTTGCTTATTTGCATTTGAAAATTGCACCCTAAGCAAACGCTTGTTACCGTCTTTCCAACGCCGTTTTGCCCCAAAACTTATTATATCATACATTTCAGGGCAATCAGGTTCGTAAGTCCTGCCTTTTCTTTTCTTGAAAAGCTCATACTCTTGTGGCTTTTTACCATTTACCCAATTTACAAGCATATTTATAGACTCTCGGTCTAAATGCTCACGTAAATTCTTACACTCGCCGTGTTTGTGTAAGTAAAGCTCCACCTCATGCAAAGTAGGGATTCCGCTATATGGTGTTTTTCTGCCCATTCCCGAACCCCTGCTAACTCGGTTAATATGAGAGTAAACCGAACGTGGCACGCCATTATGAACCCTGTCGTACATGTCATTAAATACGCATGGGAAGCCTTTAACGTACTCTTGAAAGTCCGTATCACTCCCTTTTGCTATTGCCTTTTCCAATAGTGCAGGAGGTATCATTGCAAACCTACGCAGACTGATATTATGCAGACTGATATTATTATTAACGAAACAGGAGCAGTAGCTATATATGCCGAAGCAAAATACACTTGAAATCTAACGCATCGTTCAATTTTTACAACGGTTAGAAAGAACAAGACAACTATTATAATTACATGAGCGTACAAAACCGCTTGGGAAACTTCACACACTGTCATTTATTTACCTTTTTATAATAACTTTCTATCAAAGTTTCGATTTCATCGTCATTACGCTTAATTTGCTCTTTGATTTTTTCAATGTACTCATTATCACGCTCAACTCTAATTACGTGGCAAGGTTGCTCAAAATGTGGATTGTACATTGCAAAATCCCACCAATTCCTATTGGTAACATACATTGAAAATTGCATTTGCGTCTTATACTCGGGTTTAATATAAGACTTTCCAACGGCGACTAAAAAGCTGTGTGTATCGGGTGATTTTATCTCAACACCTCCATATTCACCTACCAAGCCATCAGGTGAGCAACCCACCGTTTCCGAAAGCTGGCAAAAACCTACTTTAGTAATATCCTCTGATGGATTTAGCACACTATAAATTTGAAAAGCATCATCTTCTAAAGCGTTACCTCGGTCTGTGTGACCGCTTTTAAATTTATCAGAATCACATTGAACCCCCGTTACTCTTTCAGCCGCTTTTTTTGCAAGTATCGTTTTTCTTGTAGAACTATCCCCCATTAACGTATGAAAATCACTTGCGGTTAGCTTGCCAAGTCTAACTTTATACCACTGGTCGCTGCCCTGTTCATAATCACATATAATCATTATTTAAGCTCTTTTTTTTACTTAGGAATATATCGAATATTTTTTTATATACATCGGAGGAGGTTTTTTTGGCTTCTGCTATATTTTTGGCGTTGGAAGTCCAAATTTTATTTATTTCTTCAAGCGTTCCGGCTTTACTGAACTTGCTTTTTAACTCCTCTGCGAGCAATTCCGCTTTAGCCAAAGCCACATCATATTCTTCTACACTTCCAACACCAACCCTTTCTTTGTCGTAAAGGGCAAGCCCAAAAGGATTACCGAAGCTTTTAAAAGCTCTTTTTAATGCGTCTGTTTCCGCCTCTTTCGCAGCACCCTCAATACATGCAAATAAACTTCGTGCGACTTGGCTACCGTGTCCTGTGCCTTCTCGAATAACTCCGTGAATATTTAGCCTAACCTTGGCTTCGTACCCCACTGTAAAGCCATCTACTCCTGATATTTTTGTATCGACACGGCAAACTTCTCGGTTATAAACCGTTTCGCAACTCCAGCCGTCAAAACCAAACACCTTGTTAGCTTGGTCTTGCATTTTCCAGCCTTCAACATAATCATACTTGCCCTCTTTCTTTTTTACATTTTTTATATCAAGAGGCTTGTTGAGTAAATCTATAGTTTCTTTTGTAAATCCCATCGTATATTACTCCTCTTTTTGAGATTCAATCACTTGCTGATAAAGCTTATCAACACTTTCGTTGTATCGTTTAACCGTTTCGGAAATTTCCTTAACAAGCTTTGAATTTGCCTCTATCAATTCGTTTAACACTTCTTTGTCCATTACATACCCTCCTTTATTATTTGTTCTTCAAGCCAATCCTCGGCATTATCCGCCCAGTCTTGAGCAAACTTATTACTATCCAGTTCATTAGGAAGCGTAATACCTGTTATTTCGGGATAGTCCGACATAATACCGCAATCAGGTTGCCTACGTATTATATCATATTCTACCTCTACCCAATGGAGTTCCGTTTCATCGTCTGATATCGGGATATGCGCTTGTATATCTATTTGCATATTTTTACCTTGTTTTATTAATTATCGACACCCTGATAATAACAACAATGCGTGCCTTGTCAACAACATTTTATAACTTTATAAAAAAACCTTGCGTTAATTATAAATAATGTTATTGTAGGCATATAACCAAAAACAGGAGTAATAACATGAATGTTTTTGAAGAAAGAATTAAACAAAAAGCGGAAAAAAGGCTTGAAGAATCAAAGTTTATAATAGCTTGGACTGTGTTTGTGTTTTTTGTGGGGTTTATAGTAGGCTGTTTAGCTTACACTTGTTAAAAATTAAATACGTAAAATAATGTTAAAACTAACATTCCCCTTTCCCGACCCAGGGCTTAACCCGAATAAAAGCAAAGGCAATCATTGGGGTGCAATATCACGGCTTAGGAAGGCTCAAAAAAACGAGTGGTATTGGCTGGCAAAGGCACAGCCTAAGCCCCTTGCCAATTTACCTAACTACGAACTTAAGATAACATTTTGCAAACCTGCCGATTGGCGGTTATAATTAAAGCCCTTTCCCCCTGTGATACTTTACACAGCCCGCCAGCTAAGCAGGTTAAAGGGTACTAAGTTATGCTTCGTGCTTTCGCACACACCCTCCCAGAGATGCCCCCTGAAACATTTAAGGCTGTTTCACCCCATACTTTATTGTCGCTAACAAAAGGACGTATGAAATTGCTCACCTAACCACATGGGTTATCACAGGCGTATGATGCAAGTGGCACAGCAGAGCATACGATTATTTTGCCTGTTTTGATATTTCTACCTTCCGGAACAGGTCAAACAGTGAACGACACATAAAATTTGTTGATTTTATATAGCAGGTAAGCTATAAAGGATTTACAAATTTGTATAGGACTGTCGTTACAAACTATACTTACGCCCTCCGGAACACCTAATTCCGGGGGGCATTTTTTTTATTAAGTAGATAAACCTCTTACAAAACGTCACGGTCAACGGCTCTCCAGCCTGTACCGCAAAAACATTTTACACGTTTTGTTATTAAACTCAAGTTGCTAAAGTACAATACTAGTGTTGTATATATGCAACGGATGTCTGCTTACAAAATGTCTATAAATACTCATGTGTACAAATTATAAGTTTTTTTCGATGCTTACTCGCCTTTCGAAAGAACCTTTATCAAGTTGTTTATAGCCTCTTGGTGCTTAGGGTTTTTAACCTTTGCAAAATTCCGTGAAACCTCAATGCACATGCGTTTATGGTTATCAGGCACATCATACTCCATATCATCAATAAAATATGAGGTTGGTTTTTTTAGCGACTTTGCAATTAATACCAAGCGTCCTATGCAAACTCTATTTGAACCATCTTCATATTTATGTAATTGTTGGTGAGAAACTCCTATCATTTTTGCTAATTGTTGCCTAGACAATCCCATAGCCAAACGCAGCTCATTTATTTTTTTACCGACATGCAAATCTATTTGAGTGGTAATTTCATCTTTTCTTGCCATAGTAAAAACCCTTTATTTTAAATTGAAAAACCCTTTATAACATTAAACCTCTTTAGTTGCAACCCTTAGTTTAAGTTAAGCGGTTTGTTTTTTGAATAATTAGGGATACGCACAAAAAACAAGCCCCTCATGGGGGCTTGTTAATTTCAATTTAAAATAAAGAGATAATTATACTATGAAAATAGTTAGCGTAGTTTAACATTAGTCGTTTTTGTTGTCAATTTTCCTTTTTAAATGCTGTGCGTAACCACGACATTTCTTTGAAACTTCGCCATTCTCGCCTATTTCTTCATGGCATAAAAACGGCTCCTCCCTTTCCTCTATTGAGGAGGTTAAATCGTATTGAGTAACAAGAGATTGGTTAGCGTGGCTGCCGAGCTTACAAGCACAGCCGTGACATACTTTTGATTGATTTACCCCCAAAGCACCGGTAACACCCCTGCAAGCTCCCATAAGTGACGGAAGGTTTAGCTTTTCCGCCTCCCAAGGGTAATACCCTTTTTCCGTAATTAAAAACAACTCTAACGCATCTGCTGTATTTTTATTGACAGATTCCGCCATTCTTGAGAACTCTACGAGCAAATCTATAGCTTCATTTATACCGCCGTCTTTCGCAAAATATTTCTGTAAATATTCTTTTGCGTCACTTTTTTCGCAAGCTAGCATAATAGCTATGGTTTTTGCCTGACTAGGGGTTAAATTATAGTCTGTTTCATTTTCCTTTTTCATTTATATCACCTTTACTTTTCGAATTTAGTTCGTTAGCTTTTGCATTTGCAGCTGCTTTTGTTGTGTATAATCCTGATTCAGGGTAGCTATGCCCGTCATTTTGCATTACCGAATACAAGGTTTTGCCCGTTTCGATATGTAACACAGGAATTACGATGTAATCGTTGCTATAATTTGTCATAGTCGAATGTTTATTGTAACCGGGCGTATCGGTTCTTCTACATTTATAGCATCCATTACAGCTCGCACTGCGGTTCTTGCTTCAATTGCCCGTTTCTCACTTTTAAAACAATTCCGCATGTGGAGAAGTCCGACATGAAAATCGTCCTTACCATCAAATTTACGCCGCACAATTCTACCATCAAGACAAATCGTATAAAACAATTCACCGTCTTTCGGCACATAGACGGTATTTCTTTTTATTGCATATTCAGTCATTACTCCGCCCTCGCATCTTCGATAAATTCTTCAAGTTTAAAATAAGCCTGTTCGCATAAAGACTCAAGGTACGGAAAGTCCGCACAATGCTTTTCCTGAGCTTGCAATATTTTTTTCTGGCAAGCTTTTAAAGCTTTGCGTATGTAAGCCGCCGCTTGAGCTTCAGTCATTACATTGCCCTCAGTGAAATTTCACTAACCGCCCAAAGAATCAGGCACATGCATATTATTAAAATCATTCCAAATCCACCGACTACAAGCCATTCATTGCGGTTAATGTACCCGATTTTTTCCAGTTCCTCATCAAATCTTGGTTTTCTAGACATATTCATATCTCCTTTTTTTTACACTGTTGAAAGACTTAACCCGCCTTAAATGCTGCAAAAGCTGGTTGTAGGTTAGGTTATGTTTTTTTGCAGCTTCTGTAGCACTGGGGAAAACCTCCCCCGTGTCGATGCACTTTACTTTTTTTGCTTTATCTTGATTCATTTTTAATCCCCCAAAGTCGCGGCAATATCAACCAAATGCTCATAAGTATCCGGATAATTTGCTTTTAAAATCATGATATCCATATCACCTATATGAGCCAAAGCCTTGGCAATCTTAGCTTGCGTTTCGTGATATTCGGGCGACAAGTTAAGGTCTGACTTGCCCACAACTTTAGCCTCTAAAATTTCTAGTTTAGCCATAATTATTTACCTCTTTTAAAATTGTTTTTGTCCATGTTTTGCACCAGTTCGGCAAGCTTTAAAGATAGCTGGCATAACGGTAAACTGTTTGCGGTTTTAGCTAGGTAATCCCTTGCTATTTGCCGTCTTTTTGTGTATAATTTTGTGATGTTTGACATTGTTAATTACTCCTTAAAGTGTTTAGCGTGTGCGTGTTCCATAACCTCGAGAAGTTCATCGACCGCCTCGAAACTATTAACAAAACCATGGGTTGTATCTCCTTGCAGCCATTTTTTAACTATTTCAGGGCTTCCCCAACAATTCCCCGGTATTTCGTTGTAAACGTACCTGCAAATTTCCGGCAATTTGGCTATATTGATATGGTCGGCTTTCCTGACTGCTCGCATCAAATCGTTTGAAAGTACCGCCTGCAAAAAACCGCCTGTTGGTATTCTATTTTTAACGTAGCGGTCCAATGATTTTTTAATTTCTTGCATGTTAATTATCTCCTTAAATTGTTGTAGAATAGGCAACTATTGCCATAGTTAAAACCCAAGCTATGCACATAAGCATGAAGCTCAAGCGTGCCAGCCTTGCAAGAGTTGCCCCGTGTCTTTGTAAAAATGTAGGCTGTTTTTTTTCGCCAAATCGTGTGCGTATGTGGTAATTAGTCATAATATCTCCGTATTTGTTAATTCATTAGTCCAAATTATTGGCTTGCCGCCATTTGTAAATTTTCTACGCTTTGCGTTAAGAATTTTTTTTATCATTTTAAGCCAAGTTTTTTCACATATATGTATTCTTTGGTTGAAGTTATTTTTTATTACTGCTTCGAACTCAATTCTTAAATAATGACCAGCGGGGTGTCGGCATTCATGCTTAGGGTCAGTGCAGTGGCATATATACTTTATGTATGTGAAATTTTTATAAGCGTAGGCAAGCTTGTAGTTAGTCATATTGGTTACTCCTGTATTGGTTACTCCTGTATTGGTTACTCCTGTATTGGTTACTGTTGTGTTGTGATGTTACCTTCTGTAACAACATATTTTGAAAATTTCTGCCACGGCTTGCTTTTGTAAGTTTCTGTATGTTGGACATATATAGTTTCTTTTACAGCGCCCTTTTGCAAGGCTATTAAAATAGCCTTCTCAGGCGTAACTTCTCCTTGTATAATAATGCACTTAAAAGTTTTGTCGTTGAATTCTGCCCACTTAGCATAATCAGTTGTTATGTCGTGAGGATTATGCTTAGTCTTATAACTTATAATTGTTTGGGTCATTTTACTTACTCCTGTTTTTTAAATTGCTTTTGTTTTTAAATTTATTAAGCCGCATTAATAGCCGCTAGTATTTCTTGCTCGTAAGCATCTCTGCCGCTTACAAACATATTGCCACGAACTTCCGAGCCGTCACGGCGTATTTGGAATTCCTTTGTGTATATCATCTTAGGCACTACCAAGCTGCCGTTCTCAAAATAGCAGTTGTTTTTAACGATTGAATCAGTGCCGTTTATATACATACGTGATTTGCCGTTTTTCTCCCAAAGTTTAGCTTTAGGGAATGCTCTTAAAATTTGCTCGTTTGTGAATTGTGTCATTTTTAAATTCTCCTGTTTTTGAATTTCTAAGAAGTTATGCACCTCTTGGAACTAAGTATACATACATACATACATATAGTCAAGAGTAAAAACGCAATATTTTATAAAAAAATGAAAAAATGTTGATTCTTTTTGAAAATCATGTGGTTATATCTAGATATAACCAGACACAATCTTGCCTAGTATGCTGATATGGTATATATTATATATATATACGGGAGGGAGAGAGATGCGACCGACAAGTTACAAGCCAGAATTCTGCGAGGTAGTCGTTCGAGCCGGTAAGAGGGGCAAGTCTAAGACCGGCATGGCGGCGGAGATAGGGGTCTCAAAGGACACGTTATACCGCTGGGTCAAGGAATTCCCTGAATTCTCTGACGCCGTAAGCCTTGCGGTAACATTTTCGCAACAATGGTGGGAGGATTGCGGGCAGGACAATCTGAACGCCGACAAGTTCCAAGCCACTGTTTATAACCGACAAATACGCAATCGGTTCAGAGAAGACCATGGCGATGTAGCTGAGGTTGTGACACGCCAAAGTGGCGTTATATCGAGCGAGCCGCTCACCGCAGAGCAGTGGGAGGAGATGTATTCTGCAGATAATGATTAGTCGCACAAATAGTACAAAAGTGCCAAAAAACACGGGTTTAGACTTAAAGTTTGTAACAATATAGTGAATTATGAGTGAAGTGGTATGGCAACCGCAGTCGGGTAGGCAGAAGGCCTTAGTTGATTGCCCCGTTTATGAGGTATTCTACGGCGGCGCGAGGGGCGGAGGGAAGACAGACGGCGTACTGGGCAAGATGGGTATTAAGGCCGTTAAGCACGGCGAGGCGTTTAATTGCGTGTTTTTCCGTAAAGAGATTCCAATGCTAGACGATGCTATTCGGCGTTCGTTACAAATATACGGCAGTATTGGGGGGCAGTGGATTGGCTACAAGAAGACGTGGCAATTCGAAGGGGGCGGCACTCTAAGATTCCGTCCGCTTGAAAATGATGCGGACTCGGAGAAGTATCAGGGTCAGAATCTATCGGACGTTTGTATCGAGGAGGTCGGCACTTATGCTGATTACTCACCTATAGCGAAGCTGCACGGTGCTATACGTTCGGGCGGTGGCGGTATTGTCACGCAGATGCACATGACAGGCAATCCCGGCGGTGCAGGTCAAGGTTGGCTGAGGGAGAGGTTCGTAGACCCCTGTCCCTCAGGATTCAAGATTATAAGTGAGGAATTCCCAAACGGTCAAGTTAAGCAACGAGTGTTTATACCAGCCCTGGTTACTGATAATCGGATTCTAATGAGAAACGACCCTAATTATGTAACGAATTTGTACATGGTTGGCTCGGAAGCCTTGGTTAGGGCTTGGTTAGAGGGCGACTGGAATGCTGTTGAAGGTGCGTACTTCGACAAGTTCAACTCGCAACGGCACGTTATACGACCGTTCGCAATTCCCGAGCATTGGTACAGGATTCGAGCGTTCGATTGGGGGTACTCCGCCCCATTTTGTACATTATGGATTGCAGTGGCTGATGGTAGTATGGTTAGTTATGACGGGCAGCAAGTGAGATTCCCGAAGGGTGCGTTAATAGTGTATCGGGAGTATTACGGTTCAGATAAGGCAAATGTTGGTTTGCGTATGGAAAACAAGGATATTGCCAAGGGTATACTTGAGCTAGAATCGCAAGAAAAGATTGATGATATGGTTGCAGACCCCGCCATATTCGCCCATCAAGGCGGTACGTCTATTGCAGAACAGATGTCTGATAATGGGGTATATTTCCGACCCGCCGATAACAAAAGAGTTCCGGGCTGGCAGCAAGTGCGGCAGCGATTGTGTGGTGACAATGGCGTGCCGATGTTGTATATCTTTAGCAATTGCAGTGCTTTGTTGAGAACTTTACCGAGCATGCAGCATGACAAGAAGGTGCCGGAAGATTTAGACACAACGTCGGAAGACCATGCGGTTGATACTTTGCGTTACGGTTGTATGGCTAGACCTTACGCAAGGAAATTAATTCTGCCGCCGAAGGAGTGGGACGCAAGAATACACGTAAGTGATATGGTTAAGCAATTGAGAAAGATGGACAATAATAGGAGCTTTAAATGACGGGAATAGAAACGGAGCAGGATATTGTCAAGGGTGCCGGGGGACATGGAAAATGGCAACTTTGGAACTTGGAACTTGAATCAGCAAAGTTGTACCGCGAGAGTTGGCTGAAAGAGGTAGATGAGTATTATCGGATATATGAATCACAGACGGAGGATATAGCTAGCTTGTGTGATGACCGTTACCCGATTATGTGGGCAAATATTCAAACGTTAAAGCCGCTAATCTATTCTAACTTACCGCTGGCAGACATACGCAAGAGGTACAGTAACAAAGATGCTATTGCGAGGTTATCGGGTGTGTTGCTCGAGAAGGCTGTAAACTATTTCTTGGAGATGGCGGGGGCTAATAAGAAGTTGGCAAAGACTCGTGATGACGGATTGATAACGGGGCTTGGTGAGCTGAAAGTTCGCTATGAGGCTGATATTGTTAAGCTGGGAGATGACGAGGGAGAGGAAGGTGACCCGGACGAGGAAGTAGCCGACAAGCGGATTGAACTAGATTTTTTTAGCTATGACGACGTTTTATGCGGCATCGCAAAAGATGAAGATATGATACCGTGGAAGGCGTATAGGCACAGACCTACACGTGATGAACTTGTCGAGATGTTCGGCGACAAGGGGAAGGAGGTGGCACTTAATCAAAGTACCATAGATGAAGAGAAGCTTGAGCTAGATGCGGAAGGCTCGGAGGAAATATTTAAACGTGCCGAAGTTTGGGAGATATGGGATAAGCGTAATCATAAGGTTATATTCTGGAGTACGGGCTATAAGGAAGGTTTGCTGAGTGAAAAAGATGATGAGTATAATATAACGTCATTCTATCCTTCTCCCCCTTCGTTAAATATGGGACGGATAAACGGCAGAATATTACCGGTACCTCCTTACAGGATGTACAAGCCGCAAGCGGAGGAGCTAAACAGAGTTACCGAGCGTATTGAGGCTATTATCGACCAGATACGAGTAGGGGGGTTATATAATAAAGTTCTGGATTCGGAAGACGCAGAAAGTATCTTGATGCCTGACCAAGACGGAGTGTATAAGCCTACAAAATCGATTGACCCGAATTTAGATATTAATAAGTTGATATATAATAAGGATATTAAGGCGTTGGCTGATGTGTTAACGGTTCTTAGAGTTCATAAGCAGGAATTGATTGAAGAGATACGTGAGATAACGGGTATATCTGATATTGTTAGAGGTACTTCTAATGCGGTAGAAACGGCAACTGCTCAGAAGTTGAAGGGGAACTTCGCAATATCAAGAATGAGTACTCAGCAAGATGAGATGAGCCGTTTTATCCGCGACCTGATTAGAATTGTCGGTGAGATTATAGCCGAGAATTGGACGGGAGAGGAGTTGGCTAGAATTGCGGGTATGGCTATAATTGACGAAAAGGATATTAACGCACGTCTTGCTAAGTTAGTCGGTGAGCGTGACTTAAACAGCCAAGAATTGCAGCAGATGCAAAAGGTAATGGCTGAAGAGATGGAAAGGGCTATTAAACTGGAAAATGCCGTTAATCTCAAGCAATTAGAACAGGTTGAGAATTTACTTAATGATGACCGCTTGAGAAGCTATGCAATCGATATCGAGAGTGAAACCACCGCACAACTTGATAATGATAAGCAGAAAGCTCAGCGAATTGAATTTTTAAACACAATGACGGCATATATCCAAAATAATATACCGTTAGTAAGAGCCGGTATATTGCCGATGGAGGCATTTAAAGCAATGGTTAGTTTCGTATCGGCACCTTTTAAAGTCGGGCGTGAGCTTGAGGAAGCGTTTGACATGCTAGGCGAGCAATCTGATGAGCAAAAAGCAGCATCTCAGCAACCTTCAAAAGAAATGATTGATGCCATGAATGACAAGCGAAAGCTTGACATTGAGGAGGTGAAGGTAAAAGGAAATTTAGAACTAAGTGCTAAGAAGCTGGAGTTGGAGGAAGGTAGTAAAATTATTGACATGAACGAAAAGGAGAATGACAGGGAGGCGGAGTTTACGGTTAAGAAGTTAGCTGAGATTGCGAAAATGAGAAAAGAATCACAGGAGAGTATGTTATGATGTTACGCATGACCCCCGATAAAGAAAACGATTTATTTTTAAAGAAGTGTAAAAAAGAAAAGATTGAGCCGACTCCTGAATTGTTTCTGCTGTTTCAGGAGAATATAAAAATAAGGCAAGCTCAAATAGAAGCTCTCATGAAAACCGATGAATATAAGGGGTTTGAGAAGGAAAGGTTGCGGCGGCAACAAAGAACCGTATGGCAGACTATTGAGGAAGATGGAGCTATTGTATCACCTATTGATGAAAAACAGTACACAACTGTTAGAAGTTGGGAAGACCATAAGAGAGTTCATGATGTTATTGAAGTCGGTAATGAAACGGCTAACAAACGCAAAAAGAGGATTGTTAAATGATATAGTTGCTTTTAAGTGATAAAAATATTAAACTAGTGTTTAACTAATTAAAAAATAGGTTAATTATGGTTGATAACGTTGTGACGAAAGAGTCCAACCCAACAGGTGAAGATACTAGCTTAGACAATGCTATAAATGACTTATATAATTCTAACGGCGGCAATGAAGAGCGGTTAAAGGAAGCGGAAAAGGCTTCGAAAGAATCTGTTGAAGAAGAAGCAGAAGAAAATGAGGCAGGTGATTCTGAAGATGAAAATACAGAATCGGTTGATACAGAAGATTCAGAAGATGCGGAAGATGGTGAGGCAGAAGAGTTTAAACTACCTGAGAATATGCCTAAGGGGTTACGAGAAAAATTAGAAAGCTTAGATGAAGAGGTGCAAAAGGCAAGCACTGAAATATTTAAGCAGATGCACAAGAATTACACTAAAAAGAATCAGGATCTTTCCAAGCAGAGTTTTCTAGCTGAAAGTATCGATGAGGCTTTCAAAAAGAGCGGGTTTAATGTCGACAACGTTAAGAAAAAGGCTACAATAATTTCTAACTATGTTGCATTTGATAAAATGCTTGCTACAGACCCTGTTAAGGCTGTAAAGCTATTAGCAGACAGACACAATATTAAGCCTGAGCAATTAGGCTATAGTCCTATTAAGACCGACAACGGCAGTAGTGACCTTGACGATGATTTATTAACAGATAGTGAGAAACTTCTGAAACAACAATTAGAAGCAACTAACCAAGAGCTTAATAAGTTAAAACAGAATTTCTATAGTAAAGAAAATCAAGAGCAGCTTACTGCTGTCCGAAAATTTGCAGAGCAGACGAACGATAACGGCGAATTGTTACATCCTCATTTTGACAAAGTCAAAGAAGATATGATGGATTTAGCGGATGTTAATCCGAATATGACAATCGACCAATTGTATAAAAAAGCGGTTCGCATGAATGATGAGCTATATGAGGAAACTTTAAAAAGTGAAAGGCAGCGCATTATTGATGAGAGCAAAAAAAAGAAAGAGGAACGCTTAAAGAAGGCTAAGGCTATGAGTTCACAAAGTTTAAAACAAAGTGGAACTCGAACAACGGAGTCCTTAGACACGGATGCTATGCTAGAAAAAATTGCTATAGAGTCAGGTTTTAATTAGACGGTTAGATGTTTCTTATAAAAAAGGAACATAAAAAATGAGTAACCCTAATGTATCGCAGTTGCTATCGACAACTGCCGAAAATCAACTTGCTAAGGTGGTTGATAACATAGCCGAAAATAACATTATTTTCATGAAATTAAAAGAGCGTGGGCGTATCTTGAAGCAATCAGGTGGTACTACGTTTCGTGAGACATTGTCTTATGCTGAAAACACAACGGTTCAAGCACAAGGGCAATATGATACTTACGACACCACACCTCAAGATGTAATCACAAGTGCGGACTTTGACCAAAAGATTGTCACCGGAACTATTACCATGACAGACTTGGAAGCGGCACAAAACAAAGGCAAAGAGCAAATTATACCTTTAATGAAATCTAAAATGGAGGTTTTAAAAACTTCATTTGATAATAAGTTCGGTGATTATTCTTACTCGGACGGAACGGGCGAAGGTGGTAATGAGTTTGGCGGTTTACAGTTGCTTGTAGCTGATGACCCGACAACCGGAACTGTTGGCGGTATCAATCGTGCTAACTATTCTTTTTGGAGAAATCAGCTTTACGATTTTTCGGTTGAATCTGTTACTCCAAGTTCAACAACCATTCAAAGTTCAATGAACGCATTGTATAGGCGTTGCCAAACTCAAGGTGGACAGCTGGTTGACCTTATCACGGCAGGTGATACTTACTTCGGTTACTATGAAGATTCATTGCAAGCTAACCAACGTTTCAATGACGGTAAACTTGCACAACTTGGTTTTGATTCGTACAAGTATAAAGCTGCTGATGTGGTTTATGATACTAAGTGTGATGACGCTCGCATGTACTTCTTAAACACTCGTTTCTTGTCGTATAAATACATTGGTGAGAAAATGATTAATGTTATGAATGCAACCAGACCTCACAACCAAGGTGTAACAGTTGTACCTTTGACAAGTATGGGTAACCTAACAATTACTAATGCTCGTGTTCATGGTGTGATGATTGCATAGTGCTACGGGGGTGACAATTTATCACCCCCCTTTAAAAAATAAAACATAAGGAAAAGACAAATGTCAGATTTTAAACCAATATCAAATAGAGTGATTCCGCAAAAAATAAGCGAAACCTCTACAACTCAACAATTACCGTTAGGAACTATAGTTGAGGCAGAAGATAAGGCATCTGCTGCTTACGGTGTAGGTAAATTTATATACTTAAAAGGCGTTGCATCTACCGTCGTGGGTTCGGCGGTTTTGTATAATCCTGATGACTGGAGTACTGCACTTGCAGATGCTAACGATATAGGCTCAATAGCGTTTGCAATGTCAGCAAATGTTGCCAGTCAATACGGTTGGTATCAAATTGAAGGTAAGGCGGTAGGAAAAGTTGCGGCTTCTTTTGCCGATAATGCTAACTGCTATCTAACTTCAACGGCAGGTACTATTGACGATTCGGTTGTTGCAGGGGATTATATCTTTAATTGTAAAGGTGCATCGGCGATAGACACGCCAAGCACGGGATTGGCAGAATTAGAAATCAACAGACCGTTTGTAAAAGATGGTTTGGATGATGCAGTTGTATAATGAATAAGGGAGGGGAAGCCCTCCCGACTTTTTAATTAAAATAATGGGTATAAGCATGACTACAAAGAAAGAAGTGGAAGCTCCGGCTAAAGAAGTGAAAGCTCTAGTTACAGAAGTGAAGCCGGAAAATACAGTTAGCTATGGCGGAGTAATTGTCGGGTTTTATGATAATCCTAGAACTTTAAAAGATAAAAACGGTAACGATATTATAGAAGACCGCATATATGTTGATAAAGCTACGCCAAACGCCAAACAGCAACATGTAAGAAGAAAAGCTCATGAAGATGATATACAAAAATTCGGAAAGGCTTTTAAAAAATATCTTGAAGCTAAAGAAAGAGGCGATTGTGGAACTTCTGCAAGTGATTTGCTGGAAAAAGACAAAGAGATAGAAGAATTGCGTAAGCAACTATCTGCCAAGCAAAATGAGGTTAAAACCTCGAAAACTAATTAAAGTTTTAAACTATGACCCTTTTAAGTATATGTCAGGACGTAGCAAGGAATACTAAGGTAAAAGTGCCTAGCACTATTATCGGGAATTCTGAATTAGAGGCTGTGAGGCTTCTACAATCTGCTACGGAAACAGTGAGTGACCTTCTTAAAAGGGTTGATTGGCAAGAATTACATGCAGAGGCAGATTATACTACTTTTTCGGGGACGGAGGCATATAGTTTGCCTTCGAACTTTGAGAGAATAGTCAATGACAGTGCGTGGAATAGCACTACACGCTATCCGATGAGCGGTGTAACAAGTGCAAAGGATTGGCAGAACTTAAAGAATGCAACTATATCCCAAGGCTCGGTAATTGATTATTATCGTATAAGGGGTGGGCAGGTTTTAATATATCCTACACCCACAGCGGTTGAATCTTTAGTTTTTGAATATATACAAAATACTCCTGTTGAATCGTCAGGCGGAACGGCTCAAACAGGATGGGAAGCTGATACGGACGTGCCTAGAATAGATGCTTTTCTCGTAGAGTTAGGCATTAAATGGAGATTTAGAAAGTCTTTAGGCAAGGCGTATAAAGAAGACTATACGCAATACAATGAAATAGCCGTTGAATTAATAGCTAGTGACAAGGGTAGAAAAACGATAAGACCGAAAAACAGAAGACCAAGAGGCGTTATGTCGGCTTATCCTGATACAATAACAGCACCATAGGAATATGACTAGAGAGTTAAACTTACAGCAAGAAAGAGGCGGAATATCGCAACCGCAAACTATGCCCGCACCTGTAGGCGGTTGGAATACTCGTGATGCAGAAAGTAGTATGCCACCTGAAGATGCGGTTATTATGGATAATGCGATACCGGGCGTTGGAAAGGTTGTATCAAGATGGGGGTTTACTACGGCGGCGACAGGTGCTTTGGGAAACGTTGAAACGTTATTGTCTTATGATGCCGCAGGTACAGAAGAGTTGATTAGTGCGAGCGGTAGTGTCGTTTACAAAGGAACTAGCGGAACTCTTACAAGTATAGGTACGGGGTTTAGTAATGCACGTTGGGAAGGGGTAAATTTTAATGCTAATCTACTTATGGTTAACGGTTCGGATACTCCGCAGAAGTTTGACGGCTCGACATTGTTAGCAATGACAATAACGGGTAGCGGCTTAACACCTGCTAATTTTAATGGCGTAGCCGTATTTAAGAACTTTGTTTTTTATTGGGATGATAGAACTCAAGACTTTTGGTACACTGCTTTAGATTCAATTGAGGGTGCTGTAACTAAATTCCCATTATCTAGGGTGGGGACTTTTGGCGGTAATTTGGTTAAAATAGAAACTTGGAATGTAGACGGCGGTGACGGAGTAGATGATTTAGCGGTGTTTTTTATGTCGTCAGGTGAGGCTATAGTTTACCAAGGAAATGACCCGGGCGATGCCACGGCATGGGCTATAGTCGGTGTTTATAAAATTGGCGCACCCGTAAATAAAAGAGCGGTTATTAAACTAGGAAGTGACATAGCTTTGATAATAAATGGTGATTTTGTCTTATTTAGTGATGTTTTTAAAAAGAAGGAAGTCAAAACAACGGCTACTAAATTATCAGGTGCGGTAAGTAATGCGGTACGTAATTATGCTAATAACTTCGGTTGGCAAGTTCTTCAATATCCAAGGGGAAACCTGTTAATTGTAAACGTTCCCATAAGTACAAACTCAAAATATCATCAATATATAGTTAATAATCTAACAGGTGCAGCGGCACGCTTTACAGGAATAGAGGCTAGGTGTTGGTGTGTACATCAAAATTTGTTATATTTTGGCGGTGATACAATTATATATCAGGCAGATAGCGGATTAAAAGACGGTAGCAATTCTATTGACGTAGACATACAACAGGCGTATTCAACGCTAGGTGTGCCATACACAAAAACAATAAATACAATTGACCCTGTTCACACCGCAGACGGAAATGTTACTGTCAACGTAGATATGGGTTATGACTTCGGGCGTTCAATACTACCACAAGTTATAGCCTCGGAAAGCACGGGTACACAGTGGGGTAGTGCGTGGGGAAGTGACTGGAGTCCCGAGGTGGTTACAAGAACACAAGATTATTTATCAAGCGGTGAAGGAACTTATGTAAGTCCGAGGCTTAGAACTAGTTTATTATCACAAGAATTTGCTTGGTATAGTACGTATTATACGTTTAGTGTAAATGCAATATAGGTAAAGAATATGGGGTTTTTTGATAACGCTTTTACGGGATTTGGTGAAACGGTAGGTGGTTTTATAGGTGATGCTATAACGCCCGGTCCGAATGAAATACCAAGTGCGACAGACCCTCAAAGCATTATAACGCAAGAGGATTTATTAAATCGCTTGGACATTATAACTCCGGAAGGCGGAAGGGAGTTTTTTGTAGACCCTGAAACAGGTCGTGTCGGTGTAAGGGTTACTGAAACGCCTTTTCAGCAAGACATAAGAGGGCAAAAAGAAGCCTTAGCAAGTACATTCTTAAATGATTTATCAGGTGGTGATGACAGGTTCGCAGCAGAATCAAAACGTATAGGAGATTTAACTTTTGAACGTGGTTTATCAAGGTTAGCTCCGACACTAGAGCAAGCACGCCGTAGAACGAAAACAGAACTATCAACTCAAGGCTTGCCCGTTGGAAGCGAGGCAAGGAAAGACCTTATGGCGGAGTTCGGTAGAAATGAAAGTGATTTATTAACACAACTGGCGAGAGATGCGGAGTTGGCAGCAGGAAATGAGCAAAGTAGATTACGGAGTTTAGCTTTGCAGGAAGCCGGGGTATTTGGCGATGTATTGGGTGGTGTTAATACTAATACGTTCTTAACCGGAATACCACAAATAGATGTAAGCGGTATAATACAGGGTAATGATAAATTAAACTTACAGCGTGCAGGAGTGCAGATAAAACAAGACCAAGCAGCGATTG
>Ga0210039_1001635_pt1 | contig 20281 bp, 15 predicted proteins | sample CryGeyCG2114_250_3_FD_185460 | JGI IMG/M metagenome (GOLD analysis project Ga0210039, IMG submission 185460) | Groundwater microbial communities from aquifer - Crystal Geyser CG17_big_fil_post_rev_8/21/14_2.50 (SPAdes) (version 2) | ecosystem: Environmental > Aquatic > Deep subsurface >...
TGGTCGAAGTCGACGGCGAACCGCTGACCAAGACCATGCTGGAATTCCTGATGACCGTACGTGGCGTCGAGGAGGGCGATATCGATGGCATGCGTGCGTTGTTCGACGAGATGATCCGGCTGCAGGCGGTCGCCAACGCCGCACATCGCGATGGCGTTTCAGCGCGTCCGGACGTGCGCGCCGAGCGCATGTTGAAGGATATCGAGGTGCAGTATGTTCGCTACCTCGAGCAGTTTCAGCAGGACAATCCGGTCACCGACCAGGACGTGCTTGCCGCCTACCGCGAGCAGGCCCGTCGCTCCGGGGACACCCGCTGGCAGCTGGAAACCATCGAATTCAGCGACCAGGCCGCGGCGCTGGAGACGATTCGGGCCTTGCGCTCCGGTGAGATCGACTTCCAGCAGGCGCTGGAAATTGCAGCCGGGCAGGGGCGAATTGCGCGCCGCACCGGCTGGGTCGATGCCTCGCAGGTACCTCCCTCATTCCAGTCCGTGTTGCGGACCACAGCGGTCGGCGAGGTCGTCGAAGAGCTCATGCCGTTCGAGGCGCAATGGCTGGCTGTGCGCGTTGCCGAGCGTGAGTCGCTGCAGCCGCCTCCACTGGACGAGGTTCGAGAGGGCATCCGCAGGACGCTGTTGCGCGAAAAGTCCCAGGCAATGATCGAACTGCTGTTCGAACAGGCTGAAATCACGCCGATGCTGCCGCTGGAAAACGCGGCTGAAAAGTCTGATGCAACGTAGTGAGTAGATGACGGGTCAGGCCAGTTCGACGCGCGGTGCCGGATTCCAGCCTGGTGCACGGTATTCGGCGATCACCGTGGTGTAGATTCCGCCACGGACGCCGAACTCGGCCACAAGGCGCATGAATCGAGGTGCCGTGGCCGCGACCAGGTCGGCCAGGATCTCGTTGGTGACGGCCTCGTGAAATGCACCTTGATCGCGAAAGCTCCAGACGTAGAGTTTCAACGACTTCAATTCCACGCAGAGCCGGTCCGGAATATAGTCGATGCGTAGTTCAGCGAAGTCCGGCTGGCCGGTTTTGGGACACAGGCAGGTGAACTCCGGGATCCGGAAATGGATGGTATAGTCCCGACCGGGTTGCGGGTTCGGGAAGACTTCTAGATCCTTGCTAGGGGAAGCGGGCATGAAGATTCCTTGGTGTCACTCGTGACGCAAAACCATAGAATAATGGATTGTCCGCATAGCGGATGACAAGCCCAACGGAGTCTCGATCCCTCTCATGCGCCTGACCGCGATCAAGCTGGCCGGATTCAAATCCTTCGTCGATCCGACCTCGATCAAGCTGCCATCCAACCTTCTGGCCGTGGTCGGCCCCAATGGTTGCGGCAAGTCCAACATCATCGACGCGGTGCGCTGGGTGATGGGTGAGACTTCGGCCCGCCAGCTTCGCGGCGAGTCGATGAGCGATGTCATCTTTTCCGGCTCCAACTCGCGCAAGCCCGTGACCACGGCGACGGTGGAGCTGATCTTCGACAATTCCGACGGCCGCGCCGGCGGCGAGTTCGCCAGTTACAACGAAATTTCGGTGCGACGCCAGGTCAGCCGCGACGGCCAGTCGGCCTATTTCCTGAATGGCAGCCGTTGCCGACGAAAAGACATCACCGACTTGTTTCTTGGCACCGGCCTGGGCCCGCGCAGCTACGCCATCATCGAACAGGGCATGATTTCGCAGATCGTCGAGGCACGGCCGGAGGACCTGCGCGGATTCCTTGAAGAGGCCGCTGGGGTGTCGCTGTACAAGGAGCGTCGCCGCGAGACCGAGAACCGGATTCGGCATACGCGCGAGAATCTGGAGCGCCTTACCGATCTGCGCGACGAGGTCGGTAAGCAACTGGCCAAGCTGAAGCGTCAGGCCAAGGCCGCGGAGCGCTATCGCACGCTCAAGCAGCGCTACCGTGAGGAGGAGGCCCGGCTGACCGCACTGCGCTGGCGCAACGCGCGGCAGCGCATCGAGCAGCAGGCGGCCAGGCTGCGCGAGACCGAGACAGCCGTCGAACGTGCGATCGCCGCTCAGCGCGAGGCGGAAAAAGCGCTGGAGTCGCTGCGCGAGCAGCAGCACCAGGCCTCCGAGCATTCCTCGGCGGTGCAAGCGGAACTGTACGAGGTCGCCGGCGAGATTGCGCGACTGGAGCAGGCCATCGAGCATCAGCGGACCCTGTTGGCGCGACAGAAGAGCGAATACGCCGACGTGGAGTCACAGATCGGCGAATTGCAACAGCACCTGGTGCTGGACCGCGCCCAGGTCGAGGACGTCACCACGCGGCTGGCCGAACTGGAGCCGGCACTGAGCGAAGCGCATGCTGCCGAGCAGCAAGCCCAGACCTGTCTGGAACAGGGTGAGCGTGAATTGCAGGAGCGTCAGGAGAGCTACCAGAACATCCAGTCGCAGGGCTCGAAACTGCGTCAGCAGGTCGAACTGCTTCGGCTCAGGATCGCGCATGCTGACGAGCGCATGAACCAGGCTGCACAGCGTCTGCAGCGACTGAGCAGCGATGACGGCGATGCGCGCCAGAAACTCGATCAGGAAGCTGCCTCCACGACCGCCGAACTTGAAGGTCTGGCCGTCGAGCTGGCGCGTGCCGAACAGACGTTTGCATCCCGGCAGGAGGAGCGTTCGCAGTTGCGCGACGCAGTCGAGACCGGACGCGCGGCGCTGGATGAAGCGCGCGGTCGGCTGCGCGAGCTGCGCGGGCGGCTGGAATCGCTGCATGTGCTGAACCGGCCATCGGCAGCCGCAGATAGCAGTGCCCGGATCGAGCGTGCCGGACTTGGTGCTGCACCGACGCTGTTGCAGTCGGTCGAGGTCACCCCGCGCTGGCAGAACGCGGTCGAGATTGTATTGGCGCGTTGGCTGGAGGCTCGCGTCGTTGATGGTGAACTGCCGCGTGAGGCCATCGACCGGGCGGGAATCGGTGTCGTTTCGGGGCGCGCCGGCCCGCCGGCGCCGGGTACCCTGGCCGCTGAAACCAGCGGCGCCGGCGCGCTGACCGTGCTGCTGTCGCAGGTCCGCTGCGCGATTGATCCTGCTGCTGCATGGGCCGCACTGGACTCGATTGAATCGCATGAATCAGTCATCACGCCGGACGGCTTATGGCTGGGTCGCGGTTGGAGCTGGTCGCGCGGTGATGGTGATGAGAAAGAGCAGGGTCGTCTGGCGCGTCAGCAAGAGATCCGCAGCCTCGACGCCGAACAGGGCCAGCTCAGACAAAAGCTGGAGCAGGGTGAAGTCGAGCAGCGCGAGCGTCAGCAGGCCTTGCGCAAAGCCGACGAGGCCATCGAGGGTGAGCGAGCCATCGTGCAGCGCATGAAATCACGTCAGGCGCAGCTGCAGGGCATACGCAGTGGTCAGGACAGCCGCCGCGAATCGCTCGAGCGTCAGCGCCAGGCGCAGCAGCGCGAGCGCGAGGAACTGGCTCAGCGCCAGCAGCAGGATCAGCAGGCGCTTGCAGAGGCTCGGCGCGAGCTGGAGCAGTCGCTGGAGAGCATGCAATTGGCAGGTCGCGAAGAGGCCGAGGCGCTCGAGGCGCGGAATTTACAGCAGGCGGAGCGCGAAAAGTTGCGACAGTGCTACCGCGAATGTCGCGACCAGCGTGAGCAGATCGCGCTGAAGCTGGAGTCAAGCCGCGCCAGCCTGCATTCGCTGAAGCAGGCCATCGCCCGGATGGATACCCAGGTGGGCCAGTTGCAGGGGCGTTTCGTTGAATTGTCGCAGGCGCTGGCGCAGGGTGATCGTCCTGAGCGCGAGCAGCAAAGCACACGTGATGAGTTGTTGAACAGACGGCTCGAGGTCGAGCAGCGCTTGAAGCAGGCGCGTGCCGCACTGGAGTCATTGGAAGCCCAGTGGCGCGAGCATGACGGCAAGCGCCAGCAGGCCGCCGCGCAAGCCGAGCAGACCCGCCAGGGTCAGTCGGAGCTGCAGATTCGGCTGCGCGAAATCGAGATCGAAGCCGAGCGTCACGCCGCGCGCGTGGCCGAACTCGACGGAGATCTTGATGCACTGGTTGCCGAATTGCCGGAACAGGCAGCAGCCGAGGGCTGGATCGACGAGCTGGCGCGACTGGAGGAAGGCATCCAGCGACTCGAACCGGTCAACCTGGCCGCGATCCAGGAGTTTGAGCAGGAATCCGAGCGCAAGGACTATCTCGATCGTCAGCATGCTGACCTGGTCGAGGCGCTGGAAACGCTCGAGCAGGCGATTGCCCGAATCGACCGAACGACACGGACCCGCTATCGCGATACCTTTGAACGGGTCAATGCCAACATGGAAGTCTTGTTCCCGCGGCTGTTCGGTGGTGGCCATGCCCACCTCGAGATGGTCGGTGACGACTGGCTCAGTGCGGGTGCCGCGATTCTTGCGCGTCCGCCGGGCAAGCGCATCAGCCGGATCCACCTGCTGTCGGGCGGCGAAAAGGCACTGACCGCAGTTGCCTTCGTGTTTTCGATCTTCAACCTGAATCCCGCGCCGTTCTGTCTGCTCGACGAAGTCGACGCGCCGCTGGACGATGCCAATGTCGGCCGGTTTTCCGAACTGGTGCGCGAAATGTCGGACAAGGTCCAGTTCCTGTTCGTGACCCACAACAAGGTGACAATGGAAGTCGCCCAGCAGATGCTGGGCGTGACCATGCGCGAGCCCGGCATTTCGCGTCTGGTCTCGGTGGATCTTGACAAGGCTGTCGCGCTCGCGGCAGATTGAAGGAGAGGGTAGCTCGGCGATGGAACATCTGCGACTGATCCTGATCCTGATTGGGCTGGTGGTTCTGGCCCTGATCTGGTTACTGCACAAACCCGAAGGTCGGCGCCAGGCACCGGGTGCCCGGCGGCGCGAACCGAAGATCGAGCCGCAGACGCCGTCGAAGTCGCCGCAGGCTGAGGCGGTCGAGTCCGCTGAGCCCGAACAGACCCGGTTGCCGGACCTGGGCTCGGAACTCGAAGCTCCGGTCGAGCGATCGCAGCGGCGCGAGCCAGTGCTGGCTGAACCGCCGCAGGTGGCGTCATCGTCGGTGGCAGTGAAGTCGGAGTCTGCCAAGCCTGGACCAGCCAGGTCGGAGGCGTCGAAGTTGCGGCCGCTGCAGCCCGAGGCACCGCCGCTTGATCCGAGAGCAAACAGTGACGGTGCCGCCGGGACGGAATCGGCGTCACCATCACCCGCACGGGTCGGGCCAAGAATCGTGACGCTTTACCTGAGAGCTCGCGGCCAGCGCAAGATCAGTGGTTTGAGCCTGCTCGATGGAGCGATCAAGGCCGGTCTGCGCTTTGGTGAGATGAAGATCTTTCATCGACGCCATCGCGGTGAGCCGCGCCCGGTGTTCAGCATGGCCAATATCACGCGCCCGGGCAGTTTCGACCCGTCCGCCTGGAACCTGTTCGAGACGCCTGGCGTGACCCTGTTCATGACCCTGCCGGGTCCGGTCAGCGCGCTTGACGCCTGGGACGCGATGCTTGCAACCGGCCAGCGTCTTTCGGGCATCCTTCAGGCGGATCTGCTCGACGACGCGCAGTGTCTGCTGACACGCCAGCGCATCGCGGAGATCCGGGAGGACATGCGGGTGTTCGATCGCGAACACGGCATGTAACGCGAGCGATGGCGAACGCCGACAATGCGGTCAGGGCGCGGGTCGAGCGCTTGCGGACCGAGATCGATGAGCACAATTATCGCTATTACGTGCTCGACGACCCCATTATTCCAGACTCCGAGTATGACCGCCTGCTGCGCGAGCTGGAGCGTCTGGAAGCTGAGCATCCCGAACTGCATGACGCCGATTCTCCGACCCGGCGCGTCGGTCTGCGCGCCGAGTCCGGCTTTGCCGAGGTCCGGCATGAGGTGCCGATGCTGTCGCTGGCCAACGCTTTCTCGCGCGAGGAGGTCGTGGAGTTCGACCGCCGGATTCGCGACATTATCGATCGCGAGTTGATCGGCTACACCGCTGAACCCAAACTCGATGGTCTGGCGATCAGCCTGAGCTACCAGTCCGGACGACTGGTGCGCGCCGCGACGCGCGGCGATGGCAGCAGCGGCGAGGACGTTACCGCCAACGTGCGCACGCTGCGCTCGATCCCGCTGCTGCTGCGCGCTGATCCCATTCCCGAGCGGCTCGAAGTGCGCGGCGAAATTTTCATGACCCGCAGCGGCTTCGCCGAACTCAATCGCGGACTGGCCGCCGCGGCTCAGAAGACTTTCGTCAACCCGCGCAACGCAGCTGCAGGCAGCCTGCGTCAGCTCAATCCGGCGATCACGGCAACGCGACCGCTACGTTTCTATGCCTATGCTGCGATTGGTGAGGGTCTTCCACCCAGCCAGTCGGCACTGTTGCAGCGCCTGACCACGCTGGGGCTGCCGGTTTCGGAGCTGGTCGAGCAGGTGATGGGCATCGACGGACTGCTCGACTATTACGCGCGTATTCAGCAAGGTCGTGATGCGCTCGATTTCGATATCGATGGTGTGGTCTATAAAATCGATGATTTCGATCAGCAGCAGGAGTTGGGGAGGGTCAGTCGTGCGCCGCGCTGGGCGCTGGCCCACAAGTTTCCGGCACAGGAGGAAATGACGCGGGTCGAGCGCATCGATGTCCAGGTTGGGCGCACCGGCAAGCTCACGCCGGTCGCCCGCCTCGAGCCGGTGTTTGTCGGCGGCGTGACCGTTACCAATGCCACGCTGCATAATCTCGACGAGATCCGGCGCAAGGATGTACGCGAGGGAGATTATGTGATTGTGCGCCGTGCCGGTGATGTGATTCCCGAAGTGGTTCGCTCGATGCCCGAACGCCGCGGCACGGAACTGCCGCAATGGCAGCTGCCCGAGTATTGTCCAGCGTGCGGCTCCCACATCGAGCAGGTCGAGGGCCAGGCCGATGCCCGCTGCTCCGGTGGCCTGGTCTGCCCGGCGCAGCGCAAGCGTGCGCTGGAGCACTTTGCCTCGCGAGGGGCGATGGACATCGAAGGCCTGGGTAGCAAGCTGATCGACCAGTTGGTCGAATCCAATCTGGTGTCCGACCCGGCCGACCTCTACCGTCTGGATGCCGGCACGCTCGCCGGGCTGGAGCGCATGGGCGAGAAGTCGGCGTCCAAGCTGGTCGAGGCGCTGCAGCGTAGCAAGCAGGTCGAGCTGGCTCAGTTGCTGTTCGCGCTTGGAATTCGCGAAGTCGGCGAAGTCAGTGCGCGTTCGCTGGCGCGCCATTTCGGTGCGCTTGATCAGATCATCGATGCCGACCTCGAAACCCTGGAAGCAGTGCGTGACGTCGGTCCGGTGGTTGCCGCTCATATCCGGGAATTTTTCGCCGAGCCGCGCAACCGCGAAGTGCTCAGGCGTCTGCTCGAGGCAGGGGTTGAATGGCGTGCCAGCGAGCTCACCGAGGTCGGCGAGCAGCCGCTGGCGGGAAAGACTTATGTACTGACCGGCTCGCTGGAGTCGATGACCCGATCCGAAGCCAAGCGACGGCTGGAGGCTCTGGGTGCCCGGGTCGCGGGCAGCGTTTCCGGCAGTACCAGCGCGGTCATCGCCGGCTCCGAGCCGGGCTCCAAGCTCGAACGGGCGCGGCAGCTTGGCATCGATATTCTGGACGAGCATGGCCTGGCGACTCTGCTTGCCGGAAATTGATCCGGATCATCTCCGCGTCCCGTCCTGCTGACAGAATGGAATCACGCCGACTACTTCCAGATCGGGCCGGAGGTTGTGTGGAGGTCGCCAGTCCGGCAGCAAACCCGGAAAAAGCCTTGGCTCGGATGCGAACACTCCGATGCCAACGCTTCCGGTCAAAATGCGGCTCTCGAATCAAATCACGAAGGAGGCAGGCCAATGTCGAACGTCAAGGAAATCCTGGTCCCGGTCGATGGGTCCGCGAATGCGCTGCGCGCCGTGCACTATGCGATCGGCATGGCGGCCCCCCTGAAGGCGCGCGTGCGTCTGTTCTATGTCTTTCCGGTCTCTTCGGTCGAAATCATCGGCATGGCCGGGATGAGCCGTGGCGACATCGAGCGCGCCGCCCAGGGGGCGGCACAGCGGGTGTTTGACAAGTTGCACGAGGAAATCGGCGAATCGTCGGTGCAGATCGTGGACGAGACCTCGATCGGCGACCCGGCCGAGGAGATCATCCGCTGCACCGAAGATGATCCCGAATTGATGGTCATCATCGGTCGTCGCGGACTTTCGAGAATTCAATCACTATTGCTCGGAAGTGTCAGTGAGAAGGTTGTTCGGCATGCGCATAGCCCGGTGACCGTAATCGTCTGAAACAGACGTTGCAGCGCTACTGCGCGTCCGCCCGGGCGCGTCCGGCGGTGCTCGAAATCCTCACGTACTTGCTTGTACGCTGCGGTTCCGGCGCGCCGGCGGCCACGCCCGGACCACCGCTCGCTACGCGCTGCAACGCCTGTTTGACCTGTTTCAACGCAAGCGCTACTGCGCGTCCGCCCGGGCGCGTCCGGCGGTGGGAGCAGCCTTGCCTGCAACGCTTCAGGTGTAGCGGGTGAGGTCGGGGACGCCTGCGGTAGCGAAGCCTTCACGGCGAATTCGACAGGAGTCGCAGCGACCGCAGGCGCGGCCATCTGCGTCGGCCTGGTAGCACGACACCGTCAGTCGGTAGTCCAGGCCCAGATGCATTCCGAGAAGTATGATCTGTGCCTTGCTCAGGTGGATCAGCGGGGTTTCGATCTCTACCGGCGTGCCCTCGACGGCCGAGCGCGTAGCCACGCGCGCCAGGTCGCGGAAGGCGGCGATGAACGCCGGGCGGCAGTCCGGGTAGCCCGAGTAGTCGACTGCGTTGACTCCGATCAACAGGCGGCTGGCTTCGATCGTTTCGGCGAATCCAAGACCGAGCGCCAGCAGTAGCGTGTTTCGGGCGGGGACGTAGGTCACGGGAATGCCGGTGCCGGCCTGCTCGGGAACATCGATGTCAGCGGTAAGGGCCGAGCCGCCGATGGCTCGCAAGTCGACCTTGACGACCCGGTGATCCGCGGCACCCAGGGACCTCGCGACTCGCTCGGCCGCGTCCAGTTCAGCGCGGTGACGCTGACCGTAATCGAGCGCCAGGCTGTGGCAGACCAGGCCGCGATCAATGGCTGCGGCCAGCACCGTGGCCGAGTCCAGGCCACCGGAAAGCAGCACCACGGCGCGCTCATTGCTCATGGCGTTCGCCGGGAAAGTGAGGCCCGGTTCAGTCGAACGGCCACAGCCGGCTCAGCAGTCCCGGCCGTTTTTCTTCGTCGATCAGGTCGGCGTAGTTGTATTCCAGCACTCTGCGGGTATCGGCAGCAAGCTCTGCCATTTCGAGACGCTCGTACGCCCGTGCCATGAGCTGTAGCGCCTCGACCGTGGCCGGTGCGCCGGGATAGTTCTCGATGACGAAACGGGCGCGGTTCAGCGCTGCGATGTACGCTTTGCGGCGGGCGTAGTACTCACCGACCGCAATTTCGTATTCGGCCATGATATTGCGCATGAAGACCATGCGCTGTCGTGCGTCGGCGATGTAGCGGCTGTCAGGAAACAGGCGGATCAGTTCCTGGAAGTCCCGAAACGCCTGATGCGCGCCCTGCTGGTCGCGATCGCTGGCGCGACCGGGCAGAAGCTTGCGCAGGAAGCTCATGGTCTGATCGTAGTTGACCAGACCCTTCAGGTACCAGGCGTAATCCACATTGGGATGGGTAGGGTAGGTCTTGATGAAACGATCGAGGGTCGCAATCGCGGCTTCTGCCTGCGCGCCTTTGTACTGTGCGTAAGCCATATCCAGCATGGCCTGTTCAGCATGTCGACCGAACGGGAAGCGGATCGTCAGGTTCCGATAGAGTTGTACCGCGCTTGGGTAGTCCTTCGCTGCGAGAACCTTCCGCGCTTCCTGATAGAGCTGCTCGGCATCGGCCCCGTCATCGCGTTCCTTGTTGCTACCGCAGCCCTGCAGAAGCGCGAGCGCGAGCAGGATCAGAATCAGGGACAATTGACGCATGATGAGCGACTTCCAATGGACACCAACTTCAATGATAAAGGGTCGGCGTGTGGTGTGGGAAAGTGGCGGGCCACTTCAGGCCCGGATATTCTGCCGATGAGCGAGTCGAGATCGATTCAGCGCCGCTTCGAGGCCGCTGTCGACCAGGCGGGCCAGCGAGTCGACCAGGCCGCAGCCGCGATCTGGCCGGAGTTTTCCCGGAGTCGGCTCAGTGACTGGATCCGGGCCGGCGAGCTGCGCGTCGATGGCCGAGTGGTCAAGCCGAATTTCCGTCTCGCCGAGGGCAATCGGGTCAATCTGGATACCGAGCTTGGGCCGCACGCGGGCAATCCGGAACCCGAGCCCATGACGCTGCGCGTGCTGGTCGACGATCCTGCGCTGCTGATCATCGACAAGCCAGCCGGGCTGGTGGTGCATCCTGGCTCGGGCAATGCCACCGGCACTCTGGTCAACGGCCTGCTGCACCTCGACCCTGATCTTGCGGCCTTGCCCCGCGCCGGCCTCGTGCATCGCCTTGACAAGGATACCAGCGGCTGCCTGCTGGTCGCCCGTACGGTCCAGGCTCACGCCGCGCTGGTCCAGCAACTCAAGCGGCGCGATATCCAGCGGCATTACCTTGCCGTGGTCTGGCGGCAGATGATTGCCGGCGGTGAGGTGAATGCAGCGCTGGGGCGCCATCCGGTCGACCGGCGCCGACAGGTCGTGCGTGCCGATGGACGCCGCGCTGTGACCCATTACCGCGTGCGCCATCGCCTGAACGCCGCGACTGCGCTGGATGTGAAGCTGGAAACGGGCCGTACCCACCAGATTCGGGTTCACATGCAGCATATCGGCCACCCGTTGATCGGTGATCCTCTATACGGCCGCAAGGGCAGTCCACCGGGCCTCGATGAAATTCAGCGTGAGGTCTGGCGGGCTTTTCCACGCCAGGCTTTGCATGCCTGGCGACTGGAGCTGGCGCATCCGTTGAGCGGGCATCCGGTGTCTGCCGAAGCACCCGTGCCGGCTGATATCGCTGGACTGATCCGGAGTCTGTCGCTTGATTGAACGCGTGGTCCGGGCCGATGTACCGTCGGCCGTGCGCGGATTTACCACGACCCGCGCTGGCGGCTGCAGCGTGGCGCCGTTCGATTCGCTGAATCTGGGCGGCAATTGCGGCGATCGGGCCGAGGCGGTCGCCGAGAACCGGCGGCGGCTGGCCGCGCTGCTGCCGATGGAGCCATACTGGCTGAGTCAGATTCATGGCGCCCGCGTGATTCATCTCGACGACTGGGAGCGCGGCATCGAGGCTGATGCGGCCTGGACGGATCGACCCGGGCAGGTCGCGGCTGTTCTGACAGCCGATTGCCTGCCAATTCTTCTGGCTGATAGGTCCGGAACCTGCGTTGCTGCCGTTCATGCAGGGTGGCGCAGCCTGGCAGGGGAGATCATTCAGGCCACGGTCGATGCCCTCCCGGTGCGGCCCGATCGACTTGGCGCCTGGATCGGCCCCAGGATCGGTGCGGTGCATTATCCGGTGGGTCAAGAGGTTCGTGCGCGATTCTCCGGATATGAGTTCGCGTTCCAGCCGCACGCACAGGGGGCTTGGTTGGCTGATCTTTCCGCGATTGCGATGGCTCAGCTCAGGCAGGCCGGTCTCGGCGCAATTCGCGACTGTGGCCTGTGCAACCATGCCGATCCGAGATTCTTCAGCGTGCGCCGCGGTCGGCGCACCGGGCGCATGGCAAGCGTGATCTGGATTCCACAATTGCCAGCGCCGGTTGGTTGCTGAACTGCTCGATCGCAAACCCGCTGCCTTCCGGTAACATGATCGCAAAGGCTTGACGCACGCGAAAGCCGCTGCAAACCTGCCGGGACGCTCTGAGGAAATCCGAAATATGCCGAGCAAGATCCGCGACGAGTACCGCCGAACACTGCAAGTTTCGCGCGCGTTGGTCAGCGCGATCCTGATCGTGTCGCTCGGAGCTTGTGGTTTGCTCGAACGTTCTGTCGAGCCGGAGCCGGAGCCGCCCACAACCCCGATCGAGGCACCCCAATCCGGATTGCCTGTGGCGCAAGTGGGTAGCATAGGTGATGCGCTGCAGTGGATCGAGTCCGGCAACTATGCACAAGCGCTTCGGTTGCTGGAACAGCTGTATGAGGAGCAGCCCGACGCACCAACCGTTCGTTTGCTGCTGCGGCAATTGAGGGAGCCTCCGGAGTCGCTGGTTCCCGGACCGTACCGGGAAGTCGAGTTGGCGCCGGGAGAGTCGCTTTCGGCGGTTGCCGAGCGCGAGCTGGGCAACCCGCTGTATTTCTTGGCCCTGGCTCGTCTCAATTCGATAGACGAGCCGCGCCGGATCGTGGCCGGCACACGTCTGCGCGTTCCGCAGCAGGCGGTGGTTCGCGCCCCGGTCGAGACCGCACCAGAGACCGCGCTCGAGACCGAGACAGGCGATGAGGCGGTCGAGCAGGACCTGCTGACGGTTGCCGACTATCTGGTTGCAAGCGGTCAAATCGACCAGGCCCTGAACCTGATGCTGGCGACGCTGAGAGATCGTGGCGGGTCGGAGCGCTTGCAATCCAGATTTACCCAGCTCGGTCTTGAGCGGGTCGATCGCTGGAGTGCCGAGCGCCGTCATGATGCGGCAGCTGCATGGCTCCGCATTGCCGGGGTGGTGGTGACCGAGCCGGTCCTGGTCGAGCGCCTCGATGCTTCAGCACGGCAGATCGAGATGCGCCGCTTACTGGAGCAGGCCGAAGGGGCGGCCGCTCGCGGCGATCTGGATGAGGCTTTCACCGGCGCGCGACAAGCGCTCGAACTGGAACCTGACGATCCTCAGGCACAGGAGCTGGAGCGCCTGCTTCGCGTCGAATGGACAGAGCAGCTGCACGAGGACGCTCTGCGGTCCTGGAGAGAGCGCGATGTTGACCAGTCGATTCGACTCTGGCAGCGCCTGCTCGCAGATGTTCCCGATTTCGAGCCGGCGCGAATCTATCTCGAGCGGGCGCTTGAGCTGCGGCGCCGATTGCAGTGAGCCTGGTGTAAGGTTCAGCTCGGCCGATGCCTGCGCAATGGCGTGACCCGGTGCTCAGCGTCGACTTTTTCAGTGCTGACTTCTTCAGCCTTGACTTCGTCGTTGCCCGGTCGGCTGGCACGCGAGAGATCGAGCGTTGCATCCAGGGCTGAATCCGGGTCGTCGGACTGCCAGTCGGTGGGATCGGCTTGCGGCTGGGCCGGCGTGGTCATCGATTGGCGTCGTCGGTGTTCCTCGAGCTGCAGTGCCAGTCGGTTGAACTCCCGCATGGCCGGAGAAATTTCATCGCGGATTTCGTCATCGAAACGGAAGTCATACTGACCGCGCTGCAGGCGCTTCAGGCCCCATGCCAGGCGGCGCAAGCCAACCTGGTGGCGTCGGATGATCCACCACAAGCCTGCAACGACCGCGAGCATCGCGGCACTGAACACCAGCGCCAGCATTGTCAGGGTGGCGCGCGCCGTGCGTTCCAGACCCGATCCGTCCAGCGCCAGTCGGACATCGCCAACCCGTCGTGCCTGGAACCGGACCGGTGCCGTGAACTCGAGCAGTCCGCGCTCGGCCCGGTACAGTTTGATGCCGCTGTCCGGGCGCATGACTTCGGGCCCGATCGCCTGGGTCAGTGCTTCGCCCTTCAAGTAGGGGTTGGTGCTGGCCTGGATCACGCCATCGCGGTCGCTGATATGCAGATGAAGAACTTCCGGATTGACCGCGAAATCCGACACCAGCACGGCCAGCGCGGTCGCGTCCTCCAGGATCAGGGCCTCGGCCGTTTCCTGGGCCACAAGGCTGACCATGGCATCGCCGAACCCGTAAGTTGCATCAGCCATGGCCTGCCGCTGGCTGGAATAGATATGGCTCATGCCGAACGCCATGATCAGAGCAACCATGCTGCCGATCAGTGCCGGGCCGCGCCAGGCTCGCGATTGCCGACGCATGCTGCGCAGGATGCCGCGGCGTCGACCATCGATGATCTCTTCGATCTCGTCGACGACCTGGCGCGCATTGGCCGGTCGCGATGATGGCTCGAGCGCCATCAGGCGGTAGCCGAGGTCAATCAACTCGCGCGGTGTATCCGGTCGAGTCGGTAGCAGCGGAAGGATGTCGTGCTCTGCCGCCTGACGCAGCACCGAAGCGCAGTCCTGGCTGCTGAAGGGCAACCTTCCCGACAGGAGCTGGTACAACACCACCCCCAGCGCGTACAGATCCGATCGCTCGTCGGCGGCCTGCCCGAGAATCAGTTCCGGAGCCATGTGGCTGGGTGTGCCGGAAATTCTGTCATCAGCCAGGCCGGAGGGCTTGCCGCCCTCGATGGCAGCGATACCGAAATCCATCATCTTGATCTGACCTTCCGCCGAGTCATAGTGGACGTTGGCCGGCTTGATGTCCCGGTGAATAACGCCGTTGGCATGGGCATAATCGAGCGCACGTGCAATCTGCGCCGTGATCTCGAGGATGTCGCCGATGGTCAGGCGGTCGTAGTGCTCCGGCTGCAGCCAGTCGTCGAGCGTGCCGCCGGGCAGCAATTCCATGACCAGATAGGGTTTGGCTTCGGCCTGGCCAACATCGAATACCGTGACGATGTTGGGGTGCGAGAGTCCACCCGCAGCCCGGGCCTCACGCAAGAAGCGCTGGCGCGCGGATACGTCGCCGGAAAGTCGACTGCGCAGGACCTTGATGGCGAGATGTCGATCGATACGGCCATCGAAACCCTCGTAGACAATCGACATGGAGCCGCGGCCCAGTTCGCGGACGATCTCGTAGCGGCCGATGCGTTCCATGCCGGGACCGATCAGCGCGAGCCGCTACGATCGCTGAGACGATCGCTGAGACGATCGCTAAGACGATTGCTGAAACGATCGCTGTCGGGAGAACGGGTCGAGATCGTCGCTCCGGAAATCATCGCAGCAACCACACCAGTACGATGGCAGCACCGATGGCGCCGGCCACCAGGACCAGCCATCGAACGGCAGCGGGTGACTTCTGCTTGCCGTTCGAGTTCGGGTCGACGAATCGCAGCCGGGTTCGGCCAAGCCGGAGTTCATCGCCATCCCCCAGCACGTGCGAGAAAACCTTCCGACCGTTGACAAAAACCCCGTTGGTCGACAGCAGGTTGACTACACGCCAGCCATCATCCGAATGCACCAGTCGCGCATGCTCGGAGGAAATGCTTGGCTCCTCGATCCGCAGTTCACAGCTGGCGGCTCGACCGATGGTCATCCGGTCCGAGTGCAGTTCATAGCGATTCGGCTCGCTTCCGGCCTGGCCATCGGCGGCGAGTCGGACCAGGCTGGCGCGACGGGCGCCTGGCAGGTCGCTGCTTGGCGACTCATCGAGTACCTCCGCGAGTTGTTCGCGCGAAAACGCCTGGGTCCCCTGAGGTCCCGCCCTGGCGCCGGAAGAAGCTGGCTGTTTCCGACCTTCGTTCATTGGCTGTCACCGAACTCTCAAAAAACACCGCTGAGTATAGCAACAGGTCCGCCGGGAATAAATAGTGGGCCGATTCCAGCGGACGCGGTGTTCGCGTTGAGGGTAGAATGTCGTCCCGGACAACAACTCCGGGCGCTCCCCTTCATGTCTTCTCTGATTTTCGTTACCGGCGGTGTCGTTTCATCGCTGGGCAAGGGCATTGCGGCCGCGTCGCTGGCCTCGATTCTCGAGGCTCGGGGCCTGCGCGTGACGATGATGAAGCTCGACCCCTACATCAACGTCGATCCCGGCACGATGAGTCCATTCCAGCACGGCGAGGTATTCGTTACCGAGGACGGTGCCGAGACCGACCTGGATCTGGGCCATTACGAGCGCTTTGTCCGCACCCGGATGACCCAGCGCAACAACTTCACCACGGGCAAGATCTACGCCAACGTGATTGCCAGGGAGAGGCGCGGCGATTACCTCGGTTCGACGGTGCAGGTGATTCCGCACATCACCGATGAAATCAAGATGGCAATCGAGCAGGCGGCCGAAGGCTACGATGTCGCCCTGGTCGAGATTGGCGGCACGGTCGGTGACATCGAATCGTTGCCGTTTCTCGAGGCGATCCGCCAACTCGGCACCGAGTATGGCCGTCGGGCGATGTTCATGCACCTGACCCTGGTGCCCTATCTGCGTGCTGCCGAGGAGATCAAGACCAAACCGACCCAGCACTCGGTCAAGGAACTGCGCTCGATCGGTATCCAGCCCGATGTGCTGTTGTGCCGCAGTGAGCGCATGCTTTCCGACAGTGAGCGTCGGAAGATTGCCTTGTTTACCAACGTGCCTCACGAAGCGGTGATCTCGGCGGTCGATGTCGACAACATCTACAAGATTCCACTGTTTTACCAGCGCCAGGGGCTGGACCGGATCGTGCTCGACCGACTCGGCCTCAAGGCCGGACCGGCCGACCTGTCGGACTGGGAAGACGTGGTCGAGCGCCGCGCCCGTCCCGAGCACGAGGTGACCGTCGCCATGGTCGGCAAGTATGTCGATCATGCCGACGCCTACAAATCGCTCAACGAAGCACTGCTGTCGGGCGGCCTGGCCGATCGCATTCGAGTCCGCATCCGGCCGGTCGACTCCGAGCAGATCGAGCAACAGGGCGTGGATGCACTGGCCGGCGCCGATGCGATCCTGGTGCCCGGCGGTTTCGGTGAGCGCGGTTTCGAGGGCAAGATCGCCGCCATTCGCCATGCGCGCGAGCAGCGCATCCCCTACCTGGGTATCTGCCTGGGGCTGCAGACTGCCGTGGTCGAGATCGCGCGCAACGTCTGCGGCCTGGGCGGGGCCAGTTCGACCGAAATGGATCCGGACACGCCGCATCCCGTGATCGGTCTGATCACCGAATGGCTGGACCAACAGGGCCAGCGCCAGCTCCGCGACGAGGGCTGCAACCTCGGCGGCACGATGCGCCTCGGTGCGCAGCGCTGTCGCCTGGTCGAAGGCACTCGGGTGCGCAAGCTCTACGGCAAGGACGAAATCCTGGAGCGCCACCGCCATCGCTACGAGTTCAACAACGGCTACCGCGAGATTCTCGAGGCGCATGGAATGAAGATTGCAGGCCTGTCGATGGATGGCATGCTGGTCGAGATCATCGAGCTGCCGGAGCATCCCTGGTTCGTCGGCTGCCAGTTTCACCCGGAGTTCACCTCGACGCCGCGCGAGGGCCACCCGTTGTTTACCGGCTTCATCCGCGCCGCCCTCGAGTTCGCGCAACAAGCCGGTCGCGGCGAGGTGGCGATATGAGCGTCCGGATCGGCGACGCTGATACCGGTCCGTTCGAGGCCGCGCTGGAACAACCCTTGTTCCTGATCGCCGGTCCGGACACGCTCGAGTCGATGCAGCTGTGTCTGGATGTGGCCGGTCATCTGGCCGAAGTAACCCGGCGGCTCGGGATCTCCTACGTGTTCAAGGGCTCATTCGACAAAGCCAATCGCACCTCGGTCAAATCCTATCGGGGTCCGGGCGTCGACGAAGGGCTGCAGATCCTCGCGGCAGTGCGCGCGCAGATCGGCGTGCCGGTCCTGACCGACGTGCACGAAGACACGCCGATCGACGAGGTCGCATCAGTGGTCGACGTGCTGCAGACCCCGGCCTTTCTGTGTCGCCAGACCAATTTCATCCAGAACGTGGCCCGCGCCGGCAAGCCGATGAACATCAAGAAAGGCCAGTTCCTGTCACCTTGGGAAATGCGCACCGTGGTCGAAAAGGCACGCGCCGCCGGCAACGACCAACTGCTGGTCTGCGAGCGTGGCTTCAGTTTCGGTTATAACAATCTGGTCGCCGACATGCGCTCGCTGGCGATCATGCGCGAGACCGGCTGTCCGGTGGTGTTCGATGCCACTCACTCGGTCCAGCTGCCGGGCGGGCAAGGGGAAAGCTCGGGCGGGGCGCGCGAGTTCATTCCGGTACTGGCGCGCGCCGCGGTCGGTGTCGGCGTTGCGGGTGTTTTCTGCGAAACCCATCCGGTACCCGAAAAGGCTCTGTGTGACGGGCCGAACTCGATGCGGCTTTCGGAAATGGAAGCCATGCTGGAAACCCTGATTGCGATCGACCGGGCCGTCAAGGCCGAAGCATTCGATTGATGAATCTTGAGGAACGACCCATGAGGATCGAACGTATCCATGCCCGCGAAATTCTCGACTCGCGCGGCAATCCGACGCTGGAAGCCGAGGTGCTGCTCGCCAATCGGGTTTGCGGCCGGGCCGCAGTGCCTTCGGGGGCTTCGACCGGCGAGCATGAAGCGGTAGAGTTGCGCGATGGCGATCCGGCGCGTTACGCCGGAAAAGGTGTGCAGCAGGCCGTGGGCAATGTCAACGGCGAGATCGCCGATGCGCTGAAAGGCTTCGATGCAGCCGATCAGTCGGGCCTCGATGCGCGACTGATCGAACTCGACGGAACCGACAACAAAGCCAGACTTGGTGCCAATGCACTGCTTGGTGTGTCGCTGGCCGCAGCCCATGCCGCAGCCACAGCGCGTGGCGAATGGCTGTACGAATCGCTGCTGCACCCCGGCTGCCGGTTGCCGCTGCTGCCGGTGCCGATGATGAACGTGCTCAACGGCGGCGCGCATGCCGACAACCGGGTTGATATCCAGGAATTCATGGTCATGCCGGTCGGTCTGCCCGACTTTTCCACAGCGTTGCGCTGCGGGGTCGAAGTGTTTCATGCGCTGAAATCCACCTTGAAGCAGCGCGGCCTGAACACGGCGGTTGGAGACGAAGGTGGATTCGCGCCGGACCTGGGTTCCAACGAGGCGGCGCTGGAGTTGCTGATGACCGCGATCGTCGCGGCCGGCTACGTGCCGGGCGAACAGGTGGCGCTGGCGCTGGATGTGGCCGCCAGCGAATTCTGTCGCGATGGTCGTTACACCCTGGATTCCGAAGGCCGTGCGTTCGACTGCGACGAATTTGTACGCTATCTCGCCGATCTGGCAGAGCGCTATCCGATCGTCTCGATCGAGGACGGCATGGACCAGAACGACTGGAACGGCTGGAAACTGCTGACCGAGGCCGTCGGCGAGCGAGTCCAACTGGTCGGTGATGATCTGTTCGTGACCAATACCGTTATCCTCGAACGCGGCATCGCCGAGGGCATCGGCAATGCAATCCTGATCAAGCCGAACCAGATCGGCACGCTGAGCGAAACCCTGCAGGCGATTGAAGTGGCGCAGAAGGCCGGTTTCGGTACGATCATCTCGCACCGTTCCGGCGAGACCGAGGACGTGACCATCGCAGACCTGGCGGTGGCCACCGGTGCCGGCCAGATCAAGACCGGTTCGCTGTGCCGCACCGACCGTGTCGCCAAGTACAACCAGCTGCTTCGCATTCATGAGCGTCTTGGCAAGCACGCTCAATATGCCGGGCGCGGAGCGTTGTCGCGTTGATGTAGCAGGGCCCCGTTGCGCGTCCGGAGCAATGCTATTCTTGAGCCCATGAAGTCGGTCCTGTTTGCGCTGATTGCACTCTACCTGGCGCCATCCATCGAGGTCGCTGCGCAGACGATCGGGCCCGATTCCGACAGTGATCGACCGGAAGCGCCCGAGGCCGTCGTCATCGTGCCCGAGGCCACCGACGAGGCCATCGCGGCGCGGCTGCAACAGATCCTGGAAGCGACCGGCTGGTACCAATCGCCTCAAGTCTCGGTCAATCAGGGCGTGGTATTCCTGGCTGGAAAAGCCGCGCGCGCCGATCATCGACTCTGGGCTGGCGACCTGTCGCGCCGTGCGCAGGACGTGGTCGCCGTGGTCAACCGGATCGAGGTCGTCGATGGCCCGGCCTGGGATGTTACCCCAGCGCTCGAGAGTCTTCAGCTACTGGCCGTCACGGTCCTGCGCAGCATTCCCTACGTCCTGTTCAGTCTTGGACTGCTGATCCTGGCCGCGTACCTGGCCACTCTGATGACCCGCCTGCTTCGCCGTCTGCTCCGCGGTCGCCGGATCAATGCTCTGTTACGTGACGTGTTTGCCCGAGGCGCCGGTGTGCTTGTGTTCATCGCCGGACTCTACAGTGTGTTCCACATCGCCGGCTTGACCAGCATTGCGCTGGCCGTGCTTGGCGGAACCGGATTGGCCGGGATCGCGCTGGGGATCGCCTTTCGTGACATTACCGAGAACTTTCTGGCAAGTATCTTCCTGAGTGCGCAGAATCCGTTCCGCACCGGAGATCTGATTGAGGTCGGCGGTATTAAAGGGCTTGTTCAGCGCATGACGACCCGCGCGACGGTGTTGATGACAGCCGAGGGCAACCACGTGCAGGTGCCGAATTCGACCATCTACAAGAGCAGTATCATCAACTACACCGCCCATCCGAATGAGCGCCTGGAATTCACGCTG
>Ga0210039_1001644_pt1 | contig 20201 bp, 20 predicted proteins | sample CryGeyCG2114_250_3_FD_185460 | JGI IMG/M metagenome (GOLD analysis project Ga0210039, IMG submission 185460) | Groundwater microbial communities from aquifer - Crystal Geyser CG17_big_fil_post_rev_8/21/14_2.50 (SPAdes) (version 2) | ecosystem: Environmental > Aquatic > Deep subsurface >...
GACACAAAAAATATACCATTGCGGGTCTTGCAGACCGTCTTAAAAAATTTTTAATATTGGTTGAAAAAGGAAGTTTTTTAACAATATTCTTTATACGTGGATACATAATTTTGTAGTTATTTTAAACAATTAAAATCTGATTACTGGTTTTATAAATATCTTTTAAATTCATTCTATACCATAAATGAACATTGACTACTCTTTCATAAAAAGATAGTCTTTTTCTCCAATTTCCCCAAGAAGAGAGTACTTATGAGGTAACAGAAACTCACTAATCATCTGTAATCTTTCAGAATTCTGTATTTCCAAAAGAAAAAAACTGGGAGAATTTTTTGAAAAATCTAGTCCTTGCAGTATTTGAAGTTCATACCCTTCAACATCTGCAACAAAAAGGTCAATAGTATTCCCTTTTGAAATTATTGTTTGTTCATCAATAATTGATTGAACTGTCTTTGCTGGAACAATTATTTCACGACACACCATATTTTGTGAATCCTCGCCGAGTTTAATCAATTCTGAGGAATTTTCAATACTATCTTTTACAAAAGACATGAAGTTACAATCTATAAATGAAATTGTACTTTCTGGATAATCAAACCCTACACAAGCACTTTGAACAACCACGGATTTTTTACGATTCCTCTGACACAAACTACTAATAGGTAACGGTTCAACAATAACACCCCTCCAACCTTTAAATTTTTCAAGATAATATGTCGGATCAAAACCATAACCATCATTACCACCACACTGAACAAAAAAACCATTTTTCTTAGTAATATATTTCTCAAGTAGCTTATGCCCAGGGTATGGTTTTGAGTATCTTTCTATTCCAAAAAACTCACAAATGTCCCTCATATATGGAATAATTTTACTTTTAACAAACGGAAAAATCTTCCCATAATTTTCCTTTGGGTTTTTTATTAATTTTTTTATTTTCTCAATATTTGTTTCCTGAAATGCCATTGATAAATAAATACATCTATGAGAAAATCCATTTTGCAAGTTTCGTAATCCTTAAGACAACGAGAATTCTTACAAAGTAATGGAGGACTTTGTCTCTGGTTCTTTTCCCCATCTTACCATAAAATTCCTTCAACAACCCAATAGCTTGATTATTCAGAACTGGACTATCATCAAAGACGATCCTTTCATTTTCGTCTAATTCAACATCAAAAAGGCTTTTTCCTAATACCATATTTAAAGCAGTAAAATGAGTGCCATTAAATAGTCCATTGTTTCTAATTAGTGCTCCCGGAGAGTTAACTGATAGGCCATCGTTTCGATTAATTGCAATATTCCAGCAAATATCCCACGGTATAGGACTTAATTTTAGGAAACCCAAAGATTTTGTAACACCATCAAGCTCGACTCTCTTCTTTTGCTCATCCGACATGACTGAAAGTGCTTCTCGTTCGTTTTTAAACCACTGAAATTTATCCCATCGATTTTTCCAAGTCCCCCATCCTCCACCAGTGTTTTCTGAGTAACTCCAGAAAAATGTTTTTCTAAAATCTTTAGGCATTTTAATAAAAGTGAAGGTTGCAATGTGCATAACCTTCTCCATATTCTGATAAAAATCAAGAGCATCATTCATAAATGACAAAAAATGTCGCGCACTAACACCATCATCTTCGAGAACAATAATCCTACCAAATCTATTTATTATTTCAGTTACTCCTTCAATTATATTTCTTTCAATATAGTAATTTTCTTTTCGCTCAATGACCGTAAAAGACTTAAAACCAGTAACTGTCTTAAGATAGCTCCTTACTTCATCAACAGATTTCTTGTTCTTTTCATTTTTGGGCCCATCAGAAAAAACAAAAACATCAGTTTCTTTTGCTAAATAATTATTCTGAAGGGCCTCAATAACCGCTTTTGTATTATTGGGGCGGTTGTAAACAAAAACAGCAACTGGAGCCAGTGTTTTACTCATCTTTTGTTTAAAGTCCTTTGAAACTTACACGGCATGTCAAAAAGTATAGCTTTTGCGCGAGAAATGCGCATTTCTACAGGAGGTGTTTGGGTGTATTCACCATACATTAATGACAAATATTCATGTACCTTATTTGGTGCAGGATATAACTTTCCTTCAAACTCTAATTCAATTAGCGGATAAATATACGCTTGTGGGATAGCATAGTAATAACCATTATCCTCAACAGTTTGAGCGACATTGTTACTTTTAAATGGGGAAAACAGGAGCCAAAAAAACTTACACACTAGGTATATGGAGTAATTTATAAAAACATTTTTTCGCGAGATGACCGCATTTGCGCGTGAACGCACAGTAAAATACAATAGTATTTTCCTTAGAGAAAATGGCATTCTAGGATATATCACTGAAGGAAAAATATCCATGTAAATCCCTTGGTGATACAGTTCTTCTCCTGTCTCATTGTCATGTAAAAAAGTAGAGTTACGATCACAGAGTTTTGAAAAACATTGTTTGTAGTTTTTATCAGTCTTGGAGGTTTGTAAAAAAATGTCTTCGGGAAGTTCGCTTTGGGCTATTTTAAGAAATTTCCTATAATCCGCTATTGGCATTGATACATCAATATCGTCATCCCAAGGGATAAATCCTTTATGTCGCGTTGCACCGAGCAATGTACCAAAATCAATCCAATAAATTAACCCGTGTTTATCACAGATAACCCTCAAAGCATCGAGCAACTTGATCTGAGTTTCTCTACATCCTATTTTGTCTTTTTCAGTTATCATAATTCCCAGTTAATAAGAAGCTCTGTGACTATTCTTTGCGAGCAATTATTCTCATAAAAGTATAATCTGTATCGTGGAACGGCGCAAAACCAGTGTTTTCCTCTGCATACAAAATATTGAAACCAATATCAGTTAATTTCTTTTGCAATTTGTCCATTTCAACAAATCTACGAAAATGATTTTCGTAGATATAAGCATCTGGTTCCCCGTCAACAGGAGTCCCCAACATATACAACTCGTTCTTTTTACCTCTTGCTTCAATTAAAAAATACCCCTTATTTTTTATATGTTCGTACACCCACTTTATTGTCTCATCTTCCTCTTTTTCTGTAATAGAATGTAGTGTGAAGCGAGAATAAACTATATCAAAAAGTTCTTCGGCTTTTAATTTTGTAAAATCATCTGACAGAAATTTAATATTTGGTAGTTTATTTTCTTCCTTAAGTGCCAATATTTCTGCTTCACATTGATCTACAGCAGTAACATTCACTCCATTTTTAGCAAAGAAGACACTGTCCCTCCCGTTACCACATCCAAACTCTACCAACGAGTCCTGCTTTTTTAAATAATTTTCAAGCACAAACTGCGCAAACAAGGATGCTTGCTCTGGGGCAATATTGATTTCATAATAATTTTCCCAATATTTTTTATCCATGTTTTCTATTATAAATAAGTAAAAATGTGTATTTTGCTAAATTCTAAAGCAAAGAAAGGAGGCTGCCCCAAAAGGCAAGTCTAGCACATTTTAATTTTAAGTAAAAATTCTAATTATTCCTTCCCTTGACTGCTTAAAGATTAATAAGCTCAGTACCACCACAAAATAAGACAGCATTGTCCCACACGCAGATCCCTGTGCTCCGAACTGCGGGATTAAAAGAACATTTAGTGCGACGTTTGTAACCGCTCCAATAATACTCGTATACAAAAAAATCTTGCTTAGATTCTCAACAATAAGAAATTGCTGAGAAAGAATAACTAGGGTGATAGCTACGCTTGTCCACAAATATATACGCAAAATAGGGGTTGCTGAAACAAAGGCATCTCCGAAAACAAGGTGTATGACCCACGGCGCAAAAAGATATAAAGGGAGAGCAATAATAACCGTTACACCTACTGTGAGCCCAGTAAGTGCTCGAAGTCTTTTTGCATACATAATAAAATTTGTTTTCTTTGCATTTACCACTGCAGGAAGCATAGATATAACAATTAACCCTGGCAAAAATGCCCAAATCTGAGTAAGCTTAACTGCAACACCATAGATTCCGACCGTTGATGCGTCAATATAATGAAGAAGCATTACTTGATCCATTTTTGCATATATATAACCAGAAAAACCAGCAAGTAGGAGTGGCCAAGAATCGTTCATGAGTCGCCTAAAAACATCAATACGAAAACGCCACAAAAAATGTCTACCCTCGAAATGTTTAACGTAGACATACAAAGACCAAGCAGTTGAGATAACCGCTTCTACAAGAAGCACAAGAGCAAAATATATAATGCCCTTATCAAGGAAAATGACGAGAAGCTTGAGCGCGGGGAGAAAAAAAGCTAAGAAAATAGAAATCTGAGAGCTATACTTTGCCTTAACCTGTGCATTAAACAAGATTGCGACCGTGCCAATCGGGCTGATAACAAACGTTAGCGCGCAGATACCAATTAATATTGTCAGGATTGCATCATCCCCTAAAAGCAACGAAGTTGCGATGGCTGTAAAAAAAGCGAGTGCCCCAAAAAACAACTTTGAAAACACGGCCGTCCCAATTAGCTCATTTTCTTTTTCAGGATAAGCGATAAGGTCACGATACAAAATTTGGTCAATTCCCAAAGACGCAAAAACAGAAATAATCGCCACAAAACTCTGCGCATAATCGAGCCGTCCAAGATTTTCTGGCCCAAGATATCGGGCAACGATAGCAATTGTTAAAAAAGAGGTGATGAAAGAAATAACACGCGCGGCAATCAACCACCCCATATTTCTAAAATATTTTTGAAAACCAGAGTGCGCCCATTTTTCTTTTATATAGGGGATTGTAATCGGTGGCATAGTACGGGGAGCCTTATTCGAGGATAATAGCATCTTACCTACTTATTTTCTATAGATGGTGATATATTAAACTGGCAAGAATATCATGAAATTTAGCATAATTACACCCACCTATAAACGAAGTGACTTGCTCGAGCGAGCCATTCAGTCGGTACTTTATCAAGCCTATGCCAAATGGGAAATGGTTATTGTAAACGACTCCCCAGATGATAATTCGTATCAGGCATTTGCGTCATCGATTACCGACCCGCGAATTCACTACTATGTAAATGATGAAAACCGTGGCGTAAACTATTCTCGCAATCGCGCGCTTGATACTGTTTCAAAAGATTCAGACTGGGTTATTTTTTTGGATGATGATGATTATCTTGCGCCTGATGCACTTGAAACTTTGCATGAGCTTATCAACAAACGTACCGATTGTTCGTGGTTTGTGACGAATCGCGCCTACGCAGACGGAACACTGGTTACAAAATATCCTGAACTGGAAACTTGGTATTCGTACATAAAAGACGTTCTTATTTTAAAGCGGTGCAAAGGTGACGTGACGCATTGTATAAAAACGAGCCTTCTAACCAATATTCGATATTCAAAATACATCAAGCAAGCAGAGGAATGGTTATTTTACTACCAAATTGCTCTTCGTGAAAAAATATTCTACCACAACCATAACAGTACGTTAACTGATGGATACGACAAAGTTTCTGGACTTAACTTCAGAAAGCGAACTATAAGTGAACAATTTGAGACACTTCTCTCATTTATTCGCGAGGGTCGTGAACTTCACCTTCTCCAACATCCTACGTTTGTTGTTTACCTATTTATGCGGTTAGTGCGATTATATATAAAATAACAAATCAAGACTTGAATTATTTTACTGTTGCTTGAGCCAGCGCCATGCGTCTGCGCAAGCTTCATCGATAGTACGCATTGCGCTCCAGCCAAGAACTCGCTGTGCAACTGAAGGATCGGCATATGAAATTGCAACATCACCAGCGCGGCGCGGCGCAAATCGATAAGAGATATGGTGACCAGAAGCACGGGAAAATGTTTCTATAAGTTCTAGGACGCTTACTCCCTTCCCTGTGCCAAGGTTGGCAGTTAGGATGCCAGTATTTTCATCAAGCCATTCAAGAGCTTTTATGTGCCCAGTAGCAAGATCAACGACGTGAATATAGTCTCTCACACCAGTTCCGTCTGATGTCTCGTAGTCATTGCCAAAAACAAATAACTCTGTTTTAAGTCCAGTTACAACCTGACTAATGTACGGCAAAAGATTATTGGGAGTTCCCTTCGGATCCTCCCCTATTAAACCACTTGGGTGTGCGCCTATTGGATTAAAGTAGCGCAACAACGCAACTCGCCACTCTGGATCAGCCGAGGCTACGTCACGCAGTATCTCCTCAACAAATAATTTTGACTTGCCATACGGATTTGCTGGTTTGATTAGTGAGGTTTCAGAGTAAGGAGCGGGTGCGTCTGTTCCATACACACATGCTGAAGATGAAAATACGATTTTCTTTACACCAAACTTTTTCATTACTTGTGTTAAAACAACACTCCCGTAAACATTGTTTTCATAATACAAAAGGGGATCTGCTACAGACTCTCCAACGGACTTCAATCCAGCACAATGGATAACCGCATAGATTTTATGTGTCGCAAAAATTTTTTCTAAAGCATCGCGATCTCGAATGTTATTTTTGTAAAAAATTATGGGCATGCCAGTAATTTTTTCTAAGCGTTGTATCACTTCTTCTTTACTATTACAAAAATTATCAACAATGACCACATTATAACCTCCTGAGATTAGTTCGGCGCAAATATGTGACCCGATAAACCCAGCGCCGCCTGTTACAAGAATTTTCTTTTTAGCTGTTTCTGCCATAATTTTGACAGTATACTCCCCGGCCTGCTTTTTGCATAGCACCGTCTCCCTAAACCCTAAGAGCCTATCTACAATCTCGCATCCGAGCAGAATGGCAGAATTTCATGGCAAAAATCGAGCTGGAGCCCGAGTCATATCGAGATATGATGAGGGTGAAGCGAAGGTTTTTGACAGAAATTCTGCCATTCTGACGGATGAGCAAGAATTTCCGAATGTATATATTGCGTCGAGATTGGAGATAGGTTCTGAGTTCAAAAAAGACCGTTGAAAACCTTTTCTTTCATTGCTTTGGCGATGAGCGCTATTTTTTCATACAAAATCTTTAATTTATGGTATTCAAAACCACAAATTCTTTCAAATTTATGGTTTTGAATACCATAAATTCCGCTAATTCCCTAAAATAGGTAGATTTACGGGAGTACCGCTCCCCGAAATTGACAAAATGTGTGGAGTTTGCTATCATAAAACTATGAAGATCCCAAGAATATACAATGATATAGAAAAATATCTTTACCCGAACAAGGTTTTGGTTATTTTTGGTCCGCGTCGTGTCGGCAAAACAACCCTCATTACCGACTTTCTTTCAACATACAAAGGAAAATATCGCCTAGAGTCTGGTGACGACATTCGCGCGCGGGAGATCCTTGGTTCAGAAGACCTTTCTTTACTAAAAGAATACGCAACGGGATACGACCTCATTGTCATCGACGAAGCGCAACGCATACCCAAGATCGGCTGGGGGCTAAAGTTGCTTGTTGACCATGTTCCGGGGATTCGTATCATCGCAACAGGATCATCATCGTTTGAACTTGCTGGACAAGTTGGAGAACCGCTTACCGGACGCAAACACACAATGACACTCTTCCCTCTTTCAGAAATTGAGCTACTCGCCTATTATAACAACAATTCGTATGACCTTTCTTCAAAGCTTGCCGAGCGACTTGTGTTCGGTGGCTATCCAGAAGTTATTTCTGCAAAAAATACACTTGAGCGAAAAGATGCTCTCGGTGAAATCGTCGGGTCGTATCTTCTCAAAGATATCATGGAGTTGGACCGTGTTCGCAATACAAAGATATTGAGTGACCTTGTTCGTCTCATTGCTTTTCAAATTGGGAACGAGGTTTCGTTGACCGAAATCGCGACAACCCTTGGCATAGACAGAAAAACGGTTGCTCGGTATATTGACTTGCTTGAAAAATCATTCATCCTCTACAATCTTCGTGGCTTTAGCCGTAACCTAAGAAAGGAAGTGACTAAAAAAAGCAAATATTACTTTTACGACATTGGTGTCCGTAATGCCATTATTTCAAACTTCAACAATCTTTCAGAGCGTGATGATGTGGGAGCGTTATGGGAAAATTTTTTAGTAATTGAGCGACTTAAAACACGTGTTTACAAAAACATCTCCGCGAATGACTACTTTTGGCGCACATGGGACCAAAACGAGGTTGACTTCGTTGAGGAACGCGAAGGAAAACTTTTTGGCTATGAATTTAAGTGGAAAAAGGCAAAAGTAAAAGAGCCGAAAAATTGGCGAGGAACATACGCGGAAGCAACTTACGGGGTGATCACTCCAGAAAATTATCTCCAAATACTAGAGTAGATTGGGACAAAAACCCAACCATAATTGGAATGATTACGAGTGCCCCATCTCAAATATTTTATATCACGCGCGCCTATTGAAATAACAGAAACGCTGGTATATGTATGGCAAACGTCTCCCTAAACCCTAAGAGCCTATCTCCAATCTCGCATCCGAGCAGAATGGCAGAATTTCATGGCAAAAATCGAGCTGGAGCCCGAGTCATATCGAGATATGATGAGGGTGAAGCGAAGGTTTTTGACAGAAATTCTGCCATTCTGACGGATGAGCAAGAATTTCCGAATGTATATATTGCGTCGAGATTGGAGATAGGTTCTGAGTTCAAAAAAGACCGTTGAAAACCTTTTCTTTCATTGCTTTGGCGATGAGCGACCAGTCGTATTTTTCGGCGACTAGGGTGCGGCCGTTTATAAATAGGCGGTTGCGGAGCGCTGGGTCGTCTATGAGGCGCTTTATCTGACTCGCTATACTCTCTGGGCTGTTTATATCTGCAAAAAGACCAGTCGGCTCGTGATCTGGATTTTTGTCAGGATCAAAAAGAAAATCTGGAATACCCCCCACCGGTGTCGCGATGACAGGGATACCAGCCACCATCGCTTCCAAAAAAGAATTTCCAAGTCCCTCCGAACGTGATGGGCGAATAAAAATATCGGATACCTTGAGATATTTTGGCATATCTTCGTGAAGCACTTGACCGAGAAATTGCACACGACCATCCACTCCTTTTTCGTTAGCAAGGTTGCGAAGCATTCCCTCGTCGGGTCCTATGCCAAGAATTAAAAATTTAACATTATGAGGAAGAAACACTAGCGCGCGAATCACTTCGTCAACCGCATTTTTTGCAACCATACGCGACGTTGTAATTAGAAATATGTCACCCGGTTTTTTGCCAAGGCTGTGTTTCAGTATTGAAAGCTCGTTCTCAGAATACTCCTTTGCAAAGTGTTCCACGTTTACCGCATTTGGCACGACCTCGAGCTGACCAACATACCCCATATTGCGCGCAAACCCTGCGAGATAATGTGAAATGGCTTGAATGAAATCGGCTCGCTTAAAAACGCGCTGCAAAAGCGGAAACGCAAACTTCATGCGGTGCTTGATATATTCTATAGGATCCCCTTCCTGAAGGGTGAGCAAAAAACGAACGTTTGGATTTCGCATCTTGAAAAAAAGCGCCGAGAACCCTGCGTAATTCGCCATCATTGCCCAAATGCCATCATAAGCATCTTTTTTGTGAAGCGACTGCGCCTTTAGAAAACCCCAAATAGGGAAAAAATATTTATTGATGGAAAGTGGAAAACGCGACAGGTCTGCAATATTCGGGCCACTTGTTGTAAACCCTACGCGATGAACATTCACGTTACCAATTCGCTCAAACTTTGGAAGCGTTGAATCAAAGCGGAGCGTTACCATGTCAAACACATAATCATCTCCCGAGGTCCGATCAGTAATCTCTTTTATCGCTACCTCGGCTCCGGCAACCACGTCAGGATAATACGCAAGGGAAAATATGAGTATTCGTTTCATTAATTTAATTTTATACAGAAATAGGGCAAAAAACAAGCCGAGTTATTCAAAAAGGTCAGCGTGTGTTCCTGTGCGTACAAGGATGATATCATCGTCATCGTATTTCCAAATCAAGAGCAAGTCAAATTCTATATGACATTCCCAGCACCCTTCGTATTCTCCATGTAACTTGTGAAGTTTTGATGCTAAAGGAACATTTTTACCGAGACGAAGGCATTCGATCATCTCATAAAGCACCGCCACATCACAATTGTGGCGCACAATGCGTTTTAGATCACGATTAAATATTCCCGAAGGAAAAATCTTTCTCATACATGTGCGCGCCAATTCTTACCGAGTATATCAGTAAACATTGCTTCAGCTGAAGAATATGATTTGAGATTTTCCCCAGACTTAGCATTTGCAATCGCTTTGCGCGTTTCGGCGTTTGGAACATTAAGTGAAAAAGGGATTCCTTTGTCGGTTGCAATACGGCGATAAAAGACATTAATCGCTTCAGACGGTGATATTCCTATTTTATGCAATACTGTTTCAGCCTTCTTTTTTACAGAAGGTTCTATGCGAGCTCTCACAAAAGATGTTTTTGTAGTCATAAAGATATTGTAGCACATTTGTGCCACAATGCAAGAATCGAAATAGTCGCGAACTAGTGCGGTTCCTCGTCGTCAGTTTCCTCAATTATTTCAAAATCATCTGCGTTTATTGTTGCCTTTTGTTCGGTATTTTTAGTAAGACGAATACCCGCTAGCGCGAGTGCTCCCAGAAATGCAGAGCCGACGTACCATGGCCACAAACCACTCTCCTGCCGTGGAGGCGCTGGTGTGTCGTCAGAGATTGCGTTCAGAACGGATGCCTCTTGGTATTGTGGCGCTTGCGGTGCCACACGGGTTTCCGCGCTTGCAACAACCTTCGTTTTTTCAGGAGTCTTCAAAATAGGAGTAGGATCTTGCGAAGCAATTGCTTCCACTTTTATTGGAACGCTTGTTCCATTTGGGAAACGGAGTTCGGGGATAACGCCAACAGGTGTAGCGAGCCCTGTCACCTCGCTGGCGAACGTCGCGCTTTTGCGCGCTCCGAGAATCGTGTTTTTTGGAAATGTAAAAATTTTCTCATTGCTTGCAACTTGCCAACCTGAAACATCAAGCTCGTCTCCTCCGTGATTTACTATTGTAAAAAATGAACGCGCGTTGTCACCTCCGCTACTCAAAGAAAGATTAGGCAAAACGACACGCACGAGCATCTTGTCAGTTGCAGTTAAACTTCCTGAGACAACATCAAGGACAGCTGTGTACTCGCCCGGATAATAATATGTGTGCAAAACACTCTCGCCAACAGACGAGGCTCCGTCGCCAAATGACCACGTTGTTTGCACAGATCTACCGAAATTATTTTCCAGCCCAGCGATTTTACCTTCAAAAATTATTGGCGCGCCGGCGAGCACCACACGAGTTTGTGGGCCAGCTTGGGCAGTCACCTGTGGCGTTGTCTGTGTTGATGCTGTGTTTGTGTTTATCTCAATCGGCGCATTTACGCTTTGCGAAACTGAATTCGCGATACCAGGTGTTGATAACGCTGTCACCCATTCACCTGCCGTTATTCTTTGATAGCTCTTGCCTGCATCAATACTTCCCCACTCGATTTGGTCAACATCTTTACCTTTTGAATCTCTAACACGTATGGTGTTGGATTCAGTGAGCGTTATGTTTGTAACGATGTCAGAATTACTATATGAATTGCGAGAAATTAAAAAATAACCATTCGCCTTGATTATTTTTCCATTTAGCTGGGTGCTTGATACCAATGAACCAAAACTGCTACCAGTAGCTGTTTTTCTTTGAATATACCAACCAGTCAAATCAACATCGGAACTATCAGAGTTATAAAGTTCTATAAATCTTTCATTTATCGGAGAAATTTGAACTTCATTAACAATCACTGTCGCAGATACTGTCTGCGCGAAAAACAATATTAAAATAAAAATAATTTTTTTCATACGTAAGTCTGCGTAGCCCCTCAAACGCATCGGGTACAATGCGAAAACGTATTGTTTTTTTGAGCCGTACTTGCGATACGGTAAAAGAAAACCATACGTTTTCAACGAAGTAGACGAGGATGTTTTAGGGGTTACACTAATCGTCTCCGCGAAGGATTGCCGTCAGCACATCCTCGGGGACTTCGCGAGGTTTCGGAGTTTGCTCCTCGCGCCTGTGCTCGGGTTGTTTTTTGGCCACTGGAGATTCCGTTTGGGTCGCGGTTGGTTTCACAATTTCGCTGTCTAAAATCCCCGCTAAAGCAGCCTTTAGACCGCCTATGCTCTCTTTAGTTGGACCTTTGCTCCTTATTGGCATAATAGCGCCTTTTTGCGAATGACGGCCCTGTGTAAGCGTAGAAAGGCTTGCTTGCCCGACTTGGTTTTGCTTGGTAAAGTCTTGACGGGCTCTCTCTTGAGTTATCATTGGCTCTGATTTTTGGAAATCCTTAAATGCTTGAGCGAACGGCTTCTCAAGCTTCTCAGGAGGTTTTGAATTTTCTTTTCGCGTAGATCGCTCGAACATAGCATTACTATCCCTTTGCACCACAGGAGCTCGTGGGGTACTCTCCGCGCGTTGCGTGGGACGCTCGCGCGCGCTCTCTTGCGAAAGCGCTTCCATTCCTGTTCCATACCATTCAGTAATGCTTTTCTCCACTTCCGCGCGCGTGTGCCCATACAATTCTCGCGATGACTTAATCACCTCCTCACGAAGTGATTTTTTTGGCGGGGCGATTGGACCCAAAGTCACCGCAGAAAATGGATGCGAGGCAACACCGTCAATCATGAGCTTGAGATACATTTGGTACTTTCCAAGACTCACCATATCCTCTGCGGTAAAAACCGGCGCATATTCTTTTTCCAATACCTCTGCGTCTGGAGCGCCAACACGAAACATAATCTGTGTACCGACGTTTCCAAAAACTGCGTCAGCTACCTTCTCATCCATCTGCTTGATATACTGGTGAGCAATAGTGAGCGCGAGTTTGTACTTGCGAGCCTCGGACAAAATATCGGCAAATGATTCGTTTGCGAACGACTGAAACTCGTCCACGTACATATAAAAGTTGGGAAGCCTTTTTAACTCGCCTTCTGTCAGATCCGCGCGCGACATTGCAGCGAGGTAAATTTTGGTAATAATCATTCCGCCCAAAAGGGCCGCATTCCCTTCACCGAGTTGCCCTTTGGAAAGGTTCACGATGAGAATCTTTCTCTCGTCTATCATTTTTCGCAAATCAAAACTTGATTTCGATTGCCCAATAATATTTCTGATGAGCGGGTTTGATGTAAATTGTCCAAGTTTGTTTTGAATTCCCGGTACTGCTTCTTTTGCATAGTTCTCGCTGTACTTCGCAAACTCATCAACCCAATATGCTTTCACAGATGGATCCTTCACATTATCAACAATTTTTTTTCTATACGCTTTGTCGGTGAGCATTCTACTAACGCCTAGGAGTGTTGATTCAGGATATTCAAGGAGCGCGAGGAGCGCGTTCATCAAAATGTACTCCATACGCGAAGAAAAAGTTTCTGGTCCCCAGATTTTTTTGAATGCTGACATTAGGCCGTTTGCAATGAGGTGTCGCTTGTCTGGACCTACGTCCTCCATCACGTTGAATGAAATTGGATTGTCAGTATCAAACGGCGCAAAGTAGACAACGTCTTTTAATCGCTCAGGCGGAATGTAGTCAAGAAGGAGCGCTGCAGATTTTCCGTGCGGGTCTATAAAAGCAAACCCCTCGCCGTTTTTTATATCCTGCACAGCCATGTTTTCAATGAGCGTAGACTTGCCCATGCCAGTCTTGCCTATGATGTACATATGACGCGTGCGGTCTTCGGCCTTGATGCCAAATGGAACACGCTTGTTCCTGCGGTCTGTCTCCGCAAAGTACGTGATGCGATTTTTATCGTAGAGATACATATGGTAGTTGGTAGTCACTAGTAGATACGGTAAAGTATACCATCAAACATAAACAAAATAAAAATACGAGTGTGATTGGCTCCGCCAATCACACTCGTATTTTTCTCTCATCTACTCCGCATTCAGAGCTGAAACTGTATACAAATTCTTTGGATCCCAGAGGAACCAAGAGTTGAGCCCTGAGTCGTACGTCGCCTGTATCTGCGCGCGCACCTCGGTAGCGCTGTAAATACCACCATAATTAAAATCCTGAAGCCATGGGCGAAGTTTATTTTTGTCGTATGCTTCTTTTGTGTAAAGAGCTGGTGTGGATGTGCCGATACGCTGTGCGCCAAGATGAAGCACCGGCGTCGTTGTTGCAATTGCTCGCTCCACTGAGCGACTCATAGAAAAATGCACCACATCATACACGTGTTCGTTTGGATTCTTCCATCCGTTAAAATTTGGTGGGTAGTGAGATGGATACACCATTGGAGAAATATAATCAAAATACGGAAGCGCTCTCTCAAGCACTTGCCCAATATTTAGGTCGTCATTGTTTGTCGCAGTCATTCCAAAAAGATCAGCGGAAAGTTTTGCGCCCGTTGGGCTAAGCTCACCGTGAAGATACGCGAAAAAATGCTCGAGCGCCTCGGCTTTGCTAATGCCATGACCCCACGAATAATCAACATCTTTCATCGGCCCATCTGACGGGAAACGAATATAGTCAAAGTTGAGCTCATCAAAACCCATCTCATATGCCTCTTTACCAAGAGCTACGACATACTCCCAGTACGGCTTTGCGCTTACGTCAATAAATGAAAGTCCTTTATGGTCCTTCCATACCGTGCCGTCGCTTTTTTTGAGCACTGCAAGTTCTGGATGGAGCTTTGTATAATATGGGTCTTGGAACACCGTGATGCGCGCGATCGTATAGATTCCTTTTTCATGAAGTCGCGCGAGAAATTTTTTAAGATCTTTAGTGCGACACCCTCCACCATTATTACCTTTGAGAATTGGATCCACGGCATCAAAAGCAATGGTTCCGCTATAATCTTTTATATCAATAATTATGCTGTTCACCTCGGTTGTGTCCGCAATATACACAAGTTTTTCACGAAACAACGATGTGCTTGCGGCGCAGGCAGTCATGTATATTGCCTTCACAGCCTTTGGAGTTTCTATATGAGTAACTATAATTTCTGACTCCCCCTTTACAGTGACTGTAGTGGTAGCTGTAGTGCTTGTTGCCATCACTGTGTCTACCCTATACTCGACTGAAGAAATTGCTGGTATAAAAAAATAAAAGACGGAGAAAGCTCCGACCGTAGCTACACCTAAAGCAAGAATGTTTCTATTTCGTGTCACTGTATCTTTTGAGTGTTTACTATTTTTTCTTCGGGGGCAGAAGGAAAAGCTTGTTCGGCGTCATCAATAAGTTTTTTACAATTACTGCAATAAACTACAGATGAAAGATATGAGAGTACAGAGATCGCAACTCCGACTACTACAAGAAGTGGCGTGCGTGCCCACGACGGAAACCCGCCGATTGCCACGACAACGACTGCGACTCCTAATATTGTAAGTACTGTGTGTTTGGTCATGATAAATTTTCTTAACGAGTGACGCGAGTTTTAGAAATTATAACCCCGTGAAATGGTTCCGCGTAGCGATACCCCCGCTTTGCGGGATTTCACTGGGGTTCAAACACTCGAGCACCCAATATTAGACTAGTATACACGAAAAAATAGAATGTGGAATGGACTCAATTACACGAAGCCCGAAATTAACCAAAGGCGAATTTCGTGGGCCCTGTATTACTCAATATTCTACATTCTCCCCAAGACGATTACCACAAACTCCCCGCGAATTCTATCAGGATTTTCAGCAAAATGGGCTTTTACATCAGATACCGTCCCACGCGCGAATTCCTCATATATTTTGGTAAGTTCACGCGCAATTATGATATTACGCTCAGTGCCACAAAACTTTTCTAGAGATTCAAGCGTCTTTTCAATTCTGTGCGGAGATTCATAAAATGCAATGACGCGTGATGAATCGGCTATCTCTTTAAACAAGGTTTCCCTCCCCTTCTTGTGCGGAAGGAACCCGAGGAATGTAAATTCTGCAACAGAGATGCCAGCAGACGAAAGCGCAGTCACAAGAGCCGATGGTCCGGGTATTGGCACCACGCTTACATTTAACAATTGACCTTTGACCTTTGAATCAAGAATCTGAGAAACCAAAAGCGCGCCCGGATCCGAGATGCACGGCGTTCCAGCGTCCGACACGAGCGCAAGATTTTTCCCTTCTTCAAGCAAGCTCAAAATTTTATCTACCTTCGCAAGTTTTGACTGCGCGTGGTAGCTCATTGTCGGCGTACCTATCTCATACTTTAAAAGCAGACGCTTCGTCACGCGCGTATCCTCACACAAAATCAAATCAACCTCTTTGAGCACGCGCAGAGCACGCAATGTTATGTCCTCGAGATTGCCTATAGGTGTGCCGACTACAAATAGTGTTGCCATATGGACACACTAGCAAAATTAGAGAAAAAAGAAAGCCGAGCGCGAAGCGCTCGGCAAGTTAATTGAAAAATATTGCGAGGTACCCGTTTTTGTGACCAGTCCAGACACAATCACAACCAGCTTCTTTGATAATGACTGGGTGGCCATACCCATGCAATTTGAATTCAAAATTCTCCAATACATCATCTATTTGATGGAAAATTTGTTTCCGAATTACTTTTTTAAACCTCACGACAAGCACGCTGTTCTTTCCTGAATGTTCCTGAAAGATTGAGTCAATAGGCCCAGCATAGATTTCCCCCTGTTGATGAATTTCCGCATCTGCAAGATAGCATTTATGGAAAAGTTCCCTGCTCCACCTCGGAGTAATGTTATCACCCAAATGTTCAAGCTTTCGCCCGTATACTTTCATCAACTCGCCAGTTTTTCGCACAACCCTTTTTGCGTGACGCGTCACCCAGATTAACACAAGTCCGTAAAACATTCTAAATTTTCTCATTTTCAACTCCTTTCATTTTGTACAAAAAATCACCAGCAATGGTGACAGAGACTTCTAAAAACAAAGTATAGCATGCGGGGGTGAATTATCCTAACAAACTCTCCCCCACCTTATAAATATCTCCTGCGCCCATTGTAATAATAACGTCGTTTGGGGTAATTGTGTCACGCAAATAATTTTCAATTTCAGAAAAATTAGAGCCAACATGAACATTTGGGTTATGCGCGCGGATCGCCTCCGCGAGAACCTCTGAGCTAATTTCTGGATCTGGCGCCTCGCGGGCGGCGTAAATTGGCGCGACAATTACCTCGTCTGCATCGCCAAAACTTTGCGCAAAATCATTGAGCAAAGTTTTGGTACGCGAATACAGGTGTGGCTGATAAACCACAACGAGACGCCACTTGAAATATTTAGCGCGAAAGCCCTGAAGTGTCGCTTTTATTTCTGTTGGATGATGAGCGTAGTCGTCGTACACAAGAGCGCCATTTTTTATCTTGCCTTTAAGCTCCATGCGTCGCCAAGTACCACCAAAGAGCGCAAGGAGTCGAGTTGCCTCGATGCCGTCAACTCCCAAAATTTTTGCAATGGCGATTGCAACTTTTGCATTTTTTTTGTTGTGGTCTCCAGTAATTTGAAGCGGTACTATTATATTCTCCTTTGTATAATCAACAATGCGCGCAGTCGCGTTTACAAGTACTGGTGCTACAAAAGGGTCGTTTGGGTCGCATACGATAGCTCCATTGGCAGGCACTTTTTCCACAAACTCCGCGAATGCTTTCTGCACTCCCTCAATAGTTCCGTAATAATCCAGGTGGTCGTTGTCAATATTTGTGATAGCTAAAATATCCGGTGACAAATTTATAAATGAACGCTGATACTCACACGCCTCAACAACAAAAAGATTGCTCGTTCCTAGGATAAAATTCGTGCCAGTTTTTTTGAGAAGACTTCCAACAACAACAGTTGGCGATAATTTCGCTCCGACTAGAATTTCTGAAATCATTGCAGTTGTGGTTGTTTTTCCGTGGGTTCCGGACACGGCGATAGTTCTCATTCCTTCGGAAAGGATGCCCAAAACACGCGGATACGAGAAAACTTTAGCTTCACTCTCTGACGCAACAACAAGTTCTGGATTATCCATTGCTATGGCTGGTGAATACACAACTAAATCACAATTTTCTGGAACATTTGTCGCATTATGACCTATAAAGATTTTTGCGCCGTCCTCTTCAAGTTTTTCGATAATAATCGAACGCTCGCGATCAGAACCAGTAACATAAGCTCCCTTTAAAAGCATTATGCGCGCCAATGCCGAGACACCGATGCCCCCGATGCCAACAAAGTGTGCTGTGTGTATATTTTTTAAAAATTCTTCATTCATCCCGTTAGAGACAGGGAACAAAATTCCCGTGTCCAATTATATATTGAACGACTATTCATATTTACTTGATATATTACCATATTACCAAAAACGTAACGCTTGGGTCTCTAACGGGATTCATGATTAATTTGCTCTTGGCAACCCCAAAATTTCCTCTGCGCGCGTAATGTCATGTGGGTAAGCAATAGACACCCAGAAATCACTCTCTACAACCTGCATAGGATTATGGCGAATCTAATCCTCAATCATATCCGTCAAATAATACTCTCCATTTTTTGTATGGAGCGCTTCGTATTCAAAAATTTTTGGAGACAGCACATATACGCCGGGCACAGCGAGGTTTGATTTCGTGTACTCGTGTTTTTCTTCAATATTTTAATAGTGCCATCTTCGTTTGTCACCACTACTCCAAATCGACGCGGATCGTTCACAAATGAAACAAGGAGTGTCATATCTTGCTCAACACAGCGTTCCACTCCCTCTTTGCAATGAAGGTCGTCGGCGTGCATTATTAAAAGAAATTTTTTCTCGTTTTTAAGATACGGTTTGCAAATGGGAGCGCGCGCGCTGTGCCAAGCGGTTCATCCTGCTCCACGTACGTCACCATCTTCTCCATAAATTCGTCCCATAGAAAGTCGCGCATCATCTCGCGCTTGTAGCCAACTAAAATCACGACCTCGCCCACAGCTTCTGGAGGAACTTCCAAAATATGTTGTATGAGCGGTTTGCCAAGCACCTCCACGAACGGTTTTGGCCTCTCAATAGTTGACGGGTGCATTCGCTTCCCTCCTCCCGTGGCAAAAATGACGGCCTTCATATGACTGAAACTATATCAAAAAAAACACGCACAAGAGAAATATAAAAATGCTATGTCCGTATCTTATACTATAGTATAAGATACGGACATAGCAACGAAAGACAAGGAGTCCAAGACGTGGGCACACATTACAGTTTCCTTACTAATTTCACAAACTGATCTCCACGGTCAAATTCATTTTTAAATACTCCAAAACTTGCAGCGCCTGGGGATAGGAGTACTATGTCCCCTTTTCGCGCAAAGTCGCGAGCAGTATCAGCCGCATCTTTCATATTGTCCACAATGTACACTGGGTACGAAGTTTTTTTCGGGATGAGCGCGAGAAGCTTTTCTGTAGCGGTCCCTTCAATAAGCACGAGGCCTTTCACGGTCTTATGCACAAACTTTGCCATTTCTCCGTAATCAAGGTTTTTATCTGCGCCTCCCGCGATGAGCACAATGTTCTTCTTATTCCTCGTGACAAGCGCCTCAATTGCCACCCTGTTACCGTCTGGAGTTGTTGCCGTAGTATCATTGTAATACTTCACTCCACCAACCGCGCGTACAAGTTCTAGCCGTCCTGGCACTCCAGTGAAACTCTCGACTCCTTTTTTTATTGCATCTTTTGGAACATCAAGCTCCTGACAAGCGAGTATTGCACACGCGATGTTCGCGAGATTGTGCTCACCAGGGATTTTTATCTTCCACGCTTTTGGTACGATACTTTTCTTTGCTGTAAGCACTTCGTTATTAATCTTTCCTTTGAAACGAGATTTAATTTCTTTTGAAGCCTGCTCGCCAAGAACGAGAACTTCATCATCTTTTTGATATTTAAAAATATTTGCTTTGTCATCAAAATATTTTCCCATGTCGCCATTGTAGTAGTTGAGGTGGTCATTTAGAAAGTTCGTAAAGACAGAAACGTGGGGAGAAAGTTTTGAATCGCCGAAACCCTGGAGTTGCCATGAGTCGAGCTCGAGAATTACAATGTCCCCTATCTTTGTTTTTTTGAGAAGCGGGAGTGTTGCCATGCCACGCACATTGCCACCAACGAAAACGTGCTTCGGATACGCGCGAGTGAGGATGTGTTCCAGGAGATGCGTAACGGTAGACTTGCCACGCGTACCCGTCACTCCAACAATAGTCGCTGGTGTAAACTTTGCAAAAAGAGATGCGTCCATTTCCACAGGTATTTTATTTTTCTTCGCCTCGGCTATAAATGGCGAGTCGAGTGGCACGCCTGCAGCCTTCACGACCATATCGCGATTCTTGAAATCCTTGA
>Ga0210039_1001650_pt1 | contig 20169 bp, 18 predicted proteins | sample CryGeyCG2114_250_3_FD_185460 | JGI IMG/M metagenome (GOLD analysis project Ga0210039, IMG submission 185460) | Groundwater microbial communities from aquifer - Crystal Geyser CG17_big_fil_post_rev_8/21/14_2.50 (SPAdes) (version 2) | ecosystem: Environmental > Aquatic > Deep subsurface >...
ATCCTACTGTCAGGGAGGAGAAAAAACAGGAAGAGTATCCCATCGACGATGAGGTCATCATTAAAAACACAGGTGTTGAATACTTTAAAAAATCTTTAAAAAACATACCTTCCACAGCTGCCGAAAGAAACGCATCAAGAGAAAACGCTCCCAATGCCATTCCGGAACGTGAACCCGTTAAAAAACCAGAAGAACCCTCAGAATCACCTAAGGCGGAAATCATTGAAAAGAAACCAGCTATTTCACTGGCTGAACCCGAAAAAGTAAAAACTACCGAGGTAGAAGAAGGTAAAACTCAAATAATACCAGAGAAGGAACCCGAGTCTGAAAAGGTAGTGGAAGCAGAAAAAGTAACCGTACAAAAACCTGAACCAGAAGAAAAAGTTGCCGAGCAACCCATTGAATCAGCTCTTCCGGCTATACCTGAACCGATAGCTCCAACTCATGAATCAACCCAACTACAACCTGAAGAAACTCAGGGAGCACCGATGGAGCCAGAGAAAGAAAATGTTGAAGAAGAAACAGTTGAGGACCTAAAGGGAAGTTTGAAGGTTTACGGCAAGATTGATTTGGATAGTTTAAACCAACGAACCAGGCCAAAGAAAAAAACAAAAGCCGAAAAGAAGAAAGAAGCTTTTGATAAACAGAAATCAATTGATACTTTCAGGAAGAAAGATAAGCCGGTTGAAAAAGCAGCACCTGCTGTTGACACTAAGAAAGCCTATGAAACATCAAAAAAACCTGTTGAAAAAGAGGCAACTGGTATTGAAACTTCACAACCGGTTAAGATTTTAGAAACGAAGTCTCCCGGGGAAAAAGAACCTGATAATTTCCTTAAAACAAAGTTCGAGAAATTGGCCGGACCGGTTATTTTTGGTAAAATCGACCTGCCAATTGATACCCGACGTAAAAAAGGATCTCCGGTAGCTTCATCCAGTGATGACAGTGCTGCAAAGAAAAAGAAAAGAAAACGAATTAAGGTTAAACCTGACGAAACTCAGGCCAAACAGGAAAGGCCCAGAGAACAACCGGGCAAGAAAAAATTTGTTCCTCCGGTTAAAAAACCATTGGTTAAAACCGAGCCCACCGATGAAGAAATTCAAAAAAAGATTAAAGATACGCTGGCTCGTCTGGCTCCGACAGGAAAGTCCAAGGCGGCCAAACACAGGAAAGAGAAAAGAGAACATGTATCACACCACCTGGCTGAGGAAATGCAGCGACAGGAGGATGAAAAATCCATTTTGAAGGTAACCGAATTCCTGACAGCCAACGAGCTTGCCAATTTGATGAATACAAGTGTTACCCAGATTATTACCACCTGCATGCAGCTAGGCATGTTTGTTTCCATCAATCAACGATTGGATGCAGAGACTATCGCGTTGGTTGCTGAAGAATTTGGCTTTAAAGTAGCGTTTATCAGCCTCGACGATACTGACCATGTAGATCTTCAGGAATTACCCGACGATCCTGCCCAGATGGTAGAAAGAGCTCCGATAGTAACCGTTATGGGACACGTGGACCATGGTAAAACCAAGTTGCTCGACTACATCCGAAAAGCGAATGTAGTGGCCGGTGAAGCAGGGGGTATCACACAACATATTGGTGCCTACGAAGTAACCACCGACAGCGGTAAAAAAGTGACTTTCCTCGATACACCTGGCCATGAAGCCTTTACGGCCATGCGTGCCAGGGGTGCCAAAGTAACCGACATCGCGATTATTGTTATTGCTGCCGACGACAGCGTGATGCCTCAAACGCGTGAAGCCATTAACCATGCTCAGGCAGCCGGCGTACCGCTCGTGTTCGCGTTTAACAAAATGGATAAACCGGGAGCCAACTCCGAAAAAATAAAAGAACAATTAGCCAACATGAACATCCTGGTAGAAGACTGGGGAGGGAAATATCAATCGCAGGAAATATCAGCCATCAATGGTACAGGAGTTGCCGAACTTCTTGAAAAAGTGCTGCTTGAATCCGAAATGTTACAATTACAGGCCAATCCAACAAAGATGGGTCGCGGTACCGTCATCGAGGCTTCCCTTGATAAAGGACGTGGTTTTGTTGCTACGGTGCTGGTACAGGATGGCACTATGAAAAAAGGAGACATTATTCTGGCAGGTTCTGTTTATGGAAAAGTAAAGGCCATGTTTAACGAACGTAACAAAGCCGTAGATTCTGCCGGACCATCCGTTCCCGTGCTGATGCTTGGGTTAAATTCGGCTCCCCAGGCTGGTGATCTTTTCAACATTATGTCAGATGAAAAAGAAGCCAAAAATGTAGCTTCAAAACGTCATCAGCTGATGCGTGAACAAAGCTTACGTACTCAAAAACACATTACCCTGGACGAAATTGGCCGACGGATTGCGATTGGCGACTTTAAAGAACTCAACGTGATTGTTAAAGGTGATGTGGACGGATCAGTTGAAGCCTTGTCGGATGCCTTGTTAAAACTATCCACCCGCGAGGTACAGGTAAACGTGATACACAAAGCAGTAGGTGCCATTACCGAATCGGACGTGATGCTTGCTTCGGCTTCCGACGCCATCATCATCGGGTTCCAGGTCAGGCCTTCCAGTCAGGCACGAAAACTAGCCGAGAAAGAAGAAATCGATATCCGGCTTTACTCCATCATTTATCAGGCCACCGAAGAGCTTAAAACAGCTATCGAAGGCATGTTGAGTCCCAAGATGGAAGAAAAAATCACCTGTAATGTTGAAGTTCGTGAGGTATTTAATATCACCAAGGTAGGCAACATTGCCGGATGTTTTGTATTGGATGGAAAAATCACCCGCCACACCAAGATACGCGTTATCCGCGATGGCATAGTAATTCATACCGGCCAACTGGGTTCGTTAAAACGCTTTAAGGACGATGTAAAAGAAGTTACTTCTAATTACGAGTGCGGTTTGAACATCGACAACTTCAATGACATTAAAATAGGCGATATCATCGAAGGTTACCTGATTGTTGAGGTGGCACGATAACCCAGCACATTGTCATTAATAAATTAGGGACTGTTTGCTTGCAGACGGTCTTTTTTTGTTATTCAATTCAATATTAAAAAAAATACCCTTTTTAGTAAAACTGTACCCCCTCTCGTCCTCGTTTGAGCGCATCGGTAACGAGGATGTCTTACACCCTCACTGGCGCGCGTTTTTTCCAACGCGTGCCGCTACCTGAAATAACTACCGTCTTCTCAAACTTTAAACAAAACATAGCCTGTTTGTTAGAATTGAACCAGCATTTGTATGAATTTTTTGCTTAGAGCCACGGGCTAAAGCCGCATGGCAATGGATATTGTACAATCATGTGTTGTCTCCCTGGCACGCGCGTTTTTTCAAAGCATGACCCAAGCAACACCCCTAACCTGTAATAACTTCCTATTTCTCAAACTACTCAAAGTGCCGTAGGCACGACCGATATTGTAAGCCTGGATTTCAATCCAGGTAACCACCATCTCTGGCGCGCGTTTTTTTCCAACGCGTGCCGCTTCCTGCATCTACCGTTATCTCAAACTTTAAATAAAACACAACCAAGTTGGCAGAATTAACCAGCATTTGTAAGGATTATTTGTTTGGAGCCACGAGTTAAAGCCGCATGGCAATGGATATTGGGAATCAACCTTTCAGGTTGGAAAAAACCTGAAAGGTTAGTTTCCTCACTCACTCAGGCGCGCGTTTTTTTCCAACGCGTACCCACCCTAACTCAATCTTTTCAGTCAACCCCTTCAGCTCAAATCTACAGAAAGCCTCCTGCCACATTGTTAATTTTGTGTCATGGCAAATAAAACCTCTAATTCAGTTGTCCACACACAATTTAATTCTTACAATTTTCATCAGTAAAGTTGATACTTTAAAAATATTCCTTAGATTTACACTTTCATAACCAAATGAGCTCTTTCAAAGGGTAGTGGATTCTATTTAAAAGGCTCTTAATTGGTTAACAATAAATAATTTGATAATAATTAAAACAGAAAAGCAAAATAACAAAATCAAATATAATGGAATAAACACAATTGCACCATTACAAAGCATTTTCACCGATTGTAAATAAGCACAATAGCACCACAAATAATAAAAAACAAATTAACTAAACACCGAGATTTCACATGAAAGCAAAAACATTACTTTTTATCGCTCTTTTAATGACTACCGCCATGTACGGCTTTGGGCAGAATACAATGCAAAGCAGAGGTAGTGAACCATTAAAGATGCAGGCATTGAAGCAACATAAAAACAGCCTGGAACAAACCATCTTTTTAAACAAAGCCTTGAACCTGGAAGAAACAACCATGACAGTAGATACAAGCTGATATTCTTTCAGCACACCTCAGGATTCTACGGGCGAAATTCAGAAACGCATGGTTAAACAATGGGATAACAATGGAAATCTAATAATTTTCGAATCCTATTATTGGAGTAGCACCCTTAACAATTGGAGAGGTATTGTCAGGAACGAATACACCTACGATGCAAACAATAACCAAACCTTGTTTATTCGGTTTGGCAACAATGAAAGTAACGAATGGGTATATTTTGATAAACACGAATATATCTTTGATAACAACGGTTTCCAAACTCAGGACATTAAACACCAATGGAATACCACCAGTAACAGTTGGGAATTTACAGAAAAAAATGAATTTACCTATAACCTCAATGGTGACTTATCGCTGAATATGTACTACGAATGGAACAGCACCACCGGTGACTGGGAAAATTATTCCAAAATGGAGTATTATTATGATACAAATTTAAATTTAATTTTAACTTATAGTTACTACTGGAATAGCAACGTTAACGATTGGGAAAAAGATTTAAAAGATGAATTTACTTATGACACCAGCAACAATCTTATAAAGGAGATATTTTCATTTGGAAGTGATAGCCTCTGGTATCTTGTATACAAATATGAATATGCATATGATGACAACAATAACCAAACATCAAAAAGTAAGTCAGAATGGGATCTGATGTACAACTTTTGGTGGGGTATGTACAAATATGAATTCTCATTCGATGCAAACAATGTACTGGCAACAAAAATTATGTCTTATGCGGAATACCTTACTGAAGATTGGGAAGTTTATTCTAAGAATGTTTATGGATATGATGCAAATAACAACCTAACATCTGACATCTTTTATCTATTTGATTATAACACAACAAACGATTGGGAAATTTCCGCTAAAAATGAATATCGCTATGATGTTGATAATAACCAAACCGTAGACTCGTATTATGATTGGGATAACGATATTAACACATGGGTGTTGCAAAACAGGTGCTACTACAATATAAACAACACCATTTTAACAATTGCAGAGAATAACACCGACACCATTCTGATATATCCAAATCCTGTGAGAAATACGCTAAACTTAAATGGTCTGCCTGATAACGCGAAAGTGAGCATTTATAATACAGAGGGTAAATTATTGCTGGAAGGTATAGAAAGGAGCTTCTCCGTAGGCCAATTGACTAAAGGAATCTATGTAGTGAGAATTTTAAGTACAAATAATATTTCGTCTTATAAATTTATAAAAAATTAAACCTTTATAAGGAGTCTGTTTTAAAACATTGGCGCACGTTTAGCGATAGCGTAACGCGTGACAACACACTTCCTTAACAAAATTTCCGGCACACGAAACATTTGCGCGCCAGCAACAGCACCGGTAGTGGCCGGTAGGTGGAGTATGGAAACAATTCAGGCCACTTCATTGCAACCCTGTCTGACGGTAGGTTTACCTGACTCCGATAGGAAGTCTGCAGGTAACCCCCCCTCTCGTCGTTTGAGCACAGCGGTAACGAGGATGTCTTACCCCCTAACCTGTAATAACTACCGATTTCTCAAACTACTCAAAGTGCCGTAGGCACGACTTATATTGTAAGCCTGGATTTCAATCCAGGCAACTTCCATCTCTGGTGCCCGGTTTTCCAATGTGTACCTTTACCTGCATCAACTACCGTTTTCTAAAACCTCAAATAAAACACAACCAGGTCGGTAGTATTAACCAGCATTTGTATTAATAATTTGCTTAGAGCCACGGGCTAAAGCCGCGTGGCAATGGATATTGTGAATCAACCTTTCAGGTTGGAAAAAACCTGAAAGGTTAGTTTCACCTTGCATGGAGGTTTAGGCCTTTTTCTCGTTGACACCAGGCCAGACTTTCAACAATTACATCCTTGTATTCAATCCTGGTAAAAACATCCAGCCACCCAACTATCGTAAGGGTTAGGAAATAAACTGCTTCCTGATTATCGATTTTATATCTGTCTCCTGACATAAGTGGGTGGAGTATCGAAACAATTCAGGCCACTTCATTGCAGCCCTGTCTGCCGGCAGGTTTAACTGACGCTTATAAGAAATCTACGGGTTCGCCTACCATAGGTAGGTAAACCTGCCGTAGGTAGGTAAACCTGCCATAGAAACGTAAGCACGGAGTCATTGAGGCATGAAATGCATGCTGGTTGTTAATGCTGAACCAATCGAATCAATAGTTCATTTTGACTTGTATTTTTGAAGTCATGTTTTTAAAGTGGGTTTTGGATAATATTAAGCGGCTCCTGAAACTGATTAGCTGATTATTTGAAATATAGCCCTCTTTACCAAGTCCGATACGTGTTTTATAATTGCTATATATGCCTTCTCCCAGTAAATATAGGGCAACAATATCCTGTGTTGCCACATCAACGATTGCGGTCATCCACTGATTTTTGTTATTTGACCACACTTCTGTCACGTATAAGGTCTGTGTATCACCCTGAATAATAAGACTATCTATGTGATCATTAGTTGCTATTTGCATTTTATTTGAATAATACCCTATTGCTTTTTCATTTGAAATCTTACCAAGGCTTGTTTGAGAAACTACCATTGTTTTTGATCCGATTATCGACAGATTTCGTTGGACATCATACAACGACCTATCTCTTTTGTTTTTGCCTTGCATCCCTGATTTTATAAATTTTTCGAATTGATGAAGGATGAACTTATAATCTCCTTCATTAAGCATATCATTTGGCAAAGTTACTCGAAAAAAATCGAGCTTATCTTCGGCATTTCTCATTTTTAAAAAATAACCCTCAGCTCTTCTTGTAGGCGTTTTATCGGTTTCACCCATTGTGGATAGCTCTGCAACTTGATTATAGCTCCATTCTTCATAATATATTACAACGTTCTCCGAATTATTTATATTGGCTTCTATTTCGGCAGGTGTAAGAAATTGTATGTCTTTATTTAATTTCCAGTAGCTTTCGAAACTTAACCTAAGAACACGATTTCGAAGGTCAATAAACTTCAGATATTCCTTAAGTTTATCTGGTTCACCCTTTAGTTTTCGTTCAACCTTGTCATCAGTTTCAAAGAGCTGGACGACTAACTGCTTATTTTCGATGTCGGCCACAAGTTTTTGTTTGGGCACAAAAAACTGGCTGTTTGCTCTGAAAACAAATGCCATGCTTAGGATGACCAGAAAAAGGACTTTTTTCATTGGTATTACATTTTGTATTTATATTCTAAAATCGTATTCAATTAACTGGTATGTATTTAGCTATGGAACACCTGATAACATACTTATAAAATTCTCTCACTGGCTCTCACTGGCGTGCGTTTAGCGATAGCATAACGCGTGACTATTACCATTAACACCCCAACTCTGGCGCGTTTTTTTCCAACGTGTGCTATAACCTGCATCAACTACCGTTATCTCAAACCTCAAACAAAACTTAGCCCGATTTCCAGAATTGAACCAGCGTCCGTTTATTGATTTGCAAATTGCTGTATTAAGGGCACGCGAAAAATTCGCGCGCCAGGTGGGGTTTCTGGCACTTGAATACAAATATTCATGCTCAAACTCAACTATTCCAGCCCTGACAGGATTTTGATGAATGTAATCTATTCTACTTTCAATCATTTCGTTACTACTCAATTCAACAGCGTGATTTTCGTGCGTCCAAAATTGAATATCCTTGTTTCTTTTATTAAATTTCGCATGATATTCAAATATCATCATCAGCCATTCCCTTCTGCTTTCAGGTTGCTCTTTAATTGCCTTTAAAATGGCTTTTGATGTGTGCTTTTTATAATCCCTCACAACATCCGACAGGTTGTTTTCCGAACTCAAAATGCAGTGCACATGGTTACTCATAATAACATAAGCATGTAATTTTAAGTTTTTATGAGTTCTACAGTAGTTGAAACTCTCAATTAGAATATCGCGATAACACTTGCGTGTAAAAATATCCGCCCAGCCTACCACCTGGAATGTTAAAAAATGTACCGCATTTTGATCCCTTATTTGATAACTTTCTGACATAGTACAAAGATAAAAATATGATGATAAGAAAGCGTAGATACACTTGTCTGCCTCAGGCATGAATCTACGCTTAGCACCTCGTTTTATTTCGACATACTACGCCAAGTTTGGGGAGGGATTTGCTTTCTTGCATCCTCGTTACCGCTGCGCTCAAACGAGGACGAGTCAGGGGGGATTTGCTTTCTTGCATCCTCGTTACCGCTGCGCTCAAACGAGGACGAGTCAGGGGGTGGGCGTGGGCTGCCAGTCAGTTCTGCCTTTAGTGTTACACGCATCCTGTCCAACCCTTCAAGGCGGATGCCGCCAAGGGCGGTGAGTTTTAGGATCTCGTTTTGGTAGGTCAGGCTGTCGGGATTGGTTGTGTTTAACTCTTTTGTTGCCATTGTTGAAAAATATTTTTTAACACCTTATTCGGTACAAAGGTATATTTTCCAGTTTATCTAATCAAGCCTTTTAGATTTTTATTTACCTTTTAATATTCATACTTTTGCAAATATACCTGATAACAGCAGGTTTTAAACCCTTTTAAGGTAGTTTTATGAGCTTAGAGTTTGGTAAAAAATTAGCAGAGTGCCGCAAGGCAAAAGGGCTTTCGCAAAAGGAACTGGCTAAACTCCTTAATACTTCCCATTCGGTAATTGGCAAGTATGAGCGGGAAGAGATGGTGCCCTCCATTGAAGCTGCCGTTAAACTGGCCAGGTTGTTGGATACTACCGTTGGATACCTGCTGGGCGAAAACAAAGACTCAAAACTGCTTAAAGACCCGGCCATGCTCAAACGCTTGCAGGATATTGTGGTGCTGCCCGATGATGACAAGAATAATATCTTTTATACACTGGACAACCTGATTAAGGCGGCTAAACTTAAAACGTTGTGAATAAAAAAAAGCCCCACATTGTTGTGAGGCTTTTAGCTCTTGTAGCAGTTGTTTAAGCAAGCATTACAAATGCGCGCTAGTGTGGGGATTTGTTTTCTTGCGTCCTCGTTACCGCTGCGCTCAAACGAGGACGAGTCAGGGTAGTGAGGCTTTTGGCTCTTATAGCTGTTGTTTAAGCAAGCATTACAAATGCGCGCTAGTGTGGCGTTTTTTTCTTGCATCCTCGTTACCGCTGCGCTCAAACGAGGACGAGTCAGGAGTTGAAACTCTCTATTAGAATGTCGCGATAACACTTGCGTGTAAAAATATCTGCCCAGCCTACCACCTGGAAGGTTAAAAAATGTACCGCATTTTGATCCCTTATTTGATAACTTTCTGACATAGATAGTACAAAGATAAAAATATGATGATAAGAAAGCGTAGATACACTTGTCTGCCTCAGGCATGAATCTACGCTTAGCGCTTCGTTTTATTTCGACATACTACGCCAAGTTTGGGGAGGGATTTGCTTTCTTGCATCCTCGTTACCGCTGCGCTCAAACGAGGACGAGTCAGGGGTATAAACTTTCTTTGTCATGGCAATTCATTACTTAATGTAGGTTGAATAAATGAAACAAGTCCCACCAGTTACAAACTGGCGGGAGCGGGGGTTTTGATGAATATAATCCAGTTTCTTCTGGTCAATTACAGCATTGGAATACAACACAATCGGATGGTTATCCTGCTGCCAAAACTGATATACTTTATTATTCACATTACCTTCCCCGGCTTTCCTAAACAATGAAATCATCCATTCTTTCCGTGATTCCCCTTTATTATCCTCAATTGCTTTCAGTATTTTCTTGGATGTAAACTTTTTAATGTCACGAATAATACTGCTCAGTTCAAATCCAAATTCTGCGGCTACGATTAAATGCAGATGATTCGACATAATCACATAAGCAAACAAGCGCAGCCCCTTTTCCTTTATGCAGAAATCCAGGCTATCGATCAATATGTCACGATATTCCTGACGTGTAAAAACATCTACCCATTCCACTGTGGAAAAGGTGATAAAGTAAAGTCCTTCAGGATCGGTCATCTTGTATGAACGACTCATTTATTGTTGATTGTAATAAGATCAAAGGTATAAACTTTCTTTGTCATGGCAATTCATTACTCTTTTTATGTTGAATAAGAAAGACAAGGCCCACCAGTTGCAAACTGGCGGGAGCGGGGGGGAAGTTAAGGTTGCTGAGCTGCAAAAACTTTCCGGCTTGTTTAACATGACCATTGACCAACTTGTGAACTTTGAAGGCGATATGCCCGAAGAAATTACCGTGGAAGATAAATCTGCCGTTGAACAAATAAAGCTCATTAGTAAGCTTGATGACGATGACAAAAAAACCGTGTTTAGCATTATTGATAAAATGCTGACCAATAAAAAGTTTAAAACGTTTTTTCAGGAAAATATTGATAAATAAAAAACTGGTTCAGTTCTTATGACTAAACCAGTTTCTGTTTATTTGTTAACAACTTGGTATACTAAGATTAAAAAAGAGAAAGTTGATTTAACATTAACACTTCTAAAAAATTTAATATTAAAACAAATAGTATAATAAGCATACTGCTTATTGTCTGAATTAATTTGTTTTTTAATTTTATTATACCATAAAGAATAAAAAGAAATGATAAACCTCCTGTAAAGGTAAAACCAATAATAATGTAACCAAACCCAGCTCCTCCTTTATCATTTAAAATACCCCATATAATGGACACAATAATCCCAATAAGGTTAATTAAAACTAAATATATATTGAAATTTCTAATTTTCATTTATTCCCCTTTCTGTCTTATCTTATTAAGCACCTGACCAAGTTTCTTTACGCTATTTTTAAAACTCATTATCCCATGTCTTTCTAGACCATTTCCAGAAGGGTCTCCACTTGTGTCCTGTTTCTTAGCGCCTCTCATTTGCTTATCCCCTGCAACACCATCATCTTTATGTGAGTACTGAGAAGTAGGAACAGAACCTTTTCCTTCTTCATACGGGCTTCTTGAACCATATGCAGAATTACCATAATCATCGGATTGATAAGGAGCAAAATCCACTTCAATTTCAATTTTAGCATTAATATTATTTTCTTTCATATATGTTTTTAATGCATCAATATAACCCTTTGCAAATGCAGCACCCATACTATGAGTAACAATTTTAATTGTTTCACCATCTTTAAGATTGTCTAAAATAGGTTTAGCATCTTTCATGCCTTGGACTGATCCAGCGTTTCTTCTTGATGTAACTGTCATGTTAGTTTCATCATCAAAAATGCCAAGATTCATAGGTGCCCATCCTCCTAATGAACCATCTCTATATATAGACTTATAATCATTAAATTGTTGCATAACCTCTTTGTCAAAAGCATATGTTTCATTTCCATCTTTATCATATTCTCTCCAATAAGCCGCAGAATTACCAGAAGAATTTATCGGACTAAAATGATTGCCTCCAATAAAAATAACAACTTTTCCATCAGGATCTATCGCCTGTATTGGAGTATTTAAAACAAAAGTATATGGACTTACGTCAGGGTATTTCACTGCTAAAGGATCACAAGCCAACCACCTTCCCAATCTTGGATCATAAATCCTAGCCCCAAAATCAAGGCTATTACCAGTCCCTTTGACCTCATTATCCATCTCCATCCCATTAAACCCAAACCTATAACTATCCGGGCTGTAATTCCGTCCCGGCATGAGAGCACCAAATGCATAGTAATCTTTGCAAATTTTCTGATCACTTGCACTTTTTTCTAAGCCATCCACAAAAATTTTGCGGTTTCTGCTTAGTGCGGTTTCGCTATTATAATATGATAGTTTTCTACAGCCCATTTTCAAGCTATAAAAATACTCATTTTCTATACGGCAGAATGCCCTTTCAATTATTTAAAAGAACATGTAAAAGAAAGCCAGAACTATCACAATGATTGCAATGGTTTTCCATGAAGGATTAATACATTTGAGCTTAAACACCCAGAAGCTTATCTCAAGGCTCACATCTTTTTTGGCGTTTCCATTTTTCTGTTTCATGACTATACACGATTAAATTAATAATTCGCATATGCCGCTATAAATGTATGGCAAGAACGACCCAAATAAAAGGACAACAATTTGACTGGGGCTAAAACCCTTTGTTTTCAATGGTTTCAGAAGGTCACCGTTTTTTATTGATTTAACATGTCTTTGCATCATCTTCAAAAAACGGCATTCCCTTCCTTATCAGGCAATCTTCCAGTACTCTATTTTTTGTAATTAATGCCTTCGCACAAACTTGATTTTAAGTACTAAACTTCATGGGCATTGATTATAAAAAATGGAGTAAACAATCCGCCTTAGGCGGAGCGTTAGTATTCAAATCAAATATCTGCGTAGCAGCCCGAGCAGTATTTTTTGCCGTGAGCGGGGTTTTGGCAGGCAAAAAATACTGCCCCACAAGGGGTTGAAGGGGCAAGGTGTACTGCCCCCTTTGGCCAGCTCCGATAAGGATCGGAGGGCGTGCGGCTATTTTACATAATACGCAGTTATGGCTGACACTTTTTTACCTATAAAATCAATCAATCCAAAAAAGTGTGCGAAGCGAACCCATAACTCCTATTATGTAACTTAGCTTAGGGTGTTTTTTATGGCGCATCTTTTTGCCTGCCTGCCATCGCCAGGGCATGTGTGTCGGCAGGCAGGTTCTGCGATTGGGGCAGCGCTTTGCTTTTGGCTTTTTACCTTTAATCCCGATAATTATCGGGACAACTATTCAAAAAGCAAAAGCAATGGGCAGCTTGTGGGAAGGCACAAAAAGTGTGACATAAAAAACACAGAAGGGAAGGCGGGCGGAGTAACGCAAAAAGATTGGGAGTGCCGCTTTTTCTGCGGCACGTGGGATTTTTGCGTTACGGGGCTTTAGGGCTGATTTCTTTCAGCATCGTCATTTAACACGTCTTTTACCTGTTGAAGCAACATTTCTTTATCCGGTAAATACAAAACATAGGATGAGGCAAAAACCTGATTGCTCAATCCGCCCAATGCGTATTCTGCTTCAATCTCATCTTTTGATGTACATAAAATAATTCCTATCGGGGCATTGTCTGTTTCTTCGTTTATTTCTGTTTTGTAATAATTCAGGTAAGCATTGATTTGACCTACATCGGTATGGTTTAGCTTTCTTGTTTTTAAATCGATCAACACATAGGCTTTAAGTATTTTATTGTAAAACACCATATCAACATAGTTGTGCTTGTTTCCAAGTGTTATTCGTTGCTGAGAGCCAACAAACATAAAGCCTTTGCCAAGTTCCAGTAAAAAATCCTCAATGTGACGGATTAGTTTTTCTTCAAGATCTTTTTCCAAGATTGGTTTACTTTCCGGGATGCCTAAGAATTCAAAAACATAAGGGTCTTTTATTACATCTGTTGCTGTTTCCAATATTTGCCCTTCCCGTGATAGTTTTAAAACCATTTCTTTATTTGCCTTACCATCAGATAGTAATAGCCTTTCATAAAGAGATGTGTTCATTTGTCTTTGCAGTTCCCTTACACTCCAGTTTGAGTTGATGGTTTCTTTTTCATAAAACGAACGTTTGTCAGTATCTTCCAGCGATATCAGCTCACAGTAATGAGACCAACTCAATTTGCCAGACAGCGTCTGGCATTTTTGATATGTTGTATAAAAGTTTCTCATATTCTGAAGGTTAGAACGTGAAAAGCCTTTGCCTAACTCCTTTGTAAGCTGCCTGGATAGTTTTATCAGTAATTTTGTACCGTACTCTGCCCTTAGGTTGCCTTCCTGGTCTTTCTCAATAATTTGTTTTCCAATATTCCAGTATGATTGTAATAATTCATCATTAACAACTGCACGAACCTTTATACGGGATGTTAGTATGATAGATTTGATCTGCTCTACCAGTTCATTGAAAACATCTTCCGGTTTACGTATTATTTTCATCATCAATATTTTTTCAAAAATAATTATTAAAATTGGAGGTCGCAAAATGCGATACCCAATTTATCCTATTGGATGGTACTTTGTTATATCTTCCTGCAAGTCATCCAGGTCGTTTATCATGTAACTTTCCGTTGAACTTACATACCTGTGCCCTGCCATATACTGGACTTGCCTTAAATTATGGATTTTCAGCCAATGGGTAATTACACTTGTGCGGATCTGTTTTACTGATATTGCTTTGCCGCCCCTGTTGAGTTGCTTGATCATTTTTTGAATAATGTTGTTAAAACTATCACTTTGCCCGGTGCTTACAAATAGTTTTTCTGATTGCTTTCCTGTTAAAGCCAATATTTCATCCCGGATTTTTAACTTGTATTCCATAATGTCCAGTACCTGATGCGCTTCCAGTTTCATTATCCTTTCATTGCTTTTTCTGCTTCCTGCAACAAATAGTTTCCCTTCTCTTAGTTTTAGGTCTTTTTCTGTTAACCTGCCCAGATCTGCACTTCCCAATCCCTGGTAAATCATAAGCCCCAAAATAACCTTGTTGCGTCTACTTGCCAACTCGCTTGTTTTAAACCAGTTTTGGTTTTTATGCTTGCTGTTTTCATCCGGTATTTTAAAATTGTTGTAAAGGCTCTCAAGTTCTTGTTTGCTTAATATGTGGTAAAGGATTTTTCTTTTAATGCCTTTGATTTGTATTTGTGCTGTTGGGTTTTCCAGCTTCTGATGGGTAAGTGATAAAAAGTTAAAGTAATGTTTTATGCTGTTTACATTGATGCTGATGGTTCTTTGCTTTACATTGTTCCTTCTGCCTTGTATGTAGTGCAATACATCCGAATAACTCACACTTTCAATTGGAACATTTTCCCTTTCTGCCCATTGGATAAATATCTCTGCATTTTTCACATAACACTTTGTGGTATTGGTACTGTATCCTTTGAGCAATAAATATTCGGTAAACTTTTGCTGGCTCTTCAGTTCTTGTTTCAGCTTTTCTGCTTCTGCAACATTTACCGCTTTTACAGGCTGTTTTCTTGTTCTGCTGTCTTTGGTTTTTGCTAACCGTAATTTTCCGCTCATCGTTCGTCCTCCGATAGTTTTGCATACGGATACCTTTGTGCTTTGCTAAATTTTTGTGGCATAAATTCTACTTCTTCCCCATTTAATTCCGATTCCACAAGGTGCGTATAAACTTGGGTGGACTCTAAACTGGTATGCCCCAAAAACCTGCTGATTTTTTCCAGTGCCATTCCGTTTTGCAGCAAGTGTGTGGCAATGCTGTGGCGCAATACGTGAAGCCTTACATCTTTTTGCTGTAGTTCAATATTTTCGGTTCTTTGTTGGAGCAGTTTTAATCTTAACGCCATTGTTTGGGCTTGCATCCTTATTCCTCTTTGACTGATAAAAAAGGCATCCTGTTTTCCGTCTTTCACCAAAGAAGGGCGGGCATCGTAAACATACTCCTGCAAATATTGGCTGTTGGTTTTGTTGAACGGAACAAACCTTTCTTTGTAGGCTTTTCCTTTTATTACGTGCAGTATCCGCCTGTCAAAATTGATGTCTGATAAATCCAGACTGTAGCCTTCGTTTCTTCTTAATCCGCAACCGTAAAAAATAGTCAGTATCGCCCTGTCACGGATTGCAAAGGCTTCAAAGTAATCTTTCATTTTAGCCCCATCGATAAGCTCGGGATAAACTTCAGTTGCTTTGTAGAGTTCTTTGATTTCTTCCTGTGTCAGCCAGATAATTTCTTTGTTGTCGCTGGTTTCCCATTCGATGCCCAGGTATGGAAGCTCAAGCCTGCCGCTTTGCCGTAAATATTCGGCGAACTTGTAAAGTGCCTGTAAATGCTTGTTTAAATAACTGTTGCTTAATCCACCGCCCCTGCGCTGGTTGCTCCTGCATTTTAACTGGTTGTAATATTCTTTTATTTGAGCAACTCTTATTTGATTGATTTGGTTTTTTCCGTTCTGCTCCAGCCAGTAAAACAATTCACGGATATGGTTGGGCAATCCATAAATGGTACTTGGTGCGTAACCCAGTATATCCAGCCACTCCCTAAAGCTTTTTTCTACATATTGGAAGTTCTCTGATTTGATGGGCAAATTTTTCATCCGCTTGCATTTTTTAAAACCTGTGTCCGTCTGACTTTTATTTGTTGTATTTCAGTTGTTTGTGTAAGACAATCGTTTTGTTGACTTACTACTGTCTTACTTGGCTTACTCACCTTTTTACTTTTCTTTTGCTCACTTGTCCGCTCTTTGGCGTGATAGACTTTCCAGACCTCTTTTATTACATTCTCAATTTGGGTATTGATGCTTTTCTGCAATTCTTCATAACTGCGGTTTGGCACAAGTTTGTAACTGTAACCGGTGGTATTCTTGTTTCCACCTGTTACCTGCAGCAATCCATATTCCGCCAACTCGTTTAAATACCTGTTCAGTGTTCTTGGGTGGATGGTTCGACCATGCTCACCACAGGTTCGGCTTTCTTCTCTCACATCCCTACTGTAAAAACCTTTTCCGCTATTGAGTTTTGGATCGGCAAATTTCCTCCCTTTATCGCTTATCCATTGGTAAAATTCCCGTGCTGCCCCGCTCAGCTCGTCTGATTTTCTGAACAGTACGTTTTGCATCAGATTAAAGGCGTTTTCAACATCTGTAGGGTGAACTTCAATAAATATTTCCCCTGTGGTTTCGTCTGCTTGCTGATCCCGTTGGTATTGATGGTAAAAAGTGATTGTTTCAATAAAGCCGAGCAGTAGCGGCAGTGTCCTTCTTGGTTTAAAATCTTCTTGGGGGATGTCGATTATTGGGGCATAAGGGTTTACTACTTTTATTGGTTCTAATACTCTTTGCATATTTTGTAATTTTTCTTGCAATAGTTTTTCGGTGTGGGTGTCTATTAAATTGGCTCGCAGGTTTTTTTGGTAGTTCATTATCCTAATGTCCTGTTCTTTGCTGCCATCCAGATAAATCAATATTGCCCTGTTGGCGTTGTCCTCATATATTCTTTCCCTTGTTGTGCAGCCGATTACCGATACCGGGCCTTCAACTATTAATGTAATGGTCCGCAGTTGCCCGCTTTTGTCTTTGATGGTTACTGTTTTTGAGATTCGCTTTTTTGTTTGTAGCTCTCGGATGGGGAACATTACTGCTGCTGCCCCGTCCAGGTCTTCTATCAAAAAGACTGTTCCTTTGATTTCTTCCCGTTTAAAGTAGTAAAAACTGTTTCCGCTAAACTGGGTGTGTTCTTTGGCTTCCTCGGGTGGGATGCACTCGGCTACTTTTTCCATTAAATAACTTTTGCCAACGCCGCTTTTTGCAAGGCAGATTACGCTCAATGGATCCCGCATTTTCCGGCTGGTCATTGCCAACAATAGTATGAGGGCGTTTTCTTGTTCTCCTTGTATGCCTGTGTTTTGTAAATCTTTTGATGTTTGTTCCAGTAAACTTTTTTGTTCGCCTGTCCTGAGCTTGCCGAAGGATAGGTTTTCCTTGGCTGCCGCTATTTCTTTTTGGGTCAGGTGCTTGGTTTCTGTCCCTTCTGCCTGTTGGGCTTTTATTTCATCAAGCCTGTATTTTTCCAGTTGCTCAGTTAGTTCGCTTAAACTGGCTGCTATTACACTTGTGCCTATTTCCAGTTTCTCGGCTATTTTGCGGATGAACTTTTCCAACTGGTTATCATTGTACAGATCGAGGTTGTGCCTTACGGGTGGGCGGCTGCTGCCTGCCTGCCGGTCAGGCAGGTCATTTAATTCTACTTTTAACGTTACACGCATCCTGTCCAAACCTTCCAGTTTTATTCCGCCCAATACGGTTTGTTTGAGCATGTCATTGGCATAAATAAGGCTTTCGGGGTTGGTTGTATTTAGTTTTCTTACCTCCATCTTAAAAATGTTTTGTGTTTATAAACAACAAGGCAAAAATAACAAAGGTTGTTTATATATACAACCTTATTTAAAAATAATTGCACAATAGTGGTTTAATCGCTAATTTTGTTGTCCTTAAACCAGTATTAACGATGAACATTGGTGAACAAATCAAACGTATAAGGGCAGCCAAAGGGCTTTCGCAAAAGGAAGTGATTATTTCTGCCGGACTGGACAAAGCCCAGTACTCACGCATCGAAAATGGTAAAACAGACCCTTACTTCTCTACGGTTGAGCGGATTGCCAAGGCCATGGGCATTTCCCTTTCTGAACTTTTTGCCTCCTCCGGCGAGCCAAAGGAAATTCAATCGCACGATAAATCCATTATGGAAAAGGTGAACATGATTGAAAGCCTGGCCGAAGAAGAAAAAGCCACCATTTACAAAATGCTGGATGCTTTCCTTGGCAAGAAAAAACTGAAGGATGCACTGGCCAGCGTGCTAAAGGATGTGGAATGAAAAAAGCTCCTGAGTTTACAGAGGCTTTTGTGTTGTAAAAGCACGCATTACAAATGCGTGTTAGTGTGAGGGATAGAAAAGCGTAGATACAATCTACGCTTAGCGCTTCGTTTTATTTCGACATACTACGCCTAGTTTGGGGCATTAATGGTACTTTAATAGTATTATCTATATGGGAAGATTGGGCTATGTTTTCAAATCCTTCTCTTATTTCATACCTATGTGACCAAATAAAAATACCCAAGGCAGTACTTTCAGAAAGTACTGATGAACATGGATTCGGCAAAGGGTGTAAAATACTTATTGCATTTTTCACCAGTAAGCTTTTGCTACTTTGTTTTTATTTTGTAATTCAAAGACATTGTCCTCCAAGTGCATTGTGGTAATTTCTGTAGCAAAACTCGTTACAATAAACTGGTCTGTTTCATGAATAGTTTTTAATGGCAACGCATTCGTTTTTGAGATGATGTAATACCAATTACCGTAATTATGCTTTGTAAATAATTCTGGATTTACGGCATATTTACTGTTATAATAAAAGTAGGTTTTACTGTTTTCTGCTTGAACTATAATCAAATCACACGGAACATTTAAAATCGTATCCTGGTTTTGTTTGATTTCATAACTAATTGCTTTATCCGTGTTCTGACCGTAATCCTCCCAATAAAGTGTGTCCGATTTCCCTGTCAATGAATAACTTTTATTTTCATCCCCTCTATACATTTGAAGTTTAATAAAAGCTCCATTAAATGCGGACTTGTAATTATTCCCTTTAATAGCATAAGCTTGCTGTGTTCCCATTAAATTATTAAGTTGCTCACTCGGATAATTTGGAACTTTACTTTGATAACTATTGGAATACATAATTTTACCTTCAAAAGATTGAGCAAATAAATTTGAACCCAACAAACCAACAAGCATTAAAACAATTATTCTTTCCATATAACTCTACAATTATCAGCATCTAAACTGTCGTAAGTAAAACTAATTTCTTGACCTACTTTTAAATTATTAGATGCTCGTTTAAACCATTTTTGATAAACTATCCCTTTTACCTCGTATTCGTAAGTGACTTTTTTATTATTAAACCCTTCAACTTTAATTACTATCGCTCTACCATTCACACCTCGTTTTTCAAGGTTATTACTATCTATTTGATATTTAACAAAAACAATAGGAGCAACAACGAAAATGATTAAACCAATGATTACCATTGTTAACGATTCTTTAATTCTCTTAAACATTTACTTTTTCTTTTCAATCACATAATTAGCCCCATCATTTACTACGTTTTCTACTGCCTCTCCAGCAATTCCTGTTGGAGCAGTACGAATTGTTTCATTTGCAATGTTAGTAGCCTTTTGATTGACTTTAGCAGTATTCTCTATTGAAATTCGTTGAGTCCTATTTACAGGTCCTTGAGCCCTTGCACTTTTAACGGCTTCTTTTGGTGTTGGAGGGTTTTTAAGTGGTCCAGCATATTTGTTAGCTCCCGTTGGAGCCTTTCCTCCGGCTGCAGAACCTATTAAATTAAACACACCATCTGATACAGCTGTTGTCGCATCTTTTGAGCCATCGAAGACGGTTTGTGTTTCTCCATTTCTAGTAT
>Ga0210039_1001658_pt1 | contig 20092 bp, 23 predicted proteins | sample CryGeyCG2114_250_3_FD_185460 | JGI IMG/M metagenome (GOLD analysis project Ga0210039, IMG submission 185460) | Groundwater microbial communities from aquifer - Crystal Geyser CG17_big_fil_post_rev_8/21/14_2.50 (SPAdes) (version 2) | ecosystem: Environmental > Aquatic > Deep subsurface >...
ATTTGACTTCTCACCCACCTAAAGGAAAGTGATTCTAAGGGCCATTACAGCCCAAAGACCAGGGCGGCTTACGCCGCTACCTTTTCTCCTCCGAGACGGTCTAGCCCGACCGCGAGAATATTGATTGCCGAGTTAGTATCCCGACATGCGTGGTGCGTACCGCACGCCTCGCATCGCCATCCTCTTATTCGTAAGCCTTCCAGTCCCTTTGGGCCTGTGTGCTTCTTACAGACACTGCAGGTTACGGTGGTATTCGCTTCGTTGACTTCTTTAAAAACAATACCTGCGTGATCGCATTTATAGGACAGCATTGTTTTTAGTACGCCCCAACCGGCATCCAGGACGGACTTGGCCATCTTGGTTTTTACTAGCTTGAGGCTTGATACGTTTCCAACGAAGATCGCCGCATTTCCATTCACTAGCTTGCGGCTGTACTTGTGCAGACTGTCTTGTCTGCGATTCTTGATTTTGGCGTGAATCGCCTTAACCCGCTTTTTGTTCCCGGCACGCTGGGCTGTGCCCAGCTTTTGTTCCAGTTTGCGATACTCACGACCCGTCACACCCTCACCGTTAGAGTCCGTCACCGCCTCTTTGCAGCCCAGATCAAGGCCAACTGCGCTGGTTCCAGTGCTGCGTGATTCTGCGACTCCAACAACGATATTAAAATACCAGCGACCTCTGGCATCTTCTGAGAAATTACCCGCTCTAAAGGTGTATTGGCTTAGCCCGTAACTATCAAACACCTTATAGTAATGCCCTGCATATTTTACCTGGCCATTAACCCATTTGGCAGCACCGGCTTTAAACGGAATCCAGCCGAGTGATCGACGCGCACCCTGACTCTTGCGCCAGGCCAGCTTGGCCTTTTTGAATTGTAATCGCTTAGTGGCGTATTCTTCACAGATAGCCTGGATAGCCGTGCTATCAATAGAAAGGAGTTTCGAAGCGCCTTTCGTGTATTTTTGCAAATCAAAACCAGAAAAAAAACGGTTCTCACGCTGCAAACACTTAAAACTCAAATCATTGACATAGTTCCAGGCAAAATTCACCTCGCCAGCACACTGACGAAGGAAATATGCATGCTTGTCTTTAACTCTGACTTTGAGTGTTTTAGTGATCATAAGCTATATGTAATTGGCTCTGTTTGACTTCACTGTTGATGCTCAGAAATATACTGTATAAAGAACTGTATATTCAAGTAATATTAGTAGCATTTAATAAAGAAATCAGACCACACGACAAGACAAGCCTTGCTTGCCGAGCTATTCATCCCCCACCTGAAGGATGAGGCTTTTCGCTCCTATTTGGTAAAAAGCTATGTAGCTTTGTAGAGAAACATAATGAGGCTAAGAGCATATTCTCATGCCTGTTTGTTGATTAGTGAGCGTCGTTTTAATTTCTCAGACGAATTCCTATGTCAAAACGAAATGAGCAGTATTGATGCTCAAAAAATTATAAAAAAAGGGAGCGCAAAGCACCCCCTATCCTAAGCCTTTCGGGGAAGCCTAGGGTAACGACTAACTGACTTAAAGGTCAGAAGTTCTATAAACTATCAGCGGGCCTATTTCAGGGCAATTTAAAAGTGCATTTAACTGAAGCTTTTTTATATCGCTATTAAAGTTAACTACTAGCGAAGAGCAAAGCCTTAACCGCGAGGTTTGGCCTGGAGGCAGCTGGACGCAAAACTGCGAGTTGATTAACAAAAACATCATTACTGGTGGCGAGTTTGGCACAAGACCACGAAGCCATGTGATCTACCGGCCATACCGGACACCGTAAATGCTGCAGCAGTGCAGTGGAAATACATGCTCTTACCTGGGGGAGATCAGCTTAACCCTCAATCGGTCAACAACCAATGAGGTTCTGGTATATAAAATACCTTGGCTCCTTTGAACTCATCATTAAAGGATTCACATGGTTGTTTATAGTTTCAGACTCCCGATACACTTTAAAATAATGGGAGGCCAAGTTCATGACTACAGTGCTGCAGACGATTTACTGACAGATTTACCTACACAATCGCCGATAGGGGTTACGACAAAGAAAGCCTGCGCAGACGGTTCAATACCAATGATATCTCATCGTTGCAATTCTAAAGCGGGTAATGTGTGAATAACCAGTTTGCCTGTTTTAAGCATTACCGAGCAGTAGCAACTCGATATAACATATTGAGAAGAAACTTTGCATCAACGACAGTTATCGCATGTGCTATACAGTGGTTTCCACTGTGAAACGGTAACAGTCCTTAGGTGTTAAATCGATTTAACACCTAGTAAGTTTCGTGCGAGCTCTTGGACAAGCAAGTTAATAGCTTATCTCTCGGTGATCAAAAATATGGTCGAAAGTCGTAGTGTTAAATCAACTTAACACTTTGGTGCGCTTTTCAGCATTTTCCAAGAGAGCCCTTCCAAAGGTCATCTCTAGTGCGTTTTTCGACACCTTTAGGCACTCCCTATTTTTTATAGTCTTATTAATATTTTACTGGGTCATTGAGAGCATTAGCCCTACTACACATAGCTGTTCCTGGGTACTGAACTACAAAATGCCCATCCTCTAAAAGTTAGGTATTTCAAGGTATTATATATTTTCAAATACCCTTTTTTTCTAAAAGGTTTCTGCGCAGAAATATTTAGAGGGCTGTTCATTCTATAAATCCAAATTGGATTCCTTTGGTAATTCATTTATAGAAAATATATTGCATAAACCAGCCTCCCCTCTTTTTAACCCAGTCAGATAATCTTTGTAGAACATCATGTATAGCCACTAACCTATTGTTAAATATATAAGAAAAACTTTTAGCCTTATTGATTATCAGTACTTAATGCCTAATAGTTTCTGCGCAGAAACATTTTTTCTTTTATCGTCTAGCCAACCGCGGTAATATTTATAGTATCTATTTCTGCGCAGAAACATTAGGTAAATGATATGAGTATAATAGCGCCCTCCCCTCAAAGTGGAATTACACCAAAAAAAGAAACCCATTATTACGATATGCTTAGAGTGGCACCGTATTTACCGATAAAAAAGGTAGATCCGTTGGCATATGATCGCCTTGTAGATTTGAGCTCTGACTTGATGGCTCCAGCTGGTGAGATAATAGCGAGACCTTTCCAGGATCATTTTGAGATTCTATTCGGGTATGACTATCTGCGAGCCTATCAAGAGGCAGTACCGAAGGGGCAAGTTCTTATCAATCTCTATCATTACTCAGACAGCGAAGCTGTCAGAATAGCGTTGGACCTAAACTATAGCCATTTCAATCTTTCTATAATTGAATTGGCAGATGCCTACAAGGCTGCCCTATCGCATTTTAAGTGGAAGAATTCTGATCTCGCAAGAGCCCTGGGCTTGAAACCATCAACAATATGCAACCGTTTAAAACTCACAGAACTTAATAATGAGGTAAAAGAGTTGGTAAAGGAGGGCAAACTGTCGTTAGAGCAGGCCAAAGCGCTTAGCAGGCTTTCATTCGTCGATCAGCTCCGCTTTGCAAAACTTACAGTTCAATATGGGTGGGATACCCGACAATTGTATAAGAAGATTCATCCTAATTGGCACCCAAAGGGTGTATTGGTTAAAGAGGGTGAGTCAATCATCGCCAAAGACAGTGATTTGTTGCGGTTAGAGCAGCAACTTGGTGAAGTGATGGCTAGCCCGGTAAAGATTGATGTCGACAAGAAAAAGAAATACTCCGGGAAAGTACGGCTTCCATTTTTTAGCATTAGTGAGCTTTCTGGCTTAATTGCACGCATTGAACGCAGCACTAAAACAGAGCAGCGTTGGAAAGGTGAGATTCAATTAACTATTGATGGTTTGGATCATCTTGATGGCATTCTTTCAGACATTTGCCCATCAGATGAATTTTAGTGTTAAACCAGTTTAACACTAAAAAGATAGGTAGTGACCATAGGTCTGCTTGTGCATGGGCCCTACCCTATGGCCTTCAGCTTTTCCTCTGGCTTAGACAATTCTAAGTACGATAGCTCTAGGTGTTAAGCTGGTTTAACACCTATTTTTAATTCGATAAAAAATCGATATCGTCCATTCTTAATCTCAGCCGCTTTTTGAGTTGTTTGGTTCTATTGGAGCAGCGGAAATGACTAATGGTAATAATCTCCGTCGACTCTTACTGACAGGCCCTCAGGTTTCTAGTACGAAAATGTCATTTGTTGAGGTGCTCGTCTCAATCTGAATTGCCAAATGTTTGCTGGGCGTTAAATCAGTTTAAAACTTACATTCATGTACAGTTCCGGGGTTAGTTGTATGCAGTGGTTGTAAGCATCCATATAAAGTGACTAAAGGTATATGAAATATACTACTGGGTTCCGTCCGTATAGTCCTTACCCAAAAGCTTAACCTAAAAGAATGGGTATTAAATCAATTTAACACCTTCCTTGCAGACATACCCTTATCTATTAATTCTTTTCCTTATAGACGTAAAGAAAGTGTTAGGCCTGTAATTTACTTTTACACCGGCGTTTAGTTTGTCAGGACATTTTATTATTGGTCCTTACCGCTACATAAAACAATGGTTAGTCGCCAATAGAAGGTCACTCCTTAACTGCACATTCCTCTATGCCTTGTATTTACTTCAAGGGTGTTAAATCAACTTAACATATGAATTATTTCGGACGTGCATCGCATGGATGGAATAGTCCCCCTAACTTAGCGGTTTTTCTTAATTTGGACAGTGGCGGTGTTAAATTGGTTTAACGCTTAAATATTTGCCATCCATAGCTGTTTGGTAAGGAGTGTTGGTCACACCCTGACAGCTTGGATTCTTGCGTCGAACGATATTATGCGGAATTAAGGTTTGTCCTGTTGTCATGAGATTGCACAAAGGCGGTAGTCTTGGTGAGGTTAATGATTAGTGAAATAGCTTTTAAGCGCGTTGATTAGAGTAAGGTCATTATGCGGAGGATTATCGAATGGAGAGTAGCTCTGGTGTTAAATGGGCTTAACATATGAGGGTAGGGGGATGATGCCAATTCAGTATGTAGTCCGACTCATAAGTGCCGTATGGGACGAATATCTTCAAATTTAACAGTAAGGAATGGTCACTCCTAATCATTTCAGCTTTGGATTCCTATATTTGATATCTCACTATAATTTAATGCAAATTGTATCGTAAGGGTCGGTATTGCGTGATTTTACCGCTCTATTCTGATTGCCTAAGTTTTTAAGTAGTAATGAGTAGATAAATGTGACCAAAGGTAGGCTGTTAAATCAATTTAACCCGGGCGCGCGGATTTCTATTAAATTAGCTAGTTATCTAATTGGAGGTGCTTTGGGTTTAATAGAGTAGAGGAGAGTGTATTAAGTATAAAGGGTATTAAAACCATAAAGAGACGTACATACCTATTAATGTTGCTCGTGTACTAGGTGTTGAAGTGGATCGGGCAAGCTGGTGCTAAGATATTTACCGACATCAGGTTAGCAGGGTTGTCTTTTGCTACTGATAATAGATATTAGCGCCGTGGTTGAGCCTTACGGGGTCAACGAGACCGTAGGAAGAGTGGCTGGTGATGTGATTGGTTGTATTATTGGTTAATGGTAGGTAGGTAAAATACCAACCCTACCATTAAGTTTGACTAGGAAAGATACTTAAACTCGTTGAATGTAGCTTTGCTATAGAAAACGAAATGCTTGATATACGGTAGTTGAAGTTGGATCGTAATTAAGACTAGTGTAATCCAGTTTTAACGCGTACTCATACATTTGACAGCAAATTAAGCTTCAACTTTCGCTTGAGGTTCCTCAGATGATACTTCTTGAGGAGCTGATTCAGCGCTCGATTGATGGGAAGTATGCTCTTGTTGATGCTGAGACAGCTTGCCTTCTTTAAAAAACATTTCCAACAAAAAATCACGTCCGAAATAGACTGCGGCAGCCAGGCCTCCAGTCGAGAGCACAATCAATGCAAAGACGCCCGTAACTGAGAGACCTAAAAATACAAAACCGATAATCGCTGTGAAAATAACGGATACCAGGATAATAAGAGCCATTTGGATGATGGCGCTAGGTAGTGGTTTGGTGATCGATTTCTCTTCCCAAGTAACAGAAACTTCACCGGATACATTGTTGAGCATAGTTTTTTCCTTTGATAATGGTTAAAGATCAATGCAATCCTATGCAGGCGAAAAAATAAAAAACAGAAAAAACTGCACATTTCTTCACTTTATTACCTTATGTGCCTTTCAGGCGCACATTGCCCTCCGGAAAATACTTTACAAGGTTGTTTCCACCTAATTTGCAGCAATTTCAACACTGGGTACGTTGATCTCATTGATTAATAATTTACCAAGGAGATCACTATGTACTGCAGATTCTTTGACCTTTCCCCAGATGATAATTGCGATTTCGTATTTCAAGCAAAGGGTTTGGAGCTCAATACAAAGCGCTACAGCGAAAGTTTCAATGCCGCATCTTTGGAAATTGAAGCATTTCCCGTTCGGACGATAGTGGAAGAGGCTTTAAATGATTTGAAAGACAAGCGGATGGATGGACAAGTAATGCGGTTTGTTAAAACAGAAAATGTTTCTGTTGGTAGCAGTATTTCGCCCTCCTATACAGCTGGTTGCGCAGCTCGCATTTGGATTGATACCAGTGCTACTGATAGCGATAAAAACCACTTTACTAAAGAACAGCTAGAAGAGAGAAATTTCATTGTTAATGAGCTTTATTGGGGGCCTTTTTCGCTCATGCAATGCCATCAAATTATAGGTGGATTGGAAGACAAAATTTCAGAGTTGGGAGTGATTAAATTAGGGAGCGCTTATAACGTAGCGCAAATTATCTACTTTGAACCCACTGCAATGGCTTCAATTAAGGGTGGCAAATTGCATATAAACGCAACTAAAGAAACAGTTCAATCGTTGATTGAGAGTTGGCACAAGAATAATACAGGTCAGGGAGAGGCGCTCCATGAATTTCTTAATATACCTTTTATTGCTTTCAGCCTGTATGCGGCATCGATTGATAAGTGCACTTTTCTTTCCTCGATATAAGAAAGGAATCAGTATATGGCACTTCGATTTACAAAGGCTCAATTACTGGCTCACCAGCAGAGGGTTACTGGGGAAAAGTTAGCGACAGTTCCTAACCCAGGTGTCTATGACCTTCAAAAGCATATCGTAAGTGGTTTGGAGTTGGGTGCCAGGCTTTGCCCTGGTTCTCCCCTGATAGTGACCCTCAATTTAGGTTTAAAAGCACTATTGAGACATGATGGTAAACCTAAACCATATGAGAAAATAGAACAGGCCTTAGCATTGTTATGGCTTGAATGTACCTCTCCACAAGCCTTTTCTATGACTACAGCTAACCCAATGGGTGGGTATCGTCCAGATGGGGCAGGTGGTCAAATAAGAGGTGAGGGGGCTAAGCTTGGTTATCCAGATCTATTAATGGATCTCCCGAGACGGGGTTACCATGGGTTGCGTATTGAAATGAAAAAGTTCTCTATCTCAGCTAAGCCTTCTTTAGAGCAGGACGCATGGTTGACCAGATTGGCAGCAGAAGGGTATCGAGCAGTGATTTGTCGTGGTCACCAAGCGGCTATCTAGGTGTTTAGCTGCTATTTGAGCCTTACTAATCCCACTGGCACGATTGAATTACCTAAAGGCTATATTGAATATTACTAGCCCCCAAGACATGCCCTTCAACACTTAATTCTTTCGGTCCCAGTTGTCCCGGACAGGAGTGTCCTAGTCAATTTCGTGTAGCGGATCCAGTTGGGGACTGGGAATAACAGTAGAATTCTGGGTGCTGGTTAAACCTGGCATCCGTTAAACCAGTTTAACACCTTGTTTACTGCTAGCGCAGTTAACAATCATAGCGTGGTTGGCCGTGGTTGTTTCTTAATACAAAACACGAATGATTTATTTTGATACGTTGCTCTCAAACCAACCACATGAGGAGAGAGTTTATGATGAGAATTTCACAGCCATTGGCAGAACAGGTATTTGAAGCTTATTGCGAACTTTTCGGAGCCGTCGAAGATGGCATTGAAGGCGATCGTTTTTTTGAACTGCGTGAATGTTTTCGAAACTTACAAGCTCGAGTTCAGGATGACGCGGTCCGGCAGGATGAGCTGAACTCATTCCGTGCATTCGCCAAGGATGAGCACAATGATGATGGGCATCTTGAGATTGAGAATTCAGCCATCGTATCAGTATCTGAGGACGGGGGAGCCTATGTTGAAGCTTGGATATGGGTGCCAGACGAGGCATTAGTTTGTGTAGAAGAAGGGAAGGGCGATACTGAGGGGTGTAAACAAGGCTTACCTTCTCAATCAAGTTGAAGTTATGGCATCTAATCGTAAGGGAGTAAGGCATCAAAACCAATTGCCACCATACCCTTACCATTTGATGTTCAGTGTTTCGTTGTATCATCAACATAAAGATGAAGGGTGAATTACCATGAGTGGAGTTACAGAAGAACTGGCATTAACGGCGATGTGCGTTTGGGATGAATTGATTTCAATTTTCGCAACTAAAGACACTAGCAATGCTTATGTAAGGCATCATGAGGCAGTAGGCTCGTGTGAAATGCGAAGATTAGCATTGCACATAATCTCTCCAGCAATTGCAGCGGCATATAATGCGATATCAGACAAGTATCATAAACCTTTCGACTGGGAATTTGTTCCAGCATTTTTGGCCCATGCTGAACCTATCTTAGCGAGAGGTCTATGGGCCATAACTACCGAAGACGCAATCAGAATAGGTCACACTGTTGTAGCTGAGCTTGCAACGTCCTATGGATTCAATATTGGGGGTGAGGTCAGTGGGTAGCACCATTAAAAAAGCAACAATAACCGCAATGCCCAAAAGCTATTTTGATGAAATGCCTAAGGTAATTGCTGAGTTCAATGACGGCACAAAGAAAGAGCTTTTTTCCTTTTATCCTGATGAAATTAGTTTTGATGAGTCCGATTTCATTGGTTTAACAGAGCCGGAAGCGCACTCATTAAAGCAAAGGAAAGACGTACATTTTCTTCAAAATTAAATTAAGCGGGCGTAAGCCCGTTTCAAGTGCCAGGTGAGAGCTATCGCTCTTCACCATACATGTAGTGGCAGAGACTGTCGAATTCCACCCTTGTTGAACCCGCATTAAAAAGTGGTACGTTTATTTGGAACTATAACGACAGGAGTATCCAATTGAATCAATCCACAGATCCTATAGTAACAACCTCGAATGAGGTTTTTACGCACCAAGAAAGTCAAACTATGGCTAAGTTAGTTTTGAAGCGCTTTGGTAATGATACCTTTAGTGCAACTCTGGCTTGGAGACGTTTAATGCAAAATGATTGCAGCGAAAATGCCTTCAAGAAACTGGCTGGCGATACATAATTTTTTTGTTCAGTGGTAGTTGGTTATCCGTCATGATTTCTTTGATTAACTAAAAATGAAAATAACGAGTATTTTCTGGTTATTTGACGTTCTTACGTTTCAATGCTGGAGCATGGCCTATTTATTGTTATATCCATCCCACCCCTGAATCCCAATTTTTGGCCGGTTGTTACATTATGGCCGTCCAAAAATGTGAGGATCGAACAAATATCTACAGAGCTGCAGATGCCTATCCGCTATCGCTGTTAGGCATACTATGAATCAGTGAGCCATTACTAACGGCAAATCCATGATGTATCTGATGCAGCGGGATTTTACACGATTAGGCCATGCTACTTCTGGGAGTTCACAAGGCAGGGCAGCTTACATTAAGTGGAATAGGGCTTTTTCCACCAACCCGGCGCATGATTAAAACAGCTGATACGTTGGTTCCATGTTGAATATGGAGCGATGAACATGGCGACCTTTAATCTATTTAATACACTGAAAAATGACTTGGAAATTGATACGGGGGAACGAACGGTCTCAGTTATCCCTCAGCTAAGTCCAAAAAACTATGCACAAGTTAAATCTATTCTTAACAGACTAGGTGGCGACTGGGTAACTCAAAAGCAGCACTTTCAGTTCAGTAAATGCCCCCAGGCACTCATACAGCGTGTTTTGTCCGTTGGGTCTCGGCATCTTAATTCATTTCACTTTTATCCAACTCCTGAAGTTATTTTTAATTACATAACACAATTCACACCACTGAGTTTTTTTGGTGCGTCAGAAAAACAAGTTCGGGTGTTGGAACCGTCGGCAGGTGAGGGCAGTCTGATCCGACAGCTAGAGGCTTTCGGAAAAATGGAGGGACGTGATTTCGTAACCGATGGTTTTGATATTGATCCACTTAATGTGATCTTTTGCCAGGAGGCAGGTTTGAATGTGCAACAAGCCGACTTTCTTAATGTTGAACCGGTGGAAAACTATGATCTTGTGCTGATGAACCCGCCCTTTAACGGGGATGAGTTTATTAAACACATACAGCACGCCCAGAAATTTTTAAAACCCACAGGACTTCTGATATCGATTGTTCCCACTCAATGGATCAAAACTTTTGATGGAAAAGCCAATCGTATGTGGTTGCTTGAACAAGCCCAGATTGACAGTACCACCGATTTGGATGAGAACAATTTCTTTGAGCCCGGAACATTCAAAGGTGTGAGCATTCCTACCACAGTAATTTGTTTACGTTCTTGTCAGTCTGCCGAGCAGGTTTTAAACAGTAAACAGTATCGAGAATCATCGATAAAGGCCTTTGGGTTTTATATTGATAATCATGGGAAATCCTGGGACAAATTACACCGCATCAAGATGGATGTGGAGGGCGCGGATAAAACCGTGGAAGCGGTTCAAATGCTGACGGCAAGTATTTTGCGCGACATGACCGCTGATACTACCCACTTAGTACGCCGTTACGAGGAAAATTATGTGGTGTCTCTGGTAGATCAATGGTTTCCGAAGTATGCCTATAAACTTCAAAAAGCCCCTCCAGAACCCCAACAACTAAATCTTGGATTATTCTTGGATGAGTTACAGGTAGCCTGATATCCAGGTTGTATCTGCTTTATAACCGCATTCCTTTAGTTTACTAGATGGGAGCGGTTAAAAGATTTTACCACTAGTCCTGCCTGATTATATTCTTTTTGTTACGTTATCCATATCGATCATAGGCCGTAAGAGAGCGTTATGTACCGTGCATATATTTCAAGCCTATATAAAGAATCACTGGTTGTAGGTAAATATATTGGCTATGTGGGTGATGAGTTGACTCTTTTTGAAGTAAATGAAAAAAGCCAAACGTTGAAAAGCTTTTCTATTCAGCCCAAAGATGTAGCAGAAAAATTCGCTAGTCTAGCCAAGGAGCGCCAGTACACCGCATTTAATCAAGTAAAAATTTGGACTAGAGAATAAAGAATATGAATTATAGAACAGCGGTAAAACGCAACCTGGAGTATATGGGGTCTCAAGCGGAAGACTGGTCAGCAGTAAGGGTCGCAGGAGTAGAGCTGTGTGACACAGGCAGTCGTGAGCCCCAAGAGATGCCTGTATTTGAATTTCCGAAAGGGTATAGCAATGCGAAAAGTCTTTATACCGGTGAATGTTGTCACTTATGTGGAATATCGATTAAAAACGTATATTGGATACAAAATGACAGGTGCAAATGGCTAATGCCCGTAGGAAGCGAGTGTGTGACTCATTTTGGAGAAGGGGATTCTGGCCGAGCTTTGTCCAAGAAGACGGTTTGGGAGCAAAACAAGCGTTTGCTGGTGGCTTTGTTAGCGATGAAACGAACGTTGTGGCAGGCATACGGTAAGCGTATAAACCTAGGGTATGGCCGCTATGAAACGCGTATCTGGGCGCATTCAGTTCAAGAACGTAACGCAGTTAAACTGCATCTTGAGATTAAATCATGTATTGGTCGATTAACTGACGAAAGCGGGAATGCTGCGATTACACGTTGGGCAAATAAGCATCGCCGACAAGCAGAGCAGTTGTTGCTATCAGGACGAGAACTAATTCGTGGTCATGTCACATTGGATGCGGAGAATACTAGCCTAATCGAAAGCTATTTATAGGGTACCACATAAAATCAGTTTCGATTTATCTATCGATAAACCGAAACTGATTTCGTCGGCGTTCTTAATAAAAAACTGTATGTTGTTTTCCGTTATCTTCGAGGGTGTCCCAGATACCATCGAGTCCTGGAGAATTATAGGTTGTGTGGTTCTTAATCAAACCGTTCTCGTAGGTAAATACCGTATATCCAGTAATGAGATCATCTTGTGTACCTAATATTCCATCATTACCAGGGGATGATGAGATACTGAAGTCGGGTATCATATCTTCCTTAAATGTCATCTCGAAAGCGCCGCTAACAAGATCGTCGGTTGTTCCCCAAATACCATCATTTCCCGGGCCAAAATAAGTGGTTGTTTTTTGCAAGAGCCTATCAGTAGACCAGGTACTAACAAAGCGGGCTTGAATAACATCATCATCCGTTTCCCATTCATTATCTTGGCCAGGGTTGTTATACAAAACAACTAATTTTTCATATAAATCATCTTCTAAGGTGAACAGTTGAATTGAATATAAGGTGCCATCTTGAATGGAGCATGAAAAGTTTTGCGTTCCAGAAACATAGGTTTCAATTCTGTTCGGCATGTTTTTTGTGCTCATCATGACCTGCTGGCAAGCTACACTCGGTGAGAAATTAGATTGCGTCATCGTTGAGAATACAGTGCGTTCATTATTAAAAATAAACTCAGCATCGATGATGTGTTGATCATCATCGTTGCATTGCACAGGCTGATCAGGATCAGTTGATGGGTAGGATGTGGAGGCAGTTAAAATAAATCCGTCGCTATCAAGTTCTGCCCGAATACACGATGTCAGATTGCCTTCGGAATCATAGTACTCCGTAAGTTTGGGCACCCAATGAGGATATGTACGCGTTTCAGTGGTTTGGTTATCTTGTGAATTGAGTGGTTGTTCAGAATTGTTGTCAGATCCACATCCTGTTAATGCAATCATACTTGAAACTAGAATGCATGCGCCTTTTCCTTTAATGATTTTGGCTTCCACGATTATCTCCCTATTCTTAAATGGCTATTTGTTAATTGAGTGTGGTTAATACCAATTCTTTATCGATGGTGCACTAATTAAAGATAGAAATGTGCAGTTTTAATGATTCATGGTTTCACGCGCCCATGTTGAAAGGTAAGTTGAAGTTTCTGAATCCAGCCAAATTGCCAATAAACCCCTTCGTTGTTCCCGATTGTCAGCCGTTTTCCTCCTCATTTGTCCAAACAAAGTTATCCAGTACGTTAATTGTTATCAAATTAATACTGATACACGAGGAATAAGCATGCAAAAGACTTTAAAGGCCGTTGAGACTATTTTCATAAACAAACATTTTAGTGAACTTGTGGCAGCGCGTGATCGAGCCGATTCAGTTGATATCTCTGGAACGACCTTAGGAGAGGGCGAGCGAATCAAGCTGTTGGCCGCAACCGGAGCGGAATCCATTGACGATCTGATCGGTAGAGCAAAGGTTGTCAGACGGTTGAAGCGAGCAGCCCTAATTCAGGTACATAACTTACTGTATTACTGCAATCGTTATGGCGTCATGACATGTACTGTCCCTGCAAAATTTGTAATTGGACAATTTAATGGGGAATGGGGACCTTCAATCAGCTTTGCTGGTGGGCCACAGATTTTAAAGCGAGTAGGAGCCACATCCACTTATTCCAGTGGGGGTGAAAGCTTGTTTGATTACTCCAATTGTGAAGAAGACCCGGTCGATTGGTTAGATTAACGCTGAATTAAGCAGGAAGCACCGTGATTAGGGCTTCCTACCAGATAATTTTCTGCGATCGGATCTTTGGATAATTTAAAACCTGAGCAAAGGGATATGACAATGAAACTGAAATTTAATAACGCTTGGCTTTCTCTGTATGCGAAAAGCATGGGCAAACTCTTAGAAATTACGCACATTACGACTAATCAGGACCAGCAGGACAAGCTTTTCCGTGAGCATGATGTGATAGCGGTATCTGCGCTTCCAGGTGATGAGAATGTTGCCCTATTGTCAGACGTAAATTGTATATCGATTCGCGCAAATAGCCTGATGGATTTGAGTTCCCCAGAGGGCACATTTAGCAACCTATATATTAAAGCCCTTGGTAAGTATTTCCAGGTTGCTTATGTCACCACAAGTGTTGAGGAAAGCAATCGAATTTGTTTCGAACGACCTGATATTGCTTTAATGGCTATCGATAACGTCGGTCGACATTATTTGGTCAGTATTCAAGCTGCCAGGTTGAAAGAGGTCGCCGCATGAATTGCGTTAAAAAGCCGTTTTATGCCAGGTTCATGTTTCGGGATGAGTCTGGACAGCTTGAAACGAAATACGTTGATGTTCCAGCCACCAGCAAAAAGAATGCAGAAAAAGCAGCAAAAGAAATGGCTGTGCGCAATCGATGGCGTTTAGACGGCACTTATCTGGGACAAACACGCAATACGTGAGGACGAGAAGAAGCTTGTGCAGCATCCGGTATTGAACTATCGGATGCTGAGCGGCTTCACTTGGGTAAGTTGGTTTATGTGTAACTTTGCGATCAGGACTCAGATGCCTTCCTGGCGATGGGCGATAAAGCATATCGTGGAAGTTAGCCAGATTTTTCCAGCATATTTGTAACAATGCCTTCTCTGAGTACGTTGAGGATGACAACTTAATAAACTTTAAAGGTGGCATCATGAAAACATTGAACAATTACACTCAGGAAGCGCAAACCAATCTATTCGATTCACTGGGAGCATTTTTTGCGTTCAGTAAGGATCAGTTTACTAGAAGCATGAAAGACGGTGTTGACTATTGCACGGTTGGAAATGGCTTGGTTGTTCCAAAAGAAAACGCTAAGGAGCTGGTTGATGGTTTGGAGTCTATTTCGAAAAAGGGAATCGAAATGGATCTTGCTGAGAATGGGAGAAAGGCCATAATTAGGCGTGAGCTATTCAACTATGAGTGTTTTTACATTAATGATATTACCGACTGCGTAGAGGCGCTGGCTTGTTATGGCATAGGGTCGGATGAGATACGCGCTGAATATTCATACATTTTAGCAAATGAAGATGTAGTGCTTTGATTGCTCAGTTTAATTAATCGATGAAGTAATTTTCCAGGCTTTTCTATTTTGGGAAAATAGGAAAGTCTGGCGCAGGTGCGCTTCGTTTGCACACCTATCGGTGAGCAAATAGTTCTCATTTCGTGGTAATGAGTTCGTTTCTTTCTGAGTTGTGGAAGCTTCTTTTTTGGGTACGTTGAACCTAACAAATCAACAAACCAAAAAGGTGATTACATGATTAGCAGAGGCACCATCAAGTCCCTTGCGAATAGCGAAGAATGGAAGAGTTTTGTCAAGCGTAATACTTATGACGGTTGCTATTTGGAAGGCACAAATATCTATCTTCAACTTCGCGGAAGAGATAGGAATATGCTGGTCATTGGGGATGTAAGCAATGCGTATAAGCGCGGCAAGGAGTGCGTTTTCTATACATTGACCGGGAATGAATTCAACTGTATTTATCAGGTTATGGTCAAGTTTAACTATAACCTAGAGGCAATTATTACAGCGTGTGCAACGCTTGATTTCGCAACTAAGCTTAACGGTACCCTCTTCGAAAAACTAAGCATTTCAAAGCACACTGAGAAGGGTGTAAACACCTACTCTCCATTCCTGTTGAACCGACTTAGCCCATTGAAAGAAATCCCTAAGAAGTGGACCCTTAATCACGTTATTCGCATGCTGGCTAACGATCAGTTTGAAGGGCTTTGCACTTCTGGAAAGTATACTGATGACTACGCCAACGACTCAGCATGTGACTTTCAGAGGGGCGCGGTAGACCGGGACGACATGCTACTAAAGTTAGTTGAGCAGTCTAGAGGCTGGTGGATTAATGGCGGTGAGCAGGATGGGGTAGAGCTTGGTATTAACTGCCATTCTTTCGACTACAAAAAATGTATAGTCCGTCTAGCAGGTGCAGCAACACCCCAAAATACAGAGTTAGCCGATAAAAGTCAGGCTATGCGAAGTTCTTCACCCCCTCCAGGTCAACAGGTTAAACCGGCCGGCATTTTATTGCACTAATCCGACTCAATCAAATTTTTCCGCCTGTGTTGCGGCAAGTCGCCGGGCGGATACATTACGAGCATACAATCATAAGGATAGAACCGAGGCAGACTATGAAATCAGAAGCAGGACGTAATGCAGAAAATATTGGCGTAAAGCTCTCGAAAGCACTTGATGTAAAATTTGCACTACTGGAAAGGCTAATTGATCTTCTCGGAAGAGCCAAAAAGGCTGGTGAGCTGGATAAGTGGGTGTTAAAGGTAAAGCAAGATGTACTAATCACCCAGGCGGGATGCAGCGAAGCCGTAGCTGATGAATACATTAAAGCCGCGTTAAATCGTATTTAAGGGGGCCGCAATGATTACTAAGGAATACATCCAGGCAGCTTATGACCGTGTGCTGGCCGAAGTCTCTCAAATAATCCCCCTTCAGCAGTGGAAACATGCGCCTACCGGGCTTGGTTTCACAGAAGAAAAGACTAAATATGGTTGGGCCACTCATGAAGGCAAGGTACTCATTAACACGATTTTTATCGGTACCACAGCCACCACCAAACTCGACTTTGTAATTCGGCACGAGTTCAGTCATCTAGCTATTGGCTTGAATAATCATCATAACCGATTATTCAGGAGGATAGAGGCGCGCTTTGGTGTAAACATCCATCAAGATCTTTCAGAGGAACTCGCACAAATTCAGTCCAAAATTGAGTTCAAATATACAGTACTGGCTCATTTAAAAAATGGCGAAATCCATGACTTTGGGGGTGTTCATCGCAAAACCAAGCGATATACACATTATCCAAAAAATACCGGCGCTAACCTGTCAATCGGAGGCGTTCGTATCCTTCGCTTTGAATTCAAAGAGAACTAAACCTAGTTCTCTTTGAATTACCTCGGTTCATCTCATCTCAATTCCTGTCTGTGGGGGGGCGCTATCGCTTCCCCCTAATTAACCTTCCCAAGTGACGCATACGTATTACTTTGTGCGTGCACCAGAAAACAGCCTCCTTTTCTTTAACCCTGTTTTAAATATACAGGAGAGTATTTAGTCAAGTTAGAGGCATGTCGTGGTGGGAATGGCTTCTTTCCACAAGATTTGCGGAGATTGGAAACTTGGGTACGTTGACTTAACGATTAAGGAAACACTAATTGGAATTAATGAGACTGAGTATATGAATACACAAGCCATACGATCTACCGTATCCGACTATAGCCATTTAAAGGATGGTGATGCTTTCCGAGCACCTTTGTGTGACATCGACCCTGTTCCTTGGGGCAATATTCGTAAAACGAGAACTCCGCAGGCTCTTAATGATTTACGGATGGCGATCCGTGCAGCAAATGGGGTGACCCAGGGTGTTACGGTTCGTATAAATCCAGATGATTCCTCAAGACTTCAGCTTCTTGCGGGTTATGGGCGTGATGAATGTTCCCGGTTGGAAGGTTTCGTTGATATCCCTGCTGTATTTAAAGAGGCAAATGATAAGCAAGCTGAAGCCATTATGCTATCTGAGAATCTTGACCGTGAAGAGCTGTCGATAGCTGACGAAGTTGTTGCTGCTCAGCGCTTTATTAGCCATTTCGATGGCGATTATGAAGCCGCAGCCGCAGAGTTGAATTGGTCGGTAAAAAGGCTACGAGGTCGCCTCACCCTCAATCAATGTACTGAAAATGTTCTTGATGCGTTACGGAATAAAGCTATTTCAGTTGGCCATGCTGAAATTCTTTCAGCATTTGTTCCGAAACTACAGGACGGCACTCTTGAAAAAATTATTACCGAGAAATGGACAATTGAATATCTAAAGGAACGCGCTGGCAAAGCAAACCGATGGCTAAAGAATGCGATATTTGATACGACCGAGTGTTCTTCCTGTCCTCATAACAGTGATGTTCAAGCAGAGCTTTTTGATAACACCGTTGGGAAATCAAAGTGTAACAACCTTGTCTGTTATAAAGAGAAAACGGATATCGCATTGGCTTTACGAAAAGCCGAACTTGAAGACGAGCACGGTGTGGTGCTATTGGCCATCGAAAAACCGGAATGCGACCGAAACACAGTTAGTGCTGACGAAGTGGGGAATGAGCAATTTAGTAACGGTTGCACGGGGTGTGTAAGCAAAGTCGCGATTCTTAAAGATGGCATTAATGCAGATGCAGGTGAAGTCAGGATAAACCAGTGCATTGATACCGAATGCTTTCGCAGGATGAAGTCGGTATTGGCTGGTGCTGAACTTAAGCAAAAGAAATCACAGGCCCATACTCAAGTCAGTAAGTCTGGTAATAAAAAACCATCAGCAACTGAGGAGGCTAAAAACAGGGCTACCACTCAAAAACCACCAAATGCAGTTATTGAAAATAATAAAGCATTGCTGCGAACAGTAAGTGCTGCGCACTTTAATGATAACCGCCATTTCATGGAAGCGTTGTGTGTGTCTTCTCTGATTGAACAGGCTGGTTTTTCTCATAGCACGGAAAGGTTCAGCAACATCGTCAACATGAAGCTTTCCAGCGCATTTAATCCGCGAGTGATTGAGCTTTATGGTTTGCCTCCAGAACGACTGGATGCGCTTAAAAAATCCTGTCACACAGCGTATTTAACTGAATCTGCCATTGGTTCGACAGACCCTCGCGCGTTGTTAATTACTGCATTGGCGAATGACGAACGCGGAAAGGGTATGGCCCTGGCAGGATGGCAACCAACGAAAGATATTCTTAACGCTTACCTCAAACAAGGTCTTTTGTTAATCGCTGATAAATCTGGTTTTAGATCGCACTATGACAGCATAAACGGCGAGGGTTCATTTTTGAAAATTACCAAACAGAGCAAAGGAAACTTGGTTGAGGCGATGCTAGGAACGAAGTTCGACTGGTCACGCTTTGCTCCAGACGATTACATCAAGTGTTTAAAGTAATTTCATTTTTTATCAAATATTTTTAATAGGAGAAAAGCATGATCGAGATATTTCATGAACTGGTAAAGACTTCTGGCGTTGAACGGATGACGCTTTCAATTCAAAGCATTTCAGAAACGCGTGTCGCGGTAGTTATTCAGAATGTGCTTGGCCCAGAGCCAAAGGAACCTACTGAGAATCAGCGAGGACTTCGCCAAGCCTTAGCGCAAGCAATATTAGTGGAGGGAATGGCCGGTGAAGTCGATGCAAAATTGGATAGCCTTTTATTTGAGTATGTTCGCGCCGTTCGCCCATATGCAGAGACATTAATCACAAACGCAAAAGCGGCAAAGGAGAAAGTTGAAAGCGCTGGAGGGGCTGCTATAGCGGTAGGGGATGGTTCAGACAAAGTGAGTGACAAGAAAGCAGCGCCCCCCGATACAAAAGTAGAAGAATTCACCACTGACGATGCAGAAAGTCTGTAGCAATAGGAGCAAAAAAGAATGGCACAAGCAATTCAATTAAAAAGGGTCTTTGTTGTTGGAAGTACTCGGTTAGATGATCCGGCCCCAGGAATGCCCTTGAAAACAGCAACAAGAATGCTGGCTCAAAACTATCCTCAATTTCGCTGGGCAGATGTATATGAAGAGGATGGGGTAGTGGTCGGAAGTACGTTGGAGTTTCGGCTTCAACTCCCCCCTCCCAAGGTAAATGGGTAGATCCTAATGCCAAAAAATGACATAGAGAAGAGACTGGAAGAATGGCTGCATCAGTGCGAACAAAAGCGAGACAGACTAACGAGCGGAAGGAGCGTTCTCGGTCAGCGAAGACTCTCTTATCAGGACGTTCGAAAAGCGCTGGACAGGGTGTCCAAGGTGCAGTCAGGCTTTCTACAAAACCAAAAATTGCCACCTCTTTAGTAATCCCTGTAACTCACCTTGCTGCTGGGATATCGGTTCCGATATCCCAGACGCTAAAAACCCGCTTTGGTGTCGGTGAACATCCTGTGGATGGCAACTTTCTAGAGTCAATCGAAACGGTCTTCAAGTTTCTTCAAATTGCATTGCAGCAAGAATGGCTAACCCCTGTTGATGTTTACGCCATGTTATCGCACCATTCAGCAGGTACTCCGGAACAATCAAAGGCCTGTTACTCGCTGATAAATAAGTGCCTAGACCATA